>JABAHR010017959.1_pt2 | contig 12713 bp, 11 predicted proteins | sample 7062101 | NCBI WGS metagenome assembly JABAHR01 (sample SAMN14534553, study PRJNA622989) | marine sediment metagenome | biome: marine biome [ENVO:00000428]; feature: marine pelagic biome [ENVO:01000023]; material: deep marine sediment [ENVO:00002113] | place: India: Gulf of Kutch | collected...
GCGATGCCGGTCGGGTGGAACTGGAAGAACTCCATGTCCTGCAGCGGCACGCCGGCACGCAGCGCCATGGCCATGCCGTCCCCGGTATTGATCAGCGCGTTGGTATTGGTGCGGAAGATCTGCCCGGCGCCACCCGTGGCGATCAGCGTGGTGCGCGCCAGGATCACCAGCCGCTCGCCGCTGGCGATATCCAGCAGCAGCGCACCGAGCACCATGCCCTCGTGGTCGGTGACCAGGTCAACGGCAAAGTATTCATCGAAGAAATGCGTACGGGCGCGGATGTTCTGCTGGTACAGGGCCTGCAGGATGGCATGGCCGGTGCGGTCGGCGGCCGCGCAGGTGCGGGCGGCCTGCTCGCCGCCGAAGTGCATGCTCTGCCCGCCGAACCGGCGCTGGTAGATGGTGCCGTTCTCGAGCCGGGAAAACGGTACGCCGTAGTGCTCCAGTTCATATACGGCCTGCGGTGCGGTCCGGCACATGTACTCGATGGCATCCTGGTCGCCCAGGTAATCGCTGCCCTTGACCGTGTCGAACATGTGCCAGTGCCAGTTGTCCGGGCTGACGTTGGCCAGCGCCGCGTTGACGCCGCCCTGCGCCGCCACGGTATGGGAACGGGTCGGAAACACCTTGGATACCACCGCGACATGGGCATCGGCCCGTGACAGCTGCAGCGCGGCGCGCAGCCCGCCGCCGCCGGCGCCCAGGATAAGCGTATCGAACTGTCGCCGTGCGATATTCAAGATCAGCCACCGGCCAGCATCAGGATTCTCAGCGCCCAGATGCCGCAGCCCAGCAGCAGGAAGGCGATCAGCGTCAGCATGAACAGCCGCAGACCGGTATGCCTGATGTAGTCCAGCACCACGTCCCGCAGACCGATCCAGCCGTGCAGCAGCAGCGCCAGCACGAAACCCGCGCTGCCGATGGCAAACGCCGGCTCCTCGAACCAGGCACGCCACTGTTCATAGCCGGGACGCGGGTTCAGCCAGAGATGGATCAGCACATACAGCAGGAACAGGCCGAGATAGACGGCACTGACACGCTGCAGCAGCCACACGCGCAGCCCTTCCGCGTGCCCGCTCACAGCAGGTACCCGGCAAAGACAAGCGCGGCAATGGCACCGGCAATATTGACCAGCCACGCGCTCCTGCGTGCCCGGGCCAGTTCGATGCCGATGCCGGTGTCAAGCAACAGAAAACGGATTCCCGCAAACAGGTGGTGGAACAGTGCCCAGGCTATGCATGCGGCAATGAGCTTTACCCCGGCTGTCTGCAGCCACCCGGCAGCCTCACGGAATCCATCCGGACCCTGCAGCGAAAGATCCAGCAGGTAGAGAAGGAAAGGCAGGCAAAGTATCAGCAGCACGCCGGCCATGCGGTGTGCAATCGAGGTGACTGCACCGACCGGAAACCTGATCCGGGTGATATCGAGATGGACTGGAGCGGATCGCCTGGTCGTCATGGGAACGATTCTTGTGCAAGACTGTTTTATACCACCGCGACCGCCGGAACACCAGCCGGCCCGGGCCGTACTGACAGCGGCTGACAGCGCAACGGGGTTCGACTAGAATCACGAAATGCCAGCGGCGGGATGACGATGAAAAACGAGTGGAAAGACTTTCTGATCGACGCGGGTGCCGAGTTTGACGGCGAGTCCGTTGCACACTTCGGAAACCCGCAACGCGAACGGCAGGCAGCCCTCGGCGGAATGGTGTTTGCCGATCTCGAATACATGGGTGTTATCGCCGTGCACGGCAAGGATGCCGGCCCGTTCCTGCAATCGCAGCTGGGCAACGACATCAACGATGTTGACGAGCACAGCAGCCAGCTGACCTCCTACTGCACACCGAAGGGACGCATGCTGGGCCTGATGCGTGTGTTCATGCAGGACGGTACCTACTACCTGCGCCTGCCGGCCGACTCGCTGGAGGCGGTGCTGCAGAGACTGCGCATGTTTGTCATGCGCTCCGCTGTCACGCTGGAGGACGTGAGCGAGAACTTCCTGCGCATCGGCGTGAGCGGTGAACATGCGCCGGACGAGATCACGGCGGCGGCAGGCGCCTGCCCCGGGCCCGTCAACGCGGTCATCCACACCGACAGGCTGAGCGTGTTACGGGTACCCGGCATCCGGCCCCGCTACGAGGTGTTCGCCACCTCCCTGCGGTCGGCGCAGCGGTTCTGGGACGCCATGAATGTACGCGGTGCTCCGGTCGGTGAACCGGTCTGGCGCCTGCTGGAGATCGAGGCCGGCATCCCCGTGGTGTTTGCTGCAACCGCCGAGCTGTTCGTGCCGCAGATGGCCAACCTGCAGCTGGTGCATGGCATCAGTTTCAAGAAAGGCTGCTACCCCGGCCAGGAGATCGTTGCACGCATGCAGTACCTCGGCACCCTGAAACGGCGCATGTATCTCGGCTCCGTTCAGCGTGAACAACCGGTACTGCCGGGGGATGAACTGTTCACGACGGAAGACAGCTCGCAGCCGGCCGGCCGGGTCGTCGATGCCCAGCCACACCCCGATGGCGGACAACTGGCACTGGCCGTGCTGCAGATCGGGGCCGCCGAGTCGGGCAACGTCCGCCTCGGCAGTTCGACCGGACCGGTCTATGACGTGCTGCCCCTGCCCTACGCGTTCGAGGCCGAATGAGCCGCCGGCCGCATCCCGCGGTGAACCGACCGCCGATCCTGTAGTCACACAGTAACCGATTGCCGGAAACCCGATGCGAGTAAGCAATGAGAACATTCCTGACTACTGTGCTGCTGGCCGCAGCCATCTGCAACCCTGCCATGGCTGAAGCACCGGCCGAAACGCCCGCTGCCACCACTCCCGGCTACCGGGATTTCGTCAAGCCCTCCGACGAGGAGCTGCGCCACCGGCTGACACCGCTGCAATACGACGTAACCCAGCACGAGGGCACCGAGCGGGCCTTTCACAACGAGTACTGGGACAACAAGGCGGAAGGCATCTATGTCGACATCGTCTCCGGGGAGCCGCTGTTCAGCTCGACGGACAAGTTCAAGTCGGGCACCGGCTGGCCCAGCTTCACCCGGCCCATCGCGCAAGGTGCGCTCACCGAGCATACCGACACGCGCTTCTTCATGCGGCGCACCGAACTGAAAAGCAGCATCGCGGGTTCCCACCTGGGACACGTGTTCAGCGACGGACCGCAACCGACAGGCCTGCGCTACTGCATCAACTCGGCAGCATTGCGCTTCATCCCGAAAGCAAGGCTGGCCGCCGAAGGCTACGCGGAGTACCTGGAACTGTTCGATGCGACCGGGAACCAGCCGTAGCGGCTCAGCGGTTCAGTACGTCCCCGCAGCCCCGGTAGCCGTTCCCGTCATAGGAGATGATGACGGTAATCTCGTGCGACTTGCCGGTGGCATCGTCCCGGCAGGCCTCGCCTTTGACGAACACGCTCAGGGAGTGTTTGTCATTCGGCACGCGGTAAACCATGGTCTTCCTGTCCAGATGGATGTTGGGGCCCATGGCCGCATGCTTGTAGCTGGTCGTCTCGCCATCGATCGTGAACACCAGTTTGTTGCCCTTGCCGGGGATCTCGAGTGACCAGTCCGGGTCATTGCCATGGGCCTTGATGTGCGAGCCCTGCGAGAAGTTGTCGAAGCCCGTTGCCAGGCCTGAAGCCGCTGCCAGCACGGCGCCCGCGAGCGCTGCCAGTGTTTTCCTGTATCCCCGCATCGTTTCCCTCCAGTAGGATTGCCCGACGGTTATTGATAGGAAGCACGTGCTGCTTCGACTGCGACACCGGAATGTATCGGCGCCTTCATGCCGCTGAGCACTGCATCCAGCGCCCCCAGGCAGAACAGCACATTGGTCTGATTGCTGGCATAACCCATCAGCCCGACGCGCCAGATCTTGCCGGCCATCGCGCCCAGGCCGGCGCCGATTTCCAGGTTGTACTCGTTCAACAATGCCGCCCGGACAGCGGCCTCGTCAACACCTTCCGGAATGGACACGGCATTCAGCTGCGGCAGGCGCTCGTCTTCCGGGACCACGAACTTGAGCCCCATCGCCTCGAAACCGGCGCGCAGCGCTTCATGGTTCCTGCGGTGGCGCGCCCAGGAATTCTCGATGCCCTCTTCCTGCAGGATCACCAGCGCCTCGTGCAGCGCGTACAGGGTATTGACCGGCGCGGTATGGTGATAGGCGCGTTTGCCGCCGCCGCCCCAGTAGCCCAGGATCAGGTTGATGTCGAGGAACCAGCTCTGCACCTTGCTGCTGCGCGTGGTAATCCTTTCGATGGCGGCCTTGCTGAACGTGACCGGCGACAGGCCCGGAACACAGGACAGGCATTTCTGGGTACCCGAGTAGACGGCATCCAGCTGCCAGTCGTCGACCAGCAGCGGCGAGCCCGCCAGCGAGGTCACGGTGTCGGCAATCACCAGGCAGCCATGTTCATGCGCCAGCGCGGAGAGTGTCTGCGCATCGGAAATGGCACCGGTCGAGGTTTCCGCGTGCACGAAGGCCACGACCTTTGCATCCGGGTTGGCCTTGAGCGCCTGCTCCAGCCTGTCCGCGCTGACGGCGCGGCCCCATTCGTCTTCCACCATCACGGCCGTGCCGCCACAACGCTCCACGTTTTCCTTCATGCGCCCGCCGAACACACCGTTCTGGCAGACGATGACCTTGTCGCCCGGCTCGACCAGGTTGACAAAGCACATCTCCATGCCGGCGGACCCGGGCGCGGAAACCGGCATGGTCAGCTCGTTGCCGGTATTGAAGGCGTAACGCAGCAGACCCTTCATCTCGTCCATCATGTCGACGAATACCGGATCCAGGTGACCCAGCGTCGGGCGCGACATGGCCTCCAGGATGCGCGGATTGACATCGGATGGCCCCGGACCCATGAGGGTGCGGGCTGGCGGGTGGAAGGATGTGGTGCTCATCACGGGCCTCTCGTTGCTGTCGTTCGTCGGGGTGAAAAATTCAGCGCGTCATTCTAGCACTATCCCGTTCCAGCAAGCGAAGGATTGGGCATTAAACAAAGCCACAGCGGGCACAGAGAAATTCCTGTCACTGTCACACCTGAATATTTTTTTATATATTATTTATAATAATCTGATTTAATGGATTATTTATCCTTCCAAGACCTTTGTTGCGGGGCTTGGGAAAGACATTTATAAATTCTCTGTGTGCTCTGTGTTCTCTGTGGCAAAGATATTCAGGAATACAAAAAACACCGTACCGGGTGGTTCGGTGTCCCGTAGTTGTCGGGATAGGACTCGCGACACCGCGGCATCGCCTGCGGACAGCGCGGGTGGAAATGACAGCCCGGCGGCGGGTTGGCCGGGGACGGCATGTCGCCGGACAGCCTGATGATCTCGCGGCCGGAATCGGGTTCGATCTCGGGTACCGCCGACAGCAATGCACGCGTGTACGGGTGCTGCGGATTTTCCAGCACCCGGTCTACCGGCCCCTCCTCCACGATCCGCCCCAGGTACATGACGGCAACGCGGTCCGCCAGATAGGACACCACCGACAGGTTGTGGGTGATGAACAGGTAGGACAGGCCGAGGCTGTTCTGCAGGTCCTTCAGCAGGTTCAGGATCTGGGCCTGCACGGACACGTCCAGTGCGCTGGTGGGCTCGTCACAGATCACCAGCTTGGGATCAACCGCCAGGGCACGGGCAATGCAGATACGCTGGCGCTGACCGCCGGAGAACTCGTGCGGATAACGCTGGGTGTGGCTGGCGGACAGGCCCACCTGTTCGAACAGCTGCTCGACCCGGGCACGCCGCTCGGCCTTGCCGTTGCCGATGCCCTGCGCGGTCATGCCTTCCTCGACGATGTCGCCGACCATCATGCGCGGGTTCATCGAGGAATACGGATCCTGGAAGATGAACTGGAAATCGGAGCGTCGATTCCGCAATGCCGCACCGGCGAGTTGTGTGAGTTCCGTGTCCTCGAAACGCACGCTGCCGGCGGTCGGGCGAATCAGCTGCAGGATGCCCTTGCCCACCGTGGTCTTGCCGCAGCCGGACTCCCCCACCAGCGCCAGCGTGCTGCCGCGCGGAATGGCGAGCGACACCCCGTCCACCGCGTACACGTGTCCGGCCACGCGCCGCAGCACGCCCTTGTGGATCGGGAAATGCACCTTGAGGCCGGTGACATCCAGCAGCTTGCCTTCGCCCATTGCCTGTTTTGCGGCGTGCCGGCTCACATCGCCGCTGCGGGCAGCAACGGCCGGCTGCTCGAGGGACGCATCGGCGCGGTGGCAGCGTGCCGTGTGACCCTCCCCGACCGCGTGCCAGCCGGGGACATGCGTACGGCAGTAGTCCCACCCGGCCGCGCAGCGTTCGGCGAAGCGACAGCCGCTGAATACACGGTTCAGCGGCGGCACGCTGCCGGGAATGGTTGCCAGTGCCTGCTCGCGCTTGTGGATATCCGGCAGCGACTCGAACAGCTTGCGGCTGTAGGGGTGCAGGGCGTTACCGAAGAACTGGTCGCGCGTGGCCTCTTCCACCAGCTGGCCGGCATACATCACGGCGACGCGGTCCGCCATGCCGGCGACGATACCCAGGTCGTGGGTGATCAGCATGATCGCCATGTGGGTCTGCTGCTGCAGTTTCTGCAGCAGTTCCAGCACCTGGGCCTGGATGGTGACATCCAGTGCCGTGGTCGGTTCATCGGCGATCAGCAGGTCCGGCTCGCCGGCCAGTGCAATGGCGATCATGATGCGCTGCTTCATGCCGCCGGACAGCTGGTGCGGATACTCGCCGCGGCGCCGCCTTGCATCCGGTATACCCACGGCATCGAGCAGCTCCAGCACCCGGTCGGATGCCGCACGCCCTTTCAGGCGGTGATGCTGCTTCAGGACCTCGGCAATCTGGTCGCCGACCGTCAGCACCGGGTTCAGCGAGGTCATCGGCTCCTGGAAGATCATGGAGATGCGCCGGCCGCGCACACGTCGCATGTCGGCTTCCGCCAGCGCGGTCAGCTCCTCGTCACCCAGCCAGACCTTGCCCGAGGTAATGCGCCCGATCGGCTGCGGCAGCAGGCGCAGGATGGACAGCGCCGTCATGGATTTTCCGCAGCCGGATTCACCCAGCAGCGCAAACGTCTCACCACGGCTGATGGACAGGCTGATACCGTCGACCGGGCGTATCGCAGAGGCGCCGTGTCCCAGCTGCACACTGACATTGTCGAGACGAAGCAATGGCTGTTTCATGGTGTCCATGTCCGGTCAGCGTTCACGCATGCGCGGGTCGAATGCATCGCGCACTGCGTCGGAAAAAAGGTTGGCCGCCAGCACCAGCGTGAACATGAACAGGAAGGCGGACAGCAGCGACCACCACACCACCGGTTCGCGTGCCATTTCCAGCCGTGCCCCGTTGATCATGTTGCCCCAGCTGTTCATGGTCGGATCGACACCGACACCGACATAGGACAGCACCGCCTCGGCCAGCACCAGGCCGCTGAAATCCAGCACCACGGTGATCAGCACGATATGCATCACGTTGGGCAGGATGTGGCGCGTGATGATGCGCGTATGGGCGACGCCGAAGGACACGGCCGCCTGGATGTACTCGGCCTCGCGCAGCTTGAGCGATTCCCCCCGCAACAAGCGGCAGAGCCCGGTCCAGCTGGTGATTCCGAGGATAATACACAGGAATAACAGCCGGATATCCGATCTTTCTACCGTGGTTTCAAAAAGCTCCGGGTGGTTGGCGATATACACCTGCAGCATCAGGATGGCGGCAGCGATCAGCAGCACGTGCGGAATGGAATTCAGCGTGGTGTAGATGTACTGCACCACGTCGTCGATCCAGCCGCGCGCATAACCGGCCACGATACCCATGAAGATGGCAAACGGCAGCATCACCAGCGTGGTGAGTGTACCGATCAGCAGGCCGGTACGGATGCTTTTCAGAGACAGGTACAGTACGTCCTTGCCTACCTTGTCGGTGCCCAGCACGTGGTAGACACCGGCCAGGTTGATGGCCAGGCACACCAGTACCAGCAACAGGGTCAGCGTCGCCAGGATGGTGCGCCACGGGGTCCGGGTGCGACGCGCGAGGATGTCGCCGAGCATGTCCCGGGCAGTTTTGCCGTTGCGGCGGGCCAGCAGCATCGACAGCAGCCACAATGCCACCGCGCCGGCGAGCAGCGCCTCGGCGATGCCGGTCAGGCTGCGCTGCAGGATATCACTGCGCTTGTCGATGCCGGCTTCCTGCAGGTGGCGTCCCGCATATTCCAGCGGCGGGAACTCGCGCACCGTGCTGCCGTCGGGCAGCTCGATACTTTCCTTGGTATACAGGTGCGTGGCGAACGGCGCGGAATAGGTCTTTTCCTCCTGCGTGCGCAACGGGCCGACCAGCACGTCGAGCACACTGAGCACTTCGACCGAGTAATGCGTCTCGGTGCTGCTGCCGTTGCCTTCCAGCGGCAGCCGGAAATGCAGCGAATCCAGCAGGCCGACCAGCACGAAGGCCAGCAGGATGACAGCCGAGGCGGCGGCAATGCGCCCGCGGAACACGCGCTGCCAGGGCTCGCGGATATGCGGCTTGCTGCGTGCGTAGAGGATGAACGCCACCACCACCAGGGCCAGCAGGAACACCAGCGCATCGGTCCACAGGATCACCGGCTTGATCATGTCAGGCGCACCCTGGGATCGACAATGGTGTAGGTGATATCCACCAGGATCAGGCCGATGATGTACAGCACGGTGCCCAGGAACACCATGGCGCGCACCACGGCGAAGTCCTGCTTGTTGATGGCGTCGATGGTGTAGCTGCCGAGCCCGGGAATGGCAAAGAACGACTCGGTCAGCAGGCTGCCCATGAACAGCAACGGCAGCATGACGACCACGCCGGTGACGATCGGGATCAGGGCATTGCGCAGGATATGCCGGAACAGCACCAGGCTCTCGGACAGTCCCTTGGCGCGTGCGGTGCGGATATAGTCCTTGCCGGCCTCCTCCAGGAAGAAGGTGCGGTACCAGCGCGAGCCGGAGCCGATGCCGCTGACGACGCCGATCAGCACCGGCAGGATGATGAACTTGAGCGCGTCGATACCCGGTGCAAACCCCGAGATCGGCATCAGGCGGAACAGCTTGGCGAGCAGGAACTGCCCGCCGATGATGTAGAACATGCCGGAGATCGACATCAGCACCACGCACAGGATGACGCCCGAGACATCCACGTAGGTACCCCTGAAAAAGGCCATCAGCATGGCAAAGGTGATATTCACCATCAGGCCGACGATCAGCGCCGGTATGGCGATCGCCAGGCTCGGCATCATGCGCTGGGAGATGTCGTAACTGATATCGCGACCGTCATCGGAATAGCCGAAGTCAAAGGCGAACAGCTTGACCGACTTCTCGAAGAATATGGTCTCGGTCAGCTGGTCCACACCATCCGCATCCCGGTTCAGCAGCAGCGGCTTGTCATAGCCGTGGCTGGCCTTCCACTTCTCGATGGCCTCGGGTGTCACGTGCTTCATGCCGAGGTGCAGCCGCGCCATGTCATCCGGCGAGTTCACCACGAAGAACAGGTAGAAGGTCAGGATGTTCACGCCGATCAGGATCGGAATGGCATAGGCGACACGCCGGATGATGTAGGCAAACATCAGCGACCCTCCTGCAGCGCCGGCTGGCGCTGATGGCGCCGGAAGGCGATGGCCGCCGGCAGGATTACCGCCAGCAACAGGCCGACCAGCGCATACAGCGGCCAGACTATCGGGCGGTTCCATTCAGCCTGCAGCCCGGCGCGCAGCTCCGGCAGGATGCGCCGGTACTTGAGCCCGTTGTTGGCCATCAGGTTGGGCTTGGCATTTTTGTACCAGGTATGGTGCAGCGAGAACTGCTTGGGAAAGAAACCCCACACCCAGGGTGCGTCATGGCGCGCGATATCCATCATCTCGCCGATCAGGCGCGCCCGTTCCGGCGTGTTGTCCATGTTCTTGACCACGTCGAACAGCCGGTCGAATTCCGGGCTGCTGTAGTTGGCCGCATTCTCGCCGTTCAGCCCCACCTTGCTGTTCGGACCGTACAGCAGGAACAGGAAATTCTCCGGGTCCGGGTAATCCGCGTTCCAGCCCCACTGGAAGATCTGTGCCGTGCCCTTGAGCATCTTGTCCTGGAAGCGGTTGTAGTCGGTGCCGCGTATCACCAGCTGCAGGTTGAGCTTGCCGAACTGCTTGGCCAGCCAGTCCAGCCGTGCCTTGGCATCGGGGCCGGTGGCAGCAGTATCGAAATACAGCACCAGCGGCTTGCCGGTCTCGATGTCACGCCCTTCCGGGTAGCCCGCCTCGGCCAGCAGGCGGCGCGCCTCCTCGATGGATTTGCGCCGCGGGCCCCGCTCGGTGTGGACGTAGACATACGGGTTGATGCCCGCCGCGCCCTCCTCGTGCCCGAAAATGCCGGGCGGGATCATGCCCTGCGCGGGGATGCCGCGGCCGTTGAGAAAGATCGAGATGTATTCCTCGAAATCGATGGCGATCGAGATGGCGAGCCGGAGCTTGCGGGCGCGCTCGGAGTCACCGCCGACGACCGGGTCGCGCATGTTGAAGCCGGTGTAATAGATCGAGGTGGCCACCGCCGTGTTCAGCCTGATGCCCTGCTCCTGCATGGCCTCGGTCAGGCTGACCTCGCCGCCGGCACCGATGTTGATGGCCTGGTCGAAGCTGTCCGAACTGATCCCGGATGAATCGTAGTAACCCTGCAGGAACTTGTTCCAGTAGGGTATGTCCTCCTTTTCCAGGCTGAACACGATACGCTCGATGAACGGCATGGGCTTGCCGGCGTCATCCAGCATCCCGCTCTCGCGGTCCTCCGGCTCACCGTCCTGCGGGTAGTTCTCGCCGTGAAAGTTGGGATTGCGCTCCATCACCATCTGCCGGTTCGGATTGTTGACGGTCAGCATGTAGGGGCCGGTACCGACCGGGTACCAGTCCAGCGTGATGTTGCGCGCCTGCATGCCGGGTTCTGAATAGAACGCATCCGCCTCGGGCGGCACCGGCGCGAAGAACGGCATCGCCAGCCAGTAGAGCAGCTGGGGATATTTGCCGTTGATCCTGATGCGGTAGCTGTAGCGGTCCAGCACCTCGGCGCCTGCCAGCGGGTATCGTGCCAGGTCCAGGTACACGCCCTCCTCGCGGCCATCGGCCACTTCCTCCCAGGCGGCCTCGAGCGTGCCCGCGTATTCCTTCAGTCCGACGATGTAGTCGCTCATCAGGCCGAAGATCGGTGAATGCAGTTTCGGGTGGGCCAGGCGCTTGATCTGGTAAACGTAGTCGGCTGCAACCAGCTCGCGTGTACCGGTTTGCGTGAAGTCCTCCAGGGTATGGATATGCTCAAGCATTGCCTCGTCCAGTCCCGCGTAAACCGGCCGGCCCTGTTCGTCGCGCGCGAAGGCCGGGTGCGGCTGGTAACGGATGCCGGGCTGGATATGGATGTCGTAGTAGCTGTACGCGATCCGCTCACTGTCGGCATCGTCAGGCAACGGTCGGCCATCCGCGTCCAGGTAGTGCGCGCGCGGGACCCCGGTGGCAGTCAGCGGGATCAGCTGGTAGGGACGCCTGAGGTAGTGATACTGCAATGGCGGCTCGTAGATCTGACCGGTGAAGGTCACCTCGTTGGAACTGTACGACTGGGCAGGATCGAGGTGATTGGGTCGCTCGCTGAACGAGGTGTAGTAGATGTTGCGGCCGGCATCCTCGGCCGGGTATGGCCGGTTCCAGGGCTGCCCGTCGCAGGCGGCCAGCAGCAACAGACAGCAAATCGCGGTCAGGCTGATGCGCCAGCAGGAGTGCTGTACACGGCTCACATGCATGACCGGCTATTATAATGAGCGTGCCGGCCTGTTCCATGCTTTTCGGCCCCTTCTACTGGGCAGGCTTTTCCGGTAACGTTAGCGCCTGTCTCGCATCAGCGCGCGGCCGCCACCGCGCGCTGATGCGAGACAGGTCCAAGTCACCATTCACGGCCCCGGCGGGCCGCTACAAACCGGAACGTGATTTCTCAACTTCAGGATACAGCTATGGGATTCTTGAGCGGAAAACGCGCACTCATTGTCGGGCTGGCCAGCAACCGGTCGATCGCCTGGGGTATCGCGCAGGCCATGCGCCGGGAAGGCGCCGAGCTGGCATTCAGCTACCCGAACGAAAAACTCGGGCCACGCGTTGAAAAGATGGCAAAGGAGTGTGATTCGGATATCGTGCTGCCCTGCGATGTCAGCAGTGACGAGCAGATCAACGCCCTGTTCGAGGCACTGGGCAGCCGCTGGGACGGACTCGACATCATTGTCCATTCCGTCGCCTTCGCGCCGGCCGACCAGCTGGCCGGTGATTACCTCGAGTGTGTCACGCGCGAGGGTTTCGCCATCGCCCATGACATCAGTTCCTACAGCTTCGCGGCGCTGGCCAAGGCCGGTCACCCGCTGATGAAGGGGCGTAACGGGGCATTACTGACGCTGAGCTACCTGGGCGCCGTGCAGACCATCCCCAACTACAATGTCATGGGTGTCGCCAAGGCCAGCCTGGAGGCGAACGTACGCTACCTGGCACAGAGCCTGGGACCGGAAGGGATACGCGTCAACGCCATCTCGGCAGGACCCATCCGTACCCTGGCCGCCTCGGGCATCAGCAACTTCCGCAAGCTGCTGGACACCTTTGCGCAAACCGCGCCGCTGCGCCGCAACGTAACCATAGAGGACGTCGGCAATGCCGCGGCCTTCCTGTGCTCCGACCTGGCCTCCGGC
>JABAHR010011983.1_pt1 | contig 12711 bp, 14 predicted proteins | sample 7062101 | NCBI WGS metagenome assembly JABAHR01 (sample SAMN14534553, study PRJNA622989) | marine sediment metagenome | biome: marine biome [ENVO:00000428]; feature: marine pelagic biome [ENVO:01000023]; material: deep marine sediment [ENVO:00002113] | place: India: Gulf of Kutch | collected...
CCCGTTTCATCATTTTTATACTTCTCTTCTAATTTATCAAGACGTTTTGCAAGAGGGGTGTAATACTCATCCCACCATCCGCTGTCGGGTATGGTAAAGTGATCTATTAGTTTATAACCTGACTCTTTAAACATCGGTATGTTATTTTCTGGGGTTGTCATTGCCGGATACTCCTTGTTGAAAAAATCAGCCGCTTCTTCAGGTGGTGATTTGGTAAGCCATACAAGCTCTGAGGCAGCAATATAACCGCCAGATTTAAGCAGTGGGTTCCATGACTCTAATGCATTGGCAAAACCCATATTGTAGGCTGACCCTTCGGCTATAATCAGGTCAAAGCTTTCTGCAGGAAAAGACAGCGAGTTCATATCAGCTTCAAGTGTCGTTATATGACCGGCAACTCCGGCAGCCTGAGCACGCTCTTCTAGTTCTTTTAAATAAGGCGCGTGAAAATCTACGGCTGTGATTGTCGCTTCGGGTAAATGTTTTGCAACTGCGATTGTCTGTGCTCCTGGACCACATCCTATATCAAGAACGTTTGCATTAGCAGGTAAATCACAAAGCTCTAATGCCCTGCGAGTACTGCCGTCATCACCCGGCCCCTGCCTCGGCAAACCAGACTGTATATCAAAAAATACTTCTAAAAAATGCTTGTCCATTAAACCAAATTATTTGTATTAAATATGCGATATAAAGCCTTTATATGTTATGAATTATGAAAAAATTGCAATCTTATAGTAAATTTAAGTAAAATTCTTAAAATTTCTATATAAATCCATTTATTTAATGATATACTATAATCTAATATAGGATTGTTGTATTTATACAAATTTAAAAACTTAGTTGGAGGCCATATATGACATTTGGCGATTATCTTAAGAATCAGAGAAAAAACAGAAATATTACCCAGGAAGACCTTGCAAAGTCTCTTGGGGTATCAAGTGTATTTATACATCAATTGGAAACAGGCAAAGTAGACGCACCTTCTGTGGACAGGTGCCAGCAGCTTTCCAATATCATTAACATTCCCTTCGAGCAGCTTTGGAACTTTGCTAGAAAGGAAAGAATGAGGCGCTTTATGGAAAGAGAGGGCCTCAATGAAGAGAACATGGAAGTTCTTTGTGAAGAAGAGAAAATGCTTATCAATCTTTACAGAAGCCTGGATGAGGATTTGAAAAAGGATTTTAGCGGAATGATCTACATGCTATTTAGACATTCAAAAGATCAGAAGATACAGGAAATATTAGATAAATTTATGCAATGCGCCTAGATTTTAAGAACAACACGGTACTCTTAGCTGTAGTGGTTGAGCTGTGTATTTTTACAGTTGTGGGATTGGTGTTCCTTTTTCAGTATAACAGTGCCAAGAATGAGTTTGTAACCAAAACGCGAGCTATTGCCGAGACTATTGGCGATCTTTCGGGAAGCTTTTTTGCCGATGGGGCCATAAATCCAACTAGTGATGAGTTTTATCATTTCCTCGATGAAAGATTGGGAAGAAAGAAACTGTTTAACACATTTGAGATTGCTCCAAAGTTTTTTAGTGTAGTATTTAATGATGAGCTGGAACAGCAGCAGGGTGGAATGTTTATAAAAGAGGTAGATCCTGTTAAAGGCTATTCTGTTTTTGATAGAGACGGAGTAATTTCTGTTGCTGTACCGTTTTCTATAAAAGATAGTCTAAGTCCTAAGGGCATTGTTAAAATTGATTCTGAAACCACGGCAATAGCCAAAAAGGTTTTATCTGAAAACTTTCTTCTATATGCAGCAATGCTGGTTGTCTTTAATAACCAGGCCTTCATTTTATATTTGCTAAACAGAAAGAAAAAAGAAGTGGTATTTGAAAAAGGGTATCTAAGGGATAACTCAGTAGGAGCCCTTAAGATTATGCATAAGATTCTTGGCGATGTGATTACAGACCATGAACTGGAAGAAAAAGGCATCCAAAAAGATGATGGAACATCAAAAAGTACTGATGAGAAGTCTGGCGATAAAAACGTAATATCATTTTCTTCATTATCGGATAAGAAAAAGAAATGAGATACATACTTACATTAATTCTCTGTGTTTTCTTGCTTGCCGGATGTATTCAGTCCGAAAATGACGGCTTTGTAGAACTTGATGGCCCAATACTGGAGAGTGTAAACAAAGATGGGCAGATTGAGTTTAACGGAGTAATCGTAAATAACGGAGATGTTGCTGTGCAGTCAGTGTTTGTTGTAATAATCTTAAAAGATGAGTCGGGAAATGTTGTAGAAGCCAATTCCACTCCTCTTTTTGATGATGGAAACCTGCAGGCACTCTATCCATATCAAAGTGAATTTTTTACTATAAGTTTAAATTCGCAACCTGATAGGGTGTTTACAAAAGAAGTAGAGATATATTATGATGAATTTAATGAAGATGATGTTTTAGATGTTGATAAATCTGATGAAGAGTTGTTAGATACCGAATTTGTAAATTAGTTTATAAGAAATATTTCTACTTTTCTCTCTGCTGTAATTTCTTTACTTGGATAATCATTAGTAATAAAAGCGTTCTCAGTAATTCCTTTAGATATTAAATAAGTCATGATCGTATTTCTTTGTTCGGCAGAGAGTTTCTTGTTTTTTGTTCTACTCTTGTAACTGTTGTTATGAGCCTTAATTTCCAGTTTTATATCATCATTGTCTTTAATGATCCCTGCAATTTTGTCCAATGAAGGGTATAAATCGAACCTTATTGAACTGCTTTGGGGAGAAAACAGCTCAGTGGATAATAAAACAAGTGAACTGTCTGAACTATCTATGCTAAAACCGAAAATATTTGAAAATTTATCCTTAAGGTCCTGCTTTGCCAGAAATTTGTTTGATGACTCCTCAAAAGCCTGTTTTGCAAGCTCAATACTCTTATCAGACTCTGATGCGGATAGCTCATAATTTCCCTGTTTGTGGTTTTCTGAAGCTTTTTGATAATAGTTTTGAGATTCGGTTAACAAATAGGAACTAAAAACTGTAGCATCAACATCCTCAGCTGCATTGATCTGTGTAAGGGCTGTTTCTAAGTTATTTAGAGAATTATTGTATAAAAGTTCTTCTGATAATGTAATTTTATCTTTATGCTCTTTTAGCTTCGATATATTATCCTTAAATTGTTCTTTAATCTTGAAGTTTTTTGACTGTATTGAAGCAAGATCTTCTTTTAGCAGATCAGTTTGGGATTTGATCGTGCTTGTTCTAAATATAGACTGAGCAGTGCTGAGATGAATTTGGGATAAATCAAAATAAAGCTTCGAACTTTGCTCGTTTTGCGATATTTTAGCTTTATTGGATTGTTCCAAGAAGTTTAGAGATGCTTGTATATGTGTTTTAGCTTTTTTATAATCTGATTCATATGAATTGGTATATTCCTCAGAAAATAAGGGTGATCTGCTAAAAGCTAATATACAAAACATCAAAACTATAACTATTCTTGTTATATGCATTAGTATTTTTTAAGGTCTTTAGAGATATCTTTATTGTATTTGGATAACTTCTCATATAGCTGCTGCTGTTCTGCAATTGTGTTCTTTGTGCTTTGCAGTTCTGCACGATTCCGTGCCTCAATCAGCAGTGTATTTAGAAATGCTGTATGTGCTTTAAATAATTCTTCTATTATTAATGGATCAGCAGAGCTATAAGATCCATTTTTAATGTTTTCTACAAAATCTTTAGATTGCTCTAAGGAATCTTTCGATATTAGAATGTGTTGATCTTCTAAATTGCTTATTAACTCAGAAATCTCTTTAACTTTATCGGTATTATCAATATTTTGAGCGTATAGTACTGAAATTACTGTAAAACTTGAAAATAATAATAATGTAAAAATTAAAGTAAATTCTAGTTTTCTTTGAAAAAGTATTGACATCTGATGAGTTACAAAGTATTGTTAAAGTAAATGTTTAAATATTTAAATGTGTATATTGTTAATTTAAGAATTAATATTAAAGATAATAATTATATTAGTCAATATTTATTATGATAAAAAAGTTTAACTTATTAAATTTAGAGATGATGAATATAATAAAAAGCATTAATTTATTAAAGTTAAACATTAGTTATATGATTCAACCAATTGATATTAAATATATATTTTTGATGCAATTTCAATTAATGGGTATTGATAAATTTGAAAAAATATGTTTTAATTCTATTAATCATCANNATTGGTTCTAGTTCAATAAAACTCGTAGAACTTAAAGGCGGCAAGAAAGGTTTTCAGCTAAAAAACCTTGGTGAAGCACTACTCCCTCCGGATGCAATTGTAAACAAGGTCATAAACAATTCTGAAAACGTTATAGACTCCATCGCAACTCTGGTAGATGACTTAAATGTTAAATCCAAGAACGTTGCTATCGGGGTTTCAGGCCATTCGGTAATAATAAAGAAAGTAAGTATGCCTAAGATGTCTGATAAAGAGTTAAGAGAATCTATTCCATGGGAGCTTGAACAGTATATACCTCAGAGTGTAGAGGATGTTAACTATGATTTTCAGATACTTCCGGGAGAAACTGCTGAAGGCAACATGGAAGTTCTTATAATTGCTGCAAAAAAAGACATTGCAGCCGGTTATTTGAACTCCGTGGTCGATGCGGGATTAAATCCGGTAGTAGTTGATGTAGACGTTTTTGCTTTAGAGAATATGTATGATGAGAATTACTTTGAAAGTCAGGGTGTAGTGGCTTTAGTAAACGTCGGGGCTTCGATTATCAATGTTAACATCTTAAGAGAAGGAATATCAATATTTACTAGAGATATTACAACCGGCGGTAATCAATTTACAGAAATGATACAAAAAGAATTTGATGTAAATTTTGAAGAAGCTGAGAAAATGAAATATTCGCTGGGCTCTGATAGTTCTTCTCAAGAGCTAAAGAGAATTGCCGGCGATTTCAATAATATGATATGTGGTGAAATTAAGAGAACTCTGGACTTTTTCACTAATACTATTTGGAAAGAAAAAGTAAATTCTGTACTCATTGGAGGCGGATCCAGCAAAATTCCAGAAATGGAAGAAACTTTAAAGTCTATGGCAAATACTAATGTGGAGATATTAAATCCTTTTAGAAATATAGGATACAGTAACAAGGATTTTGATTCTGATTATATTAGTGATATCGGTCCTAAAATGAGTATTGCTACCGGGCTTGCACTTAGAAAGGTTGGAGACAGGCCATGATAAAAATTAATCTATTACCAGTAGAAGAAAGACGATCAGTCGAAGGCTTCGGTCAATTTGTCTTTGGCATTCTTATAATAGCTGTGGCTATTGCTCTTATGGTAGGGGCTATTATTGTACAAAATAATAAAATTAAAGATATTAAGGCAGAAACAGCAAAGGTAAATAAGAGAATTAAAGAACTTGATAGTATCAGAAAACAAGTCGAAAAATTCAAGGTTCAGAATAAGAAGCTTGAGCAAAGAATAAAAGTTATAGCTCAGTTGGAGAAAAATCGTGTTGGACCACTGTATGTAATGGATTCACTGTCAACTGAGATTCCTGAAAGAGCCTGGATTGGTTCATTTACTACAAGAGGATCTACTGCAAAAATATCGGGGATAGCAAGTTCTGAATTTGTTATATCTGAATTTATGAGAAACCTTGAATCATCACCTCATTTTAGAAATATAAACCTTTCCAAGATAACAAATAAGAAAGTAAGCGGTAAAACATTTAAGAGTTTTGGGCTAAGTGCAGGGATTAGTTTTTTTAAACCACCTGAGGAAACAGGTGCTAAAAAGTCAGACAAAACTGCAGATTCTACTGTCATAAAATCTGCACCTGATACTACTGTACTAAAAACGGTAGAAAAAAGTGTAATGACTGAAGGAATGGAAGTAATTGATAAATCTAAAACTCAAATAAAAGATGAAAATAAAAACAGCAAAGATGTAAAAGACGATAATAAAGATGTTGATAACGATAGTGATAAAAAACCAGAGACAAAAAAGAAACCTACAACCGGTGTAGTAGGTTCTGATGACGGCTCTAACGTGATTGTATTTTAATAGGAAAAAAGAGGCTTATATGTCAATGATAGAAGATCTAGTTGAAAGTATTAATCAAAAAACAGTTCAAGCCAGAATCTTAATTCTTTTTGCAATACTGGCAGTTCTGGGAGTCATTTTTTATTACATGTTCTGGGAACCAAAACAGGTTGAAATCAAAGGTCTGCAGACTCAATTACAAAAGAGAGAAAAACTAAAAAATGAATATGAGAATATTGCAAAGGAATTACCAAAGTTTCAAGCTGAAAATAAGAGGTTAGAGAGAGAATTTAAACTGGCTTCTAAAAAGCTTCCAGTGAAAAAAGAGATACCTACATTAATAGATAGTATATATTCAGCGGTAAATGCTTCGGGTTTATCGCCAATTTCTTTTACCCCACGGAAAGAAAAAGCCAAGGAAGTGTATTTTGAAATTCCAATTTCATTGAATGTGATTGGAACATACTTCGAGCTTGCAAATTTCTTTGATAGAATGGCCAAACTTCCAAGAATTGTGAATATAAGAAATCTTAAACTAAAAGTAAGTAAAAACACTCGTAAGAAAATGTTATTACAAGCAACATTTAGTGCAGTTACTTTTAGAATTAAAGAAATAAAGAGTACACCTACAAAGAGTAGTAAAAAGAAGAAGAAAAGAAGAAGAAGGTAAAATTAAATAAATTACTTAATCTGACATTGTAAAAATATAATGAAAATAAATAAATTAATAAATGAGATGATTAATATGAATAAAAAATATTTAAGTCTTATTATCATTTTTATGTTGAGTCTGCTGTTAAATATAGGATCATCTGAATTATATGCACAGCAAGATATTAAGAATAAAAATGAAGAAAATATAGATGATATTGATATAGATCTTGATGTATTTATAAAAGATATATATTCGAAAGAACAATTCTATAGTCCTATTGATAAAAGAGATCCATTTAAACCATTTATCAAGGTAGTGGATACAAAAGATCGTGAGCTGGATCCAGATATTGATCCTTTAGCACCTCCAATAAAGAGATATAAGCTGGATCAATTTAAGTTGGTTGGAGTTTTTTGGCTGGAAAATACAGCGCAAGCTATGATTATCGATCCGGAAAAAAATACTTACATGTTACAAATCGGGGATGAAGTAGGAAACAGGGAAGGAAAAATAGTTGAAATTAGAGAAAACGGTATTTCTGTAGAAGAGAAGTTTCGTTTTGAAAATGCAGATGGTTTAAGAACTGTAAAATTACAAAAATCAATCTTAGCTTTTAAACAGTAAAGATATATAAAAAGCATAAGGAGAACGGAGTCATGATGAAAAGATTATTGAATATAATTATTCTAGTTGCAGTGTTATTTTCTCCTACAGGTTTGTTTATAATCGCTGAAGAAGCAGAAACTGTAAACGAACAGGTAGAAGCACTTGATGCTACTAGTGAAGAAGAAATTATAATGGAGACTAAACAGCCAAGTGATGATAAGCAACCACCACTAGCTGATGAAACGGAGGAACTTGCACTTGCGCAAGACCAAGATATCCCTGAAGTAAATTCATCTATAGTCGAAGACACCAATACCTTAAATACAATTGAAAACATTAATATTGATGTCGAAAATGGTGTTGGTCTTGTTACTATCACTACAAGTTTTAGTGCATCATATGAAGAAATAGACAGAGAGACCAATAAGTACAGTCTAAAACTTACAAACGTGATATTGGATGATAGGCTGCAGGTTGCAAGAGATTTGAGTGACTTTGATACTCCGCTTAATTATTTATCATCTTTTCGTGATCCGCTTGATGAAACCAACGTAATAATTGTTGCAGAACTTAAAGAAGAAGTAGATATAAATGTAAACCAGGAATCAAATATCCTGAAAATAAAGATAGGAAAAACAGCTGAAGAAAAGCTTGCAGAAGAGCTTGAAGAGAAAAAAGAAGAAGACGACCTCTGGGCATTTGATATTAGAAGTGCATCTACCGGAGTTCAAGGTAAAGAATACAGGGGACAGCTAGTATCGTTTGATTTCAAAGATGCCGATGTAAGAGATGTATTAAGGATTTTGGCTGATATTAGTGGTTTTAACCTTATAATCCATAGTGGAGTTAGGGGTAACATCACATTAAGATTAGCAAATGTCCCATGGGATCAGGCAATGGACATAGTGCTCGAAGAAAAGGGTATGGGTGCTATTTTGGAAGGTAATATTTTAAAGATTGCTCCATATAAGGTTATTACTGCAAGACAAAAACAAAGATCAACTGCTGCTGCTTCCAGAGAATCTACAAAACCACTAGTTAGTAAACAATTATTTATTAATTATGCAACGGCTGGTGAACTTGTACCTCTGATAGATTCTAAATTGAGTAATAGAGGTAGTTTAAAAATTGATACCAGAACCAACAGCATTTTGCTAACTGATACTGAGGGAAGAATTAAATCTATAGAAGAATTGGTTGCAACTCTGGATATACCAGAACCACAGGTTCTTATAGAATCCAGAATAGTTCAGGCTACATTAGATTTTACAAGAGAGCTGGGTGTGCAGTGGGGTTTAAATTATAGAGCTTCTGCTGCAACTGGTAACCCTACTGGTGCTATATTCCCATCCGATGTACAGGTTGGTGGAGTACAGTCAGGTAGCCCGGGGACTTTTGGTGATATTGGAAATGATTTTATCGTAGATTTTCCAGCTGCCACAGGTCAGGGAGCAGGATCTGCTGTTGGTCTGATTCTTGGAAGTTTAACAGGCGCTTATGATCTTGATATAAGACTCTCAGCTCTTGAAACCAGAGGAGATGGAAGAATACTGTCTTCTCCTAAAATACTAACCCTAAACAATCAGGCTGCAAGTATTACACAGGGTGTGTCAATACCGTTTTTAAGTGTTTCATCAGCTGGTACTCAAACCCAGTTTGTAGATGCTTCACTTACCCTCGATGTTACCCCGCAGGTTACTAATGATGATAAAGTACTAATGGCAATATCTGTTTCTGATAATGCTCCCGATCCTGGTACTACAGGAGCAGGAGGTCAGCCTGGTATCAGAACCAATGAAGCTGATACGAATGTAATAGCCGGAAATGGAGAAACAGTAGTTATAGGCGGTATTTTTACCAGAACTGCATCTGAGAATTTTGGTGGAGTACCATGGTTTTCCAGACTTCCTGTTTTTGGAATGTTCTTTAGAAATACTCAGACTGTAGATCAAAGAAGAGAATTACTTGTATTTATTACACCTAGAATTATCAGATAAGTAATAGGAGGATTATGATGAAAAAATATATTAACAAATATACAAAATATGGATTTACAACGATGTTGCTGCTTGCAACCGTTGTGTTTGGGCTAAGTTGTGTGGGTGGAAATCCTCCTCAGGCTCCCTTTGGATCAACTGTAGAAATTATTAATCCTCCAGGGGATATAGGAATCCCACAAAATGCTATTACAGTACAAGTTGTAGAAGCACTTGTAACGGATCCTGAAGGCGAACCTCTAAATGATGTATTGGTAGAGTGGAGGCTTTTTGGAACAAACGTTAACGATCTGTTGTTTGATATAGATGGTGATGGTGTTCCAGATGTTGGCGGTCTGCAGATTATTGATAATGAAGCATGTGGTGAGCCTCTAAAGTGCAGCCAGATTGAGATACCGGAACTTTTGGGAAATCCAAATTTTAGGGATGCATTTGTTGATACTCCGTTCCCAACTATTACAAACAGGTTTGGAGTAAGCGAGATATCCATATTGATTTCAGGTGAAGTTGGATTTGATCCTACTACACTTGAAGTTTCACTACTTAATGGAAATACAGATAACGTAGATATAACAATTAATTAACAACTAATATATGAATAGAAATAGTGATTATTCAATTTTTAAGGAGGGTGTTACTGTGAATACTAATAAAATAAAAAATCAACTAATGAGGGTTAAGCAGAGTCTTATTGCTCTGTTTTTTTTGTTAACTCTGTCATTAAATTTTGCCTGTGTTGACAGTCCAGATAACATGCAGGTGATTTCTGACAATCCATTTGGTGTTGGTATCATAGTTTTTAACAGTGTACCTTCTCAAATATTTGGTAATGGATGTGAAATAGATACTATAAAGCTCAATACCGGGCTTATTGCCGATGGATCGACTATAGATGTTATAGTAACAAATACTGGGAGTCTGGAGAGTGAGGCAGGCGGCTGTGTTGTTGGTTCCTCTGCAACCGTAGTAAACGACATGGCAACATTTGATTTTCTATCGCCTATATTAATAGGTAACGCAGGTGAGTCTGCTGTTGTAAATGTTGGAGTAACAATTACTACTCCGGATGGAACTGAAATAAATGATTTTTTTCAAGCTCTTGTAAATGCAGTAGGAATAACATCTCCTGATGATTTTGCAGCTACTCCTAATGATACTGATGCACCAACTTCATTATTTTTCAATCTTGAATTTACAACATTCGGTATAAAACCTGGAACAGAAGTAATGTGTGATGTTAGTAATGGAGATCTTGGAGCTGTTACTACTAATAGCGTAGTGTCAGGCAATTTACAAGCTGGTAGTTTTAATGTTGAATATACTCTTGCAAATGGTTCAGCTGGCGGAACACAGATTTTAACATGTATGGTAGAACTTCCAAATCCAAGCAGTTTTGGGCCTCAATGTGCTTCTGTACCGCTTGAAGATAGAAAAATTAATGCAGAGGTAGTAATAACTCAGAATGCCGCAGGAGACATAGCAAATCCACCTCCAGATCCTGCTCCTACTAGTATGGTTTGTAACCCAAGCACTATTCAGGAAGGAAACAGCGGTACATGTACTTGTGTGAACAGCAATGCAGCTGGCGAAGAAATATGTTTTAACGGTGATACGGACATTAGTTTTCCTGATACATGTTCTACTGCCGATGTGGATGGTGTGGCAATAGTACTATATGATGCAGGACTGATTCCTGATGAAAGCAGTATTAATACAGTATCATGCGGACCTTCAGGCGGAGACGGAAGTCTTGATCCGGGTGATCCTTTTGCTCAGACTAATATTACGGTAACACAAGAAACACCGGTGGTTGCGGGTAATCTGAGCTGTACGCCTAACCCTGCGATAGCCGGCGACGAACTTGTTTGTACATGTACATCAAATGCGGAACCTGGTTCTGAACTTTGTTTTGAAAATACTGAAATGATGACATCTGTGGTTAGTTTCCCTGGTGCTCCAGACAACTGTGTGGTTGCCGACGGTAATGGAAATGGAGTAGTAATCGCAGATGCTACTGCTACGCTTGTTCCAATAAACAATATACTTCAGTGCTGTGTGAACAGTAATATGGACAGCGACTGTGATGAAGAAACAGTAGCTCAGCTCGTACAGCTGGTAAATCCGGTCACTGTTGGTGACATCACTGTAGACGTAGTGGCAAATCCGAGCCTCGTTAATTTCTTGGGTCAGTCGATTCTCACCGGTACCATAAGCGGTCTTCCACCGGGAACACAAGGATGTTTCGACGTCTTCATAGAAGGCAGTGGTATTACAAATGGTGGCGGTACGACCGATCCTGTAATCAATGGTGTAACTACGCCAGTTTGTGCCACAACGGATGCCAATGGTGATATAATAGTCATTTATACTGCCGGAGATGCAGAGGGTATAGACACCATAAGATTCTGCCATGACGCAGATACAAGTGATACCTGTGATGCTGGCGAAACAGCAGATCTAGTACAGATAACGGTTGAGGCAGCTGCACCACCTCCACCTGCAATGGTTGAATGTACGTCTAACCCAGGCACAGTAATTCCTGGTAATGACTCATCGATAAATGCATCGTTTGCTAACCTGCCTGCAGGTTTTGACTTCGCATGCTTCCAGTTCCTTTCTCAGACCTCACCTGAATCTACGCTTACAAGCCCCTCTGAGGCAAATCAAACGGATGCCGTGTGTGTTCCTATAAACAATGATATAGCAGCCGCTGTATTTACAGCCAATGCGGGTATCATCGCTCCTCAAAACGCATTTGTATCCTGTTGTGCAGGTACGATGGGTGGAGCAGGAGATGATTGTACTCAGGCCGGAGCACTGCTTGGTTTACCGGCGCTTGTGACGGTCGATCCGGCACCGGTATCACCGTTTACTATTTCTATAGGATCGACATCCGGAGTGACAACTACAATGGCTGGCGATTCAGAAGGCTTAGATTTAGCAACTAATCCTCCTGTGCCTTCAGGTACTCAGTTGTGTGTTGAACTTACTTTCGAAGATATGGCGGGTGTAGCTATGATTACATCAACAACAGATGGTGATAGCCCTGTTCCTGAAGGTGGTACTCTTTGTGCGACTACAGTTGGTATTGGTGGTGCTATATTGAGTAATTTCGGGTTTGATACACCTGGTGGAGCTGGTGTTGGAGAGATTGCGACTATGACAGGATGTATCGATCTGAATGCAAATGATACCTGTGATCCTGGTGATCCGTTCAATACATTCACCTTTACGGTAGTTCCGTAAAAAGATAATTAAAATAAAATATAGAGATTGATTAAAAAAAAGGGCTCCTGAAATTCAGGAGCCCTTTTTTTTTGCCTGTTATGTATTACAATGTTTCCTTAATAAAATGACTGAAGACAGAAAGATAAGAATACTTATAGGAAAGGCGGGGCTTGACGGCCACGACAGGGGAGCTAAGATTGTCGCAAGGGCGCTCAGGGATGCG
>JABAHR010002165.1_pt1 | contig 12706 bp, 14 predicted proteins | sample 7062101 | NCBI WGS metagenome assembly JABAHR01 (sample SAMN14534553, study PRJNA622989) | marine sediment metagenome | biome: marine biome [ENVO:00000428]; feature: marine pelagic biome [ENVO:01000023]; material: deep marine sediment [ENVO:00002113] | place: India: Gulf of Kutch | collected...
ACAAACTGAAACAGAGAGAAGTTGCGGAGCTGCTGGGCATCTCGCAACCGCGCGTCGGCACGTTGATGAAAGGAGATTTCGAATCATTCCGACTGGATACGCTGGTCGGCTTCGCGCTGACGTGCGGCCACACGGTATGCATCGATGCCGCTTGGGAAATGGGTCCCCTGGCTGGACGCATATAGAACCATTTGCCTCTCAACGCCCCCTGCAGTCGCTTCGGTCCTGATCGGTGCCGCAGATCTGGACCTTGCCGTTTAGGCAATGCACCTCCGGCTGCTGGGCTCTAATGGCCGTCACACCGTAGGCGCCCGCGGCGACCTGACCAAGAGGCCGCTGATTAACAGACGAGTCTACGGATGTATAAACCTATATACATCAAATAGTTACCGGCCGCCTGTTGCAAACAAATGCATCACGATGCACGAACGTGCGGGACTGATCCCCGCAAAACTCTCACAGGCACCACGACACTGAATGTCTGCTTTACCGCACTTACCCAGCGTCGCCACCCAACACCGCCGGTGTCTCGCAGTAGGTGGTCAGGATATAGCGTTGATGGTTCTCGATACGCTCCGTTAGGGCCTCAGCGATGACCGGAATCTGCCCGTTCCTGGCAAAGTACTTCAACATACCCTTGTTCTGCTGAGTGAGCGGCATGATCTCCGGCGACGGAACCAGCACGCACATGCTCATCGTCGCCCAGTAAACGTCCGCCGCGGTGACTGCTTTGCCGACGAGGTAGCGGGAACCGCTTTGCTCCTGAGCTGCAAGACGGCCATCAATGAGCTTGAGGACCTCAGCGACTTTCCCCGGCGCGGCCGCGCTGGCCTCTTCGCTGTAGCCATACTTTTGAGCCAACGGGCTGTCGCTTAGAATTCTCATGTTCCAAACCAACCCATCTTCGCCAAGCACCACCGCACACAGCCCCAACACCTCCGCGCGTTGCTCGAAATCATCGGGTATCAGCTTCGGTGTACCCGGCGCACCGATACGTTCAGCCAGCGCCAACTGCTCAATCCAGACGTTTCGTGGCCGCTCCTCATCGTGGAACATGGTGGGGATGCTGGTTTGACTCGTGAGTTCGTAGAGCCTCGCTTGCCGGTCTTTTCCGGTCTCTTTGTCCACGCCCATCATGGGGTGAAGTGCGCGAATGAGCGGTACGCCTTTCACAAAGCAGATGTTCTTCAACGCCTCTGCATACAACGCGGGAATACCCGGAATAAACGTCACCCGCGTACCCGTTTTCATCGCGGCTGCTTCATCCAGTGTTATAAATTCTGGAGCCCTAGACTCTGCGTGACTCATCTGCTTTCCTCGCATTGTGGAGGTGATCATCTTTGCCAGGGGAAGACCACCGCGTCAAAGACTCTTTCTCTTGGACTTCGACTGNNAGTGTTATAAATTCTGGAGCCCCAGACCCTGCGTCACTCATCTGCTTTCCTCGGTTCTTTTAACGATAACCCCAATCTTAGAGAATAGCGGCATTCGCCAATGATGAAGAACACCTTATGGAATTCACGCAGACCGAAAGATCTCTGGAGATCAAAGCTGCAGTCATCGATTTCATGGATAAGCACGTTTACCCCGTAAACAAGCATTATCAGGACATTGCTCACAGCGACCGCCGCAACGATCCGGATGCTCTGGCGTTCGTCGACGACCTGAGGGCCAAAGCCAAGGAGCTGGGCTTGTGGAACCTGTTCTTTCCGCACCTGCGCGAGGATGAGCCCGGCACCGGGCTGACCAACTTCGAGTTCGCGCCTATTTTCGAAGAGATGGCCAAGCTGCCCTGGGCACCCGAGGTGTTCAACTGCAATGCCCCTGTCACCGGCAATATGGAGCTGCTCGGTGCGGCGGCCAACGAGGATCAACGGCAGAAATGGCTGCTGCCATTGCTGGAGGGCGAGTGCTACTCCTGTTTCGCGGCAACCGAACCGGAGGTCGCCTCTTCAGACGCCACAAACTACCAGACCAGCATTGTGCGCGACGGCGACGAGTACGTGGTGAATGGACGCAAGTGGTTTATTTCCTGGTCGATGCATCCGAAGTGCCGCTTCATGATTCTGATGGGCAAAACCAACCCCGAAAACCCCAACCGCCACAAGCAGCACGGCGTCATCATCATTCCGTTAGACACGCCCGGCGTGAAGATTCTGCAGGATACGACGGTGATGAACGCCTACCACACCGGCGGCCATCCAGAGATTCTGCTGGACAACGTTCGCGTGCCCGCCGAAAACCTGCTGGGCGAACCCGGCGAAGGCTTCGCGATCATGCAAAAGCGCATGGGTCCGGGCCGCATACACTATGGCATGCGCTGCGTGGGCATGGCTGAAGTAGCGCTCGGCCTGTTGATGTCCAGGGCCAAGGAACGCGTTGCCTTCGGCAAATATCTCTATGAACATGGGAGTGTGGCCAATGACATCGGCCGTTCCAGAATCGAGATCGATCAAGCCAGGCTACTGTGCATGCATACGGCTAAAGCGCTGGATGAAAAGGGTGTGAAAGGCGCGCGCAAGGAAATCGGCATGCTCAAAATCGTCGGCACCGAGCTGCTGCAGAACGTTTCCGAACGCGCGCTGCGCGTTCACGGCGCCATGGGGGTATCCAACCAGACACCGTTAGCTGCACTGTTCGGGTTGGGCATGCACTTGAGCATTGCGGACGGTCCCAGTGAAGTGCACTTGCCAGGCATCGCGAAGATGGAGCTGCGCAACCACGACCCGGCTGACTTCGAAAGGTACTACGATATTCCTGCGCGTTGAGGGAGACCGGCGAACTTGAAATGCTGCCATCGGAGGGAGCGATCTGTCCGCACTCATGGTGAAGTGTCGTGACGCCGCGCCAACCGATCTGACACCCACAGAGGAGGAGCGGGTGCGGGGGATAGCCGATATGTACATCAAGGTTTTCGCCCCCGTGAACACGGCATACCGAAATGCAGAGATGACTGAAGCGTATTTCGAGGTCTTCCGTTCGGAGTTCCAACGAATTGTCGAGACCTATCCAGCCTTGAAGTCGCGCATGCTCCCAACGCTGCAGCATTTCGACATGAAGCTCTCTCCGTTGTTCGGACCGGCCTTCGACTAAACTCCCGTCATCCACAACGGGAGACGTCCAATGGGTATTCAGGATCTCGGGGCCATCGGGGAGTTCATCAGCTCGCTCGTCATCGTCGTCACGCTGATGGTGCTGATCTACGAAGTACGCGGTGCGAAGAACGCGACGCTGCAAGCTAATGCGCAGGAGCGGCAGCGAAGGCGGGACGAAACCAATCAGTCACTAGCAGAGTCGCCCGAACTGGCCAGCATTCAAGCAGCAGCGAACAGGCATCTTGGTGGGTGGCCTTTCGCCGAACATGCGGCCGAGTTTGGATTAGAGCCAGACCAGTTCTTGCGTTTAGGCGCCCATTACGGTCGCACTATGCTTCAGCTGCGGAATGCCTTTGTGTCAGGAATACCAGAAGAAGAACTCGAATCCGTTGACGACCAGTTTCGCACGATGCTCTCGCAGCCAGCATTCGCGAAGATGTACGACATCTTCTACGCCGACATTTCGGACGTAAAGCATACCGAGCGATTCCTTTCACACTTGGACGAGATCAGAGCGGGCATGCAGACGACGTAGCCGCCGACCTCTCCCGGCAGTCCCACCACTTGACGTCCAGAGCGGTAGGTGGCGCATGAAAATCATGCGTCGTCTGGGGTGCTGACAATGTCGGGAATGCCAGTAGGCATGAGACATCACCCCTACAGAATCTTAATGGTGGGTAGAGCGGCGGGGTGAAAAAGAAATCAGCTCGTGTTATCCAGAATTTCTGAACAAATACAGACAGATAGAGAAATAGACTGGCGGAGAGGGTGGGATTCGAACCCACGGACCCCTTGCGAGGTCACTTGATTTCGAGTCAAGCCCGTTCGGCCAGCTCCGGCACCTCTCCGGGAGGGCACTGCGACAAGGCCGCCATTCTGAGCAAAGCGAGGTCTGTTTTCCAGCGAGGAAGGCGGCTCAGTTCGCTGCCGCCGTCGCGGCGGCGGTTTCGGGAAGCCGTATCCAGTCGAGCCCGTCATCCTGAGTCGCAAACGTAAGCTGAGCGACCTGGTCATGAAAAGGCGCGAAGGTTTCGGCCAGCAGGTCGGGGTGATTGTTCTCCTCGCTGACGTGGCCAACGGCAACGCGCAGCGCCGGGTGACCCACATGATTGAGAAAGGAAGCCGCCTGATCGTTGGAGAGATGGCCGAGGCTACCCGCAATGCGCCGCTTCACGCTTGCCGGGTACCGGCCCCGCAGGAGCATTTCGCGATCATGGTTGCTTTCCATCATCAGACCATCGCAGGCCTGGTATTGCTCGATCACGAACGGCGTGATCTGGCCGAGGTCTGAGATGACGCCGATCCTTACGGATCCATGCTCGAAAACGAACTGGGTCGGCTCCCGGGCATCATGGGGCACGATGACGGGCATGACCTTCACGGCACCGATGTCGAAGCTGTCGTGAGAATCGATGTCGCTGCCGACGAGCTCAGCGCGCGTAGCCTTTAGGGTTCCGTGGGAGGCAAAGACGGGAACCGCGTACTTGTGGCTGAGCGCCGCGACGCCGCCCGCGTGATCCGAGTGCTCATGGGTGACCAGTATTGCCGAGAGATCACCGGGCCGGACGTCGAGCCGGCGAAAGCGGGCCTCCGCCTGCTTCAGGGTAAACCCGCAATCGACGAGGATCAGCTCTCCGCCGAGGTCGACGAGGGTACCGTTGCCCCGGCTTCCGCTGCCCAGGGACGCAAATGCCGTCAACTGGCAAACTCGCGGATCATGATCAGCAGTTGCTGACCAAGCTCCCGATCGACGGGGGCCGAGTTCTCATCGAGGATCGAAACCGAGTAGACCTCCTCACCCGATCGCTCGAGCTGAATCTGAAGCTCCTTGGCATCGCCTTCACCGCCAAACGAGAACATCCGGCCAAAGAAACCCTTTTTGTCTTCTCCGGCCAGGAACGCCTCCGTGATGTTCACGAAATAGGTGCCCTCGTCGCGATCCTGGTCGGTCAAGTCCATCTCGGCGCGAGCGATGGCCTGGCCCAGCGCGGCCCACGCCCGTTCGTAGTCCAGGTAGAGGATAAGGGTGGGGTCGCCCTGCTCGTTGCGGGAGAGCACGGACTTCGCACCCGCCGAGATCTCCTGGGCAACCATGGAAACCGTCTGCTCGGAAACCTTCGCGGCAACGTAGGCGCCGAACTCGTTGAGCATGTCGTTCTCGATGTCTGAGACGTCCGACGCGACGCCTTCGATGTCCACCAGCGAGTCCGAGGCCGGCAATCCCAGGCTGTCGTTCTCGTGACGGATGTGGACTTCACACGTGCGCTCCCGCATGCCCTGCTCGAGCCGGAAACGGATGCGGTCACGGCCCGTGGTGAGACCCGCCACTTCGCGGCCATCGCGGATGACCAGCCGAACCACGTCCCGGTAGGTATCTTCGTCGATCAGCAGCCAGTCCGTATCGATTCGCCCCTCCGGACCCATTTCCATGGCAATGGCCACGCCGTTTTCGGCCAGAAACTGCTTCAGCTTTGGCCAGACCGTGGTGGGCGACTCCGGCAGGGCCAGCCAGCGCCGGTCCCCCAGACGCTGAATGCGAACTTCGTCCCGGGTGTCGCTGGCGTAGATCGCGCTCGGCTGAGGCGGGCGCTGGGGGTAGAACTCCGGATTCATCTGATCGGGCGACGGCGGGATCGGAAAAGGGTCGGCTACGCGACCCGTGGCGAGGTCCTCGGGAACGTATAAGCCGGGGCCTTCCCGGGCATCGAGGTAATCGTCGCTCTTGTTCACGAAGATCCCCTCGTCGTCGTTGAGCCAAGAGCACCCCGAAAACGCCGACAGGATCAGCACAACGGTGGCCAGGCGGTACGCGCGCATCATAAGGCGCCCACCTCTTGCAAACGTCGCACGAGTTCGGGACGGTTTTCCTCCGAAAGCTCCAGCAGCGGCAGCCGTATGCCGCGATCCACCATCCCCATTTCGTACAGCGCCCATTTCGTCGGTTGAGGGCTCGGCTCCACGAACAGAATCTCGTGGATCGGCTGCAGCTCGGCATCGAGCGAACGCGCAAGATCTGCATCTCCCTCGCGCCAGGCTCGGCAGAACTGCGCCATCTTGCGAGGCAGCACGTTGGCGGTGACCGAGATGCAGCCCACCGCGCCGAGCTCGAGCATTCTCAACGTCTGCCCGTCCTCTCCGGAGAGCACGAAGAAATCGTCAGCAGCAAGATCGCGGATCTCGGCAACCCGCTCCGGGTCGCCGCACGCTTCCTTGATGCCGACGATGTTGCCGATCGCGGAGAGCCGCGCCACCGTATCCGCCGTCATGTCGCGACCGGTGCGCGGCGGAACGTTGTAGAGCACTATGGGCAGGTCGACCGCCTCAGCGATCGCCGCGTAGTGCCGGTACAGGCCCTCCTGAGTCGGGCGGTTGTAATACGGGGTCACCGACAGGCTCGCATTCACGCCGATCTTCCGGGCTTCACGTGTCAGGTGAATGGCCTCTGCCGTCGCGTTGGCGCCGGTACCCGCAATCACGGGGACCTGTCCGGCCACGACCCCGACCGTGCGGCGGATGACCTCCAGATGTTCATCGACGTTCAGCGTCGCGGACTCACCGGTTGTGCCCACCGGCACGATGCCGTCCGTGCCTTCCTGCAGGTGCCAGCCAATAAGGCGCTCCAGGGCGGGCCAATCGACCTCCATCCCCGTGGTCATGGGCGTAATCAGGGCAACGATGCTACCTGTGAACATATCGCTCTCTAGCTGCGCGAACCCGCCTCACGGGGGCGGGTAGCAAAACGGCGCCATGGTACTTGAGCGGCGTGACGAGGCTCAACCGTCCGCCTCGATCAGGCCTTCCCCGCCGGCTTCCGCCAATTCTTCCTGGCGCGGCCAGGCGTTGTAGATGGATTTCACCAGCGTGGCGAGCGGGATGGCGAACAGCACGCCCCAGATTCCCCACAACCCGCCGAACGCGAGCACGGCCGAGATGATGGTGATCGGGTGCAGATTGACGGCGCTGGAAATCAGCAGCGGGACCAGAAAATTGCCGTCCAGGAACTGAATGATCAGGTACGCGCCGAGCACGCCCGCGAGCGGCAGGGACCATCCAAACTGCACGACGGCCACCAGCGCTACGGGGATGGTCACCACGGCCGCTCCGACGAACGGTATCAGCACCGAAAGCCCCACGAGCACGGCAAGCAGCGCCGCGTAATTGAGGCCAAACAGCGCGAAGGTCACATAGGTGGTTATCCCGACGATGAGGATCTCAACGAACTTGCCTCGCACGTAGTTCGCCAGCTGCAGGTTCATCTCAGCGCCGACCCGGTCCAGCAGCGGGCGCTCCTCGGGGAGTAGCGAGAGGAACCAGCGCGTGAGCTCGTCCCGATCCTTGAGGAAGAAAAACACCGAGAATGGCACGATCACCGTGTAGATCATCAGCGCGGCCACGGTGGGAACCTGGGTAAGCAGCGTGTTCAGCAGCCTGCGACTGAGATTGCCCACCTCTCCCGTCAGCGAGCCCAGCCACTTGTCCACCTGCTCCGGGGTCACCAGCCCTCCGGGCGAGGTGTTCGCCAGGTCTCTAATCAGGCCCTGCACCTGAACGATCCCGTTCGGAAGACCATCGATCAAGGCGCGCAGCTGCTGCCAGACGAGCGGGACCAGGAACAGCACAAGGGCGATCAGAGCGCCGAGGAAGACGGTAAACGTCAGGTAGACGGCCAGCGTGTCACCCAGGCCATGGTCCACCAGCCTTTTGACCAGACCCTGGAGGAGAAAGGCGACGACGAGCCCGATGAGCACCGGGGCAAGCATCGACCCAAAGATGAAGACCACCAACGCGATGATGACGATGAGGACAACCAGGTAAATGGCTTCCTCGTTGGAGAAGTGCCGATTGATCCAGCCACCGATGACCTCGAGAAAACGCATCAGCCCGCCTTTTTGCGCAGCAAATAGATGTAGGTATCGTCGTCGCGAAGCGATTCCAGCAGCGCATGACCGCTCTGCCGTGAAAACACCTCGAAATCACGGACCGAGCCGGGATCCGTGGCAAGCACCTTGAGCAGCTCACCGGGCGAGAGCTCGTTGAGCGCTTTCTTCGCCTTCAAGAGCGGCATCGGGCAGTTGAGGCCCTTGGCATCGACCACTAAGGGTTCGGTCATGTTCGATTCAGCGCACGAAAGAGCGGAAGGGACGCCTATCATAAGGCTTTTGAACTTTTCCCGGCCACAGGTGGCTAAAACCAGAGCAGGTTCTGCGGCACACCGCCATCCAGTATGATGCCTAAAATGCACGATTCCCGAGCGACGAAGCGACGCCCCAAACGGGCCGGGGCCATGGTTCGCCTCGGCATCGCCGCCGTGCTTTGCCTGCTCACCGCAGCAGCCTCCACGGACGTCAGTGATGATCTGCCCGTCCTTGGCGACGCCTCATCCAGCCTGATCTCACCGGAGCTGGAGCGACAGATCGGCCGGGATTTTCTCAAGCAGGTGCACGCGGGCCTGCCAACCATCAGCGACCCTATCCTCAAGCACTACGTCACCCGTCAGCTGACCGGGCTGCTCCAGTACTCACAGGTCAGGGAGAACCTGCTGGGCGTGGTGCTCATCGACAGCGATCAGATCAACGCCTTTGCCGCCCCGGGCGGCGTGGTGGGCGTCAATCTGGGCCTTCTGCTGCACGCCCAGGACGTGCACGAGTACTCGTCGGTCATGGCTCACGAGCTCGCTCACCTCAGCCAGCGCCACTTTGCCCGAGGCGTCGAGGAGGCGCGCAGCAAGACGCTGCCGACCATCGCCTCGCTGCTGGCCGCCATCATGATTGGCGCGATCGGCGGTGGCGAGGCGGGCATGGCGGCCATCTCCGCGTCGCAGGCCGCAGGCCAGTCCAGCCAGCTGCGCTACAGCCGCACCCGCGAGCAGGAGGCCGACCGGATCGGGCTCAACACCATCGTCCGTGCCGGGATGGACCCGGACGGCATGGCGCGAATGTTCGAGAGAATGCAGCGCAACTACCGCTTCTCCCGCACGCCGCCGGAGTTCCTGCTGACACACCCGTTGAGCGAGACCAGGATCTCAGACGCCAAGAGCCAGGCCCGCGAGTACCCCAGACGCGACTACGGCGACTCACCCGATTACGCCATGATGCGCGTGCGCGCGCAGATCTACTACGCGTCCAGCGCCAGCGGCGCGGTCGCTCAGTTCGAGAAGGCCGTTCGTAACGATCCCGAATCCGTCCCTGCACGCTACGGGCTGGCGCTGGCGCAGAGCAGAGCCGGCCAGCACGCCGAGGCGATCGCCGGCGGCGATGCTCTATTCACCGCCAATCCTCAGAAGATTCTCTACATCGCGTCATACGCGGAGCTGCTCATCGAAGCCGGAAAGCTCGACCAGGCGATCCGACTGCTTTCACACCACCTGGCTCTCAACCCGGACAACGCCACCCTGGCGTCCATGTACGGTGAGGCGCTCATCAGGGATCAGCAATACCGGGAGGCCGAGGCGGTGCTGGAGCGGCAGAGCGTCGTCAACAAGGACGACGTGGACGTGTGGTACAACCTCGCCGAGGTGTCGGGCAAGGCGGGAAACATCATTGGCGTGCATCGGGCTCGCGCCGAGTACTACGCGCTGCACGGCGCATACCAGCGGGCCATCCAGCATCTGGAATACGCCCGGCGCCTGGTCAGGGAAGACAACCAGCAGCTCAATGCGATGCTGGATCAGCGCATCAACGACATGCGCATGGCGCTGCGGGTGCGGCGCTCCTAGGCCACCTTGAAGTCGAGCATCCGCTTGAGCGGGATCATGGCCTGCCGGCCGATCTCCGGATCCACGTGAATCTCGTTGGCCGTCATCGCCGCTTCGTCGCGCAGCGTGGCTGCGAGGGTAGATAGCTCGTTCATCGCCATCCACGGGCAGTGAGCACAGCTGCGGCAGGTGGCACCCTCGCCGGCCGTGGGCGCTTCGATGAACCGCTTGCCCGGGTTGCGCTGGCGAAGCTTGTGGAAGATGCCGCGGTCGGTCGCGACGATGAACGTGTCGTGTGGCAGCTCCTGGGCCGACTTGATGATCTGGCTGGTGGAGCCGACGGCGTCAGCAATCGAAATCACCGCTGCCGGCGACTCCGGGTGAACGAGCACGCCGGCCTCCGGATAGACGGCCTTCAGGTCGAAGAGCGCCTTCGACTTGAACTCCTCGTGGACCACGCAGGCGCCACTCCACAGCAGCATGTCCGCGCCGGTCTGGGTCTGAATGTAATGACCCAGGTGCTTGTCCGGGGCCCAGAGAATCTTCTCGCCCCGGGCGTCGAGCATCTCCACGATGGGTAGCGCCACGCTGCTGGTCACCACCCAGTCGGACATCGCTTTGACCCGGGCCGAGGTGTTGGCGTAAACGACCACCGTCCGATCCGGATTGGCTTTGCAGAATGCCTCGAACTCGTCCGGCGGGCAGCCGATGTCGAGGGAGCATTCGGCGTCCAGCGTCGGCATGATCACGCGCTTCTCCGGGGAGAGAATCTTGGCGGTCTCGCCCATGAAGCGCACGCCGGCAACCACGAGCGTGTCGGCCGCATGGTCCCTGCCGAACCGAGCCATTTCCAGAGAGTCCGAGACGATCCCGCCGGTCTCCTCCGCCAGATCCTGGACGTGCCCGTCCACGTAGTAGTGGGCCACCAGCACGGTGCCCCGGGCGGCGAGCAGATCGGCGATCTCGGACTTCAGTTCAGCAACCCGTTCCGGCGCGAGCACTTCCGGCTCGTAGACGGGCACCCGGTCTGCGGAGAGGGAGTAATCTGGCAGCGTGGCTTCGCTCATGGCTCCGAGAATATGGGAAGCACAAGGAAATTCACAGTTCCCGTGCAACCGTCGCGTGTTTGTATAACCATCATTTATTGGGGCGAATCGACGAAATCCAAGGAGGTTCGATGTACACGCTGTACGAGATGGGAGACTCGGGGAACTGTTATAAGATCCGGCTATTAATGCACCAGCTAGATATTCCTTTCGAGAGGATACCCACAGACATCCTGCAAGGGCATTCGCGCACGGAATCTTTCCTGGCCCTCAATCCCAACGGTAAAGTCCCGCTGCTAGTACTCCCGGACGGCCGCCCTCTGGCGGAGTCGAACGCCATTCTGAGCTACCTCGCACGAGGTACGACCTACCTGCCCGACGAGCCATACGAGCAGGCGCTGGTGCTGCAGTGGCTCTTCTTCGAGCAGTACAGCCATGAGCCCTTCATCGCCACCAACCGCTTCTGGATTCACATTCTCAAGGACCCGGTTGGACACGCCGCGGAGATAGCGGCCCGACGCCCCAAAGGCGAGGCGGCCCTCGAGGTCATGGAGGGCCATCTGGCCGCGGAGAACTTCTTCGTGGCCGGCCGCTACACCATCGCGGACATCGCCCTGTACGCGTACACCCACGTCGCCCATCAGGGCGGTTACGACCTGGACCCCTTTCCGGCAGTGCGGTCCTGGCTCGAGCGCGTCACGGCACAGCCACGCCACGTTGCCATGGACGCCTGACCGCCCATGCCGGATATTCTCTTTCTGCTGGGAGAGGCAGATCTCGCCCGCAACGACAACCACGTGCGGTTGCCCGAAGCCTTCGCTCAGGCCGGTTGGCAGGTCACCGCCCTGCCCCACGACTGCCTGGCCATCAGCGCTGGCAGGATCCTGCTCGATGGGCAAGAGCCAGAGCAGTTCGACCGGATATGGCCGCTCGGGCTCGGCCCGAGGGAGACCTTCTTCGACCGCATGCAGATGCTCGCCGCCTTGGACCAGCGGCGCCTGGTGGTCGGGGCCGACGCGTTCACCTACCTTCACGGTAAGTACCGGTGGCTGGACCTCATGCCCGAGACCCACGCTGCAAACGACGCCGACGCCCTGGCACGAGTGATCGCCAGCGGCGGCGACTGGGTGATCAAGCCCCCCGCCGGGAGCTACGGTCAGGGGGTGCAGGTGATCCGGGAAGGTGAAGACCCCATGCCCGCGCTGCGCGCCCTCACGGGCGGCGAGGCACGACGTTACTGCCTGGTCCAGCGCTACGTCCCCGAGATCGTCCGGGGCGAGAAGCGCACCCTGGTAGCGGGCGGGGAAGTCTGCGGCACCTACCTGCGCACACCCACGAGGGACCATCGCGCCAACCTGAGCGCGGGCGGTCGGGCGAGCGCTGCCAAGTTGACGGAGGAGGAAGCCAGGCTCGTCGAGGGGCTGACGGCCGAGCTGCTGAGCCTCGGCGCCGCGTTCGCAGCCATCGACATCGTGGCCGGCAGGCTGATGGAAGTTAACGTGGCCAATCCGGGCGGGTTGGCCACCCTCGAGAACGTCTGCGGACGCGACCCGACGCCCCGCGCCGTGGCCGCGCTCATGGCCTACTGGGCCCGAACCGGCGGCTGAGCCCTGCGCTTGCGTTTGCGGCGCTTCGCCTTAGACTGCACCGTTCGTCCGATTCGGCGGGCGAAGGACTGGGGGTTTGAACGTTCCGCTCAGCCTGCGGCAGGCAACGCCGCGGGGGCACATCACCCGTTGCAGTATGTATCGCAGCAAACACCTCCCCTGCTCCTGCAGCCGCCGGGACTGTTGATTGGCAAAGAACAAGGAGATCGATATGGGAATGCTCGACGGCAAAGTTGCGGTGGTCACCGGCGCAGGCGGCGGTAT
>JABAHR010003548.1_pt5 | contig 12699 bp, 20 predicted proteins | sample 7062101 | NCBI WGS metagenome assembly JABAHR01 (sample SAMN14534553, study PRJNA622989) | marine sediment metagenome | biome: marine biome [ENVO:00000428]; feature: marine pelagic biome [ENVO:01000023]; material: deep marine sediment [ENVO:00002113] | place: India: Gulf of Kutch | collected...
CAGCGGGCGGTGTCACTGCTCCCAGACACGATTGACCGACTACCGTGCGCGCCTTTCTGGTCCGCTGCTCGACCGATTCGACATGCACGTTGAGGTTGCGCGTGTCCCCTACGAGCAAACGCGGCGGATCGGGCCGCGCGGCGAGACCGATGCCGCCCGGGCAAGCGTGAGCGCGGCCCGTACGATACAGCAGGAACGCTGCGGCGTACTCAATGCCTACCTCGAGCACCGCGAGTTACTGCGTGTCGCCGCTCTGGATTCGCGCGCGCAGGCCTTGCTCGGCGATGCCGCGGAGCGCTGGAATTTGAGCGCTCGAAGTTGCGACCGGATACTGAAGGTCTGCCGAACGATCGCCGATCTCTCCGGCAAGCGACATATCTCCCCGGCCAACGTTGCCGAGGCCGTTCAGCTCAGGTGTCTCGATCGTCCGCTTTGAGGCCTGCGGCATTGCCGATATACTTCGCCCCGCAACCGTTACGGAGCAGGCTAGTGGTAGAGAAACGAGATCAACAATTTTTCGATGCCTTCATGCTGCTCGTCGGCGTTTTCGTGGGCATCATCGTCGGGATCATACTGCTCGGCGACCTCGTCGGTGACGGGGAAAGTGCCGAAGCCGGCGGCGCACACTCGATGATCGAGGAGCGCATCCAACCCGTGGGTCAGGTCGCCGTTACTGGCGGCCCGGCTCCCGCCCCCGCGTCCGCGCCCATTGCCGTCGCTCAGGTGCCGGCAGTGGCTGCGGCGGCGCCCGCGCAAGCTGCCGCGCCGGGCAGCGCCATCTATGAGCAAGCCTGCGCACTCTGCCACGTGCCTCCGGGTCTCGCCGGAGCCCCAGCGTTCGGCGATGCGGCCAGCTGGGCGCCGCGCATTGCACAGGGTCCCGACGTCCTCGCAGAGCACGTCATTAACGGTTATCAGGGCAGCACGGGCGTGATGCCGCCGAAAGGCGGGCGCGTAGATCTCAGCGATGAGGACGTCCTCGCAGCCATGCAGTACATGATCGACGCCGCCGGTCAGTAGACCTCGTCTAACGAGTGCCGATCGGCGCTCATACCTCAGTCGTTCACTTCAGGCCTCGCGCGTCGCTCGCGAGAGGATTTTCGGCGGAGGATCGATGGCGCGCCCGAGAGGATTGTCGACGGCACATCCCTGTGCCGCCGCCCTGCGGGCAGCTTCGCTGACCAAATCGTCTGTCCTGACGATTTGTCGAACGGAGGTTCTCATCGAGCGCTCGGGACACTGATGAATCAAAAAAAGGGTCCGCTGGACCCTTTTTTTGATTCATTGGCGCGCCCGAGAGGATTCGAACCTCTGACCTTCGGCTTCGGAGGCCGACGCTCTATCCAACTGAGCTACGGGCGCGGCCGACCCATTGTACTCGGTGATTGCGCGGGCGCTGCCGCCTAAATCGCCGGGCGACCGGCTGCACCGGCATCCCAATAAACTTCGAACTCGCGCTTGCTGACGTTGCTGCTGAGCATGAGTGAAGACAAGCGCGCCAAACCGAACCAGCCCGGTCTACCCGTCGTCGGCACGAGGTGGTGAATGACCAGACCGTTGGCGCCGATGCCGACCTCGCGCTGCACCCAGCCGTCGTCATCGACTTCGGTATAAAGAGCGTCCATGTCTAGCGTCGCGAGCTCGCTACGCGTCCATTTCAGATAGATCATTGTTGTCGTTATCAGGCCAGTTTCGAACGTTCCGCCAATCTGCGACGCCGGCCGCGCGCTGCATTAGCAAGCTATCTCAAATCGTAGCCGGCCGCAAAGGGCGAGGTCTAGCGGATTTGACATACTGTCGCGCGACTCACGCGAAAAAGCGCAGCGGCAACTATTACTCGGGTAGGCCCATCCAGGTAGCGGGCACCGGAACGGCCGTTACCGTGGCAACCGCACACACCTTGCCTTTCGCGCTCAGATTGCACGTCACGACATAGCCGCGTTCGAGCCGCTCGCTGATCAGCGCTTCGAGCTCGAGCACAGTGTCCATCGGTGTCGGGCGCTTGTAAGCGACTTGCAGCTCTCCGGTCGCAACGAAGCGGCCTGGCTCCGAGCCGATCGGCAAGCCCGCATCGACGAACGCCGCAGCCCAGGCCGTGCAAATGGAATGGCAATCAATGAGCGTAGCGATGATACCGCCGTTAACGAAATGTGTCGGCGCGGAACAGTGATGCGGCGACGGCGTGAACCTGGCTACGCTCGGACCTCGGCCGGTCCAGAAGCTTTTCAGATTCAGCCCGCCTTCATTATGCGGACCACAGCCGAAGCAGTGGTTGTGCGGCAGTCGATCTTGAAGCGCCTGGTCGCTCAAAGACTACTCCGCTCACGCGCTCTGTCGAGCGCGCCGTGGTTAGCGGCGTTCTTTCGGGCGCGCCTCGTTGACGCGCAGGGCACGACCGCCGAGCTCTTTACCGTTGAGCTGGGCGATAGCAGCCTCGCCTTCGCTCTGGTTCGGCATCTCGACAAAGCCAAAGCCCCTAGAACGACCCGTCTCACGATCCATGAGCACTTTTACCGACGACACTTCCCCGAAATCGGCAAAGGCATCGCGCAGTTCTGATTCGCTCAGCGAATAAGACAGGTTTCCAACATAGATATTCATCAAACCAAGCTCTCACACCGTTCATTCAACGTCAGCAACCCGATCAACGGTGTGAAATCGGGTGCCGGAGAGACCAAGGCATCGGTCGGCGACGACGAGTTTTGGCCCTTTTCCTACAAGCACCACGCTATGGCGGGACGTATGACTGTAAGCGCGTGCAGGTAGGGGGTCAATCCCGAATGTGGTGTTACTTGGAAAAACGACGTTTTACGGCGCCGAACCGGGCCAAATCTTGGGCTCACGCAACATTAATTGGTGTCTATTGCGACTCGGAGCCCGCCGCATCGAGCGCCCGAAACCCCGTAATCGTCAAGTCCACCTCGTCACCGACCAGATCTCTGACATAGTCGACGTAGACCCTTGTCGGGTATCCGTGCTCCGCGTCGAAGGTCACGCTGACTTGCGCGCCGTTCGCCGCGGCGTTCTCGACGAGAGCAAACAGATCCTCGATCGTTCGAAACCAACTCAGTCTATCCTCGGCAACGGGAACATCCTGCGCATAGTCCTCGCGAGCATACCGAACGGCCGTGACCGCGCCGTTCGTTACGGTGACGATCGTGTCTGCTAGCTGATCGGGATGACAGTCGCAGACACGTTGATAGCTGTACTCGTAGTCGTCGATTGCGGCCGCTTGCCAGCGCGCGCGGCCGTCCGCGGTCTCCTGGGCCGCTACCGTGGTCGGTGAAAGCGGGGATAAGGCGGCGGCGGCGAACACGAGTGAGCGAATGAACATTGCCGACTCCGACCGACGACTAGTCGAAGAGACAGTTGCGCGCGTAGTCGGCCGCCTGATTGGCAGTCCAGTCGCCTCTTGGCGTGTCGTCCATGCGTTCGCACCAGGCTTCGCTGCCGACCTCCGGTTCGCATGCGGCGATCGCAATAAAGCTCAACGCGATTAGCGTGGAAACAACGTGCCTCGTGCGCAGCATCATCGCGGATTAGTCTTCGCGGCTCGTGATCTCGATCAGATGATAGCCAAACTGAGTTTGCACCGGCCCTTGTACCTCATTGATCGGCGCACTGAACACGACCGTATCGAACTCTCGGACCATCTGCCCAGGACCGAAGCTACCGAGATCGCCGCCACGTTGGCCTGACGGACAAGTCGAATGTTCTCGCGCGATCTCGGCAAACTCCGATCCGTCGATAATCCGCTGCTTGAGCTGCTCACACAGCTCCTCTGTGTCAACGAGAATGTGTCTTGCCGTCGCTATCGCCATGATGGCTACTCCCCCCTTAGTCTATGGTCCGTCCGGATCACTACAGCTCAGGCCGGCTGCCGATACGTTGCCGGCTACACTATACCGATTATTCATCGCGAACAGCGTCTACGTTCGCGTGAAAAACCAGCGTGAAGTTGTTCGCCGGCATTGCGATGACCTCGTCCACCGAGAAACCGTGCATGCGCGCTACTTCTGACACGACATCGATATCGCGTAGCCCCCACGCGGCGTCTCGCGCCTTGAGCGCCTCATCGAACGCCGCATTGCTCGGTGCCGTGTGCTTTCCAGCGCGCATATAGGGTCCGTAGGTAACGAGCACGCCTCGCGTTCCGAGTAGCTGGGCGGCCCCTTTAAACAACGCTTCTGTCGCGGTCCACGGCGCAACGTGAATCATGTTGATGCACACGATCGCGTCGGCTGCGTCGACCGACCACGGAAGGCGCGTGACGTCCAGATCGACGGGCGGCTCGATGTTGTCGAGCGCCGCCTCGGACACTCGTAGCTCAACCGACGTCCTAAGATCGGGATCGAAGTCGGACGGCTGCCATCGCAGCTCCGGGAACGCTCGCGCGAACGCGACGACGTGCTGCCCCGTGCCGCTTGCAATCTCGAGCACCCGGCCCCGCTCGGGCAGCACACCGCCCAGCACGTCTAGAATCGGGCCCGTGTTGCGGTCCGCCGGCGCGCTGTGCCAGGCACCACGTTCGGATTTCGTCCCGGATTCCTTGAGCATCGGAGTCGTGGCCTCGAGCGCGCTTCAGCGAGCTTGCCGTTGTGGGGGTATCGTGCTCAGTCGCTTAGTCGAGCTGGCTACCGTGAATTTGTTGTGGCTCGATCGCCGCGAGATCGATTCCTGCGAGACACCTCAGGTTCACGACCCAGCGCTCCGGCGCGCTTCTCGGTCGATTGAACGTATGGATGCCGCAGACGGGACAGAAGTAGTGCTTCGCGATTCGCTTGTTGAACTGGTAGAGCGTCAGTTCCTCCAGCGGCGTGAGCAAAGTGAAATCTTCTTCATCGAGACGTCCGATAACGACACCTTTCTTCGTGCAGATCGAGCAGTCGCAGACTAGCGCGTCGGCAGGATCGAGCTCCGCCTCGAACCGGACCTTGCCGCAATGACAGCTCCCCTCGTACTTTTCTTTCATCTCGGGCTCACCTCAACGTTCCCCTTAATGGCATGACTCCGACAACTCAGCGCGTGTACTCGATCAACGCGTCGAGATTATTCTCGGCGATCTCGCAGCGCGAGTTGCGGCAAACGGCGCGCGGTTCCGCCTCCGGGTTCGGCGCGCAGTCTCTCGACTCGCCCGCACGAGCGAGAAACTCGCGTGCCCATTCGTCGTACTCGAGCGCATGACGCGCGTTTACGGCACGCTCGGCGCAGACGTTGGAATCGTACACGACCGCGCACTCGAATCGAGCGTGACATTCGAACCAGCTCTCGTTTGGCGTAAGCGCGAGGGACGGCTGCTGCGGCCCTCCAGACGGCTGACTGACGCACGCCGCGAGCCACAGTGCTGTGAACGCCGTAAGCACGTTCGTTCCGATAACGCCGAGCATGCGCGACTCGTCCCTCCGGGTCATTTATAGAGGGTATCCAATCGCTTCTCGTAACGCATTACGTGATAGGGACCGACCTGGCGCTCACTGTGCTCTTCAAAGCCGCAGGCTAGGTAGAGCGCGCGCAGCTTAGGGCGCGTGATGTCCGTGTCGAGCCGCAACAGGGCCCGATCATCCTTCACGGCGCGGCGCGCTGCCCAATGTAGGAGCTCTGCGGCCACGCCGCGGCCCGCCCAACGCCGCCGAACGGCCAGGCGGTGCACATAAGCAGCCTCGCCCTCGGCGGCATCCGGCCAGAAAAGTGCATCCTCGAGTTGATATCTCACCGTGGCGACCGGCGTGTCGGCATGCATCGCGAGAAAAAACTGTCCAGCGTCGGCGTCCGCAGCGATCTCTTCCGCCTCGAGCTCGGACTCGAGCCACAATCGCTCGTGCGCACGCTCCGCCCACGCCGCAGCTTCCTTGAGGATGTCGGCGATGACGGGCGCGTCGACTAGGCGAGCTTGCTGAATCTGCAGTTCCATTCGCCGTCCGAGAACGCTTCGAGAATAGGCGTCGCCTCGAGCGCGAAGACAAGCAACCGCATATGCACCCCTCTACCGCTTCTGAATGACGAGCTGGCCCTCGGGCTGTGTTCGTAGTTCCTTGTCGGAATACATCGCCCGGTCCGCAACGGCCATGACCCGTTCGAGGGTCTCACCGTCGACGGGGTAGTTCGCGACTCCGACGCTGACCTGGACGCGAACGATATCCATATTGACTTCGAACGTCGCCGCATAAACCACGCTGCGCAATCGTTGCGCAACGTCCGTCGCGATCGTCACCTCACTGTCNNCGAGGTCGAAGGGCGTCGCCATTGCCCGCTTGATGCGGTCGGCGACGGTGATGACGGTGGTCGGATCGTCGACACCCTCGAGGAGTACGGCGAACTCGTCGCCACCGAAACGGGCGACGAGATCCTCCGAGCGCGTCACTCTCAGCAGCGCCTCTGCCACGACCCCGAGTGCTCTGTTGCCGGCCTCGTGACCGTAGGTATCGTTGATCTGCTTGAGCTGATCGACATCGACGAGCAGGATCGAGTATGTACCCTCCTTACGCGCCGTCTTCTTGTGATCCCTCTCGGCCAGGCGCATGAACGCCCTGATGTTCAAAAGATTCGTGAGCTCATCCCGATCGGCGAGATCGCGCAGGCGCCGGTTGGCTCGCCGAATGTTCTCGGCAAGCATGCCCGTCAGAAATGCAACGAGCACGAACGGCACGAGCGCACCGAGCGCCTCGGCAAACACCATTCGGTCCAGTGATTGAAGCCCGGCTTGAATGCTGGCGAGCAAGAGATAGCACAGGCATACGAGTGCCGTTACGAGCGCCGTGGCGCGCTTACCCAGCGCCAGCGCCGCGGAGATGATGGGCAGAAGGTACAGATTGACCAGCGCGCTCGTCTGGCCGCCGATTTGACTGAGAACGACCGTCAGCACGGCGATCATCGCCAGATTCTCCAGCGTGATCTTCAGCTGGACGTTCGCGCGCAGCTGCGGTGTGTATCGCAAGATCAACACGGTGATTGCGAAAACGCCGAGCGCCCCCATGACGATCAGGGGATTCGCAAGCTCCCGCTGGGCCACGAAGAGGTAAACCAGAATGACGACCAGCAACAGCCATTCGACCTCGGCGATGCTACGAGCGAAGCCGCGTAACTGCGCACGCTCGAGCTCCGCATTGCGCTCCCAGTGATCGGTCGTCATGAGTCGAGAATGCCGCAACTGCGGCTGTGCTGGCAATCAGTCACGACCGCCGTAGACGCTCGATCGGTCAGCGAGCGCGACTGAGCGAGAACGATCTGCGCTCGAGAACGCCCAGCGCCGTTTGAAGCTGATTATCGTCCGTCGGTGCGATCTGCACGCCCCGGCTGCCGAACAGCGCCCTGGGGTTGTCCGCCCGGACGATGATGTCCGGCTCGATGCCCGTGCCGTTGATCGAGCGGCCCGAGGCCGTGTAGTAACGCGACGTCGTGAGCTTGATTGCCCGTCCTTCGGCCAAGGGCATAACCGTCTGCACTGACGCCTTGCCGTAGGTCCGCTCGCCGACGACCGTTGCCCGATCGTGCGCCTTGAGCGCGCCGGCCACGATCTCCGACGCGGACGCCGAACCTGAATTGACGAGCAAGACGACGTCGATGCGCTCGAGCTCATCTCCTGGCTGAGCGTGTCGCTCGAAGCGTGCGTCGCCGGCTCGGCCGCTGCCGCGCACGATCAGACCGTCGTCGAGAAACGCGTCCGCAACGGCAACCGCAGCATCGAGCACGCCGCCAGGATTGTTGCGAAGATCGACGACGAGGCCCTCCAAGTCGCCGTCGGCTTGGGCCTCGAGCGCTTCGGTTACCCGCGTCAGGTCTGCGGCCGTCGTGTCCGAGAAGCCCGTGATCTTCATGTAGCCGATGCCGTCCCCCAAGTAGCGGCCACGAACGGTCTGAACCTGAATCGTCGAGCGTGTTAACGCGAACCGCAGCGCCTCTTGCTCGCCATCGCGATGCACGCCGACCGTGACCTCCGTACCCGGCTGGCCGCGCATTCTGCTTACAGCGTCATCGATATCCCCGTCCCCGATCGGCACGTCGTCGACCGAGACGACAACATCGCCCGGCAGGATGCCTGCCCGCTGCGCTGGCGTGCCGTCGATGGGCGCTATGACGGTCACCTTTCCTTCATCGACCGTGATATCGAGACCGACCCCTGCGTAATTACCCGCCGCGCTTATCTGGATCTCCGCGTACTCGTTCGGGTCGAGATATCGAGAATGTTTATCGAGCTCAGCAATCACACCGCGTATGGCACTGGCAACGAGCTGCTCTTCGTCGACGACATCCACGTACTCGCGCCGCACGTGGTCGATGACGTCGGCGAGCAGCTCCAGCTCCGACACCGTCCGTCGGTCGCGATCCAAGAGCCCAGCATCGTTCCGGCTTGCGAGAACGCTGCTGCCGATCGACACCGTGAGCCCGAGCACGACGCCGACCACGACGACCAGAATGCATCTGATTTTCAGCGACATACGTTGATGGAGCCCCCTGAGACGGCCTATCACCTTAGCACAGGGGCAGAATCGAAAGCACCTGGCGACGGCGGTTTGACCTAACGCTGCGGCTCGGCTCGGCTCATCCAGGGCTGCGGGTCCACGGGATCGCCATCTCGGCGAATCTCGAAGTAGAGCGCCGTCTGGGCCTGGCCGCCCGAATCCCCAACCTGCGCGATCACCTCGCCGGGCGCGACCCAGTCGCCGGACTCTTTGAGCAGTACCTCATTGTGTCCGTAGAGGCTCATATAGCCTTCGCCGTGATCCACGATGATGAGCAAGCCGTGCCCGGGCAGCCAGTCCGAGAACACGATACGGCCGTGATACACCGAACGAACAGGCGTGCCCGCCGGTGCCCCTACCTGTACGCCTTGCCAGCGAACCTGTGCGCCGGCCCGGGATTGGCCGAAACGGCTCAGGACGGTGCCCGGAATCGGCCATGCAAGCTGGCCGCGACTGGCTGAGAACGGCTCCTGCGAGTCGACGGGAAACTCCGCAAGCACCTCGTTGATCTCTCGAACGAGCTCCGTCAAACGCTGCTCCTCGGCTCTAAGACGGTCGATTTCCTGCTCCGCGGAGTCTATGGTCGCGTCCAGTGCCGTCACTGCGACCGCACGCTCGGCGCGCAGCTCCTCCAGACCGTCGAGCTCACGCTGTTGATCCGCCTCGAGTGCTGCGAGCGCTCGGGTAGCCTGTTGTGCTTCCTCGGCGAGGCCCGCAAGAACCTCCAACTCGCGCGACACGTTATCTATTCGCCGGCTTCGCGTCCGGTTCAGGTAGTCGTAATAGACCATCATGCGGCCAAGCCGCTCGGGGGCCTCCTGATTCAGCATGAGCTTGATCGTCTCCTCACGACCCGTGAGGTAGCTCATCTTGACTTGGTTGGCGAGCGCCTCGCGCTCGCGACCAAGGCGAACACGGGTCTCGTTACTCTGCGTGTCTATCTCGACTCTGCGGGCCTGCTGTTGCGCCAAGCGCCCGCGAAGCTCTTCGAGCGCTGCGGCTGCGGCAGCGCCGTCGAGCTCTATGCGCCGCAGCTCGCCGTACTGGCGTTCCCTGTCGGCGTTGCTCCGGTCTAACCGGCCTTGCAACGCTTGTAGCTGCTCGCGCACGGCGGTCAAGGCCCGCTCTTCCTGCGTCTGGGCAAGCGCAGATCCGATGCTCGCGAGCAACAGACCACTGCACACAGCGGACCGGACGATCGCTCTGAAACGCAGCTTCATCGAGCCGCAAGTCTAGCTCGCGGTGGTCCGAGCGCAAGCGGTTGCCCTGATATAATCCACGCCCTCGTGCGATCCCTTGCTCGGAGCAACCATGGAACAACTGGCGGAGTTCGCCGGCAATCACGTCCTGTTGATGATGGCACTCGTTGGCGCCTTCGCGCTCGTCGTCGCTACCGAGCTTCGGTTGAAGGCTCAGGGGCTCACGCACGTCTCGCCGGGCGATGCGGTCCGGCTCATTAATAAGTCTGCGCACGTCATCGACGTCAGGTCGGCCGAGGCCTACGGAAACGGGCATATCGCCAACTCTCGCAACATCGAGCTCGCAAGCCTCGAGGCGGACCCGGACAGCGTTAAAAAGAACAAGAGCAAAGTCCTGCTGACCGTCTGCGACTCCGGCCTTACCTCCGGCAAGGCCGCTGCAGTGCTGCGCAAGGCCGGCTACGAGAACAGTTTCAGCCTGCGCGGAGGCATTCAGGCTTGGCAGGCCGAGAACCTGCCGCTCGCAAAATAGCGCCCGTGCGGCTACGCTGCGCGGCTTGGACGCATGCGGACCGCGGGATCGCATGCCGCTGACGGGGCCATTATCATGGCTTCGCTGGTGCCCGGGCGCTGTGCGTAAGCGACGCGATCTAAGGTCCCGCAAGGCCGCGAGCCGCCAAGGTTCGCTCCCGATAGACGGTTAGGACAGTTATGGCAGACGAAACACCAACCCCCCCAGAGAAGCAGCTCCTGCTGCAGAAAATCTATATCAAGGATCTTTCCTTCGAGTCGCCGAAAGCCCCGGACGTGTTTACGACGAACGCGGCCCCGCAGACGCAGCTCAACATTCGGTCGGGATCGCGTGAGGTAGCGCCTGATACACAGGAGGTCACGCTGACATTAACCGTAGAAGCGAAGGGTGAAGACAATACGCTGTTCCTCATCGAGCTCGTTCAGGCGGGTGTATTCCTGATCCAGGGCTACACCGACGAGGAGCAGCAGATGCTCACGGGCAGCTATTGCCCCGGGTCTCTCTACCCGTTTGCGCGTGAGGCGATTGCCGATATCGTCGCTCGCGGCGGGTTTCCTCAACTGTTACTGCAACCGATCAACTTCGACGCCCTCTACGCGCAGGCAATGCGCGAGCGCGCTTCCGGTAACGGGGAGCAGGTTGCGCCGGCCGAAGGCCAGCAAGCACCCGAGGAAACCCATTGACGCGCAGCGCGCAGCTGAGGCATTGGGCAGACTGACATGAGCCGCCGCATTGCCGTGCTCGGCTCGGGCTCCTGGGGCACGGCGCTGGCGATTCAGTTCGCGCGTGCTGGCCGCGAGACGATCATGTGGGGCATCGAGACCGACGAGATCGCCTCGATGGCCAAAGCCCGCTGCAATACGACCTATCTACCGAACGCGCCGTTTCCCGAGAATCTCGAGGTCACGATCGATCTCGAGGAGGCGCTGACCGGCGCCGAGGATGTGCTGGTCGTCGTGCCGAGCCATGCGTTTCGCGAAACGATGCATCGAATCGCGAACGCGAACGTAAGCATCAAGAACCTCGCTTGGGCAACGAAAGGATTTGAGACCGATACGGGGCTCTTACCGCATCAGGTTGCCGAGGATGTGCTCGGTAACTCGATTCCGACAGCCGTATTGTCCGGCCCGACGTTCGCGGCCGAGGTCGGCATCGGACTCCCGAGCGCCATGGTCATCGCCTCGAACGACGAGGCCTATGCGATGTACCTGGCGCAGTCGATCACGACAGACAACTTCAGAGCGTATACGTCCGATGACATCACGGGTGTGGAAGTCGGCGGCGCAACGAAGAACGTGCTCGCTATCGGCGCTGGTATCTCCGACGGACTCGGCTTCGGCGCGAACACGCGCATCGCCCTGATCACACGCGGCCTCTCGGAGATGACCCGACTGGGTGTAGCGCTAGGCGCCGAGAAAGACACGTTCATGGGCTTGTCGGGTATGGGCGACCTCGTGCTGACGTGCACGGACGACCAATCTCGCAATCGGCGTTTCGGCCTCGCGCTCGGTAAAGGCGCCGACATCGAGCAGGCCCGTCAGGCCATCGGCCAGGTCGTCGAGGGCTACTACGCCGCCCAGGCCGTGCACCGAGTCGCAAAACGTCTCGAGCTCGAAATGCCGATCGTCGAGGAGATATACAAGGTCGTCCACCACGGCGATAGCCCACAGGAGGCCGTCGTCACCTTGATGCACCGCCCGATCACGCCGGAGTGAGCCGTCTCACGCGCCGCCGCTGAAGCCAACCTGCCGCCAGGCTTCGTAGAGCACGACGGCCGCTGCGTTCGATAGATTCAGGCTGCGATTACCTTCGCGCATGGGCAGCCGCAGCACGGCTTCCTCACCGCGTTCCTCGAGAACCCAGTCGGGCAAGCCACGCGTTTCCGGACCGAGCAAGAACGCGTCTCCAGCTTCGAAACGCTGCTCGTAGACGCCCCGTTTGCCCTTCGTGCTAAGCGCAAACACGCGTGCATCGGGCATGCTTTCTAGACACTGCCCAAGGTCGGCGTGCTCTTCTACGCACGCGAGCTCGTGGTAGTCGAGTCCGGCGCGGCGCAAACGTCGCTCTTCGAGCTCAAAGCCCAGCGGATGAACCAGATGCAGTCGCGCGCCGACGTTCGCGCACAGGCGGATGATGTTGCCGGTGTTCGGCGGAATCTCGGGCTCGAAAAGAATCAGCGAAAACATCTCACTGCCACGACACAGATCAGCGGACTGGCGCGCGAGATGGTAGCACTGGCGTGGTCCCGCGGACCGTTCTCTTTGACGTCGATGGTCGCGCTTTGGGCCTATCGGGTGGGTCCCCGCTCACTACGCTCCGCCCGAATGACGGAGCGCATCCGTTTAGCAGGCGGGGCCGAGCCGTCGCGGCACCGATCAGTCGCGCTTTAATCAACGACCGCGTGAGCGACATAGTTCTTAGTTCTCCTATCGGCCCCGCGGTGCGGACGTCACTGCGCTCGGCGCGAACCGCACCCGCGACCGACCGCCATGGACGGCGGAAGTGCCGG
>JABAHR010016469.1_pt5 | contig 12698 bp, 13 predicted proteins | sample 7062101 | NCBI WGS metagenome assembly JABAHR01 (sample SAMN14534553, study PRJNA622989) | marine sediment metagenome | biome: marine biome [ENVO:00000428]; feature: marine pelagic biome [ENVO:01000023]; material: deep marine sediment [ENVO:00002113] | place: India: Gulf of Kutch | collected...
AAAATGCTTTAACATAGGTCGATCGGCCGGGTGCGCTTGACCCGTCCGGTAATGAAGGGGGACCGGCCTAAACTGTAAAAACACCAAGGGCCGGCCAGCCACGGATGCGTCGAAGCCCCGCAGCTCAGCGCGGGTATGGATTTGCTTCGAAGCGGAAGGGCGGTCCCGGGCAACGTGCTTCGAACTGCGCGAGAAGACGGCAGCGAGGCCGTGCGGGACGAGGACCGAGAAGGAGTTTGGCTATGCTGATCTTGACCAGACGCATGGGGGAAACGGTGGTCATCGGCGACGATGTAACCGTGACTGTGCTCGGCGTGAAAGGCAATCAAGTCCGTTTAGGCGTCAACGCGCCTAAACAAGTCGCTGTCCACCGCGAGGAAATCTACGAACGGATTCAGCGCGAGCAAGAGGATGAGCAACCCGTTCGGGCCGTAAGCGCGGGTCGCTAGCTTCGCGGACACCTGAGCGAGTCTCGAGCTCGCCTGTAATTATCTCGAGATACCGTGCGGCGGCGTACGATCCGCGCCTGGCTGCGGTTTTCTTTTGCCGCTAGAATCGCAAGGCCCGCGCGGCAATTATGATCGGAGAGGTGGCTGAGTGGTCGAAAGCGNNGGGTTCGAATCCCTCCCTCTCCGCCAGTAAACAACAAAGGCCCCAACGGGGCCTTTGTTGTTTACTTAGTCAAAGCGGGCAGTGTGGACGAATTACAAACGACGTATTATCTTTGTCGAATTCAGCTTCGCAACGAGTCACAGGGCGTACCCGAGACATTTCCGAAGAACAGCGATCGGGAATCCGACTCTCTCCAGTGACAAGCACCGTGCAAACCCAGTCCGAAGGGAAGATTTGCCATGACGCCATTCGAGCTGGTTGAGCCTCGCACACTTGGCGAGGCGGCCGGTTTACTTGCCTCAGACGACGCATCGTCCTGCGTGATGGGTGGCGGCACGGCCATCATGCTCATGATGAAGCTGGGCGTGCTTCGACCCGATCGGGTGATCAGTCTGCGCGGGGTCGAAAAGCACTATGCCGAGATTAACGATGACGACGGCGGGTTGCGTATCGGCGCGCTCGCGACGCTGTCTGCACTCGAGCACTCGTCAGTCGTCAAGAGCCGGACGCCGGTCATCGCCCGAGCCCTTCGCACGCTATCGAATGTCCGCGTGCGCAATGTCGCAACCGCGGGCGGACATCTCGCCCACGCCGATCCCCATATGGATCTGCCGCCGGTACTGACTGCATTGGGCGCGACCATTTCCACGGTCGATCCGAACGGCGGGCGCACGCTGCCGATCGATGAGCTATATGGTGGTTATTTGGAGAATTCGCTTGGTCCAGGCGAGCTCATCGCCGAGGTCACGGTGCCCGCTCAAGGAGACCGGCGCGCGGTGTACATCAAGTGCACGATGCGATCGGCCGATGATTGGCCGGCGCTTGGTGTGGCGGTGGTGCTCGATACCGACGGCCATGCCGTGCGCGACGCGCGTGTCGTGATTAGCGCGGCCACGGACGTGCCAACGCGTCTGGAAGCAGCGGAGGCGGTTCTCGCCGGCAAGACCGTCGATGGCAAGCTCTTAAGCGAGGTAGGCGATGCGGCCGTCTCGACGGTCGAGCTCATAGGCGATGAGCACGGTTCGGCAGCCTACAAACGTGAGCTCATTCGCGTACAGGTGCAACGCGCCGTGCGGGCGGCATTGAACGAAGAATCGGTCGACGGCAGATGACGGCGGAATCGGCACAGTCCGGCATGGTGGGCCGCTCGATCCCGCGCCTGGAGGCGGCTGCGAAGGTCACCGGGCGCGCCGAGTACACGCACAATCTACGCTTGCCGGGGATGCTCTACGGCAAGATCCATCGCAGCGTGGTCGCTCACGCGCGGATCCGCAGCGTGGATACGAGCGCAGCTGAAGCCGTCGAGGGCGTGCACCGTGTCGTCGTTGCCGACGATATTCGTCAAGTCATACCGGATCCTCACTACGGTCCCGCGTTTCACGATCAGCCGATCTTGGCCATCGACAAGGTGCGTCATGCCGGCGAGCCGATCGCCGTGGTATTGGCGTCGGACCCTCACGTTGCGCAGGAAGCCGCGAGCCGAATCGTCGTCGATTACGAGACACTGCCCGCCGTGTTCGATGAGGTCGAGGCGATGACCTCGGAGGCGGTGGTGCATGAGAAGCTCAAGCCCGCAGGCACGTTTGCGGACTTGAAGCATCTCGAGGGAAAAAAGAACACCAACGTCGCGCTCGACTATCACCTTCGGCACGGCGATGTCGAGGCGGCATTGGCCGCGGCAGACCAGGTGTTCGACCACACGTTCCATACACCGCCCGTCATGCATGTGCCGCTCGAGCCCTTCGTCTCGGCTGCCGATCCGGGCAATTCCGGGCTCACAATCTATACGGCTAGCCAGAGCCCATCGTTCGTGCGAATCGAGATCGCGCGGCTGCTCGGCTGGCCGGAAAACAAGGTACGCGTAAAGGTGCCCTATCTCGGCGGCGGCTTCGGCGCCAAGCTCTACATCAAGCTCGAAGCGCTCGTAACGGCGCTCGCGCTCATGACGAATCGGCCCGTGAAGATTTCGCTCACGATGGAAGAGCAGTTCTATATGGTCACGAGGCATGCCACGACGTTGCGCATCAAAAGCGGTGTCTCAAAGGACGGCCGCCTCACAGCACGGCAATGCGAGGTCTGGTGGAACGGCGGTGCGTATGCAGACATCGGTCCACGCGTTACGCAGAAATCGGGATTCACCGCACCCGGTCCTTACGATATCGACAACGTCAGCATCGATTCGTACGCGCTGTACACGAACCTGCCCTCTGCCGGCGCGCTGCGCGGCTTCGGAATTCCGCAGCTCGTATGGGCGTATGAAAGCCATACCGACATGATTGCGCGGGCGATCGACATGGATCCGCTCGATTTTCGCCGGAAGAATCTTTTGCGCAACGGCCGCCCGCAGGCGACCGGGACCATCGTCAAGCATGCGGCAACAGACGAAGTTCTCGAGCGCACAGCGGCACTCATCAATTGGACCGAGCCGCTGGAGCGAGGCGACGGCGTCGTTCGACGCGGCCGCGGAATCGCGATCGGATTCAAGGCGAGCATATCGCCGACGACGTCGGTCGCCATCGTCAATGTGTATGCCGACGGTAGCTGCGCAGTTCACTGCAGCACCGTGGATATGGGCCAGGGCTCGGACACGGCGATGGCACAAATCGTCGCCGAGGCGCTCGGCATGCCGATTGAGCGAATCACGGTCGTGCATCCGGATACGGACGTGACGCCGTACGATATGGCCACACTCGGATCGCGTTCGACCTATCACATGGGCAACGCCGTGAAGCAAGCCGCCGAGGATGCACGCGACAAGCTTGCGGCGATGGCGGAGGAACTCGATCTGCCGGCCGAGACGCCGATCCCGGATCTCTTTAAGAAGAAATACGGCATGCAGGCCGGAAACATCGTCGGCACCGGGACTTTCATTCCTGCCTATACGCCGCCGAACTATGAGACGGGCCAGTCCGAGAACGTGACGCCGTTCTGGATGGTGGGCGCGACTGGCGTGGAACTCGAGGTGGATACGCAAACCGGGCAAGTGCGCGTCACGCGGCTCGTCAACGTGGCAGACGTCGGCACGCCCTTGAACCCGCGTATCGTCGAGTCGCAACTGTCCGGTGCCGCCATCATGCAGCTTGGCTTCACGCTCAGCGAGAAGCTCGACTTCATGGACGGGCAGTGCACCAATGTCGGACTCGCCGACTATCGAATTCCGGGCATTTTCGACGTGCCCGGCAACATCGAGAACGAGATCGTCGACGCCGAGGAACATGGCGGCCCATTCGGTGCGAAGGGCGCCGGTGAAACCGGGACGTTCGGTGTGTCCCCGGCGATTGCGAATGCGATCGAAGACGCCATAGGCGTGCGCTTGACGTCCTTACCCCTGACCGCAGAGGTCGTCTACCGAGCGCTGCGCGAGCAGCAGGGTAAGCCGTTGGCGGAGGACGAGGACTGAAGATGAGCGTCGTCGATCGCACAATCCGCTTCGAGCTCAACGGTGAGACGGTAACAACGGACGTGCCACCCCACTGGAACCTCGTCGAGCTCTTACAGAATCGCTTCGGGCTTTTCGGTGCGCGTGAAAGCTGTGCACAGGGTTTATGTGGATGCTGCACCGTGCTCGTCGATGGGCGGGCCGTTTCGGGTTGTCTTTACCTCGCAGCCCTCGTCGACGGTGCAAAGGTTGTCACGATCGAGCAGCCAGTGGGCGGAGACGGCCTCGACGTGGTGCAGAAGGCGTTTATCGAAACGGGCGCTTTCCAGTGCGGTTTCTGCACGCCTGGATTCGTGCTCATGGCCAGACAGTTGCTGGCCGAGCACCCGGATCCGACCGAGGAGCAAATTCGGCACTACCTTTCCGGTAACCTATGTCGTTGCGCGACCTATCCTGAGATCGTCGAAGCGGTGAAGCTGGCGGCGCGACAGGGATAGCGCATCCGTCGACGTGTGTCGGCGCCATCGGCCGCCCTCGAACCTACGGAGTTGGCGAAGTGACTCGGTCTGAAAAAGGCAACCCCCTGGATCTACGCAATTGGCTTGAGCAGATGCGCAGCATCGGCGAGCTCAAAGACGTCACGGGCGCCGATTGGAACCTCGAGCTCGGNNGAGCTCGGCGCCATTAGCGAGCTCAACGTCAAGCGAACGCCGAGTCCTGCGCTGTTGTTCGATGAGGTCGTCGGGTATCCGAGGGGCTTTCGCGTTCTCACTTGTAGCACGAGCAGTCCGTCTCGGCTTGCATCGATTTTGCGTTTCGGCGTTGTAGGAAATCATCACGCACTCGTGCAGGAACTGCGAGGCAAGCCCGCCGAGTGGAAGGCACGGGCAGCCGAGTACGATCCCGTGCTGGCCGAAAACGGCCCTGTTCTCGAGAATGTCGTGAGTGAGGATGCGGTAGATCTGGAGATCTTTCCGTCGCCGTTGTGGCACGAGCACGACGGTGGGCGTTACATCGGCACGGGATGTTGCGTCGTGACTAAGGATCTCGACTCGGACTGGATCAACGTTGGCACTTACCGCGTGCAACTCCATGACAAGCGTACGGTCGGGCTCGACATGGTCCCCGGCAAGCACGGCGCGATCCAATACGACAAGCACATGCAGGCGGGTAAACCGTTTCCGGTCGTCATCGTTCTCGGCTGTGATCCGCTTGGATATCTGATCTCCGGCATAGAGATTCCGTTCGGTATGTGCGAGTACAACTTCATCGGCGCGATCCTCGGAGAGCCCGTGTCGATCGTGAAGGGCGAGGTGACCGGCCTGCCTTTTCCCGCTTCCGCGGAGATCGTGATCGAGGGTTGGGCGCAGGTCGATGACGTGCGCACGGAAGGTCCGTTCGGAGAATTTCATGGTTACTATCCGGGGAAGGAGGGAACCGCGCCGGCAGTAACGATCGAGCGGATCTACTATCGCAACGACCCCATTCTCCTGGGCAGCCCGCCCGCCAAGCCGCCCAACGACTACTCCTATTCGAAGGCAGTCATGCGCTCGGCGTTGTTGTTCGATTCTTTGCAAGCAGCCGGGGTCCCGGACGTCGAGGCCGTCTGGGCGCACGAGATCGGCGGCGCGCGCATGTTCAATGTCGTTGCGATCAAGCAGCGTTATGCCGGGCACTCCAAGCAAGCGGGCCATGTCCTCAATCAGTGTGGCGCGGGTGCGTACATGTCACGTTACTCGGTCGTCGTCGATGAGGACATCGACCCATCCGATCTGCAAGAGGTGATGTGGGCGGTAGCGACCCGTACCGATCCCACCGTCGACATCGACATCATTCAACGTGGCATGGGCTCGAAAAATGATCCGATGTTCGTCGCCTACGCTTACGAAGCGCCGCTGAGCTCCAAAGCCATCATCGATGCTTGCCGCCCTTATGATCGCCTGGACGAATTTCCTGAAGTTGCCGGGGCGAGTAAGGCGTTGCGTGAGCAGACGAAGAAGAAGTGGAAAGATCTCTTTTGAGGGTGCCGGCGTCGGATGAGCGAGGAGCATAGCGGGAAAGACGTCCGGAGCCTGTCCCATATGGCCGCCGATCCGGAGGCGTTGGCGCGCGAGCGCGCAACGCTGAAAAACCTTGCCGGCAAGCCGGCGTTCACACGATTCCGGGGCTACTACGCGTTGACGGGACCCGGTTGGTTACAGGGCGCATTCACGCTCGGTGGCGGCAGTGCGGTTGCGTCGCTGTACCTCGGTGCGCATTACGGTTACGAGTTCCTATGGGTGCAGCCGCTCGCAATGCTCGTGGGCATCGTGATGCTTGCCGCCTGTGCACATCAGACGCTCTCGACCGGGATGCGCCCGTTCGAAGCCATGGCGCGCTTTGTCCATCCAGCGTTGGCCTGGGCATGGGCGCTGGCAACGCTCGCATCCACGTTCATCTTCCACGCCTCGCAGTTCTCCCTCGCAGCCGGTGTCATCGAGGACATCGCGAGCCTCAGCACGGGTTGGAATCCGGAGGGGGCGGCCCGCACAGCGTTCTTGGTCTTGGTCGGCGCCGTCATCCTTGCCGTGTCCATCAGGGTCACCTGGAACTTCGGCCACGGCGTCAGAGGAACGCGACTCTACGAGCGAACGCTCAAGCTCTTCATCATGGCGATCATCCTTTCCTTCGGATTGGTTGTCGCCCGCGGAACGTTTACCGGCGGTGTCGACTGGGCCGCGGTGGTTCGCGGCTTCATCCCGAGCTCGATCCCGGCCGATATGCAGGGCGTGACGACGGTCATGGGCGCCTTCGGTGCGGCCGTTGCGCTCAACATGACTTTTCTATTCGGTTATACGCTGCTCGCGCGCGGTTGGGGCCCGGCCCATAGTGGCCTCGCGCGTTTCGATCTCGTGATGGGGATGTTCCTTCCTTACGCAGTCGTCACCTCACTCATTATTATCGCGGCCGCCAGCACCATCTACGGCACTGAGTTCGCACCCCAGCAGATTCTGCCCGCGAATGCCGGCATGCTCATCGGCTCGAGCGGTGTCGGTGAGTTCACTGGTCGCCTCGTGTTCGCGCTCGGGGTCCTTGGAATGGTGATGAGCACGATCACGCTGCAGATGGTCGTCGCCGGGTTCGTCGTCTGCGAGCTCTTGGGTTGGGAGCCACAGGGCTTGCGCTTCCGCTTGGCCTGTCTGGCACTGATGCCGGGCTTCCTGGGTGTGGTTCTCTGGGAAGCGATGGGAACCTGGGTAGCACTGCCGGCGTTCACGATCGGGCTGATCATGCTACCCATCGCCTATGTCGGCTGGTTCCTTCTGCAGAATAGCGACCGCTTCCTTGGCGAAAAGCGCCCCCGCGGTGCTTCCGCGCTGCGGTGGAATGTGGCTATGACGGTTGCGGTGACGATAACGCTCGTAAGCGTTATCTACACGCTATGGACACGGTTCTTCGCTTGAGCAAAAGGCGTCAACGCGGGATTTGAAGCAAGCGGGGCCCGAGGCCGTCTCTCCCATCAACTCTAGCCGCGGGTGTGGTTCTCGAGGAACCGTTCCGCGGCGGAGAAGATCTTCGACTTTCTCTCGGGTTTCAGGCGCGCGAGAGATCTCGGCATCATCGAAAGGCGCGGGTTGGCTGTGAAAAAGGCGGCATGCTTGTCCACGAATCGCCAGTAGAGCCCGTCGACAACGTCGCACCAGTCGCCACGCCGGTAATCGCTCATCTTTAACAGATAGTTCGAGCCGCAGATATACGGTTTCGTTGCAAATACTCCGCCATCGCTGAATAGAGCCATTCCGTAGACGTTCGGTCCCATGACCCAGTCCGAGGAATCGACGTACATCTCCATGAACCACCGGTGCGCCTGCGAGGGCTCGATTTCACACAAGTTCATTAGATTGCCGATGATCATCAATCGGGCGATGTGATGGTCCCATCCGTGCGCCCACGCTTTTCGAATGGCGTCATCTAGCGGCGAAACGCCGGTGTCACCTCGATACCAGCTATCGGTGAGTTGTCTGTGATGATTCCAGAAGTTACTGGTTTCCTGCTTCTCTCCGAAGTTCTGATAGATTCCGCGCACGAACTCCCGCCAACCAGCGATCTGTCGGACAAAACCCTCGAGGCTGTTGATAGGTGTCTCGTGCTCACGCGCATATCGGACAGCCTTTTCAATCACTTCGTCGGGGGTGATCAGGCCGAGATTGAGACTCGAGCTCAGCAGACTGTGAAAGAGCGTTCTCGATCGTTGACTGATTGCGTCTTCGTACGGGCCGAAACACTCGAAACGCCACTCTAAGAACTCGTCGAGAGATTCTACGGCGCTCTGGCGAGTCACGGGCAACGAGAAGTCGTCGGTGGATCCTGGATGGTCCGCGAATCGCCGCTCCACGAGACGCGTCACGGTCAAGACGTGTTTCTGGGGTGGTGGTCGACTGATTGGTGGTGGTTCGACACTCGCGGGCAGTTTTTTTCGATTGTCCGCGTCAAAGCTCCAACGTCCACCAGTCGGCGTGCCGTTCCGATCAACGAGCAAGCTCAGTCTACGGCGCTGTTCTCGGTAGAAATCCGCCATGCGAAGCGACTCAGCCGTCTGCGCGAAATCGGCGAAGCGTTCTCTATCACAAAGAAACATCGGACTCGATTCAATCGTGAGATCAATTTGCTGTTGAGTCGCCCAGTCCAGCAATCGACGCTGCATGAATCGATCTTCGATCTCGAAAATGCGGAGCCGTGTCGCATTGGTAGCGCTAACGACCGCAGCCAGCTTCTCCTCGTATGACGACTCATTTCGGTCTTCTAGTGTGTGGTAGCGAACGTCGTAGCCGCGAGCCCTCAAGTCGTCGGCGTAATTTCGCATGGCCGCAAGAAACAACACGAGCTTCTTCTTGTGATGGCGCACGTAAGTGCACAGCGATAGATCTTCCGCCATGAAGATGACCGAACGCTCGGGAGCGCGTAGATGTTTGGCCGGGAATAGTTGATTTCCCAGGATTACCTGAATCGTTAGCGCCATTGACGATCAATGCTCGTAAGCGTCAATGCGCCGATCTCGTTCGTAGATCCTGCAACCTAGCTGGGGCACACGGATGGGCGCGTACGCAGCTCGGCGCGTCTCATCGGCATTCCATCGACGAGCGCGAATATCTCACTCAGGTCAGGCACGGAGTCGTATCGCGCCTTTACGCCGCCATCCTTACCGATCAAGAGGACGGCGAACTCTCCAGGCCGAATACCCAACCCGCTGCGTAGCAGTCCGTCGATCTCATTGGAGCTCGTAGCCTCGCCGATGCGACTGTTTCCCTTCAACAGGATCCAGCCAGTCACCATGTCACGATCGACCAGTTCGCAGCGGGCCGCTGCTAGCGCTCTCTCTAGCGAATGTGCGTACGGATTGCGCTCGTCGTTCGCGAAAGCGATCAAGACACGATTCGCCCAACGGTATTCCGCGAGCGGGTCAATGTCTTCGGCTTTAGACGTCACGGCCCACACGCTAAGTAGTGCCGCGCCAATCAGATATTTCATTGCACTCTCTCACCATTCGATGGGTTGACTGTCATAAGCGTAGAACCCGCCAGACTGCTCAGTCGTGAATCCGTGTGTCGTCTTTAGTATCTGCTCGGCTGCCTGAACAGGCGAAAAAATCTGTTTGGCGCTCACGTTCTTTCGAAACGGCTGTGACAAATCGGTTGCCACGGTGCCGGGATGTATCGCGAAGCAGCCTATAGGTCGGGGAAAACGCCGCCACTCAATGGCGAGCGTTCGAATCATCATGTTTAGTGCAGCTTTTGACGCGCGGTACGCATACCAGCCGCCGCGCCGATTGTCGCCGATGCTCGCGACGCGAGCAGACAGGGCGACAAAGCGAGCGAACCGGCTGGCTCTGAGCGAGGACTCGAAGGCCCGCGCGACTAGCAACGGTCCGAGAGCGTTGACTCTGAAGGCTGTGTCAACGGCTTCAGCGCGAACGTCAGCTAGACGTTTCTCGGGCCAGATCCGGCCCTCGTCGTGCAACACGCCCGAGCAGTTGATCAACAGGTCGACCTGGTCCGCTTGGGCCATGACCGTGTCCGAGGCTTCAGCGACCGTCTGTTCGTCGAGGACGTCCAATCTGAGCACGCGCAATTTCTCCCGCGACCGCTGGTCTGATGTTCTCAGCGCTTCCAGCGCAGCCGCGGAAGCGGGACGACGACAGCTCGCAAACACGCGTGTGTAGCGGTCGTCCTCGAGTAACGCGCGTGTAATGTGCAAACCGATTCCGCGGCTTGCACTTTGTACGACGGCGACACCGAGGCCGTTATACGCGTGCCGTTCCATGGATCTCATCCGCTAGCCGGTCGAGTAGCCAGCGCCAGCCGGCAACTCGGCGGCTCGACTCGTCTTTTCCTCGGAGATAGACACCATGCTCAGTGAAGACCAGATCTGTCCCACCGGAATGCGGCTCGAGCTCGACGATTGCTACCGATGCGGATACCGGAGTGCCCGCATAAGCGAGGGAATAAGAGAAGGTTAGACGCCAATCCGGCACTATCTCATGGTAGATCGCGCGGTTTGAGAACTTGCGGCCGCCGGCTTGCCGGCCGACGCAGGTCTCAATACCACCGACGCGAAAGTCGAGCTCATGAGTAACGTCCATGAAGCCTTCGGCTTCCGCGAACCATCGGCGTTTGACTTCGGCGACTGCCCAGCCCGCGAAGACCGCTTGCTGTGTCGCTCGAAACTTTCGCGTTACAGAGAAGCCGTCCCAAGCAAGCGTTGTGCGCTCATTGATCATCGATGAGTAAACCGCCTTCGATTCCTCGGGATCGCTCTATCGACGCCAACCATGAGATCGGGTCGCACCGACGCGCGAAGAAAGCCACTCACCGTGACCGACAGAACGAAAAGTATTGCGGCAAACAATGTCAGTCCGAACATCAAGCTTAGAGTTGCCATAGTCCCTTACTCCGAAATCCTACGAAGGTCGATGGCTCGGGAGCCGCGCAGGCAGCTGCCGAGCCGCTACTACAAAACGTGCTCGAGCATCACGAACCGCTAGAGCTCGCCTCCTGCATTTCCGGGCTGTCAGCGCCCTCCGTATCGTTGACGACGACGCGGGTGCCGGTGCTCAACTCGAGCTCCGCAGCCAGCATCTGATAGCTAGACGCTGCCGATTCGGCCACGTTAGCCCGCAGCTCTTGCGCAAGCTCAGCGCTCACTTCAGCGCCCAGCGCGGAGAAGTAATCACCCTGACTAACCGGCGCAGGTGCGGCTCGTTCCACCACTTCGACGACCTCCATCTCGAGGTCTCGGGAATTCTGCTCGTCCGCGGCGGCGGCCGATCCGGCTGCCAGAGCCAGAATTGCTAGCGTGGTCCAGTACTGGCCGGTGTTTGGCCTAATCATCTTCAATCTCCTTCTGTCTATGTTTTGTCTACGCAAACGGACTATAAATAATAGACAAAACATTGTCAACACCCGGGTGGCAGCGTGTGAAACGCAGTCCAGAAGCCACATTCGCAGCTTCATACCTCGAGCTGGAAAGCATCAGAATGCGTGGGGATGGTGTTGCGGACGGGTGCTAGGGCATGCGCCCTCGTGGACCCCGCGGGCCGGCTAATCGAGCCGTGTCTGAATCAGTAGCTCAGCCCTTCGGTCTCGGCCAGCCGCTGCAGCGCTTTTTCGACCAGGACGCGCGCCTGCGCGGTGGTCTGGTGGAGATAATGATGCAGCGCCGCGTCTTCGTCGTTTCGACTGGCGCAATTGGCGCTGTAGATCTCGAACGCGGTCAAATCACCGACGAGCTCCGCCAGGTGGTGCGGGCACTCACACTCGATGTCGCTGGAGACGTTCGCCAGCGCGGCGAGTTGTTCCTGACTGAATCGTCGCGGCTCCACTACGCCGCTCAATTCCCAATCCTCTTCGGCGATCGGTGGCTCTGGCGCCCGCTTCGGGGTGCTCGATAGGCCGGGAGCCTCGTAGGCGCTCACGACCGCGGCTCTGAGCTCGTCGATGCCGACTGGTGCCCGCAGGGGCAGGATGCCTCCGACTCGGAGGCGTTCGACGTCTCGAGTGGTCGCGAAGTTGTAGACGAACGCCGCCCGACGAGCGCCCGAGGCCTTCATGTAGTCGTGTAGCTGTTTGACGGTCTGGTCGTCGACGACAGGGGCCTCCAATATCAGCACGTCAACAGAGTGTCGAGCGATGTCCGCCGCGAATCGCTCGTTACTCGTATCAGCAATCACGAAGTTCACAGGCGCGAGATCGCTTGCGTTGGCATCGATCTTTGCGGGAAGGAAGTCTCCGAGAAGCGCGACGTTGATGTTGGACGGCGCTGGTGCGGCGCTCAGCTCGGTCATGCTCTCGATGCGCTTTTTGAGCTCGTCTCGCGACTCCCCGGCTATGCGACCTATCGAGAGGCCTCGGTCGGTGAGCAGCTTGAGCAGACTCAGCTTCTCGACGTCCGCGGTCGTGTAGACGCGGCGACCATTGGGGGATCTGCCTGCGACGACAGCCTCGTAGCGACGTTCCCAGACCCGGATCGTATGATCCGACAGACCCGTCAGCTTAGCGACGGCGCCAATCCCGTAGGTTTGCTCGTGATTATGGTCTGAGGCGTTCGACATCTCTTCACCGCTCGGGGAAAAGTCGTCAATATAATTGATATTTTATATATAGACAAATCATAGACAAACCTCGAGCCCTAATCAGCAACTTCGACGCTGATCATCTTGTCGCCCTGCTCG
>JABAHR010000403.1_pt4 | contig 12693 bp, 13 predicted proteins | sample 7062101 | NCBI WGS metagenome assembly JABAHR01 (sample SAMN14534553, study PRJNA622989) | marine sediment metagenome | biome: marine biome [ENVO:00000428]; feature: marine pelagic biome [ENVO:01000023]; material: deep marine sediment [ENVO:00002113] | place: India: Gulf of Kutch | collected...
GCGCCTCCTCCTGGTCGTGGGTCACGAAGAAGAAGGTCTTGTGGGTCCGGCGCTGGATCGACTTCAGCTCCTGCTGGACCTGCCCGCGCAGCTTGGCGTCGAGCGCGCCCAGCGGCTCGTCGAGCAGCANNCCAGCGCGCGCGCCAGCGCCACCCGCTGCCGCTGACCGCCCGACAGCTGCCCCGGATAGCGCCCCTGCAGGCCGTCGAGTTCGAGGAAGGTCATGATCTCCTGCGAGCGGCTGCCGATCTCGGACCGGCCGAGGCCCTTCAGCTCGAGCCCGAACGAGATGTTCTGCGCCACCGTCATGTGCGGGAACAGCGCGTAGTCCTGGAACACCATGTTCACCTGGCGCTTCTCCGGCGGCAGCCGCGTCACGTCCTGGCCGTCGAGGATGATGCGCCCGGTATCGGGCCGCTCGAAGCCGCCGAGCAGGCGCAGCGTGGTGGACTTGCCGCAGCCCGACGGGCCGAGGAAGGTCACGAACTCGCCGCGCGCGATATCCAGGTGCAGCTGCTCCAGCGCGACGGTATCCCCGAACCGTTTCGAGATCCCGTCGATGCGGACCAGCGGTGTCTGATCGGAACTCATGCGTTGGATTCCTTTTTCATGCGGCGGGTGAAGCGCTCGGCCCAGACGCCGATGGCGGCGGTCAGGACCAGCGCGACCGTGGCGATGGCGTTGATTTCCGGGCTCATGCCCGAGCGCAGCTTGGCAAAGATCAGCACCGGCAGCGTCGGGTCGTAGCCGCCGAGGAAGAACGAGCGGACGAAATCGTCGAAGCTGAGCAGCAGGCAGAAGATCGACGCGCCCAGGATCGCGGGCACCAGGTAGGGCAGCGTGATCCGCGAGAAGGCGATGAAAGGATCGGCGCCGAGGTCGCGCGCCGCCTCGATCTGGCTTTTCGGCAGGGTCGAGAGCCGCGCCATGACCACCAGCGCCACGAAGGGCACGTTGTGCACCGCGTGCGCCCAGACGATGGCGCCCATGCCGGGCTCGATCCCCAGCCAGCGGGCATAGATGCGGAAGGCGATGGCCGAGATGATGCCCGGCACCAGGGCCGGCAGCACCGTCAGCCCGAACACCGCCGCGCGGCCGAAGAACTTGCGCCCCTGCAGCAGGACCGCGATCCAGGTGCCGACCAGCACCGAGATCAGCGTCGAGAGGATCGCGATGGCGACCGAATAGCCGAAGGTCGACAGCACCTGCGCATCCGAGAACACGCCCAGGTACCAATCCAGCGTCCAGGACCGGATCGGAAAGCCGATGAACTTGCTGTCCTTGAAGCCCATCAGCACCATCAGCGCCAGCGGCACGAAGACGTAGAGGACGAAGGCCCAGTAGACGCAGGCGAGCAGGATGTGGTTGCCGCGGTTCATCTGGTGTCCCCCTTGCGCAGCGCGCTCATCAGCTTCTGGAAGGCGCCGGTGATCAGCAGCGCGGCCACGAACATGATGGTGGCGAAGGCGGCCCCCGTGGGCCATTCGTCGCCCGCGACGTGGAAGAAGCCGGCGATGGTCTCGGCGAAGACGGTGGTGGACGGACCGCCCAGCAGGACCGGCGTGGCGTAGAAGCCGGTCGAGATCAGGAAGACCAGAGTACAGCCCGAGGAAATGCCCTCCAGCGTCATCGGCAGCGTCACGCGCCGGAACCGTGTCCACGCGCCCGCGCCGAGGTCGGCGGCGGCCTCGTTGAGGCTTCGGGGCAGCTTTTCAAGCGCGGAATAGAGCGGCAAAAGCATGTACAGCGCGGTCAGGTAGACGATGCCGACACCCATCGAGAAGCTGGTGTACATGAAGGGGATCGGCCGGTCGATCAGCCCGAAGAAGCGCAGCACCATGTTCACCGCGCCGGTGTTGCCCAGCAGGATCATGATGGCGTAGGTGCGCACGATCTCGCCCACCCAGAACGGGATCAGCAGCAGCAGGAGCATCAGCATCTGGTTCTTGCGGCTGACGTGCCGGGCCAGGAAATAGGCCACCGGATAGGTGATGATCAGCGTGCAGAAGGTGAAGACCGAGGCGAAGATCAGCGTGCGGAAGAACGGCATCCAGAAGATGCTGTCGCCGAAGAACCGCAGGTAGTTGTCGAAGGTGAAGTGCTGCTCGACCCCCGGCGCCACGGGATAGGCGTCGGTCAGGCTGACCCGCAGCATCTGCAGCATCGGGCCGAGGTGCTGGGTCAGCACCCACAGGATCGGGAACACCGCGAGGATCAGGAACTGCCGCCGCGGCGACGCGGTCGCCACGCTCATCAGCGTATGATACGGGCCCCACGCGGCCAGGCGGCCCCAGAAGGTCCGGTCCGCCGGGGCCGGGCTTTGCACGCCTTGCCTGTCCTGCCGCGTCGAGGCGTCATAGGTCATTCGGTCATCACTCATCCGGAAAGAGGGGCTCCTGCCCCGCGATGGGCGCGGGGCAGGAGCGGTCTGGTGGCGCGGCTCAGGCCGCCTTGATCGCTTCGACGGCCGGGTCGACGAGGCCGTACTTCATCTCGTTCGCCTCGGCGCGGAAGAACTGCAGGTTGGCCAGCTGCTCGTCCGGGAACGAGGTCGATTTCTTCTCGAGCTCGGTCAGGTATTGCGACGCGTCCTTGTAGGTCGAGATGAAGCCCGACGCCTTGGTCATCGACGCGCCGATCTCGGGCGAGGCCAGGATCGCGTTGAGGAAGGTGTAGGCGTTGTCCGGGTTCGGCGCGTTGTTGGCGATGTTGTAGGTGTAGACGAAGCCGTAGGAACCCTCGCGCGGGATGGTCATGCCCAGCGGGAAGCCGTCGTTGATCAGCGCCGCGGCGGGGCCGTTCCACGAGTGGCCCAGCACGATGTCCTGGTTGATCATCATCTGCTGGAACTCGGCGCCGCCGTCGTAGTACTTGCGCACCAGCGGCTTCTTCTCGATCAGGAAGTTCTTGGCCTCCTCGACGATCTCGGCGGCCTTCTCGGGGTCGTCCATGTAGGCGACCATGTTGCCGTCATAACCCTTCATCAGCATGACGATCGACATCATGTCCTGGATGATATAGGCGGTCTGGCCCTTGTACTTCTCGCTGAACAGCGTGTCCCAGGTCATCGCCTCTTCCTGGCTGACGTAGTCGGTGTTGAAGGACAGCACCTCCATCCCCGACAGGATCGGCGCGCCCCATTTCTCGCCGTTGATCGTCGACCAGTCGGACTCCGAGAAGGTCGGGTTGATGTTGCCCCAGTTGCTCAGGCGATCGACATCCAGCGGCGCCAGCAGGTCGCTGTCGATGAACTGCAGGAAGCGGTGGCCGGCGACGGTCATGATGTCGACGGTCGGGTTCGGCTGCTCGGCGGCCAGCAGGTTGAACTGCTTGCCCTGGTCGTCGACCAGGCGGATGTTGACCTTGATCCCGGTCTCGGCCTCGAACTGCTCCTTGAAGGCAGCGGGCACGAAATCGTTGTAAGTCCAGATGTTCACCTCGCCGCCCGACTGTGCCGAGGCGCGGCGCAGATAGGCGGGCGAGGCCAGCAGGGCGCCCGTCGCCGTTGCGGTTCGCAGGAAGCCGCGGCGGTCTTGGATCAGTTTTGTCATGATTTTTCTCCTTGTTGGGTTCGGGATTTTCGTTGATTTCGGGTATTTCGGATCTTCGCTCGGTGTGGCCCTGCCCGGTCAGTCGGCCGTTTCGGATTGGCGCAGCAGGCCGCTATGTGCCGCCCGTTGCAGATCGTCCAGATTGTAGCGGCTCAGATCAAGCGCCTTGAGGATTTCGTTCTCGTCCTCGAAATCGCGCCCGTACATGGCCGAAAAGATGCGGATGCCGGCCTCGTGCAGCTCTGCCGGATGCCCGGTCAGCCGCCCCAGCGCCGCGGTCAGCACCAGGCCGTAGGGGACGTCCTCGGTGACATAGCGGCTGTCCGCCGTGGCCGGGCCGGTGCCGCCATTGCCCTGCGCGTGCATCTGCTGGTTCATCTCCGAGATCGAGGCGATGGGCACGTGGAAGGACAGGTGGAAATGCTCGAAGATCGTCTTGACCTCCAGCCCCAGCGCGCGGGCGATGGCAAGGCGTTCCTCGTCCAGCGCCTCGAGCAGGCGGCCCACGGTCGGGGTGACGTTCTGGCCCTGGCTCCAGGTCTCGCCGCGCTCCATTCGGGTGATGTTGCCCAGCGCGATCCCCATGTGGTTCTGCGGGTTCAGGTTCGACAGCGAGATCGCCAGCAACCCGTCGCGCGGCTGGAAGCGATCGCCGAGGAGCGCCCGGCACAGCTCCAGCGCCTCGTCCGAGCGGTCGGCCGGCACGGTGCACAGGTCGATGCGGCTGCGCACGGCGTTCACCTGCACCTCGGTGCCCGATTGCCGCCGCCCGGTGCAGATCGTCGTGCCCCAGGCGGTGATCGGCACGCTCACGCCGCGGTCGGCCAGCACCTGCGCCAGGTAGACCGCGCCCAGCGAGGCATGGGACGAGATGATGACCTGATGGCGCGCCTCGACATGCGGGGCCAGCGCATCCAGAACGGTCTTGTGGCCATAGCCGGGCAGCGCGACGATCAGCACGTCGTTCTCGCGCGCCAGCTGCCCGGGGCCGTCGGCGATGCGCGGGGTCAGCGTCGTCTCGATCGCGCCGCGCGCGGTCAGCGGCACGCCGCCCGCGAGGTCGGCCGTGCCGGCGCCCGAGGGCGACCACAGCATCGGGTCGTGACCCTGCTCGTGCAGCACCGCAGCCGTTGCGAAGGCGATGGAGCCCGCGCCCGCCAGTCCGATCTTCATCCCCAAACTCCCGCTTCCTGTCACTCGTTACCTGCCGGTGCGCTCACGCCTCGGCGTTCTCCTTGCGCACCGGGTCGCCCAGCACGTGCATCAGCCGGTTGGCCCAGCCGAACAGCGACGCCGACAGGATCAGGTCGAGGATCTCGGCCTCGTCCAGCCCGGCCGCGCGGAGGGCGTCCATATGCTCCGGCCCCGCCTCGGAGGGGCATTCGGACAGCGCCCGCGCGAAGTCGAAGATCGCCCGGTCGCGCGGGCCCAGTTCCGCGCGCGCCCCGTCCTGGAACAGGCGGTCGGTGACCTCGGTCGATTTCTCGAGCTGCGCGTGGCGCATCGCGTGCACGGCGGCGCAATAGATGCAGTGGTTCACCATCGAGGCGGCCAGCGCGCCCAGTTCGCGCTCGGCCCGGCTCAGGCCCCCGCGGTCGTACATGATGCCGTTGAACAGCGGCGAACGCACCTTCAGGCTTTCGACGTCATGCGCCAGCGTCAGCACGTAATCCGAGACCTTGGTGTTCGACGGCGTGACGCTGAGCGCGTCGAGCTGATCCTCGGTCGCCTCGGCCAGATCGACCGGCGTGACGCGCGGCTGCCACTCCGGCACGTTGCGGGTGAATTTCGTGACGACCTTGCTCATGCCGGGCGCTCCCGCATCAGGCGCAGCCCCGCGATGACGCGGATCTGGTAGGCCAGGAAGGCGTTGAGTTCGGCCAGCCGGACGATGTCGGCATCCGCGACGCCGGCCGCCTGAAGCGCCGCGATATCCTCCGCCGCGACCTCGCGGGTCCGGGCGGCGACCTTGTCCATGAAGGCCACGACCTCGGCCAGACCCTGCGCGCTGCCGTCCTCTGCCGGTTCGGCAAGCGCGGCGAAGTCTTCCGCCCCGGCACGGTATTGCGCGGCCAGGTCCGGCTCGGCGTTCAGCGTGGCGATCCGCGCGGCCAGCGCGGCGCGCAGCGCGTGGCTCCAGCGGCCGGTTTCGCGCGGGCGCAGCACCGCCTCCTCGGCGGCTTGCGTCTTCTCGAAGATGCCGGCGCGGGTTCCGACGGCCTCGGCCAACGCGGTGCCGGCCGCGACGCCGGCCGCGGTCAATGCGGTGGTGTCCAGAGACATCAGGCCACCTTCCCCTTCTTCTGTGCGCTCTCCAGCTCCGAGGGCTCCCATTCGCTGCCGTCGAGTTCCGGCTTGCTATAGTCCAGCATGCCTTGCCAGTGAAGCTCGACATCCTCGGCGTAGAGCGTGGCGGCCAGCGCCCGCGTCAGCCAGGCCGCCCCGTCCGAGATACCGGGAATGTCGCCGCTCACCTTGCCCAGGCTCGCCGAGGCACCGTAGTTGAAGCAGTAGACATTCGCCAGCCATGGCGCGGTGCCCGGTTCCTTCTCGCGGAAGGTGAAATCCGCGTTCAGGTAGGGAAAGCGCCCCAGGTCGCGCGACTGTTCGTCGGCGGGCGGCGTGTAGACGTCCTGCCACAACAGGATGTCGTCTGCCGCCTCGCCGAATTCGGTGCGCGACATCGGGTCGATGGTGAAGCCGGTGCCGAGGATGACGAAATCCGCCTCGTATGAGGTGCCGTCGGCAAAGCCGACCTGCACGGCGCCATCCTTCTCGACCGTCGAGGTGACCGCCTTGCCGAAATGGAAATACGCGTTCGAATGCCGGCTGACCCGCTTGGTCGAGCCGTGCGGCGGCGGCGTCTGCGTGGCGAAGGAATACTGCATGAAGCGCCAGCGCCATTCGTCCGGCAGGCTGGCATAGCCGGCGGTGAAGCCGAACGAGCCGATGCCCATCATCTTGTTGATGGTCGGCATTTCCTTGCGCCGGACCAGGTGGCGCACCTCTGCCGCGCCGTGTTCCAGCGCCTCGGCGGCGTTGTCGACGGCCGAGGCGCCGACGCCGACCACCGCGACCCGCTTGTCCTTGAGCGCGGCGAAGTCGATCTCGTCGGCGCTATGCGCCCAGAACTTGCGCGGCAGGCCCTCGACGAAGTCGGGGATGTTCGGCTGCCCGGTGCCGTCGCGGCCGGTGGCGAAGACCAGCTTGCGGGTGAGGATCGACGCCTCGGGCGCGCCCGACAGGTGCAGGCGCAGCAGGTCGCCCTCGGGCTCGACCCGGTCGACCGAGACACCGTTCTCGGTCGGGATCTCCAGCACCTCGCGATACCATTTCAGGTAGTCCATCCACATCGGCCGCGGGATCTTGTCCAGCCGCTGCCATTCCTCGGCGCCGAACTGCGCCCGGAACCAGGCCTGGAAGGTCAGCGCGCCGTGGCCGTAGGCCGGGCCCGTCAGCTCCTTGGGCGAGCGCAGGGTCTCCATCCGCGCATAGGTCAGCCAGGGGCCTTCCAGCCCCTCGGGGCTGCGGTCGAGGACCCGGGTGTTGTGGATGCCGCCCGTCTTCAGCGCCAGCCAGACCAGCATGCCGCACATGCCGCCGCCGATGATGACAACGTCGCTGACGCCCTCGCGGGCCGGCACCCAGTCCTTGCCGGGCCAGCAGAGGAATTTCAGGTCCTCGCGCAGGCGCGCCTCGAGCGCAGGAAGGCCCTGGGCGTCGATGGCGTGTGCAGAGTCGTTCGTCATTGAGTCCATCCTGTCGGTCTTTTCCGCCGCCGCCGGTCAGGCCGGCCGCGTCGCGGTCCATTCGGCGTGTAGTTCGTCGATGTGAAAGGCGTGGATGTGCCTGTGTCGCGGCCCCTCGGCCGGGGCATCGCGCAGATGCGGGTGATGATCCGGCAGCTCGGGGTGTTCGTGCACGCGCTCGACCGGATCGCGGGCGGGCCAGACCCACGCCCCCGCCAGCGCCACCCCGACGGTGGCCGCCGACAGGATCAGCAGCGCCGGCTCCAGCCCGGCCCGCGTCGCCAGGACGCCGGCCAGCGGATAGGCCACCAGCCAGCCCGCATGCGACAGCGAGAACTGCGCGGCGAAGACAGCCGGCCGGTCGGCCGCCCCAGCCGAGCGCGCGACCACCAGCCCGCCCGGCGTCAGCACCAGCGACGCCGCCATCCCGAAGACGACGTAGACGCCGAGAATGGCGGCGTGCCCCGGCTGGGCGGCGATCGCCACGCCCAGCGCCGCGTGCAGCAGCGCGCCGCCCAGCATCACGCGCCGCTCGTCCAGCGCCGCCAGAAGCCGCGGCACCAGGGTCGCGCCCGCCGCCGCGCCGAACCCGTAGAACGCCATCAGGATCGGATAGTCCCGCTCGGCATCGCCCAGCCGCGTCCCGGCCAGCACGACCGAGTTCACCAGGATCCACGCCATGCTGAGCGAGAGGGCGAAATTCAGCAGGAACAGGCCGCGCAGCCGCGGCGTGCGGCGATAGATGCGCAGCCCGTTCGCCGCGCGTTGCAGGAAGGGCCGCTTGCGCACCTCCTCAGGCTGCGCGGGAAACGCCGTCGCCAGCAGCGCCGCGACCGAGCCCAGGAAGGCCGCCGCCGCGACCCAGAACAGGAACGGCGCCGCGATCACCGTCAGGACCAGCGCCGCGATCACCGGGCTGAGCACGGATTCCAGCGTGTAGGCGATGCGCGACCAGACCAGCGCGCGGGCATAGACCTGCTCTTCGGGCAGGACGTCGGGAATGACCGACTGGAAGAGCGGCGTGAAGCCCGCGGAGAACGCGAAGAACAGGAAAGCCAGCACGGCGATCTGCCAGGTCTGGGTCGCGAAGGCCATCGGCAGCAGCATCGCCATCCGCCCGAAATTCAGCGCGATCATCACGCGCTTGCGGTCGCGCCCCGAAAACAGCGCCTCGGCCAGCGGCGCCAGCGCGACATAGGCCACCATCTTGACCGCCAGCAGGAAGCCCAGGATCTGCCCGGCCGCCGCGGCCCCGCCGATCCGGTAGGCCGCAAGAGACATCGCCACGGTCATCATCCCCACCGCGATCAGCGAGAAAAGCTGCGCGCCAAACAGCGTCCGGAAGGCCGGAGTTGCGAGGGGTGAGGGGGGGCGATCTGTCATCAGGCGACGGAATCCTCGCGGATCGGAATGGCGGCGAAGCGAGCGGTGCTCGAATCTGCGCGATACTTGTCAATGTAATCTGGAGCGACCCGGGCCAGATTGTCCACCGCCTCCACGATGAAATCGGCCTTTGCATCGGTCATCAGCGCCGAAAGATTCAGCCGCACCCATCCCGGCTTGGCGGTTTCCTCGCCGCGTTCGATCGCCGCGAACGTCGCGTCGGATTCGGCCCTGCCCAGGCCCAGCAGCCGGTGCCCGTAAGGCCCGGCGCAGGCGCAGCCGCCCCGTGCCTGTATCCCGTGAAGGTCGCTCAGCAGGCGGGTGAAGAGCTGGTGGTGCACATGCCCGCCCTTTCCGTCCCGCACCCGGAACGAGAAGATCGGCAGCGCCGGCGCCCCGGCTTTGCCCAGCAACTCGATCCGGTCGTTGGTCCGCCAGACCCGCAACGCGCGGTCCCGCAGCGCCCTGTGGCGCGCGTCCAGCCAGTCCTGCCCCAGCGACTCCTTGACCAGCATGGCGAGCGCGGCGCGGATGTCGCCCGTCACGTTGGGCGTGCCGCCCTCTTCCCGCTCGGCAAGGCTGCCGGAATAGACGTGCCCCCAGGGCGAGACGTAACTGACCGTGCCGCCGCCGGGCAGGGTCGGCGTGGTGCGCCGGGCGATGGCGTCGCGGACGATCATGACGCCGCTGGCGCCGGGGCCGCCGGGGAATTTGTGGGCGGAAAAGACCACGGCGTCCTTCTGCGCATCGGTGCCCGGCTTCATGTCGATGGCGCAGTAGGGGCCGGCGCAGCCGTAATCCCACACCGCCAGCGCGCCGTGCGCGCGCAGGATCCGCGTCACCCCGTCGACGTCCTCGAGGATGCCCGAGACGTTGGACGCCGCCGAGAAACTGCCGACCATCAGCGCCGACCCGCGCGCCGCGTGCAGCGCGCGCCGCAGGTCGTCCTTGTCGGCTCCGCCGGCGGGGTCCTCGGTGATCTCGATCACCTCGGCGCCGGTCTCGCGCCAGGGCAGGATGTTCGAATGATGCTCGTAGGGGCCGGTCAGGACCGTGACGCGCTGCCCGGCCTCGACCAGCCCGCGCAGGTCCAGCAGGAGCGCGATCCGGTTGATCCCGGCGGTCGACCCGGCGCCGGTGAAGACCACGCTCATGCCCTCGCCCGCGCCCGTCAGCCGGGCGATCTGCGCTCGCGCGGCCTCGCGCAGGCGGGTCGTGTAGGCGCCGCAGAACGACGCCTGGGTGTGCGTGTTGGCGTAATAGGGCAGCACGCGGTCGCGAATGAAATCCTCGACCTGCACCAGCGCGCGGCCCGAGGCGACGTAATCCGCATAGACCAGCGGCCGCGGCCCGAAGGGCCCGTCGATGCGGGTGCCCTCGCCGATCAGCCCGTTTCGGATCCGGTCGTGGATGTTCCGGGCGCTCAGCGCGGATTCGAACTCGTCCAGCGGTGTCATGTCTTTCCTCGAATTGCGATCCCGAGTATGACGCGAAAACCGGAAATATCTTCACCAGACTTTTGCGTTGTATTCCTGCTATCGGGTCATATGATCGACATATGGGCATAAAATTCGATCATATTGACTCGCGTATCCTCGAAGAGCTTCAGCGCGACGCCTCGCAGTCCCAGCGCGCGCTGGCCGAAAGGGTCGGGCTGTCGCAGAACGCCTGCTGGCGGCGCCTCAAGGCGCTGGAGAGCTCTGGGGCGATCCTCGGCAGGACGGTGGTCATCGACCGCGAGCGGTTGGGCGCGGGCTTCGTCGTCTTTTCGATGATCAAGACGCGGCACCACTCGGCCGATTGGCTCGACCAGTTCCGCAGGCATGTCTCGAGCATTCCCGAGGTGATCGACTTCTTCCGCATCGGCGGCGAATACGACTACCTGCTCAAGATCGTGGCCCGCGACATGGCCGGCTACGACCGGGTCTACAAGCGTCTCATCGCGGAAATCGAGCTTGAGACCGTGACCTCGTATTTCGCCATGGAAGCGATCGAGGAACAGCGCCCGATCCCCCTGCGATATACGTAGCTGCCCGCGCCGGAGCAGCCTTTCGTGGATTGCACGGGCGCCGCCGCCCGGCCCGGCTGCCAGGCGTCATGGGCTGGTGCCGACCTGATGGTGACTGGGGTGGCTGGGTGGCAGCCGGGACGGCGACAACTGCGGGATCGATCGTCCCGAGGCGCTACCACATCCGGACCACGCGAAGAGCGACATGAACAACGTGACCGCGTGGACCGCGGGCCCGGTGACGATGGAGCAGAAGGCCGATTACGGCTTTTGGATGAAGCGAAAGGCGGAGTTCGAAGCGGAGTTCGCTTGTCGGCAGGCCGATCCCGACCCTCGCGCCCGGATCGAGGAAGATATCCAGCAGGCAACCAGCGTGCCGGATATCATTCGACGAGCGCTGCCGGACGAGGGAGGAGCCAACAAGGCCAGCTGCGTCCGCAAGTCGCGCGAACGGTCCGGGGCCGGCACCGGGAATTATCGACTTTCACGCGTTGAGTCGGAAGCATCCTGCGTGCGCTCCGGGTCCAGGCGGCCCGCCGCGAGCGCCGAGACCGCGATCATCGCCGCGGCGGTTCCCAGCATCAGCGGGAGCCCGCCCATCTGGTAGGTAAGCCCCGAAAGCACGGTGCCGAGCAGCCGCCCGCCGGCATTGGCCATGTAGTAGAAGCCGACATCCATCGTGACCCGCTCGGCCCTGGTGAAGGCGAGGATGAGGTAGGAATGCAAGGCGGAATTCACCGCGAAGACGCCGCCGAAGACAAGCAGCCCGGCAGCCAGCGTCGCGGTCAGCCAGGGCTGCGGCCCGTCAGCGAGGACCGCCGCCGCCGCCAACGCCGCAAGCAGGAGGAACAGCAGCCACGCCCAGCCGCGGGCGGCGCCGATCAGCTCCGACTCGGGCCGGTTCGCGGCGCGCAGCAGCCGGGGCGCGCTGGCCTGAACCGTGCCGTACAGGATGATCCACGCCGCCATGAAGCTGCCGATCAGGAAGAAGGCCGCCCGGTTCCCGGCCTCCGTGCCGTCCGACAGCACCGCGTAGAAGTAGATCGGGATGCCGACGACGAACCAGACGTCGCGGGCGCCGAAAAGGAAAACGCGCGCCGCCGAGAGCCAGTTCACATTGGCCGATTTCGAGAAGACCTCCGAGAACTTGGCGCCCTTGCGCCCCTTGGGCAATCCCGGCGGCATCGCCACCAGGATCGTGACCAGGATCACCGCCAGTACCGCCGCCATCGCCAGCACTGCCCAGACGAAGCCGAGGGTTGCCAGCAGTGCCGCGCCCAGCAGGAACCCCAGACCTTTGACCGCATTCTTCGAACCGGTCAGGATCGCGACCCAACGGAAGAGTCCGCCGCCCTCGGTTGGCGCCAGCAGCTTGACGGCGGATTTCGAGGACATCTTGGCCAGGTCCTTGGCCACGCCGCTGACGCCCTGGACCGCCATGACGTAGGCGACCGACAGGCCGATGGCCCACCCCGGATCGAGCTGCGCCAGCGCCAGCAGCGCCGCGACCTGCAGGCCGAGCCCGGCATAGAGCGTCAATGTCAGACCGAACCGCGCGGCGATCCAGCCCGCCGAGAGGTTCGTGACCATCCCGGCGACCTCGTACAGGACGAACAGGTAGGCCAGCTGGACCGGCGTGAAGCCGAGCGTGTGGAAATGCAGCAGCACCAGCATCCGCAGCGCGCCGTCGGTGAGCATGAAGGCCCAGTAGGCGGCGGTGACGGCCACATAGGCGGTCAGGCCCTCGGGGCGGTTGCCGGCAAGGCTCATACCGCCCTTCCGACCATCAGCGCCACGTCGACCAGCCGATGCGCATAGCCCATCTCGTTGTCGTACCAGGCATAGATCTTAACCTGCGTCCCGTTCACCACCATGGTCGACAGCGCGTCGACGATGCCCGAGCGGGTGTCGTTGACGTAATCGGCCGAGACCAGCGGCCGCTCCTCATAGCCCAGGATACCGTCCAGTGGGCCGTCCGCGGCCGCCTTCATGAGGGCGTTGA
>JABAHR010001899.1_pt1 | contig 12688 bp, 11 predicted proteins | sample 7062101 | NCBI WGS metagenome assembly JABAHR01 (sample SAMN14534553, study PRJNA622989) | marine sediment metagenome | biome: marine biome [ENVO:00000428]; feature: marine pelagic biome [ENVO:01000023]; material: deep marine sediment [ENVO:00002113] | place: India: Gulf of Kutch | collected...
TAGAATGGCCGCCAAGAGGATGGGTGAAATCCATAGTAGCGGCTGAACTAGCGTTCCGGCGGGCGGGAAACCAGCCTTCTCCCAATCACGGTCAACCCATGCCAAGTAAGATTTTACTAGCCGCAACATCGGGCTAAGTTTACGCCGAATCCAGAGTGCCCGCAATTGGGTCGTTAGTGCCATCCACGCCAGGCAAAATCTGAACGGCTGAAATCGCGTGGAATGCGGATGTTGCTTCATTCGTCCACGCACGCAGCTTTCTTAGAGTTCGGAATCTTTTTGGGAGGCCTTTTCTTGTTCGATCTTCTTGCGCTGGACAGCAACAGCCTGTGCCTGCTCGGCTAATCCGCGCCAGGTCTTCTCAGCCCGGAGTTCGCGTTCGCGGACGTTTACGAGCGTCGCCCTCTCAGCTGCCTTTGCGGCCTCGTCGGCACGTTCTTTGAAGAAATCATAGGTAGCAGCCATATTCTTGCTCCGAATGGTTTGGAGATTGGTGTGCGGGTGCGACAGGGTTCGGCCGCACCCGCTTCTAGGTCAGTCAGCTGCCGACAGGTTTACAGCGCTTTCCTTGCCGTTGCGGCCCGTCTCGACCTCGTAGTTCAATCGCTGATCCTTATCGAGCGATTGCATTCCGGCGGCCTGCACTGCGCTGATGTGGACGAAGCTGTCACTCGAGCCGTCGTCAGGCTGGATGAAGCCATAGCCCTTGTCTGTGTTGAAGAACTTTACGGTTCCGGTCTTGCTCATGATGGTTCCTTTCAAGAACGCATAAGGTTGCCTCCCCGCGACATGCGGAGCGGTCGTGCATCAAATCGTTAGATGAAAGGAAGTCGTCGTCTGGTTTGCGCCGGGGCCAGCAAAGGCAAGCGGCGGTTGTCAAAATCCGAAGTCCGTCGCAAATTTCGACGTCAGCCCGGCGCTGCTATCAGCTTTTCCGCAAACCGCCTAATCAATAGTTCTCATCGAGCGGCGCCTGCTCGTCGAATGTCCGCAATCGGCTCGTCAGCAGACTCGCGCGAGGGAGCGGTGTTGCCCGTCCTTGCCCTCTCGGGCATTCAGCGCTCGTCGCGCTGCACCGGCTGGTCTTCGGGCGCGATGGAGATGCGCACCGTCTCGCCCGAGTTGCCGGGGAAATCGGTGAACATGGCCTCGACCAGGTTCGGCACCAGATACTGCAGCCGGTTGGAGGTGGAGACCGCTTCCGCGCTGCCTTCGAACAGGCGCTCACCGGTGGCGGCATCGTCGATCTTCAGTTCGATGCCGCTGGTGTAGATCGTGTAGCTCCGCACATGGCCGCGATCGAAGAAGGGATCGTAGAAGCCATAGCCCCAGCGGCGGCCGGGTATGTAGGCAACGCGGGTGCGACCCACGCGGTCGCGGAACAGGTAGGGGCGATAGCCGTACCAGGAATCGTAGAACGGATCGCGATAGGTCAGGGCGCTCGAACGCACGCGCTCGCGGCCATTGTCGACGCCATAGTCGAAGCGCACCAGCAGGCTCGCCTGTTCCGGTGCGTCGGCCTGGGCATAGCCGAGCGCGGCCATCCGTTCCTCGACGCGGTCGGCATAGAGCGCGAATTCGAGCCCGCCGGCGAGCGCCGGATCCTCGGCCACGACATAGAAGCTCTGCCCTTCGGGGGCAGGCAGGTTGGAGGGTGACTGGAAGCGCGAGACATCGGCGCGGAACGGCGTGGCGCATGCGGCCAGCGCTGCCAGCAGTATGGGTACTGCCGCGAGCTTTAATCCGCGCGTGATGGTGCTGAATTTGCCCATTTCCTGCCTCTCTTCATGGTTGCCACGCCTGCCTGTCGGCGGCAGGTGCAACTCTCCACAATGACGCCACCCTTAGCAAGCAGGGCCTGAACCGGGATTGAACGGATACTTCACCAGATTCTTCTCATTCATGGAGTCCATTGTTGTCGGCTGTGAACGGTCTTTGCGTCAAACGTGGCGATTGTCCGGCATCCCTCGATTTGGCCCAGCCTGTCTTGCCAAGTGCAGATGACCTACACGTCTTCATGCTCAGGAGTTTCTGGGCCGGAGCCCTTCTCTGCTGCATTGTCCTGACGACCGAGAAGGTAGCCTGCGATCGTCCCCAAGAGGCCGAGCGAAGCGGCGATCTGCTCCTTGCCATAACCAGCGACAACCAGAAACGAGGCCATCGTAATGACCATTATTGTTGCATAAAAGCGCAGCTTTTGGTCCACGGTTGCCTTTTTCGCAGTATCTCGCATTGCAAGCGCAACAATAACCGCGCCAAAGACCAGGATAGAAACTGCAAGAATTATTCCCTCATGCCTCTCAATCCATACAGCTGCGGTATCGCCATCTGCGTCGTCGGGCTGAGTGGTGCCGGGCGTGTTCCCACCCCCGTCATAGTCATCATCCTCTTCGAGGGGCTTGGGGTGTTTAACACTCTGATTGACGTTTCCTGCATCGAAATTACCCCCATTATCGAAATAAGACAGGTTAATAAGTATAAGAGATTCTATTCGGTCGGACAGGAGAGGCTTTCTAATCCCTCTCCAAATTCTTCCCACTCGCGAATTTTGTCTATATATCGTTCGACTTTGTCTTTAAGATCATTTACCTGACCCCGTAATCTCTTGTTTTCATTTCGTATTGATGCAAGTGGCGCATCTGCAAGCGCTTCGTCATAGGGGACGATCAAGGCGCAGATCAGTAACGGCAGAACAACTGCTGGTCGAATCCCGATTATTCCGGTAGACATACTGCCAACTCCCCTTGGCCTGCAAAGAAAGTACCGAAACTTCCGATATTTTCTTAGTATGTCAATGAAATCGCAATCAACCGCGGATCAGGCCGAGCGCGTCATAGGCGGATTTCAGCGTCGGAATGCCGATCTCGCGGGCCTTGGCCGCGCCGCGGGCGAGGATGGCGTCGAGCGATTCGCGATCCGCCTTGAGCTCGACGAAGCGTTCGCGGATCGGGCCGAGGCGGGAGACCAGCAATTCGGCCAGAGCCGGCTTGAACACGCCGAAACCCTGCCCGCCATATTCGGCAAGCACGTCTTCCGCCGGCTTTTCCGCCAGCGCCGCATAGATCGTCACCAGGTTGAGCGCTTCGGGCCGCTCGGCAAGGCCGGCCAGTTCGCCCGGCAGCGGCTCGGGATCGGTCTTCGCCTTCTTGATCTTCTTGGCCATGGTGTCGGCATCGTCGGTCAGGTTGATGCGGCTCATGTCCGAAGGCTCGGACTTGCTCATCTTGGCCGAACCGTCGCGCAGGCTCATGATCCGCGCGGCATCGGGCGGGATGATCGGATCGGGCAGGGTGAAGACCGGCGCGTCCTCGGTGCAGAAATCGTTGTTGAACTTCTGCGCGATGTCGCGCGCCAGCTCGAGGTGCTGCTTCTGGTCCTCGCCCACCGGCACATGGGTGCCGTGATAGGCCAGGATGTCGGCGGCCATCAGCGCCGGGTAGGCATAAAGCCCGATCGACGCCTTCTCGGCGTTCTTGCCGGCCTTGTCCTTGAACTGGGTCATCCGGTTGGCCCAGCCGATCCGGGCGACGCACTGGAAGATCCAGCCGAGCTCGGCATGGGCCGGAACCTGGGACTGGTTGAACAGGATCGAGCGTTTCGGGTCCAGGCCGCAGGCGATGTAGGCCGCCGCCATCTCGCGCGTGGCCCGCATCATCTCGGCCGGGCCCGACCAGGCGGCGGTGATCGCGTGCAGGTCGACGATGCAGTAGATCGTCTGGAAATCCTCGTCCTGAAGCTGGACGAAGCGTTTCACCGCGCCCAGATAGTTGCCCAGGGTCAGCCCCCCGGTGGGCTGGACACCGGAAAAGACGCGGGGGGTATGGACAGGCTCCGACATTGGCATGCGCCCCAATGCTGTGTTCTAAGATCGGGGCTGCTTATCGCGGCTTGCCCGCGCCCCGTCAACCAACGGAATAAGGACGCCCCATGCCGATGATGAGCCCCGACGCCGACGCCTCGCCTTTCGGCGATATCCCGCCCGCCGTGGTTGCGCTGGCAGCGCTGCTGGCCCTGCCCGAGCTGGTTTTCCAGGCTGGTCAGGCCGGCTTCATCGGCGGCGCCGGGGGGGTCGCGTTCCGGTCCTGGGCGATGGAGCGCTTCGGTTTCTTCGACGCGGTGTTCGAACAGTGGTGGCTGACTGGCGAGGCGGGGCCCGACACGCTCTGGCGCTTCGTCACCTATGGCTTCGTGCATTGGGGGACGCTGCATGTGATGGTGTCGGTGGTGCTGGTGCTGGCGATGGGCAAGTTCGTCAGCAACGTCTTCCGTCCCTGGGCGATCTGGACGGTCTTCCTCGTGTCGCTGGCGGCGGGTGCGCTGGTGCACGGGCTTGTGACCAGCGTCGGCACGCCGCTACTGGGCGGCTATCCGGGCGCCTACGGGCTGATCGGCCTGTTCACCTGGCTGCGATGGGTGGTGGCGCGGATGCGGGGCGAGAACCAGCTGGCCGCCTTCGCGGTGATCCTGGTGCTGGTGGCGCTGCAGAGCACGGTGTCGCTGATGGACGGCAACTGGCACGGGTTCTGGCCGCGGCTGGCAGGCTTCGCCGCCGGGTTCGGGATGGCCTGGCTGGTGGTTCCCGGCGGGCTGTCGGCGCTGCACCGCAAGATCCGGGATCGATAGCGGAAACCTGTTTCGCCCGGCGTTCACGCCGGCCCTCAGGCCTCCTCGGCCAGCACCTCGAGAAACGCCGCGCCGAAGCGCTCCAGCCTGGTCTCGCCCATGCCCTGCACGCGGGCCAGCGCCTCGAGCGAGCCGGGCCGGTCCTCGGCGATCCGGGCCAGCGTGGTCTTGGTGCAGGTCAGGTACGGGGCCAGCCCGCTTTCGCCGCGCGCCAGCCGCGCCTGGGTCTCGGCCAGCCGGTCGTAGAGCGTCCCCGACTCGCGTCCGGCCAGCTTGCGCCGCGCCGGGTGCACCGGCGCCGGCTCCGCGCCGGTCAGCACCTCGAGGAACTCGGTGCCGTAGCGCTCGAGCTTCTTCTCTCCGACCCCGGTGATGCCGCGCATGTCGTCCAGCGTCTGCGGCCGGGTCTCGGCCATCTCGATCAGGGTGCGGTCGTTGAAGACGATATAGGCCGGCACGTTCGCCGCCTCGGCCAGCGCCCGGCGCTTGGCCTTCAGCGCCGCCAGCAATGGCTCGGCCTCCTCCGAGATCATCGCCTGGGCCCTGGGCCGCGAGGCCGCTTCGACCGCCTTGCGCAGGCTGTCCTTCCGCAGCACCAGCCCGGCCTCGCCGCGCAGCAGCGGGCGCGCCGCCTCGGTCAGCCGCAGCGCCCCGTGCCGCGATGCGTCGGGGCGCAGGTAGTCGAGGCCCATGAGCTGCCGGAAGATCGCCATCCATTCGGGGCGCGAGAACTCGCGCCCCACGCCGAAGGTCGGCAGCTTGTCGTGGCCCCGCGCCGTCACCTTCTGCGTCGTCACGCCGAGCAGGATGTCCGTCAGGTGCCCCGCGCCGAAATACTCTCCGGTGCGCAACGCCGCCGAGAACGCCTTTTGCGCCGCCTCGGACCCGTCGAAGGTCTCGGGCGGCTGGCGGCAGGTGTCGCAATTGCCGCAATCGCCCTCCGGCGTCTCGCCGAAATAGCCCAGCAGCACCTTGCGCCGGCAATAGGGCGTCTCGGTCAGGCCCAGCAGGGCGTTCAACCGGGCATGGTCGGCGGCCTTGCGCTCGTCGGGCGCAAGCCCCTCGTCGATCTGGGCGCGGCGCAGGCGGATGTCCTCGGCGCCGTAGAGCGTCAGGGTCTCGGCGGGCGCGCCGTCGCGGCCCGCGCGCCCGACCTCCTGGTAATAGGCCTCGATCGACTTGGGCAGGTCGGCATGGACGACGTAGCGGATGTCGGGCTTGTCGATGCCCATGCCGAAGGCGACGGTGGCGCAGATCACCACGCCGTCCTCGCGCTGGAAGCGGTGCTCGGCCAGGCGGCGGTCGTCGGGGTCCATGCCGGCGTGGTAGTGCAGCGCGCTGTGGCCGGCCTCGCGCAGCGCCTGGGCGAGGCTCTCGGTCCGGGCGCGGGCGGCGCAATAGACGATGCCGGGCTGGCCGCGGCGGTCGTCGACGAAGCGCAGCACCTGCTCGCGCGGCTTGGCCTTGGGGGCGAAGGCGAGGTCTAGGTTCGGGCGGTCGAAGCCGCGCAGGAACTCAACGGGCGGCTGCGGGAAAAGGCGCTCGGCAATCTCGGCCCGGGTCTCGGCGTCGGCGGTGGCGGTAAAGGCGGCGATCTGGCAGCCCAGGCGCGCGCGCAGCTTGCCGATCTCGAGATAGTCGGGGCGGAAGTCGTGGCCCCACTGGCTGACGCAATGGGCCTCGTCCACGGCGATCAGGCTGACGCCGGCGCGGTTCAGCAGGCGATCGGTCCCGGCGCGCGCCAGCCGCTCGGGCGCCATGTAAAGCAGCTTCAGTCGGCCCGCATCGATCATGTCGAAGATCTGGTCGACCTCGGCCTCGTCGGTGGCCGAGGTCAGCGCCCCGGCGGCCACGCCGGCCTCGCGCAGGAACCGCACCTGGTCGCGCATCAGCGCGATCAGCGGGCTGACCACCAGCGTCACCCCGTCGCGCGCAAGCGCCGGAAGCTGGTAGCACAGCGACTTGCCGCCGCCGGTGGGCATGATGGCCAGCACGTCGTGGCCCTCGAGCACCGCTTCGACGATCTCCTGCTGGCCGGGCCGGAAGTCGTGAAAGCCGAAGACCGAGGCCAGAAGGCCGGATAGGCCCGGGGCCTCCTCGGCAAGGTCCGCCGTCATTTCGCCTGTGCTGCTCATGCCGCCTGCTCGTTTCTTGGTCGCGGTTTTCTCCGTTGTAGCGGATTCGCCGCCGAGAGGAACCGGCGCCGACGGAATTATGGTTACCGAAGTCTTAAAACATGCTGAAGATCACCACCCAGCCCGACAGGATCGTCGCGCAGATCAGCGTATAGGCGCCGTTCCAGCGCAGGCCCACATGTGTCGCGCTGACATTGGCGAAGGAGCCGATCAGCAGCGTCGTCGCGGTGAAGGGCGACGAGGCGCCGCCCAGCGCCCAGCCGGCGGTGATCGCCACGACCACGACGGCCGGAGAGACGCCCAGCGCCTCGGGCGCCGGCACCAGCGGCGCGATCAGCGTTACCGCGAGGATCGGGTTCATGCCGACCTGGCCCAGCAGCGGAACCAGCCAGACGAAGGACACCAGCAGCACCCAGACCGGCAGCGCGCCCGCGTCGAAGCCGGTCTGCGCGATCAGCGGCAAGAGCAGCGGCGCGCCGACGGTGCCGATATAGCCCGCCATCATCAGCAGCACGAGTTCGTTGCGAAAGCCCGGCAGTTCGCGCGTCACATATGTGTGCAGCCGCGGCCCCAGCGCGATCGCCGGGCCGCCGCGGCTCTGCAGCACCGCCCAGACCAGCGCGATCAGCGGCACTACCGGCAGGACGATGCCCACGACGCGTATGCCGGTCGCCTCGTAGATCGTCACCACCGACACCACCAGGATCGCCAGCAGCCCCAGCAGCGGCAGCATCAGCGCCCAGCTGCCCTCGGGCACCTGTGGCTTCACCGGGTGCGACAGGCGCGGCTTGAATATGGTGTCGAGCGCGTAGCCGGTGCCGGCGATCAGCGCCGCGGTGACCAGGCCGGGAAGGACGATGGCCGACCACTCGGCACCCGGGATCAGCACGGTGGTGATCGCGACCGCGAAGGAGAGCGGTGACCAGGGCAACACCGAGATGAAGCCGCGCTGGATTGCCAGCAGCATCCGGCGGGTGCGGTGCAGGCGGACCTCCTCGTCGGGTTCTTCCCTGGCGCTGGCCGTTGCCAGCGCACCCAGCAGCGCGATGGCGCCGTAGTTCAGCAGCAGCGCGAACAGCTGGCCGCCGGCGGTCAACGCCAGGTAGCGCCGGCCCGGCGGCTGCATCGCCAGGAAGCGCCCGGCGCGCCGGATCGCCGGTGCGGCCTCGGCGGTGTTGCGCAGCGTCGAGAGCGCGGTGAAGAACGCCGCGATGAACGCCGCCGAGGCGAAGCCCTTGCGCATGATCGCCGGCCAGTCGGGGGTCGAGCGGCTCAGCAGCAGCGTCAGCAGAACGGCGATGGCGACGAAGGCAAAGCGCGACACCCTCGCGCGCCACAACAGCAGCACGGTCGCGGCCACCACGATCGACGGAATCGCCGGCGCGACGGCGCCACCCAGCCCCCATTCGTCCAGGATGACCGCGACTGTCAGGGCGATCAGGATGACACCGGCCAGGCCGTCGAGCAGGGCGCGCGGGCTCATGCCGCGCCCTCGCCCGGCGCGGCCCAGGCGCGCATCGGATTGCCGAGTTGGATCATGCTTGTTCCCTCGCGCGCACTCTCACGCGATGCGCAGGGGACTGCAAGCCACAGAGATACCCGCGCCAGGCATAGCCGCTATGCGTTCTGCGCCCGATTCCGGCTTGCTGGCAGCCCGTCAGGCGTCGAGGATCGCGAAAGCCTCCCAAGGCTCAAGCGCCAGACGGCCGCGCGCCTCGGTGCGGTCGCCGAAATTCGTGATCAGGCAGCGGCCGGCGCAGGCGTCCGCCTCGGGCAGATCGAAATCGGCCGGTTCGCCGGAAAAATTCACCACCACCAGCAGCCGCTGCCCGTCCAGCTCACGCTCATAGGCCATGACCTGCGGGTGATCCCCGGCGATCGGCCGCAAGCCGCCGTGGCGGATGATCGGCAGCTCTCGCCGCAGGCGGATCAGCGCCTGGTAATGCGCGAAGACGCCCTTCGGGTCGGCGCGGTCGGCGGCGACGTTTATCTGCGCGTGGTTCGGGTTCACCTCGATCCAAGGGGTGCCATCGGTGAACCCCGCCTGCGGCCCATCAGTCCACTGCATCGGGGTGCGGGCGTTGTCCCGCCCGTTGGCGTTGGCCCCGGCGATGAAGGCCTCGGGGCTGACGCCCTGCGCCATCTGCTCGTCGTAAAGCTGCAGCGTCTCGATATCGCGGAACTGGTCGATGCGCTCGAAGGCGGTGTTGGTCATGCCGATCTCTTCGCCCTGGTAGACGAAGGGCGTGCCCTTCATCAGGTGCATCGCAGTCGCCAGCGCCTTGGCCGAGCGCACCCGGTACTGCCCGTCATCGCCGTATTTCGACACCTGCCGGGGCAGGTCGTGGTTCGACAGGAACAGCGAGTTCCAGCCGTCCTCGGCCAGCGCCTGCTGCCAGGCGAACAGCACCCGCTTGAAGGCGGGCAGGTCGAAGGGGCGGGGGCGGAACTTGCCGTGCACCGGGTCCCAGCCCTCGACGACATGAGCGAACTGGAACACCATGTCGAGCTCGCCCCGCTCGCGGCCGCAGAAATCGAGCGCGGTGTCGATGGTGACGTTCCAGCTCTCGCCGACCGTCAGCACGTCGCGCCCGGCGAGCGTCTCGCGGTGCATCTCCTGCAGATAGGGGTGCAGGTGCGGGCCCATCTCGTGGCGCCCGGCGTCCACGTCCTTGCCGATCAGGTCGATCACGTCCATGCGGAAGCCGGCGATTCCGCGGTCGAACCACCAGTTCATCATCGCGTGGATCTCGGCCCTGAGCGCCGGGTTCGCCCAGTTGAGGTCGGGCTGCGCGGGGCTGAAGAGGTGCAGGTAGTACTTGCCGACCTCGGGCACCCAGGTCCAGGCCGGGCCGCCGAAGATCGCCTGCCGGTCGTCGGGCGGGCTGCCGTCCGGCCGGGCGTCGCGCCAGATGTAGTAGCTGTGCTCGGGCCGTGCTGCGTCGCGCCTGGCGGCCAGAAACCACGGGTGCTGGTCCGAGCTGTGATTGACCACGAGGTCCATCACGATGCCGATGCCGCGCGCCCGCGCCTCCGAGACCAGCCGGTCGAAATCGGCGAGTGTTCCGAATTCCGGCGCGATGTCGCGGTAATCCGAGATGTCGTAGCCGTTGTCGGCCATCGGCGAGCGGTAGACCGGCGACAGCCAGACGAAGCCGATGCCCAGATCGGCGAGATGATCGAGCTTCGAGACGATGCCGGGAATGTCGCCCACCCCGTCGCCGTTCGAGTCGCAGAAGCTGCGCGGATAGATCTGGTAGCCGGTGGCGCTGTGCCACCATTTCTCCGGCGGTGTCGGCATGGCGGCCCCTGATCGCGAAAGGCGGTTCATACGCCGGACCGGCCCAGGCTCCGGCATTCCGTCACCTAGCACGGCGGATGGACGGGGCGAAACCCGGCGGCGTCAGGCGGCGCTTGCCGCGCGTCGCGGTGTTGCGGCCTGCCGCTGGTATTGCGGGAACAGCAAGCCGAGATAGCCGCGGAAATGCTGCGACTGCCGCGCGGTCATGCCGGCACTGCCATAGGCGCGCTGCAGGATCAGGCCGCCCTCGATGATCGAGACGAACATCTCGGCCAGTTCCTTGGCCGAGACCTGGCGGGCAGGCTCGTAGCGGTCGAGGATCTCCTGGAACTTGCGGATGTAGAGAGCCGTCCAGTCCCGCAGGACGGTGGCGACGAAGTCCTGCACCTCCTCGCCGAACTTCATGTTCTCGTAGGTGTAGACGGCGTACATGCAGCCGCGGGAGGCGGCCTCGGAAGTGCTGAGATAGTCCTCGAACGCCTCGATGAAATGCAGCATCTGGTCCATGGGGTCGTCGTGGCTCGCCTCGGCCTCGGCCACCATCGCGCGGAACATCCGCATGTCCTGCCGCGCGTGCCAGTGCAGCAGCTCCGACGCCAGATGCGCCTTGGACTTGAAATGGTGGAAGAAGGCGCCCTTCGAGACACCGCCTGCGGCGAGGATGTCGTCGATCGCGGTGCCGCTGAACCCGTTCTGCATGACCAGCCGTCGGGTGGTGGCCAGGATATGCTCGCGGGACTTTTCGCCCTTGGTGCCCATGGTGGCTATTTCCGACTTTTTCGTCTGTCATCCGATCTTATGCGGAATCCCGATTTTGCGCAATAGACCGGCGCTGAAACGACTGAAACACTCGGATCGGTGCCGTGCAACAAATGAAGCACGCCAGGCCCTCACCCTGAAGCAGACTAAATGGTACATATTTTCCAGACCAAAAAGTCTGCTTTTTTTCGGAGACGGCCATGACGAACCTGCTGGACAACTTCGACGACACCACCCTGGCCGTCATCTTCGGTGCGGCCGGGCTGGCCAGCCAGCTGACCTGGCCGCTGCTGCGGACCCGCAACGCGATCCTGACGCTGCAACTGGGCATGGCCGCGAGCTATGCCGCGCAATACGGCCTGATGGACGCCTGGAGCGGCATGGTGGTCTGTGCAATCGGCGCCTGCCAGACCCTGGCGGCCATGCTGGCCGGCAACCGGCCATGGCTGCCCCGGCTCGGCGTCGTGTTCCTGCCGCTGGTGGCGGCTGTCAGCCTGGTGACCTGGAGCGGCCCGTCCTCGGCCTTCGCCCTGGCCGCCTGTTGCCTGGTGATGACAGGCCGGATGCAGCGCGACACGCTGCGGATGCGGTTTTACCTGCTTGCTGCCAGCCCCTTCGGAATCGCGTATGATATGAGCGTCGGCGCCGCGCCGGCGCTGGTGGGGGCCTGCGTGTCGGCCTGCATCGCTCTGGCGGCCCTGCGCCGCGAGATCGGTGCGCGCCGGTGCGCACCGGGGTTTGCTCGGGCATTGACCGCCTGAAAAATAAAGATGTTCATAGACCAAGACGACCGTAAACCAACCCGAGTCGAGTTTGAAAGGAAGACCCATGACCACCCAGGACAGCGCAGCCTCGAAAGCCGGCACCCTACGCAGGACCGTATATGACGATGTCACCAAGACCGCGTTCGATACGCCGGTGATCCGGATCAACCGGCTCGCGCCGGAAGGCGTCGAGATGTTCGTGAAGTACGAGGCGTTCAACCCGGCTGCCTCGGTCAAGGACCGGCTGGCCATCAGCATCATCGAGGCCGCCGAGCGCAACGGCACGCTCAAGCCCGGCCAGACCGTGGTCGAGGCGACCTCGGGCAACACCGGCATCGGCCTCGCGATGGTCTGCGCCGCCAAGGGCTATCCGCTGGTGGTGACCATGGCCGACAGCTTCTCGGTCGAACGGCGGCAGCTGATGCGGTTCCTGGGCGCCAAGGTCGTCCTGACCCCGAAGGAGCAGAAGGGGACCGGCATGTACAAGAAGGCCAAGGAGCTGGCCGAGACCCATGGCTGGTTCCTCGCCCGCCAGTTCGAGACCGAGGCCAATGCCGACATCCACGCCCGCACCACCGCGGCCGAGATCCTGGCCGATTTCGAAGGCCGCAAGCTGGACTACTTCGTCACCGGCTACGGCACCGGCGGCACCGTCACCGGCGTCGGCCGGGTGCTGCGCGAGAAGCGACCCGATGTGAAGATCGTGCTCTCGGAGCCCGCGAACGCGGCGCTCATCACCTCGGGCCACGCGCAGAAGCGCGGCGAGGACGGCAGCCCCGCCGAGAGCCACCCGGCCTTCGAGCCCCATCCGATCCAGGGCTGGACGCCGGATTTCATCCCGCTGGTGCTGCAGGAGGCGATCGACCGAGGCTACTACGACGAGCTGATCCCGGTCGCCGGTCCCGATGGCATCGCCTGGTCCAAGAAGCTGGCGCAGCAAGAGGGCATCTTCACCGGCGTCTCCGGCGGCTCGACCTTCGCCATCGCCATGCAGATCGCCGAGAAGGCGGAGCCCGGCTCGGTCATCCTGTGCATGCTGCCGGACACCGGCGAGCGCTACCTGAGTACGCCATTGTTCGAGGGCGTGAACGAAGGTTCGGATGACG
>JABAHR010019494.1_pt1 | contig 12674 bp, 26 predicted proteins | sample 7062101 | NCBI WGS metagenome assembly JABAHR01 (sample SAMN14534553, study PRJNA622989) | marine sediment metagenome | biome: marine biome [ENVO:00000428]; feature: marine pelagic biome [ENVO:01000023]; material: deep marine sediment [ENVO:00002113] | place: India: Gulf of Kutch | collected...
CACGGTGGGCGCCGGCGTGGTGGCGAAGATCCACGAGTGATTGAGAGCGGAACGCGGGACTCGGGACTCGGAACTCGAGTACCGGATCACGAGTCCCGGGTCCCGAATTACGAACGAAGTGAGTAATTGAGAAATGGCTGATCAAAGAATCCGCATCCGGCTGAAGGCCTTCGATCATCGGCTGATCGACCGCTCGGCGGCCGAAATCGTCGAGACGGCGAAGCGGACCGGCGCGCAGGTGCGCGGGCCCATTCCGCTGCCGACACGAATCGAGCGCCACACGGTGCTGATCTCGCCGCACGTGAACAAGGACGCGCGCGACCAGTACGAGACGCGGACCCACAAGCGCCTGATGGACATCGTGGATCCCAATGACAAGACGGTCGATGCATTGATGAAGCTCGACCTCGCTGCGGGCGTGGACGTGCAGATCAAGCTGTACTGACGAGAGACGGAAAGATGACGATTGGAATCATTGGGCGCAAATGCGGCATGACACGCGTCTTCACCGAGGATGGCGACAGCATCCCGGTGACCGTGATCGAGGCGAGCCCGAACCGCATCGCGCAGGTCAAGACCGAAGAGAACGACGGTTACCGGGCCCTGCAGGTCACCCTGGGCGCGAAACGCCAGGGCCTCGTCAACAGGCCGCAGGCCGGGCATTACGCCAAGGCCGAGGTCGAGGCGGGCGAAGGCCTGTGGGAACTGCGACTGGAGGCCGACGAAGGTGCGGACCTGGAAACCGGTGCCGAGCTCGGCGTGGACCAGTTCGAACCCGGTCAGCGCGTTGACGTTACCGGAACCAGCAAGGGCAAGGGCTTTGCCGGCACGGTCAAGCGTCACAATTTCCGCATGCAGGACGCCACGCACGGCAACTCGCTGTCGCACCGCGCGCCGGGCTCCATCGGCCAGTGCCAGACCCCGGGCAGGGTGTTCAAGGGCAAGAAGATGGCCGGGCACATGGGCGACGAGCGTGTCACGACACAGAACCTGGAAATCGTGCGGGTGGACGCCGAGCGCAACCTGCTGCTGGTCAAGGGCGCCGTACCCGGCGCGGCCGGCGGGCATGTTGCCGTGCGCCCTTCCGTGAAGATGCACTGAGGTAGCAGGACATGAAACTCGCAGTATCCGGTGGTAACGACATCCAGGTCTCGGACGCGACTTTCGGCCGCGAATTTTCCGAGCCGCTGGTGCACCAGGTGGTGACCGCCTACCTGGCCGGCGCCCGGGCGGGAACCAAGGCGCAGAAGAACCGCTCCGCGGCCAGCGGCGGCGGCCGCAAGCCGTGGCGCCAGAAGGGCACGGGCCGGGCCCGCGTGGGCACCATCCGCAGCCCCATCTGGCGGGGCGGTGGTCGCGCCTTTGCGGCGCAGCCGCGCGACCATGCGCAGAAGGTCAACCGCAAGATGTACCGCGGCGCGATGCAGGCCATCCTCTCCGAGCTGGTGCGCCAGGAGCGGCTGGTGGTCGTGGACAAGTTCGAAGTCGCCGAGCCGCGCACCGGGGCGCTCAAAAAGCGGCTGGCGGAAATGGGCGTGGAGCAGGGCCTGATCATCACTTCGGAAATCGACGGCAACCTTTACCTCGCTTCCCGCAACATCCCGGGCGTGCACAGCCTGGACGTGTCCGGCATTGACCCGGTCAGCCTGGTTGCGGCCGAAAAGGTCGTGATGACCGTGGACGCGGTCAAGAAACTGGAGGAGTGGCTGGGATGAAAAAGAACCGCCTCTACAGGATTCTCCTCTCGCCGCGGGTCACGGAAAAGACCTCGCTGGTGGGTGAGAAGAGCAACCAGTACGTCTTCGAGGTGGCTCCCGACGCGAACAAGGCCGAGATCCGGGCTGCAGTCGAGGAACTCTTCGAAGTGAACGTCGAATCCGTGCGCGTGGTGAACATGAAAGGCAAGCAAAAGACCTTCAAGCTGCGTCCCGGCCGGCGAAACAACTGGAAAAAAGCGTACGTTCGCGTGCAGGAAGGCCAGGCGCTGGACTTCCTGGGCGGCGAATCACCTTAAGGACGGATAGTCATGGCAGTAGTTAAGGCAAAACCGACATCGCCAGGACGCCGCGGCGTAGTGCAGGTCAAGCACGAGCACCTGCACAAGGGCGCACCGTACGAGGGACTGCTCGAGAAGAAGTCCCGTACGGGAGGACGCAACAACCGGGGGCGTATCACGACCCGGCATCGCGGCGGCGGACACAAGAAGCATTACCGGGTGATCGACTTCAAGCGCGACAAGGACGGCATCGAAGGCCGCGTCGAGCGCATCGAGTACGACCCGAACCGCACGGCGCATATCGCGCTGGTGCTCTATTCCGACGGCGAACGGCGATACATCATTGCGCCCAAGGGCATTCGGGCCGGCGACAAGGTCAAGAGCGGCCGCGAGGCGGCGATCAAGCCGGGCAACGCCCTGCCGCTGAGCAACATCCCCGTGGGCACCGTGGTGCACTGCGTGGAGATGAAGCCGGGCAAGGGCGCCCAGCTGGCGCGCAGCGCCGGCGCCGCGGTCCAGCTGGTGGCCCGCGAAGGCCAGTACGCCACGCTGAGGCTGCGTTCCGGCGAAAGCCGCAAGGTGCCGGTGCGTTGCAAGGCGACGGTGGGCGAGGTGTCCAACTCCGAGCACAACCTGGAGAAGCTGGGCAAGGCCGGCGCCAAGCGCTGGAGAGGCGTGCGTCCGACCGTGCGCGGCGTGGCCATGAACCCGGTCGACCACCCGCACGGCGGCGGCGAAGGCCGCAGCTCGGGCGGCCGCCACCCGGTCACCCCGTGGGGTGTTCCGACCAAGGGTCACAAGACACGTTCTAACAAGCGGACCGACAAGTACATCCGGCGGTCGCGCTCAGGCAGGTAACGGGTAAACATCATGCCGAGATCAATCAAGAAAGGCCCTTTCATCGACCACCACCTTGCAGCCAAGGTGAAGGACGCGATCGAGACCAACAACAAGCGCCCGATCAAGACCTGGTCGCGCCGTTCGATGATCATGCCGGAAATGGTCGGACTGACCATCGCGGTGCACAACGGCCGTCAGCACGTGCCGATCCTGATCAACGACCAGATGATCGGGCACAAGCTGGGCGAATTCGCGGCGACCCGCACGTTCCGTGGTCACTCCGGTGACCGCAAGACGAAGTAGGAGCCAGGACAATGCAAGTGACAGCAAAACTCAGTGGCGCGCGCATTTCGGCGCAGAAGGTGCGCCTGGTCGCCGACCAGGTTCGCGGCCTGCCGGTCGAGCAGGCGGAGCAGATCCTGGCCTTCAGCCCGAAGAAGGCCGCCCACATCGTCAAGAAGGTCCTGTTGTCCGCCATCGCCAATGCCGAGCACAACGAAGGCGCCGATATCGACGAACTGAAGGTCCAGACCATCATGGTGGACGAGGGTCCGACCATGAAGCGCGGCCGGGCGCGCGCCAAGGGCCGCGGCACGCGCATTCTGAAACGCACCAGCCACATCACGATGACCGTGGCTGACAACGACTGAACGGGACCGGGAAAGAATCATGGGTCAAAAAGTACATCCGACGGGCATCCGCCTCGGCATCGCCAAGGACTGGAACTCCACCTGGTATGCCGAGAAGGGCGACTACGCCGAGCAGCTGAATTCCGATCTCGAAGTGCGGGAATTCCTCACCCGGCGCCTCGCGCAGGCGGCGGTCAGCCGGATCACCATCGAACGGCCGGCCAAGTCCGCCAAGATCACGATCCACACGGCGCGACCGGGCATCGTCATCGGCAAGAAGGGTGAAGACATCGAACGCCTGCGCCGCGAAGTGAGCGCCATGATGGGCGTACCCACGCACATCACGGTGGCGGAGATCCGCAAGCCGGAGCTGGATGCGCAGCTGGTGGCCGAGGGCATCGCCCAGCAGCTGGAGCGCCGCATCATGTTCCGCCGCGCCATGAAGCGCGCGGTGGGCAACTCGATGCGCCTGGGCGCGCTGGGTATCAAGGTCTGCGTTTCCGGGCGCCTGAACGGCGCGGATATCGCCCGCAGCGAGTGGTACCGCGAGGGGCAGGTGCCCCTGCACACCCTGCGCGCGGACGTGGACTACGGCTTCGTGGAGGCCAAGACGACCTACGGTGTGCTGGGCGTGAAGGTATGGATCTACAAGGGCGAGATCTTTGACCTGTATGGTTCGGGCGCCAAGGAACAGCAGAGCCAGAAGGCGGCCGGCTAGGAGACTGAGAGATGCTGCAGCCAAAACGTACAAAATTCAGAAAACAGCAGAAGGGCCGGAACCGGGGCCTGGCGCAGGTTTCCAACCGGGTCAGCTTCGGGGAATACGGCCTCAAGGCAACGACCCGCGGCTTCGTGACCGCGCGCCAGATCGAGGCGGCCCGGCGCGCCATCACCCGTTACGTGAAGCGCGGCGGCAAGCTGTGGATCCGCGTTTTCCCGGACAAGCCGGTGACCAAGAAGCCCGTCGAGGTGCGCATGGGCAAGGGCAAGGGCAACGTCGAGTACTGGGTTGCGCCGGTGCAGCCGGGCCGCATGCTGTACGAGATCCAGGGCGTGACGGAAGAGCAGGCGCGCGAGGCGTTCCGGCTCGCTTCGGCCAAGTTGTCGGTCAAGACCACCTTTGTGACGCGTTCGGTGATGTGATGAATATCAAGGAAATGAGAACCAGCAACGAACAGGATCTCCGCGAGGAACTGACCAGGTTGTTGCAGGAACAATTCAGCCTGAGGATGCAAAAGGGCACCGGCCAGCTGGCCCAGCCGAACGAGCTGCGGCGGGTCCGGCGTGACATCGCGCGGGTCAAGACCGTGCTGAATGAGATGAGCAGAGAAGGAACCGAGGCATGAGCGCCACCGAGACCGTCAAGAGAACCCATACCGGGCTGGTCATCAGCGACAGGATGGACAAGACCGTGACCGTGCTGCTGGAAAGACAGGTCAAGCACGCCCTTTATGGCAAGTACATCAAGCGCTCCACCAAGGTGAAGGCGCACGATGAGAACAATGACTGCGGCGAGGGGGACAAGGTCCGGATCGCCGAGTGCCGGCCGATTTCGAAGTCGAAGAGTTGGCGGGTCGTGGAAATCCTGGAGCGGGCCCAGTAAGCCCCGTCCAGGCCGAGGACAAGAAAATGATCCAGATGCAATCGATGCTGACCGCGGCGGACAACAGCGGCGCGCGACAGGTCCAGTGTATCAAGGTGCTGGGCGGTTCCAAGCGCCGGTACGCCGGGATCGGCGACATCATCAAGGTGACCGTCAAGGATGCCATTCCGCGCGGCAAGGTCAAGAAAGGCGAGATCTACAATGCGGTCGTGGTGCGGACCAAGAAAGGCGTGCGCCGCAGCGATGGTTCGGTGATCCGTTTCGACGGCAACGCGGCGGTGCTGCTGAGCCCGAAGCTGGAGCCGATCGGCACGCGTATCTTCGGCCCGGTCACGCGCGAACTGCGCTCCGAACGGTTCATGAAGATTGTCTCGCTGGCGCCGGAAGTGCTGTGAGCGGGGAGTACAGGTTATGAAACGAATTCGCAAGGGTGATGAGGTGATCGTGATTGCCGGGCGCAGCAAGGGCCAGCGCGGTCACGTAATGCAGGTCGTGGACGAGCAGCGCGTCCTGGTCGAGAACGTGAACATGGTCAAGCGCCATACGCGTCCCGATCCGGGCCGCAATGTGTCGGGCGGGATCGTGGACCGCGAGGCTCCGATCCAGGTGTCCAACGTGCAGCTGTTCAACCCGGTCACCCAGAAGGCCGACCGGGTGGGATTCAAGACGCTGGAAGACGGCCGCAAGGTCCGTATATTCAGGTCGACCGGCGAAGCGGTCGATATCTAAGGTTCAGGAAAGATGGCCAGACTACATACATATTACCGGGATACCGTGGTGCCCTCGTTGATGGAGGAACTCGGACTGAGCAACGTGATGGAGGTGCCGAAGATCACCAAGATCACCCTCAACATGGGCGTGGGCGAGGCAACCACCGACAAGAAAGCCATGGAGCGCTCCACCGACGACATGACGCTCATCGCGGGCCAGAAACCCGTCGTGACCAAGTCGCGCAAATCGGTGGCCTCCTTCAAGATCCGCGACGGCTGGCCGATCGGTTGCAAGGTGACCCTGCGGCGGGAACGGATGTACGAGTTCCTCGACCGGCTGGTCAACATCGCGATTCCGCGTATCCGTGACTTCCGCGGGCTGAATCCCAGGTCCTTCGATGGCCGGGGCAACTACAGCATGGGCGTGAAGGAGCAGATCGTGTTCCCCGAGATCGATTTCGACAAGGTGGACGCGATGCGCGGCATGGACATCACGATTACCACGACGGCGAAGGATGACGAGCAGGGCATAGCGCTGCTGAAGGCGTTCAACTTCCCGTTCAAGACCCGATAGGCAAAGGAAGGAACATGGCAAAAGTATCCATGATCAATCGCGAGAAGAAGCGGGCCAAGCTGGTCCGGCGTTACGCCAAGAGACGCGCCGAACTGAAGGCCGTCATCGCGAACCCGGAAACCGATTACGACGAGCGCGAACAGGCGATGTTCGCCCTCCAGAAACTGCCGCGCGATTCGAGCCCGGTCAGGCAGCGTAACCGCTGCAAGATTTCCGGCCGCCCGCGCGGGTTCTACCGCAAGTTCGGGCTGGGCCGAAACAAGCTGCGCGAAGCGGCCATGCGGGGGGACGTCCCCGGGCTGCGCAAGGCCAGCTGGTAAGTAAAAAGCCTGGGGCGGCAACCCCGGCAGGAATGAAGAACAGGTAAACACAGATGAGCATGAGTGACCCAATCGCAGATATGTTGACGCGTATCCGCAACGCGCAGGCCACCCGCAAGGTGAAGGTGAATATCCCTTCCTCGAAGATCAAGGTGGGCATCGCGCGGGTGTTGAAGGACGAAGGTTACATCACCGACTTTGCGGTCAACGAGGATGGTGGCAAGCCGACGCTGGAAGTCACCCTCAAGTACTTCGAAGGCCAGGGTGTCATCGACGTCATCAAGCGCGCCAGCCGCCCCGGCCTGCGTCAGTACCGCGGCAAGGATGACCTGCCGCGTGTGTTCGACGGCCTGGGCGTGGCGATCGTCAGCACCTCGCAGGGCATCATGACCGACGCGCAGGCGCGGGCCGCCGGGCAGGGCGGCGAAGTCCTGTGCATCGTCTCCTGAGGAAACAGGCATGTCACGTGTAGCGAAAAATCCGATCAAGGTGCCCGCCGGCGTCGATGTCGCCGTCAGCGAGTCCCGGCTCCAGATCAAGGGCCCCAAGGGGAACCTGGCGCTGGACCTGCACCCGGCCGTCAGCTTCGAGCAGGAGAACGGTGAACTCAAGGTGCAGTGGAAGACCGACAAGGACCTGGCCATGGCCGGGACCTTCAGGGCCTTGGCCAACAACATGATCACCGGCGTATCCGAAGGCTTCCAGAAGAAGCTGCAGCTGGTCGGCGTGGGATACCGGGCGCAGGCGCAGGGCAAGAATCTGAACCTGACGCTGGGCTTCTCCCACCCGATCGACTATGCGACGCCCGAGGGCGTGACCATCGAGACCCCCTCGAACACCGAGATCATCGTCAGTGGTTGCGACAAGCAGAAGGTGGGGCAGGTCGCGGCGGAAATCCGGTCATTCAGGCCGCCCGAGCCTTACAAGGGCAAGGGCGTGCGTTATGCGGACGAGCGCGTGGTCCGTAAAGAGGCCAAGAAGGCCTGATCCGGCCGGTGCAGAGGTAAGAGCAGATGGAAAAGAAGATTTCACGCCAGCGCCGGGCCCGCAAGGCCCGCGCACACATCCGGCGGCTGGGCATGCCCCGGCTGACGGTGCATCGCAGCGGACGGCATCTCTACGCCCAGGTCATCGCAGCGGAGGGTGGCGAAGTTCTGGCAGCGGCGTCGACCTTGCAGAAGGACGTGCGCAAGGGCCTGGAAGGCACCTGCAACAAGGCTGCGGCCGCGGCGGTCGGCAAGGCCGTGGCGGAGCGTGCCGTCAAGGCCGGCGTGACCGACGTGGCATTCGACCGTTCGGGTTTCAAGTATCACGGCCGGGTCAAGGAACTTGCAGAGGCCGCCCGCGAAGGCGGACTGAAATTTTAGGCGCAGTCGGAAGGACTGGGAATAACAGGTAGACATATGTCAAGAATGGACCAAGAAAACAGCGACGGCCTGCTCGAGAAATTGGTAGCCGTCAACCGCGTGGCCAAGGTCGTGAAGGGTGGCCGGATATTCGGTTTCACGGCGCTGAGCGTGGTGGGCGACGGTGAAGGCAAGGTCGGCTTCGGTTATGGCAAGGCCCGCGAGGTCCCGGTCGCGATCCAGAAATCCATGGAAAAGGCGCGCCGCAACATGATCCAGGTGACGCTCAAGGACGGCACCTTGTGGCACCCGGTCAAGGCCAGCCACAGCGGTTCGCGCATTTACATGCAACCGGCTTCCCAGGGTACCGGCGTGATCGCAGGCGGTGCCATGCGCGCCGTGCTGGAGACCGTGGGCGTGCGCAACGTCCTGGCCAAGAGCGTCGGATCCAACAGCCCGGTCAACCTGGTGCGGGCCACCATCAAGGGCCTGCAGCAGATGTACAACCCGGAAATGATCGCTGCCAAGCGTGGCAAGACCGTTGAAGAGATAGTGGCTAACCATGGCTAAGAAGAAGCAGATCAAGGTCACCCTGGTGCGTTCGCCGATCGGCGCCCAGCCCAAGCATCGCGAATGTGTACGCGGCCTGGGGCTCAAGCGCATGCACCAGACGGTGATCCTGGAAGACACGCCGGCGATTCGCGGAATGGCCGGGAAAATCGATTACATGGTACGAGTGGAGGAGGCCTGAGCCCCCTTTGCGCGCCTTGATACAGGAAAGTACTGAAATGAAACTGAATACCCTCAGCCCGGCATCGGGCAGCAAGAAGGATCGCAAGCGCGTCGGGCGCGGCATCGGTTCCGGTTACGGCAAGACCGCCGGCCGGGGCCACAAGGGCCAGAAATCGCGTTCCGGCGGACTGCACAAGATCGGCTTCGAGGGCGGTCAGATGCCGCTGCAGCGGCGTCTGCCGAAGCGTGGCTTCGCCTCCCGCACGGCCCGCTATAACGCCGAGGTCCGCCTGTATCACATTGCGGCGATGGACGCCGACGTGATCGACATGGCGTCCCTGAAGGCGGCCGGCCTGGTCAACCACGAGACCCGCAAGGTCAAGATCATCAATACCGGAACGCTGGACCGTGCCGTCACCGTGCGCGGCCTGGCGGTGTCCAAGGGTGCACAGGCCGCGATCGAGGCGGCGGGCGGCAAGGTCGAATAATGTCCCGCTCGCCTTCACAAATGGCGGAAACCCTGGGCGGCCTGGGCCGCCTGACCGAAATGCGTCAGCGCCTGCTGTTCGTCTTCGCATGCCTGATCGTATACCGCATCGGCACCTTCATCCCGGTCCCGGGCGTGAACCCGCAGGCGCTGCTGCAGTTCATGAACTCGCAGCAGGGCACCATCATCGACGTGTTCAACCTGTTCACGGGTGGCGCGCTCGAGCGATTCTCGCTGTTCGCCCTCGGCGTGATGCCGTACATCTCCGCGTCCATCATCATGCAGTTGATGTCCAGCGCGGTGCCGCAGTTGCAGCAGCTGAAGAAGGAAGGGTCCAGCGGACGGCAGAAGATCACCCAGTACACCCGGTTCTTTACCGTAATCCTGGCCGCATTCCAGGCCGGCAGTGTCGCCCTGGCCCTGCAGTCGCAGTCGGCCGTGGTGTTTGCGCCCGGCTTCGGATTCCTGTTCACCGCGGTGGTGACGCTGACGGCGGGCACCATTTTCCTGATGTTCCTGGGTGAGCAGATCACCGAGCGCGGCGTGGGCAACGGCATCTCGCTGATCATCTTCGCGGGCATCGTTGCGGGCCTGCCGCGGGCGGTCGCGGGCACGCTGGAACTGGTCAACACGGGCCAGTTGTCGATTCCCGCCACGCTGATGATCCTGGTCCTGGTGCTGGGGGTAATTTACTTCATCGTGCGGGTCGAGCGCGGACAACGCCGGATCACGGTCAATTACGCGCAGCGCCAGGGCCGCGTGGCGTACCAGAACCAGCAGACGCACCTGCCGCTGAAGATCAACATGTCGGGCGTGATCCCGGCGATCTTCGCCTCGAGCCTGGTGATCTTCCCGTCCACGCTGGCGACCTGGTTCAGCACCTCTGACCAGTTGTCCTGGCTGACCGACGTGGCTGCGGCCATGACGCCCGGCAACCTGCCGTACACGATCCTTTACTCGGGCCTGATCATATTCTTCTGCTTCTTCTACACGGCGTTGGTATTCAACTCCAAGGAGACGGCAGACAACCTGAAGCGCTCCGGCGCATTCATTCCCGGGATCCGTCCCGGCCGCCAGACGGCGGATTACATCGACAATGTGCTGACCCGCCTGACCATGGTCGGCTCCCTGTACCTGGTGGCGGTGTGCCTGCTGCCGGACGTGATGCGGGCCGTCTGGGCCGTGCCGTTCTATTTCGGCGGCACCTCGGTGCTGATCGTGGTGGTGNNCACCTGATCTCGCACAAGTACGACAGCCTGATGAAGAAAGCGAACCTGAAGTCCTACGGTCGCTCGGGCGTGGTGAGGCGATAGGAGGAGAGCTGCCATGAAAGTGCAAGCTTCAGTGAAGAAAATTTGCCGGAATTGCAAGATCGTGCGGCGCAGGGGCGTGGTGTACGTGATCTGCAGGGAAAAGAAGCACAAGCAGCGCCAGGGCTGATTTGGCGCGGGTTTCAGGCTTTTACCGGATTTTTGGTTTAGATATAATGTGCTGTTTGCATTTGAGCAGCCCTGACAGTAGCAGGAGTACGTAATATGGCTCGCATAGCGGGAGTCAACTTGCCCGTTCAGAAACATGCCTGGGTGGCGCTGACGTCCATCTACGGCATCGGTCGCTCACGCGCGCTCTCGATCTGCGAGGCGGCCGGCGTGGAGCCCTCGGTGAAGATTCGCGATCTGAGCGAAGTCGAGGTCGAGAGCATTCGCGCCGAGGTCGGAAGGCTCGCCGTGGAAGGTGATCTGCGCCGCGAAGTGGCCATGAACATCAAGCGCCTGATGGATCTCGGGTGCTATCGGGGGCTGCGCCATCGCCGGGGATTGCCGGTCAGGGGACAGCGGACCAAGACGAACGCGCGCACCCGCAAGGGTCCGCGGCGTCCGATAAAGCGCTAATTGGCGGATATTCAGAGACGGAATCAAGCGATGGCAAAGCAGAAATTCAAGAGCCGGAAGAAGGTCAAGAAGACGGTGGTCGACGGGATCGCCCACGTGCACGCTTCTTTCAACAACACCATCATCACGCTGAGCGACCGGCAGGGCAACGTGCTGTCCTGGGCCACTTCCGGCGGTGCCGGCTTCCGCGGTTCGCGCAAGAGCACGCCGTTCGCCGCCCAGGTGGCGGCCGAAGCAGCCGGGCGCACCGCGCTGGATTTCGGCCTCAAGAACCTGGAAGTGCGGGTCAAGGGACCGGGCCCGGGCCGCGAGTCCTCGGTGCGCGCCCTGAACGCGCTGGGCTACAAGATCACGAACATCATCGACGTGACGCCGATTCCGCACAACGGCTGCCGTCCGCCGAAAAAGCGCCGCGTCTGAGGGAACAAGAAATCATGGCAAGATACACCGGACCAACCTGCAAGCTCGCCCGTCGCGAGGGCGTGGATCTCGGCCTCAAGAGCCCGGCACGCGGACTCGAGTCCAAGTGCAAGCTCGCCCAGCCGCCGGGACAGCATGGCTCGTCGCGCCGCCAGCGGCTGTCGGACTATGCCCTGCAGTTGCGTGAGAAGCAAAAGGTGCGCCGGGTCTACGGCATCCTCGAAAAGCAGTTCCGCAACTACTACAAGGCCGCGGCCGCCCAGAAGGGCGCGACCGGCGAGAACCTGCTGCGCCTGCTCGAGGGCCGCCTGGACAACGTGGTTTACCGCATGGGCTTTGCCGTCACCCGGGCGCAGGCACGGCAGATGGTCTCGCACAAGTCCATCTCCGTGAACGGGTCGCAGGTCAACATTCCCTCGTACCAGGTCAAGGCGGGCGACGTGGTCGCCGTGCGGGAAAAAGCCCGGAACCAGTTGCGGGTCAAGGAAGCCATTACGCTGAGCCAGGAAATGGACCTGGTCGCGCCGTGGACCGATGTGGATCCGACCAAGATGGAAGGCGTCTTCAAGGACCACCCGGATCGCGACGAATTGCCGCCGGACATCAACGAGAACCTGATCGTAGAGCTTTATTCCAAGTAACGTCTGGTGATCCCGCCGGCCACGGCCGGCCAGAGGATTACGGGGCCAACGAATTTGTGAGGAACATCACATGATGAGTGTGATCGAAAACATGCTGAAACCGAAGTCGGTCGGAGTCGACGCCGTCAACCCCAACCGTGCGCGGATCGCTCTCGAGCCGCTGGAGCGCGGCTTTGGGCACACCCTGGGTAATGCCCTGCGCCGGGTGCTGCTGTCGTCCATACCGGGATGCGCCATCACGGAGGTGGAGATCGACGGCGTGCTGCACGAATACACCGCGGTGGAGGGCCTGCAGGAAGACATCATCGAGGTGCTGCTGAACCTCAAGGGCATCGCGCTGCGCATGTACGAGCGCGAGGAAGCGACCCTGACGCTGAGCAAGTCCGGACAGGGCCCCGTGAAGGCCGGTGACATCCAGGTCGACCACGACGTGGAGGTGGTGAACCCGGATCACGTGATCTGCAACCTGACCAAGGACGGCAGC
>JABAHR010011229.1_pt3 | contig 12672 bp, 17 predicted proteins | sample 7062101 | NCBI WGS metagenome assembly JABAHR01 (sample SAMN14534553, study PRJNA622989) | marine sediment metagenome | biome: marine biome [ENVO:00000428]; feature: marine pelagic biome [ENVO:01000023]; material: deep marine sediment [ENVO:00002113] | place: India: Gulf of Kutch | collected...
CTGCGACCATCTCGTCGACCCGCGCCTTGGTCTTCTCGTCCAGTGCCCGCGCAATCGCGCGGCCATCGATCTTGTCAGCCATGATGTCTCCGTTGCAGCCGTGCCGGCGGGGCTCAGCTATGCTTGTCGTTGTAGGCGTTGATCCACTCGGCGGAGGCGGTCATCGCGCCGAAGGGGTAGAAGTGCAGGCGCACGCGGCCATGGTTGCGGGTCAGCTTGCTGGCAAGGCTGTCGACCAGCTTGTCGGGGCCGGCGGTGCCGATCAGATTGGTCAGCGAGATACCGTATTTCTTCATCACGCTGGCCGATGCGCCGACGCCGCAGCGCTTGGCGAAGCCGAGCAGACGCTTGATGCCGGCGGGGCCGGGAACGCCGAGGCGCACCGGAACGTCGATCCCGCGCTCGCGCATTTCGGCGATCCATTCGACGATCGCGTCGTCGTCAAAGGCGAACTGGGTGACCACCAGCGGCGTCATCCCGTGTGCGCGGATGGCGTCGATCTTCTTCTCCATCCACACCCACAGTTCGGCCTTGGAGTTGTTCGGATGGCCTTCCGGGTGTCCGCCCACGCCGATCACCTCATAGCCATACTTTTCCAGCAGGCCGGTCTCGATGATCTGCAGGCTGTCGGAGAACGGGCCTTCGGGTTCGGGCGGATCGCCGGCGATCACGAAGATGCGCTTGGCTTTGGCTCGCTCGGCGGTTTCCTTGAGGTAGTGCTCCAGTTCCTCGTGGCTCTTGATGCGCCGCGCCGAGACATGGGCAATCGGCTCGAAGCCCAGCTCGCGCACCAGGCAGGAAGCCTCGATGCGCTGCTCGATCTCTTCGCCGGGCAGGAAGGTCACCGCGATCTGNNGATCTGGGTGTCGGGCCGAATCAACGGGGCCGCTTCGCGCAGGCCCTCCAGTTCCTTCGCCGTCATTTCCAGCGAATAACCATCGACCATGTTTTCGGGGTCTTTTTCCCAGTTGGGATGGATTGAGGCGTAGGACATCCGGAGTTCTCCTCTCGATTCTCTCGTCATCTGCGATAGGCCTTTGGGGCTGTCTCAAAAAGCCTCTAGCGCAATGGTGTTTATTCGTATAGATGAAATTTTCATAACTGCGAATAAACGTGAGATTCGACCTTCCGTCATGCTGTTGTTCCTGCCCGGCCTGATCTGCGACAAACGCATCTATGCGCCGCAATCCGCGGCTTTCGCGGGTTCGCACGTGGTGGATTCCTACGGCATGGCCGATTCGCTGGCGGAAATGGCGCGAATCGCGCTGGCCGAGGCCGATGCTCTTGGTGCCGACAAGCTTGACGTCTTTGGCCATTCCATGGGCGGACGTATTGCCATGGAGCTGGTACGGCTTGCCCCTGAGCGCGTGCGCCGCCTGGCGCTGGTCTCGACCGGCATCCACCCGGTCGGCGAAAAGGAGCCTGCCAATCGCGCCGCCCTGCAGCAGATCGGCTATGACAAGGGGTTCGAGGCGCTGGTCGACCACTGGCTGCCGCCGATGGTGGCAGAGGCCAATCGCGACAAGCCGATATATGACGACATGCGGGCAATGTGCCTGTCCAAGGGGCAGGCGATCTTCGATGCGCAGATCAAGGCCCTGCTCGGCCGCCCGCCCTTCGACGATTTGCTTGCCGGGCTGACTTGCCCGGTGCTGGTGATGACCGGCGAACTCGATGCCTGGGCGCCGCCCAAGCAGCACGAGGAAATCGCCGCGAAGATTGCCGGGTCGCAACTGGTGATTGTTCCCGGAGCCGGACATATGATCCAGCTCGAAGCGCCCGACGCGGTGAATGCCGCCATTACCGACTGGCTGGCCCGGCCCACCGACTGATTTTTACTACCTGCGAAATTGCAACATTCCGATAGAGAGGAAGACAACAATGAGTGATCAGAACCTGCAACAGAAGCTGGACGCACAGGGCGACGTGGTCGAATTCCTGCGTAACCAGCAGGTCGGCCCGAACGTCTATCCCGGCGTTCCGGCGGAATATTCCAACTGGCGCAACGAACAGGCCGCCTGGGCCAAGAGCGCCGTGCTGTTCAACCAGAGCTACCACATGGTCGAGCTCTACGTCCGCGGCCCCGAAGCCGAGGCGCTGCTCGAATACACCGCCATCAACAGCTTCAAGAACTTTGCCGTCAACAAGGCCAAGCAGTATGTCCCGGTGACCCCGGACGGCTATGTCATCGGCGACGTGATCCTGTTCTACCTGGCCGAGAACGAGTTCTCGCTGGTCGGCCGTGCGCCGGCGATCGAATGGGTCGAATTCCACGCCCAGTATCCCAAGGCCGATGGCTCCAAGTGGGATGTCACCGTCGAGCGTGACGAGCGTACCGCCATGCGTACCGACGGTGTTCGCAAGAACTACCGCTTCCAGCTGCAGGGCCCGAACGCGATGAAGATCCTGGAGAAGGCGATGGGCCAGACCCCGCCGGACCTCAAGTTCTTCAACATGGCCCACGTCGACATCAACGGTTACGACGTGATCGCGCTGCGCCACGGCATGGCCGGCCAGCCGGGCTACGAGCTGTTCGGTCCCTGGGCCGACTATGAAGGCGTCCACTCGGCGCTGGTCGAAGCAGGCAAGGATGACGGGCTGACGCTGGTCGGCGGCCGCGCCTATTCCTCCAACACGCTGGAATCCGGCTGGCTGCCTTCGCCGCTGCCGGCCTTCTTCACCGGCGACAGCCAGATGATGAAGGACTACCGCGCCTGGGCTTCGGGCAAGTCCTATGCCGGCATGTGCTCGATCGGCGGCAGCTATGTTCCCGACAGCATCGAGGGCTACTACCTCACGCCGTGGGACATCGGCTATGGCCACATCGTGAAGTTCGACCATGACTTCGTCGGCCNNCGTCGGCCGCGAGGCGCTCGAGAAGATGGCTGACCAGAAGCACAAGCAGAAGGTCACCCTGGCACTCGACAACGAGGACATGATGCGTGTCCTTTCCTCGCTCTATGCCGAAGGCGAGCGCGCCAAGTACTTCGAGTTCCCGAGCGCGGTCTATGCCATGCACCCGTTCGACGAAGTGAAGAACGCCAATGGCGACGTCATCGGCGTTTCCACCTGGGTTGGCTACAGCTCGAACGAAGGCAAGATGCTCACCCTCGCCATGATCGATCCGGACGAGGTCGAGATGGGCAAGGAAGTCAGCCTGGTGTGGGGCGAGCCCAATGGCGGCACCACCAAGCCGACCGTCGAGCCGCACGTGCAGACCGAGATCAAGGCGGTCATCTCGCCGGTTCCCTATTCCAACGTCGCCCGCACGGCCTATGCCGACAGCTGGCGCCAGTCGGGCGTTGGCGCCAACGCCTGATCCAGCGGATTTCCGTTTGGGAGAGGAAGGGGCGGTCACTCAGGTGGCCGTCCCTTTTTTCTTGGCCCCTCTCCCCATGGTCCAAATCATCTCCCGGGTGCTTGCCATTCGCGGCGATTGCGCGGACAAGCACGGCCATGTTGCACAGATTGCTGATCCTCATTGCCGCCCTCCTACTGCCTGCCGGCGCGTGGGCGCAGGACGTCGAGGGGGCGTGGGATTTCCGCCTCGATAATACCACCATCTTCCGCTTCGTGATCGAGCAGGGTGAGGACGGGGAGTGGCGCGGCGAGTGGTCGCGGCCCGACAGCTTCAACAGCAATGGCGATGCCTTCGCCCGGCTGCGCGGCCCGGTGGAGACGCTGGATTCCATGGCCGGCTATGAATTCCTCGGCAGTGTCGAGCTGAGCTTCGATGATCCGCGCCCCGGCGCCGTGCCCGACATCTTCCGTTTCCGCGTGGTCGACGAGGACAGTCTCGAGATGATCTATGTCGGCACCGGGCTCGACCCCTACGAACTGGTACGCGCCGGGCCTGGCGACGTGATCGGCGACTGGGATGCCTCGAAGATCTACCGCCGCTCCGAACAGGGCGATTTCACCGTTACCGAAGTGGTCGATCCCGCTGCGCCGCGGCCGCGAACGCGCATCTTCGAACTCGATTTCTCGCTTGCCCCGCCTGGCGGGGAGGAAGAACCTGCCGCCGAAGAAGGAGAGGCTGCTGCGGATACGGTTTCCGTCGAGGAGAGCGAGGAAACAGACCCCGCAGATGCGCTTCCCGAACTCGCGGTCGAGGATGGGCTGATCGACGACAATGTCACCGCATCGGATGACGAACCGGCGGCCGAGATCGTAGAAGAGAACCAGCAAGAGGAGCCGGCGGTGGCGGAAGAGGCCGCCGCAGAGGATGCCGGGCAAGCCGCCTCCGGGGATGTGGACGAGCCTGCCACGGATGAGGCCCTGGAGCCAGCCGAGGAGGCGATGGAGGAAGAGGTGGATGCCCTTCCGGATGAGGCGGACGAGGCTGCTGCCGAAGAGGCCGGGGAGGAAGACGTCGANNCAGGAACCTGCCGCCGAAGACGCGGCCTCGGAACCTGCCGAGCTAGAGGATGAGGATCTCGTCCCTGCTGCCCCGGCCACGATCGAATCGCAAACCGCGGCCGCCATGCGCGACCTGTCCGAAATCTTTGCCAGGGAGAACATCGCTGGCGATGCCGACAGCGATGCCGAAAGCGGTTCTGGCGTAGAAGAACCGGAGCCCGCGACTGCAGCCGAGGCGTCAGCTCAGCCCGCACCCGATGCAGACGGTGACGAGCAAGCGGAGGAACCGGAAGAGGAAGAGGACAGCTCGCTGATCGGGCCGGACTTCCTCGAGGGCCTGTGATTACGCGCTAGCTGTCTTCCAGCAGGCCGGCCGTCCTTTCGAGCAGGTCGCATACCCTGGCGTGCAGCTCGTCGTCGAAGCGCACCTTGGGCACGGCCACCGAAAGCGAACCCACAGGCTCGCCATTGATCGTCACCAGCTTGCCGATGCCGGTGATGCCGCGGGAGAATTCCTCGTCGGTCATGGCAAAGCCGGACTTGCGCGCCTCGTCCAGTTCCTTGCGCAGCTTCTGCTCATCCGTCACCGTTGAATCGGTGAATTTCCTGCGCTCGGTCTCGGCGAAGTAGCGGTCGAGCTCCTCGTCTTCCATGGCCGCGAGCAGGACCTTTCCGGCCGCCAGCGCGTGCATCGGCAGGCGGTTGCCCTGCGGCACGGAATAGCGCAGCGCCTGTTCGCTGCTCTCGGTGACGATGGCCTCGATTTCCCAGTCGTGGCGGATGAAGAAGCTGGTCGTTTCGTCCAGCTGCACGCGCAAGGTGCGCACCAGCGGCGCGGCGCGTTCGGCCAGGGTGAAGCTGCTGCTGTGCGCCTGCAGGCGGGCGAGGCCCGGGCCGGCCGAATAGCGGCGCCCGTCGCGGACCAGATATTGCCGCTCGACCAGGGTCGAGAGCAGGTAGGACAGGCTGGAGACCGGGATTCCGAGGGCGGTGGCGATCTCCTGCGCCACCAGCGCGCGGCCCGAGGAGACCACATATTCGATGATGTCGAGCGTGCGCGTGGCCGATTTGACCTGGCTCGATTGTCCCGCTGCCTCTGCCATCTCAGCCGATCCTTTCATCTGCGATATCCGCGCCGAGGCGCAGGTTCGCGAGCTTCTTCCACACCACGTCGGGATGGACCTTGCCGTAGCCGGCGAAGGTGCCGAAGCCGCAATCGCTGCTGGCGATGACCCGGTCCTTGCCGACGATGGCTGCGAAACGTTCGATCCGCTGGGCGACCAGTTCCGGCGTCTCGATGTAATTGGTGCAGGAATCGATCAGGCCGGGGGCAAGGATCTTGCCGTCGAGCGGGGCATCGCGCCACACCACCCATTCGTGCTCGTGGCGCGGATTGGCATGTTCGAACAGGATCGTCGCCGGGCGCGCGGACAGCACGACGTCCATGATCGTTTCGACTGGGATGTCGAAATCATGCGGCCCCTCGTAATTGCCCCAGAACACGTGCATGCGCATCCTTTCGGGCGGGATGCCGCTGGTAGCTTCGTTGAGCGCTTCGACATTGAGGCGGATGGTGGCGAGGAATTCCGCCTCGCTCATCTCCTGGTAGCCGGTGTGGCGGCTCATCGCCAGGTCGGGGCAATCGAGCTGGATATCGAAGCCGGCATCGACGATCGCCTCGTATTCGGGGCGCATGGCGACAACGAGATCGGCGAGATAGGCCTCGTGGCTGGGATAATACTGGTTCGGCTGGAAGGCAGTAATAAGGCCGGCCGAGGCCGAGTTCATGAAGGCGCGCACGCCATTTCCGTGCTTGTCCAGCGCGGCCTTGAAGCGGCGGATATCGTCTTCCAGCGGCTGTGTGTTGACCAGTTCGACCTTGCTGGTGGCGCTGGCGCGGGTGAATTCCTGCTTGCCCATCAGCGCCGAGAGCTTGCCGATCAGGTCCGTCACCTGGGCCAGGTCGAGCGCGGGCTTGCGCGGCGTATGCCCGCCAAAGCCGGACAGGCGCTCGATGATATAGGTCGAATAGCCAACCTTGCCGGTCTCGCCGTCGCTGACGATGGAAACACCGGCCTCNNACCTCGTCGGTCGCCTGCTGCACCACGCGCTCGAACTCCGCCTCGTCATAGGCCTCGCCATGGTCGCGGGCGAGCAGCAGCGGCACGAGATCCGCGCCGCGCGGAAGGCTGCCGACATGGGTGGTTTCGATCACGTGCAACACTCTCCCAATTCAGGAAAGTGTTGTTTCATATATGCGAAATCAACGCAAGTGTGAAAGCGGACTAAGCTGCCGTCCCGGCGATTCTACGGAACGATGGCGCAGCCGACCGAGGCGATCTTCCCGCCTTCCAGATGGTAATGGATATACTGCCGCATCTCCTGCACGTCACCCTTGGCGATGGGGAAGAACTGCTCCATCCCGTTTGCCTCGAGATCTTCGCGGGTCAGGTCGCGATAGGCCTCGACCCTGATGACCCCCTCGACCGCGGCCAGCTCTTCGCTGCTGGCGAACTTCTCGATCGTGATCGTCTCGCGGACATAGGAATGGAGGAAGGAATAGAATTCGCGCAGCTGCTCGCGGGTGCTGATTTCGATCCCGAAGAAGGCCATGCGCGGCGTGTCGGTGTAGAAATCGAACACCGCGTCATAGTCGCGATTGTTGAAGGCCTCGGCGTAACGTTGGTAATCCTCGCGAGTCATTCCATCCCTCCCCAGCTTGCGCCCAATAGTAACGAGCGTTAGCAAGGCGGCAAGCCTTCGACGGGCTCAGGGGATCGGGGAGTAGGATGAGCGAAGCAAGTTTCGACTATATCGTGGTCGGAGGCGGCAGCGCGGGCTGCGTCATGGCCGCCAGGCTGAGCGAGGACGGCAAGGACAATGTCCTGCTGCTCGAAGCCGGCGGGCAGGATGACCACCCGTTCATCCAGATGCCGCTGGGTTTCCTGCGGGCAATGGTGCGGCCGGAGTTCAACTGGCCCTACTGGACCGAGGAGGAGCCGCATCTCGATGGGCGGCGCATGCCGCTGCCGCGCGGCAAGGTGATCGGCGGTTCGGGTTCGATCAACGGCATGTTCGCCATGCGCGGGCACCCGGCCGATTACGACCTGTGGGCGCAGATGGGCGCGCGCGGATGGTCCTATGCCGATTGCCTGCCCTATTTCCGCAAGATGGAGGATAGCTGGCGCGAGGACAGCCTCTACCACGGCAAGGGTGGCCCGGTGCGGGTGCGCCCGATCGATTCCCCGCACCTGCTGCACGAGGAAATGATGGCGACCGCCGCCAATGCCGGCTTTGCCACCACCGACGACCTTGGCGGCCCCAATCCCGAGGGCTTTGCACGCGGCGAACAGACCGTTGACGACAGCGGCAGGCGGGTCAGCTCGGCGTCGGCCTATATCAAGCCCGCTCTGGGCCGGCAGAACCTCGACGTGCGTACCGGCGTGCTGGTGCGGCGTCTGGTGTTCGAAGGCCGGCGCGCGGTCGGCGTGGAAGTGGAAGGCCGGGACGGCAGCGTCAGCGTGGTGCGCGCCCGGCGCGAGATCGTGCTGTCGGGCGGCGCCTATAATTCGCCGCAGCTGCTGATGCTGTCCGGCATCGGCCCGGCGCAGCACCTCGGCGAGCATGGCATCGCCGTGCTGCACGAAAGCCCCGGCGTTGGCCGCAACCTGCAGGAACACCCCACCACCAGCCTCGAATTCGAAGCCAAGGAAAGGGTCACCTTCCTGCGCCAGCTACGCTGGGACCGGCTCGCCTTCAATGCCGTGAGATGGGCGCTTACCGGCAAGGGCACCATGGCCAGCCAGCTCAACAGCTGCAACGTGGTGATCCGCTCGGCCGAGCATCTCGAACGGCCGGACATGCAGATCATGGTCAACCCGATCCGCTTCGACGCGCAGACCTGGTTCCCGCTGCTCAAGCCGGAGCAGGAGCACGTGTTCTGGGCCGGCGTGGTCCAACTCCATCCGGAAAGCCGCGGCTGGGTCGAGCTGAAGAGCGCCGACCCGAAGGAGGTCGCCGCGGTCACGCTCAATATCATGTCGGAAGAGGCCGACCTGGTGCAGATGCGGCGGGCGATCCGCACCGCGAGGAAGATCTATCGCAGCCCGCCGATGGGCGATCTGATCGGTGCCGAACGCGCCCCCAGCGCCGGTGCGGAAAGCGACGACGAGCTCGACGCGCTGATCCGCGCCACCTGCTATGTCGGCATGCACCCGACCAGCACCTGCGCCATGGGCATGGGCGAGCGCAGCGTGGTCGATGCCGAGTGCCGGGTGATCGGCGTGGAAGGCCTGCGGGTGGTCGATGCCAGTGTCATGCCCACAGTGCCCGGCGGCAACACCGCCCTGCCGGTGACCATGCTGGCGGAAAAGGCTGCCGACATCATCCGCGGGCAGGTGCTGCCGGCCGATGAATTGCCGTCGCGGGGGATGGCGGCATGAACCGTACCGCCGGCGAGGAGGCCAATCTCCAGCTCGTGCTGGACATGTTTGCCCATGTCCTTTCGCCGATGGACTCGGCTGCCGTCGATCGCTTCATCGCGCCGGGCTACATCCAGCACAACCAGATGGCCGAGCCGGGGCGCGAGGGGCTCAAGGCCTTTCTCGACATGATCCGCGAGCAGACGCCCGAAGCCGTGCATGACGTCAAGCGCGCCTTCGTCGATGGCGACCATGTCACCGTGCATTACCACGTGCGCCGCTGGCCGGGCGATCTCGGCTGGGCGGTGATCGACATCTTCCGCATCGAGGACGGGATGATTGCCGAGCACTGGGACGTGATGCAGGATGTGGTCGAGGGCGGGCCGAACCCCATTTCGCCCTTCTGAGGAGAGGAATATGCGTTTCAAGGACAAGGTGGTCCTCGTGCTGGGCGGCAATTCGGGCATGGGCCTCGCCGCTGCGCAGGCTTTTGCCGCCGAGGGGGGCAAGGTCCACCTGACCGGTCGCAACCAGCAGACCATCGACGAGGCCGTGGCCGCCATTCCCGGCGCCACCGGCTACCAGGCCGACATCGCCGATATCGCCGCGACCGAGGATGTTGTGGCGCGGGTCGAACAGGCAGATGGCCGCATCGACGTACTCTACATCAACGCCGGTGTCGGCGGCTTTGCCCCGCTGGAAGGGATCACCGAGGCAGACTGGGACCACGTCCATTCGATCAACCTCAAGGGCTGCGTCTTTGCCCTGCAGAAGGCCTTGCGGATCATGGGCAAGGGCGGCTCCGTCGTCGTCACCGGATCGATCGGTGCCCATGGCGCGCTGGAGGGCAACGGCACCTATGCTGCCGCCAAGGCCGGCCTGTTCATGGCCATGAAGGTGTTTGCGAAAGAGCTGGTCGGGCGCGGTATCCGCATCAATGTCGTCAGTCCCGGCCCGATCGACACGCCTTTGCTCTATCGCAATCCCGGCATGAGCGAGGAGGATGTGGCGGGCCTCAGGCAGATGATGATCGACAACATCCCCATGCACCGCATGGGCGAGAGCGAGGACGTGGCCAAGGCCGTGCTGTTCCTCGCCAGCGACGATGCCAGCTTCATCACCGGGGCCAACCTGTTCGTCGATGGCGGACTTATCGAACTGGGCTGACAGGACATGAGCGACTTTTCCGACACCACCCCTTTTGCAAAGCCCTTCTCCGCGCTCGACAATCCGCGCCTTGAACTGGTGATGGAGGTGCGGCTGCAGTTTCCCGACACCTATGCCATGGCCCCGCTGCCGGGCGGCGGCATGCGCACCGCCGTGCTGGTCAAGGGCGGGACCTTCGAGGGACCGCTGCTGAAGGGCAAGGCCGTGGCCGGTTCGGGCGGCGACTATGCCTACTGGCGCAGCGACGATGTCGCCTGCCTCGATGCCCGCTACCTGCTGGAGGAGGATGACGGCACCGTCATCATGTTGCAGAATCGCGGCTTCCTGTGGGGCCGCCACCCAGACACAATGGCGCGCCTGCGCGACTGGTCATTCGGCAATGGCGATCCCGTGCCGCATGACGAGTATTACCTGCGCAGCCAGACGACGTTCGAATGTCCGGTTGGCAAGCACGACTGGCTGACCAAGCACGTCTTCATCGGCGTCGGCGAGCGCAAGAGCGACGGCAATCGCCTGCGCTATTACGCGCTGACCTGATCGCGGATCGCCCGGTCGCTACTGGCCAAGGTCATCCCAGCTGAAATCGAGCCGCGGCTCATAGCTGGCACGGAACATTTCCGGCATGGCCGAATCGGCGATGACGACACGGTGGGCGATCAGCCAGCTGCCATCCTCCTGCCGCTCGAACAGGTCGTATTCGCGGCCGTGCTCCTGCAGGTGCGGCGGGCCGAAGGGATCGGTGTTGAGCACGCCGGTCCAGTACAGGCGGGCCCGCGCGACATCGCCCTCCACCTGCACCTCGATATTGGTGGCGAGCATGTGGAAGGTCCCTGCCGCAGCCAGGTTCGCGTCCGCCGGGGCATCATCGTCACCCATGCCGTCATAGAGGGCGACGATCTCCTCGTGCCCGGTGGAAACGATGCCGTTGACGTCGAACACCGCATCGTCGGTGTAGTAGGAGGCGAAGTCCTCGTTCTCGCTGCCGCCGAAATGCGAGTAATAGCTGACCAGCATCTCCCTGATCGCAAGCCGGTCGAGCGCTTCCTGCAGCGCCGGATCCTCATCGGTGTTGACATTGACGGTGCCGCAGGCCGTCAGCGCCAGCGCGCCGCCGACAACGGATGCAATAGAAAGTGCCTTCATTTTTCTCTCCCTTTTGCCCATCATCGCAGCTTGCCAGGACAAGGGGAAGGGCCATGGGCGATTACCGGCAATTCGAACTTGCGCCGGTTTCCGGCTCGCTTGGCGCGGAGCTTTCCGGCATCGATCTGTCGCAGGACCTGTCCGACGATGCGATCGCCGAGATCCGTGCTGCCCTGCTCGAATATCTCGTCATCTTCTTTCGGGGCCAGCAGATTACGCCCGAACAGCATCTCGCCTTCGCTCGCCGCTTCGGTACGCTTGGCCGGCACGACCAGGTGGCCGGGATGGACGCCTGGCCCGACATCATCGAGGTCAGGAAGGAGCCGGAGGACGAGCGCAATTTCGGCGGTGCCTGGCATGGCGACGTGACCTATTTCAAAGAGCCGCCGCTGGGATCGATCCTGCATGCGCTGGAGGTTCCGCCGGCGGGCGGCGATACGCTGTGGGCCAACCAGTATCTCGCCTACGAGACGCTGTCTTCCGGCATGCGTGCAATGCTCGATGGCCTGACCATGATGCACACGCCGGCCAAGATCTATGGCCTGCAATCGCAGGACTGGAGCAAGGATTCCTCGGTCAGGACCGCGCCCAGCGAGAGCGCCGAATACGAGACCGAACACCCGCTGGTGCGCACCCATCCCGAGACCGGCCGCAAGTGCCTCCTCGTCAGCGGCCTGTTCACCCCGCGCTTCAAGGACATGACCGAGGAGGAGAGCAAACCGCTGATCGACTACCTCATGCAACAGGCGACGCGCGAGCCGATCACCTGCCGCTGGCGCTGGCGCAAGGGCGATGTGGCCTTCTGGGACAATCGCTGCACGCTGCATTATGCGCTCAACGATTACCACGGCCATCGCCGCGTGATGCACCGCGTCACGATCAATGGCGATCGTCCCTACTGATCCAGAAATATACTGAAAAACAGAGATTTACCGCACCTATGCTGCAGCTGTGGACGAGCAGCTTTACGCCATGCTTTGGTTTGCCTAATCTCCCGCTCGCGACCGGAGGGGACTGGTTGCTGGGATCAAGAAATCAACGGGAGAGAATTGAATGTCAGCCTATCTTGCGCTTGCCGTAACCGTCGGCGTGCTCGCCGTGTTCGACACATGGCTCTATGTCGGGCCACTGGCCACCACCAGCCTCGCCGGCCTGGTTTGGATTTCCTTTGTCGCCTGGGGGTGCCATTTCCATTCCGGTGGCGGCACCAAGGGCGCGACAACCGCCGTTGTCTGCATGATCTTCGGTGCAGTAGTCGGCATGGTCGCAGTGATGGGAGCCAATGGCCCGCTGTCCGGCCTTGGCGCAACGCTGGCACCTTCCGTGGCGGTCGGCCTCGGCGCATTCGTGATCTGCCTCGCCAGCCGGATTGCGCTGCTGGCGACGATTCCGGCGAGCGTCTACGGCTTTGCCTGCGTGGCCGGCCCGATCCTGCTTTCCGGCACCGCGCCGACAGACGCACTGTTCCCGGTTGCTGCCTCAATCGTGATCGGCGCTGCGTTCGGCTATGTCTCGGAGATGGTCAGCAACATGCTGACCAAGAAGGGCGCTTCGGGCGACTGATCCGTAGCATCGGCAATGA
>JABAHR010029661.1_pt1 | contig 12670 bp, 12 predicted proteins | sample 7062101 | NCBI WGS metagenome assembly JABAHR01 (sample SAMN14534553, study PRJNA622989) | marine sediment metagenome | biome: marine biome [ENVO:00000428]; feature: marine pelagic biome [ENVO:01000023]; material: deep marine sediment [ENVO:00002113] | place: India: Gulf of Kutch | collected...
CTTGTATTGCTTAATCCCCGCGTAAAGACCGAGCAGTGTCAGAAACGTGCCGACGATCGTGAGCCAAATGACGATCTGGCTCCAGAGCTGCGTGTGTTGACGCAGCAAGGTTGGGTATAGCCAATGCGGCACAGCACCGAGCCAGTTCCAGAACCGTACGTTGCCGCTCGTAGACTGAACGACCTCACCGGTCCTGCTCGATACATACCACTGTGTTGCGCTCGAATCGGACCCGGCGAACTTATAGAGAGGACGATACGGATCGTAGGCGCCATAGACCGTCCATTGATCGCGCGCGATGAGACTCGGCGCTGCAAACTCCGAAACACCGGCATGTTTGGCGAACCGTCGAGCAATTGCGTTGGCATCGGTCTCGTCGAACGACACACGTCGCTTGGCCGTGACGAGATCCCAGACCTCGCGCTCGAATCCGCGCCAGAGCCGCAGCACGGGACGCCCATCGAGCATCTCGATACGAATGCGGCTGGGCGGCTCACCCGCAGCTGCGGCAGCCGGCACTGTGCAGCAATGCGAAAGATCGAGCGTATCGAGCGTGCGCACCTCGTCCTCGGGCGTCAGCACGGGATACTGCACGTACATCATCACGACGCCCGACAGGCACCAGATCAGCACGATCAATCCGAGCCCGATCCCCAGATAGCGATGCGCGAGGAAAACCAGTCGCGTCATGACGCGCCCGTGCGACCCCGATTCAGAACCCGTGCGCGTACGTCACATGCCAGGTTCTCGGCGTGCCGAGATTCTGGTAGGCATACGACGCGCCGCCAACATCGACAAACGCCCGGCCAAGCGATGAAGCGTATGTCTCGTCCGTCAGGTTCTCGATCCGCAGGCCGATACGCTGCCGTCCGTCGGGGCCGAAGCGGTACGCGCCAGTTAGATCGAGGAGGCTGTAATTACCGTGCTCGACGCGGCCGATACCGCCTGAGACGGTATCCCAGACGTCACCGACGTCGACGAGAGAAACACCGACCTCGAGCGGCAGACTCTGCGGCTCGTATCGAAGCCCGATCTTCAGCGTCTGCTCGGGAATCCCGACGACCTGGTCGCTCGACCCGCGCTCGCGCGCTTCGGTATCGGTGTAGCTCAGCGTGCCGCGCCACTCCGGGTTGAACTGCGCCGAGAACGCAGCTTCGAATCCCTGAAAATCGACGGTGTTCTCGGTGTTGATACGCACGCCGTTCGCGCTGCCGATGAGGTCGTCGACCTCGCGATCGAACAGCGTGACCTCCCAATTGAGCTCGACGCCAGCGCGCACGGTACCGCCGAGCGCGGCATCGAGGTTACGGCTCTTCTCGCCTTCAAGATTCGGGTTACCGAGCGTACAGCACGGATCGTTGCCGTACAGCTGCCATGCGTCCGGCAATCGGAACGACGTGCCGAAGCCGCCGCGCAGATAGAGCGTGTCCGAGAACTCGTGCCGCGCGCTGACGTTCCCGACCGTCACATCGCCCTCACCGCTCGGACGGTTGTGACGCAGCCCGAGCGCGATCGATGTGCGGTCGAAGACGGCCTCCCCGGCCCTGATCTGCGCGAAGACGGCATCTACGGACTCGGTGCGGTCGGCGATCAACAGCACGTCGTCACGTCCGGAGAACTCCTGCCGATCGTAGCCGAACGCATACTCGAGCCCCGACTCGCTACGCACGCGCGCCATCGCCGTCACGCCGTAATCCTCGTAGCCCCAGAACTCACGGTCACTGACCGTAATGAGGCTCCCCGTCAGCGCGCCGGTGCCATCGAGCTCGTTGTCGAAACGGGTCCAGTGGCTATCCCAGGAATGGGAGTAGCCCTTGACGAAAAGATCGACGTTTTCGCTGACCGCGTAGTCCCACTTAATCGTGATGAGATCCTCGTCGCGCTCATTGAATGAGCGCGCTCGATTCGACGGCGCAGCAAACTCGACCTCATTGTCCGTATGGTGATAGTGAAGACTGAGCTCGGAGTCGTCGCTGAAAGCGTAGGCGTACTTGATACCTGCCGTCAGCACGTCATAGCCGCGGTCGCGGTCGGAGCCGCTCGGCTGATACTCGGCGTCGAGGTACGGCTGGAATCCGTCTGCCTCATCCTGCGATGCGTAGACGACATACTGATGATCCCCAACCGCGTTGCGATAGTCCGCATTAATATGTGTACCGCTGTTGCCGTCGAAGCCGATCGATACGTTGCCTTGCGGCTCGTCGCTGAACGTCTTCGTCACGATGTTCACGACGCCTGCCACTGACTGCGTCCCGTAGAAGATGCCCTGCCCGCCGTAGAGCACCTCGATGCGCTCGATCATGTGGGCCGGCACGGTATCTAGCGGTGCCGTCGTGTTGTACAGGCGGTTGTTGATACGCACGCCGTCGATGAGCCACAGCACATCCTGGCAACGCGAGCCCTGCAACGAGCAATCCATGTAGTCGAATGCGCCGTTCTTAGGTGCCAGATAGAGCCCGGGGACCTCCATCTGCAGCGCTTGAGATACATCGTTGAATCCGCCGAGCTGAAGCTGCTCGGCCGTGATGACCTCGACCCGATTGCCGAACTGCTGCAGATCGAGCGGAATCGACTCCTCGAGACGCTGACCGCGAACGATGACTTCCTCGAGGTTGTCTGTGACTTGCGCCAGCGTTAGGTGGGGCGCAACGCCAATCGCGACGGCGCCAAGGCCAAGCGCCGCGGTCTTGTGGGGTACCCGCATTTCTCGGTAACTCCGCTAAATAACAAAGGGAGTCGAAAAGTACCCATGAGCCGGCGTACCGGAGAAGTTATTAACCGTAATTAACTGTTAATGATTCTCATTCAAACAGGGACTTAGCGCCTATTCGGGCAAATTCAGCGGGAGCCTTGGTACTGCCTCTGCGGTCGGCAACGCCAGGATCGCCTCGACCAAAGTCGGGTCATCTACGCCGCCGTGACGCATGACCATCGTCGCTTTCGAGACGATTTCGTCGGGAGACAAAGGCGCCTCTGGGTCGCCCTTACATGCCGGTCGGGCGACGCTCACGACCTCCCCGGAATCGAGCGTCGCACTGACCGCCGCACCCCATCGGCCCGGATAACCGTCCTCGAATTCGGGTGACACGGCCAGGGTGGTATTGAGCGATGCCGCGGCGAGCCGGGCGCGTTGCTCTTCATCGAACGAATCGAAATCGACGCGGCCGTCGACGAGCGCGGCGTTCACGCAATGCTGAAGCGAGAACTTGGCTGCGTACAGCGTCTCGGGCGCCGGCCGATCACAGACGTCGAGTGCCGCCTGATAAGTACGCACCTCTACGGCAACCGGTTCACATCCGTTTAAGCGCTCGTGCACCTCCAGCGCCGCATCGATCGCGGGATGCACGTGCCTGCAACAAGGCCATGGCTTCATCGACGTTCTCTCGAGTTGCCACGGTCCTTCGGCGTCGACGAACAGCGCGTCGGGAACCGGATCGGGACAAAGCGCGCGGAAAAAACCCTGCTCGCCTTCGAGGATACGGGCGGGTCCTCTGAAGCCGTGCGCCGCGAGACTCGCAGCGTTGTAGCCCGCCTCGGCGGCGTGGGCCGTGTGCAGATGCTTGCTCATGGCATCATCCGAAAGAAACTGCCATAAACCGCCTGACTGGGTGCCGGCGTTGCCGAGCGCCCACACCGTTTGCTCGTCGTCGAGATCCAGTAGCGTTGCGCAAGCCATGGCGGCACCGAACGGTCCACAGGTCGCGGTGTTGTGCCAGACTTTGTAATGACCCGGACCCACGGCCATACCGACCCGCGCCATCGCCTCGTAGCCGTGCAGTACGGCGGTCAGAAACGCTCTCCCGCTGCTGTTACGCTTCCTTGCGAGGTACCACGCAGGTGGGATCACGACAGCGCCGGGATGCGTCACCGAATCTCTGTGTAGATCGTCGATCTCGAGAATGTGCGCGAGACCGCTCGCGAGAAACGCATCGTGTCCAACTCCGCCACCGCTCTCGAACCAGTCGAGCAGAATTCTGCCCGGCGGCATGACTTGACCACCGATCACGCAGGCAACGGTATCGAGCACGAAATGCGACGCCGACACGAGGTCGTCGTTTCTAACGGGCTTCGATCGGATCATGCCGATCAAATCAGCCGTCAGACTCTTAGGTGTCGGGTTCATACTTAGTGTGCTTGTTTCTGACAAAGCCGTTCTATTGATCGGACATCGAAAACATAGTATCAGTTGCTCCCTTCAATCACTGCCTATCGAAAGTCATTCTCCGCATGCCATCGATCTTGATCACAGGCGCGAGCCGCGGCTTGGGGCTCGAGATGTGCCGACAATACGCCGACGCGGGTTGGCGCGTCTTCGCGTGCTGCCGAAACCCGGAAACGGCGAGCGGGCTCGCGCCCATTGTCGATGCTGCGAACGGCGCAGTGACGCTTCACAAAATGGACGTCGATGACGCCGCGCAGGTCGACGCTGTTGCCGAGGAGCTCTCGGGCACGCCCATCGACATTCTCGTCAACAACGCCGGTCTCGCCGACGCCTACGGGACAGGTGTGTTCGAGGGCAACGATGACCCTGATTTAAAGAACTACGACATGGACGAATGGCTCCAGATCCTGAACACGAACGTCGTCAGTGTCGGGCGTGTGACAGGGGCGTTCGCAGGTCACGTTGCCGCCAGCGATCGAAAGCTCATCATGATGATGGCCTCGGGCCTATCGTCGGTGGGTAATACCTGGCAGGCGGGCAGATACGCTTATCGGACCAGCAAGGCGGCGCTGAACATACTCATGCGCGGCGTCGGCGCTTGGCTGGAGCCGCAGGGTATCACGGTCGTTTCCGTTGCTCCGGGCTGGACACGCACGGAGCTCGGCGGTCCCAACGCCCACAACAGTGTCGAAGAGGCCATCGAAGGCGTTCGCGCCGTGCTCGACCGGCTCACGATCGAGGACACCGGTTCCTATTGGAACTACGACGGCAAGCGCCTTCCGTGGTAACGCTAAGAACCTATCTCATGATTTCCCATGAGATAGGTTCTAGTCGACCCAGCCAATCGTCTTGTTCAACGCAGTAACCGAAACGGTCTCGAACAGACCCGCTTTGTTGTAGGGGTCGTTCGCCGCAAAGGTCTCAGCCGCCTCGAGATTCTCCGCCTCGATGACGATCAGCGTTCCCTTCGGGGTTTCGTGATCCTCCTCAACGAGCGGCCCACCCACGCACAACTTCACTGCACCGGAAGTCACGTACTCGAGATGTGCTGGCCTGTTGTCGAGACGAACCTGCAGATGGTCCGGCTTATCCAGTGCATGAATGACATATAGCATCGTATGAACCTCAAATAGTTTCGCTCGCAAACTCTNNGACGAGCTCCAGATGATTCGGATTGTCATAGAGCGACATATGCGAAGCATCCCCACCGATCTGCACGAGCTTCTTGTTAGGTGTCGGCAGCGTGTTGAAGGCGGGGACCTCGAACTCTGTCATCGTGATGTCGTCGTAAGCGGACGTCACCATGAGTACGGGCGTGTGGATGATTCGCTTCATGAAAGGCGTGACGTCGTATCTCAGCACGTACTCGAAGCTTTGAATCGTCGTCCAGTGCTCATGATTCGGCGCTACGGTTTCCTTGAATTTCTTGAACACGGGCCACGTTTCCGGCGCAGGAAAGCTCGACGGCTTCTCGTGAGGATGCGCGGAGTGCGCAATCGTGCCGTGCTTGCCGGTCTCGAAACGATCCACGCGATCTTTCGCGATTAACGCCAACAGCTCCCGGTAACCGACATTGGAGTTGGCTCTGAGTGTGTTGTAGTAACCATCCAACATCGGCACGACAGAGAGGATGGCGCGCACACGGCCGTCCATAGCGCCGACGGGGAACACATGCGCGCCGGCGTAGGAAATACCCCAGAGGCCAATTCGATTCTCGTCGACGTCATCCCGCGTGGTGACATAGGTGATCGAGTTGATGAGATCGTCGACCTGTGCCCAGGGATCGATATGCTGACGGGGCTCGCCTTCGCTTTCCCCGAGATGCCGGTAATCGAACGTCAGTGCGGCCATCCCTGCGTCCGTGAAGAACTTCGCGTACTCGGGCTGGATGAGCTCCTTCACATAGCACCAGCCGCCACCCATGACGACACACGGGAATGGGCCCGTGCCGGCGTCCGGGGTGTAGAAGTGGCCTTTGACCTCGAGGCCTTCGCTCTTATAGCTAACGTCTTCGCGCGGCATCGTTGACCGTGCCTCCTATCTACTCAAATGTATCGCTGCATGCCGCCGCAGACTTCGACGGTCGTTCCGGTCATGTAGCTGTTCTTCTCCGAGACGAGAAACGCGGCAACGTCGCCGATCTCTTCGGGCTCGGCCCAACGTCCGAGCAGCGTCTGTCCAGAGAAACTCGCGCGCACGTCGTCCGCCGACTGGCCGCGCACCTTTGCCATGGCTTCGGCACGTGGACCCCATGACTCGGTGGCCGTTATGCCTGGACAGATATTGTTGACGGTGATGCCAGGCCCGGCCAGCTCAGCGGCCATGAGCTTCGAGAAACCGATGAGCGCGGCGTTGGGTATCGTTGTCGTCAGGGAGCCCGGCATGAGCTGCTTTCCAGAGACGCCGGAAACATTGAGAATGCGCCCGGCGCTGGAGTGCTTCAGATGATCCACGGCGTACTTCGTACAGTGGATACACGACATCAAATTGACGTCGATGACGGTACCCCACTGCTCGGGAGTCAGGCTCGCGAGCGTCCCGGGAATCATGCCGCCGACGTTGTTGACGAGAATGTCGAGCCCACCCAGGGCCTCGGCTGCAGTTTCGATGAACTGACGACAACCGTCTTCGCTGGAGAGATCGACGGGGACCCCAACGACTTTTACGCCCAGGGGCTCGAGGCTCGCGACGGCTTGTTTGAGTCGCTCCTCGTTGCGCGCGGCTAATACGACATTGCAGCCCTCTTGCGCCAGCGACTTCGCGATCGCGTAGCCGATACCCTGACTGCTGCCGCTGATTGCCGCGTTCTTTCCCTTGAGGCCTAGATCCATGCCAGCTTCTCCAATGCGTTCAGAAGTAGCGGGATTCTACTGTGCCGAAGACGGCGTTCGTACCCTTAGCTCGTGATCGAGGTTGCCGACGATGAAACCGTAGGAGCCGCAGCCGAACACGAGCGCAACACCAGCCGCAACGAGCAGCGGGATAGTGAAATCACCCGTAGCCGTCACGAGCAGGCCCGTAATCAGCGGGGCGAACGAGCCACCAACGTTACCGCCGAAATTCTGCAATGAGACCAGTGAGGAGACGATGTGCGGCGGTGCGACGTCGAGCGGTATCGAATTGACCGCTGCCGTCGCGAAGCTCGCGCTCGCGACCGCGAGGGTCAGCAGTGCCACCGCGAGCACATCGCTCGGCGCATAGGCGCCGCCAACGGTAAACACTGTTGCGCCGAACAGACCGATGACGGCAAAGCCCTTACGCNNCGAACAGCCCGCTTACGGCAAACCCTTTGCGTACCAACGTTACGCGGTGCCCTGCTCTGATCAGCCGATCTCCGGCCCAGCCGCCGAGAACGACGCACATTGTTCCGAAGAGGAACGGCAACATCCCGACCCATCCGGTCCTGAGAATCGACATGCCCCGTTGGAGAACGAGATAGCTCGGCAGCCAGCTGGCAAATACGTAATAGAGGTACAGATACCCTGCCTGCCCGAGCATGACGCCCCAGGTGGTCGGATACCTGAGCAGCGTTATCCAGCGAATCCGTTCCTCCGCCTCGTGGCTATTGGCGTCGGTGCGCGACGGGTCCGGCGGCGGCCGGTAGACGGCAAACCACCAGATGAGCCAGACGAACCCGAGCGCGCCTGTTACATAGAACACCCAGGGCCATCCCAGGTGCACGAGCAAGACCGACGACAGAGGAATGCCGAGCGTGAGTCCGATTCGGTTGCCTGCGAAAAAGAAACCCACCGCGAGCGCGCGACGTTTCTGCTCGAACGTCTCGCGAATTACGCGCGAGCCCGACGGAATCATCAATGACTCGCCGACGCCGACAAACGCGCGTAGGACGCCGAGCGGGAAGAAGGCCTGCGTGAGGCTGCACAAGCCCGTCGCCAGCGACCAGCCGCCGACGCCAATTGGGAACGACCGTCGCGGGCGAATGCGATCGACCAAGGGACCGGCCGCTAACAGCGATAGCATGAACGCCCAATTGAATATGGACAGCAGCACCCCGACCTGCGTCGGGGTATATCCATAGTCGCTTATGAGCTGCGGCGCGACGACCGCGAAATTGACGCGGTCGATGTACGCAATGGCCTGCGCGCTCGCGAGCAGCAGCAGAAGGTTCCACCGGTAACCAGCGGAAGTGGAGGTCACTGGCAGGTGGACTCTATCTCGTCAAGCAGACTAGCGTGCCGGAGCACGCAGCGTCGACTCAGCCCGTCACGAGCCCGGCATGCTCGCTGCTGCCCTCGGAGAGACCTCGATCCTTCATCCACTCATAAGCGCGGTTGAACAGAACCGGGTCGTAGTAATCCACGTGCTTGTAGCGCACGAATGCGCGGAGCAACTCTTGTGGCTGCAGCGCATCACCAGCGTGCGCCGTCACGTGGTGCGCGTACTTGTAGAAATCGGCGTTGATGAGATCCACGGCCTGATTTTCGGCTTCGTAGTACGCCCGACGCTGCTCCGGCGTGAGCTCTGGTGCGATGACCTCGCCGCCGCGATAAAACGAGGAGGCAACGACATGAGCGCCTTCCTTGAGACCGAGGCTCACGAACGGCTCCATGAGCGTAACGGCTCGCGCCTCGCCATTCTTGAGTGCCGCCCAACGCGTCTGCGGCAGCCCAGCCGGCACGATATTGACGTGCTCTCGCCCTACGGCGCTCTCGAGCATCTGCAGAGTGCAGTAGTGCGAGCCGGTCAATTCCTGCACGAGAACCGGCACGTCGGCGAGATCGCGCGGAGTCTGTAAGGCGTCGTCGAATGTCAGGATCGCCTGTGCGGCAACGGCGGCGCGCAAGGCCGCGAGCTTGCCGGAGCGCTCACCGCGCTCCAGGCGATCGATACTCGCCCATTCGCACACATTGTAGCTGTCAGCCTCGCCGCTATCGAACAGCTGCTCCTTGAGGCGCGACATGATCGGCCGCTCGGCGCGATCCTTCTCACGATCGGCGTACGTCGCGGTAAAACTGACGTCGAGACCAGCTTTGTCGAACAACCCCTCCTCGATGCCGACAATGACCGGGAGGTCGAACACGGGATTATTCGGCGCAATTCTGACGACCGGCTTTTGCTCTTCCGATGCCATTTTGATTACCCCTCTGTGGCTGCTAACAGAGAATAGGACCTGGGCGCGGCCTGGTCAAAAAATACGTTTTCTTGCGCGAATTCGCACATCCGTGCTAATAGACCAGTGCGCCACGCCGGCAATCAAAGATCGCGAACAACGGCAAGTCCTTCACTATGTCAAAGCTTGAACTCAGCCTCGCGTGCTGCGACTACGATCGTTGTCGCGCATTGTTCGATGGTCGCGTCACGATTGAAGGCTGCGACACTATTCTCACGGCGCTCGAGCCCGAGGAGTGTTTTCATCGAGCGTTCAAGCATCAAGAGTTCGACATCACGGAACTTTCGATGTCGAGTCACACGCTAACCACGGGCCGGGGCACGAACGAGTACATCGGCGTGCCTGCGTTTGTCTCGCGCTTGTTTCGTCACTCGGGCATCTACATTCGAACAGACCGTGGCATAGAGCGCCCCGAAGATCTCGCCGGCAAAACGATCGGAGTTCCCGAGTATCAAATTTCGGCAAACGTGTGGATTCGCGGTCTTCTCTCTGACGAATACGGTGTCAAGGTCACGGACGTGCATTGGCGGTCCGGTGGGATCGAGCAACCCGGCCGCACCGAGCGAGCGCCACTGGAGCTCCCGCCGGAGATCGACCTACAACCGATACCGGAAGGCAAAACGCTATCGAAGATGCTCGAAGCGGGCGAGATCGACGGCATGATCGGGGCACGGCCTCCGTCGTGTTTTACCAGAGGCGCGCCCGGTGTCGGCCGTCTGTTCTCAGACGTGCGGGCTGCCGAGGAAAGCTACTTCGAGCGCACCAAGATCTTTCCGATCATGCATCTGATCGGCATTCGCAAGCGTCTCGCCGAGGAGCATCCCTGGCTGGCCGTCAGTGTCTTTAAGGCCTTTCTCGAAGCAAAGCGCCTGGCGATGGAAGAGCTCTCTCAGATCGGCCACCTGTACGTCACCCTGCCCTGGGCCGTTGCCGAGCGGAGCCGTGTGATTGAGCTCATGGGGGAGGATTACTGGTCCTACGGCGTCGACGCCAACCGCCACGTGCTCGAGGTCTTCCTTCGCTATCACCACGAACAGGGCCTGTCTAAGAAGCTCCTCGCGCCGGAAGACCTCTTCGCGCCGTCTACGCTCGATCTCGCGAAAATATAAGCCTCGATTGAGCATAGAAATCATGCACTAAGTTCTTGATTTTTTGGTCCACATGGACGAGGATCGCTTTTTAAGACAGTAGGTCCAGTCTCATCCGAGGCGTTTCGAACACACACCATGGCTTCTCACGATCCCGTTGACGACGGCACTCATGTCGTTCTGAGCTCGCATCGCAATCAGTTCGATGCCGTACGCATCAACTGGGGCGCGCGCGACCCGCTCGAGCGCGGTCCGATCATCGGCACGATCTCCAACAAAATGGATCGCAACGTCATCGGCACGCACGGTGGCAGCTACACCGTGTACCGCGCCCTCTCGATCGCGTCCGGACATTTCCCGACGAATCATCGTCCGGATCTGACGGACACTGACCCGGTCGTCGTCGTTGAGCCTCAGCCGTCCTGGTTCGAGCCGGGCCGCATCGTCTCGCTCGACCCTTGGGGTGCGCACGTCAACGTAGTGTTTCGTGAATACCTAGACAAAGGCATCAATCTTCAGCCGACCATTGCCATTACTCAAGCGCATTTGACGCTTCCCGAGATCCACGATGCGGTCAAAGCCGGTCGGCTCGAAGCCGACGGCGAGTTTGTCACCGATACCCACGATGTGCGCGTCACAAAGATTGCGATCGACCCGGTCTGGCATCTGCCGTCGATTGCGGATCGCTTCAAGATCAAAGAGAGCGCACTCCGAAGAACACTGTTCAGCGAAACGGGCGGCATGTTCCCCGAGCTCGTGACACGTCCGGACCTCCACGTATGGCTGCCGCCAATTGGTAGCTCGACAGCCTACATATTCGGTCGCGTCGCAGACTTGGCTGACACCGACAAGGAATTGACTTGTCGCGTCCATGACGAGTGCAACGGCTCGGATGTGTTCGGCTCCGATATCTGCACGTGCCGGCCTTATCTCACATTCGGCATCGAAGACGCAGTCAGGACTGCTCAACGCGGCGGCGTCGGGATCGTCGTTTATTTTCGTAAGGAAGGCCGTGCGCTCGGCGAGGTCACGAAGTTTCTCGTCTATAACGCCCGCAAGCGCCAACCCGAAGGTGACAGTGCGGCGACATACTTCGAACGCACCGAATGCGTCGCCGGCGTGCAAGACGCGCGGTTTCAGGAATTCATGCCGGACGTGCTGAACTACTTCGGTATCACCAAGATCGACAACCTGCACTCGATGAGCAACATGAAATACGATGCCATCACGGCCGGTGGGATCAATGTCATCAATCGCATCAAGATCCCAGAAGAGTTGATACCTGCCGATGCGCGCGTCGAAATTGAAGCCAAGAAGGCCGCCGGGTACTTCTCCGACGGCGACACGCCGGATACGCAGACGCTGCGAGCCGTAAAGGGTCGCGATTTGACGTGACGGATTGGTCCTGCAACGGATCTCTGGATTACCTGGCGAGCCCGACGGCAGTTCGAGACAGCGCCGTGCGAATCGCCGATCTGACGCGGCGCGGGGACGGCGTATTCGAGCTCGATGAATCGCGCCTCGACGCCGTCGCCGAACGCGTCATCGATTCCATCCGCCGCAGGTATCCCGACATCGACGTGCCGTTTCATTCGCGCTGGCGGCATTTCGAGGTTGAGAGCACCGATAGCCTGCAGCGATTCGAAGACGCGACAGCAGAACTATCTGCGCTGGAGCAGGCTCGCACCGGATTAGATCTGATCATCCCTTCTGTGCTCGTCGATGCCGGTGCCGGCGCTAGCTGGCGCTTCCGTACGCGCTCGGGCGCAGAGCTCTCTCGATCCGAAGGTCTCGCAATTGCGTCGCTGGAAATGTTTTTGGCCGGTATCTTCAGCGCAGACCCATCTCAACCCTTACGCACCGATGCGCAAGCGCTGGTCGACCTCGACATCTCAGATTTTGCTGAGGGGATGCAATCGACTGCGGACAACCCGCTTATCGGGCTCGAAAACCGACTGTCGCTGCTACAGAGGCTTGGGCGCCTGATTCAGCGCGATCCCAAGGTATTCCCAAATGCCCGACTCGGCGANNGATCAGTGCGCCCGACATACTGTCGACCGTCTTGCGCCTACTAGGCTCGATGTGGCCTGAACGGATCAATGTCTCGGGCGTCAATCTCGGCGATGCCTGGTGGTACACGCCGCCGAATGATAACCGCAAGGTAATCGTTCCATTTCACAAGCTGTCGCAGTGGCTAACCTACTCTATCGCGGAGACGCTGATCCGCAGCGCGTGGGTCGTGCGCGATCTCGAGCAGCTCACTGGGCTGGCCGAATACCGAAACGGTGG
>JABAHR010004965.1_pt1 | contig 12669 bp, 14 predicted proteins | sample 7062101 | NCBI WGS metagenome assembly JABAHR01 (sample SAMN14534553, study PRJNA622989) | marine sediment metagenome | biome: marine biome [ENVO:00000428]; feature: marine pelagic biome [ENVO:01000023]; material: deep marine sediment [ENVO:00002113] | place: India: Gulf of Kutch | collected...
CCCCTGATCTGCTATCTCTCCCTACGGCGGCTTCCGGCCACAAGCGGACATCGGTGAGGCGCCTCCACTGCGAGACATGTGCCCTGAATATCACATTTTCGCTACGACAGCCGCTATCGTCGCGCCCGTAATTCCTGCTCGTACAGCTTCAAGTATGGGATCCACGATAGCGATTGTTAGTGTGTTGACGTTCATCCCACATGACCAGGCTGCGGCTACTGAGACTTTCGTCACAGACTACCTAAGATTGATCGTATGACACTAAGGCCCCCATTATGTCAAGGAGCGGCTGTGACGATCATACATGACGCGATTGTGAAGTCCCTCGAGGAGAAGCGAGCGAGTCACGGTCCTCAGTCTTCCAGAAACAATTCCAACTCCGGGACATGGAAGCTACTACGCAGTCTGCGCTCCAAGAACGCTGAGGTTGAGAATTTCTTCGCAGAAAAAGCTAANNACTCGGGCGAGACTTCATAACGGCAACCTACACGTAGACATCGAGTCCGCTGGAGTTCTAGCACACCAGCTGTCTTGGGCGCCAACTCTGGACTCAACTCCGAACGTTCGAGGCAGTCGGGGGCATGCCGTCATTAATGGCCGCGCCAGACTGGCTCAGTTGGGTCCAATGTCAGCTTTCGACCCAAAAATGCTCTCGTCAGACTCGGTCTTCAACGTCCGCTTCCGGCCATTAGCTGCCGTCTTTCTCAGCCCCGCAAATATCACACTCCAAGGCCCACTTTACCCCCGAAAGCAGTCATTCACGCCCATATCTCTCAATCTTAGGCTGCGGCGGCCTAATCTGAATCGACCCTCTCTCGCCACAATCACCGCACTTCAAAGAAAGCTGAGTGATTGACTGCTCAGCCTTACCCATTCGCACGAAATCGAGGAGGCCCAGCGTTTGTCAGCGGCTACACACACGACAGTGTGCAGCGAACTGATGATCGTACTCGTACAGGGCGAGTGGTGTGTCGACGGCTATGACCATGACCACACGATAAGGCAGAATACCTTTAACACAGACTCGGAGATACACATGGCGATCCTGCTGCGACCACGCGTCAGCCTAAAGATGTATTGGCCTGAGTGCTGCATCCTCGCAGTGTCCGCGATCGTCCCGCCGCTGCTCGTATGGCTCGGCAATCTAGCCCTCGACCGTGCCGGTAGCCTGATGATCCTCGGCACCATCCTCGCGCAATTCATCGCGCTTAACAGAGCAAATATCAAACACGTAAACAACGCGATCCGCGTCAAGCAAGGAAAACAGCCGCTGGATTTTTCTAACGCCAGCCGCGTGTTTGCGTTTGCATCATTTGTGCTAGCAGTAACGGGTGCGGTTCTGGCGCTGCAGTAAGCATCTCGGCCAGAGTGCTGGTGGCAGTATGCGGAACTTGATAACGGCGTTCGTATGCGGCGCGTGGTGCGTCGAGCGTAACTGTGCCCAGACTCTGCACGTGCGGCGTCTAGCCTAACCTCCGCTGCTGAGATGGCTTCGAGCGTCGAGGGCGCTCACTGGGATGTCAGTGTTGCTGAACGTCGATCTCGAAAGTCACCTTGGCAACGCCCGAGCCTTGGCAGTTCATCGAGATCAATCGATTACTGTTTCCATAAACACTGTATAGGAAGCTAAACCCGGTGGGAAACGAACCACTTACTGACATTTGCCCCGTAACTGCGCCTGACTCACCAGGTTCAAAAGAATATTGAAGAAGCGGCCTCCCTGGATTTTCTAAGAGACCGAACTGTGTTGGGGGTGATCTGAGTGAAATAAACGCAAGACCTGTCCCATCCGCTGTGTTACCGCCGCGCGTCGCTTCTTCTCCCGCCGGCGTCTCGGCGCGAACGATACCGTTACCAGGATTAGTAACTTCAAAGTTCAACGCACCGAAACTGGCTAGATTGTCCGCCGTAGTAGTCACATCGACGAAAGGCGAACTGAATACGCTCGTATCACACCTCATTGGTCCCTGAGTTGTCACGTCGAACTCAGACGAGATAGTTGCTGTGGTATTTGCAATCGCTGCAGTGGAAAGAAGAAAACCTACTTGGGACAAAACAAGCGGTATCCGCATGACGATTCTCCTCGCCAAAAGAATCCAGGCACCCGCCATCATCTTCCACAAGTTTATGAGCAATCCGATAGGACTGTCTTGCAGTTCATCGGTAGTTTTCTGCCGTGCCAATTATTATCGGGCAATCATCCAGGCTGGACTACACTCGTTCCTAGTAAGACGGGTATTAGGTAGATTCGAAGCTGGCGAATTGAGTGTGAGAGAGGCTACTAAGGCGCTGGAGCGTCAGGAAAGGGCGAACGTCCGCTCTAGCTGCCGTTTTGCTTACCCTCGGGAATATACCATCCGAGTGTCCGCTTCACCCCCAAAAGCAGACATCCGCGGAACCTCATAGGACCGTACATTACGAGCAGGGCTTTTTCTTTATCCGCCGCCGATCCTGAGCTGGGGATAGTGTATGTACTCGTAGTTAAAGGTATTACCCGTCTCGTCGAACAGAACCAGCGACTGCTGAAACATGACCGGCGGAGGGGATCGCGGAGGAACCGTCGCTTCGGCAATGTACAGCCGGGAATCGTGGAGATAGATGCCTGCAAACGTACGCGAGCCGTCTGAATTGGTGATCTGTAGCTGATGGCCGTTGACCCGCTGGATGTAATGAAATGCATCGTAGGTAATCTCGCCGCCGCGCCTGCGAATATTCCACGCTGCGTACGCGATGGACCCGATCACATCGACGGCCCAGTAGAGTGACCCATCATCGGCACTCGTCTTGTTCGTGCGTTCGGAATGTATGCGCCTGGCATCAGTGTAGTCGACGACGGTAAGCGAGTACCGGCCTCCCGCATTCTCCGCCGAATAAGTCCGCGCCGGGAAGATCACGCCGTACTCAGACTCGTAGTCGATGTCCTGGATCTGGGGTCCGCCAGGCGGAAACTCGATTGCAAAGCGATCGACTTCACTAGTGAACTCAGTCCACCGTTGCGCGAATATCGCGGGCGCGAACAAGACCAAAACGACGATGGTCAACAAATTAGTAAGATGCATTGTCGAGTCCCTCATAGTGCTTTCGCCGATTCAGTCAATCCTCTCTTGGGGCAGCGTTCAATGTCGATCGTGTCGCGATGTCCGACTCGCAGGTCGCGTCATAAATTGGCGTGTCGTCCGGAACGCGATCCCAGACAATCTCGCTGACGTACGGTTCACTCAGGTACACCGGATCGTCCAATGTGTACTGTACCGTTAGCTTGTTTCCATCTGGGCTTAGCGAGTACCGCTCGACAAGAGTTTTCTCAGCGCTGCTAGGAACATCCGCGCCGTTGCCGTTCGGCTCCCACCCGGATGCGAGACCGGCGAGGTTTGGCTCGAAACCGCGCGATTCGATCACGAGCGTCTCCCCCTCCATACGTCCGACGCGAGCACCGAAGCCCGGTGGGCCAGTATCTGGCTCCGATGCGCCCAATGTCACTCTGCGATCGATACTCTGATACTCCTGGAATAGCCGTATCTCGTCTCCGTTCGTCGTGATCTCGTAAATGTATGGCAGAAATAGCATCGCGGGCAGATTGGGAGGCACGCATTCCATCGCCGGTGTGTTCTGCGGATCGAACGCCGCCCTCGCGGCCCGACCGGCCTCGTTCAACGGCAACGGTGATTCGGCGATAGCCTGACCCTCGATGTAGGTCAACCAGCGACCGGCGAATCGCGCCGTACCGCGGCCTTCCAGTCGCGCGTCCGTAACCCGATAGGTCGGCGCGCTGCGTATGGACCTCAACATCTCGAATTCGTTGCCGTCAGCCGTGATCATGAAGGTAGCAAGCAACAGGTTCTTCTCGGGCACGCGGCTTCTCGGGCCGGTGATCGTGACGGGATCGCCGACACGCAACGTAGTCTCGTCGACGCCCATTCGGCGCAGCAACGCAAATGCGTGCGCTTCGACTTCCCAGACCTCCTCAGTACCGTCGTCGCGCTGGCGGGTTACACCTAGAAACGAATGGGGACTGCGCAGATCGACTTCCGACAGCACACCCGAGAGTTCGACGACGATGTCGGAGTCGTAGTGAGTCGCAAAGGAATGATGAGCAGTTGCCGTTGCAGTCGCAGCTAGGGCTCCAATGGCTGCGATCACCATATTGAGTCGGTAAAAGACTCTCATGACGAGCACCTCCCGGGAATGATTCTTCTAATGCCGCGCGCTCGTTAATAGAGCATATCAAATGATCGGCGCTATCGACCCGCGATACTGCGCTCCATTCGCTCGCGTAGCTCGGACGTCACATCGGGTTCGATGTCGAACCAGAGTTTCCACGCCGGCCGGCCCTGATGCAGCAGCATACCCACCCCATTGNNCCATTGATGGTTCGATTGCCGCGCTCTCGCGCAGCGGCCAGGAACGGCGTTTCGAGTGGTACGTAGATAATATCCGAGACGAGCGCGTCGGGTGGCAATTGGTCAAGCCGTATGTCCAGCGCGGTTTCTCCAATCATTCCCTGACTCGTCGCGTTGACGGCCATCGCAACACCATCGAGCGCGTCGTGGCGCTCTTCCCAGCGCAGAGGTGTAATCGGGCCGCCCAATTCTGTGGCCATTGTCTCGGCCCGCTCGAACGTGCGGTTGACGAGCCGAATCTCCGTCGCGCCTTCCTGAAGCAACGCGTAACAGACCGCGCGCGAGCCGCCGCCTGCGCCGATCACAGTTACAGGGCCCGCGTCCGCACGCCAATCCGGGTGCTCCTGCTTGAGGCTGCCGAGGTAGCCGCGCCAATCGTTGTTGGTACCGAACAGCGAGCCGTCCGACCGTACGACGACGCAGCTGATCGCACCGATGATGTTCGCGACCTCGTCCACCTCATCGACGATCTTCATCGCTTCCTGCTTGTGCGGGATCGTGAGGTTACAGCCGGCAAAGCTCAGCGGATGCAGCCCACGTAACGCCGGAGCGAGATTCTCCGGCATGATTGGCAGTAACACGTAGCTGCCGAGAAGACCGAGCTTGTCGATCCAGTAGTTATGCATGAGCGGCGAGCGCGAGTGCATAACAGGCCAGCCCATGACACCCGCGAGCAGATGTTTCGCGTTATCTGTCATTGCGACGTTATGGTCCACCGGTCGCGAGCTTGGCGCTGAAGTGATCCCAGGTACGTTTGAACAACGTCTCGGTCCAGAGCTTCGCTTGGCAGGCCGCCACTTCTTCTTCACTGAATGCGTAAGGCTTACCGATCTGCAGAGCACGATACTGCCGATACGCGTTCTCCTCGAGATAGTTCGCCAGCACGAATGCCTCGACGATGTTCTTGCCACAAGTCACGGCACCGTGCGACTTCATCATCGCTGCGGGACGATCGCCCAACGTGTCTGCGAGCCGCTTCGCCATATCCGGATTGTTGATCGAGTTCGGAGAGTCGAGTATCGGCATCGGATAAACGAGCGCCCCCTGCGCATAAACAGGCTCGTAGCTCTCACCGACCATGGTCAAGAACGTCGACCACTTCGGATGCGCATGCACGATTGCCTCAACATCCGCACGCGCTTTGTAGATGCCTGCGTGCAGATGAAATTCGAGCGGCGGTTTGCCATTGCCCTCGAGCACGTTACCGTCGAAATCGATGGTGCATATATCATCGGTCGTAAGCTGACTACGCTGGCAGGTACCGATGTTGATGTACATCTTGCCCTCGCCCGCCCGCGTGCTCGCATGACCGTTATAGTCGATGATGTCCGAGCTCTCGAGCATGCGGATGCAGTCGACCAGTTGCTGTTTCAGTGCTTCAGTCTCACTCATTGCTATTTACCTATCCGAACGTCGTCTCTAACCCGATCACCAGTCGACCTCCCTGCTGAGTTCCGTGCGCCAGAGATTCCACGCACGCATGCAGGCTGCTTTATTCGGCACGTCGGCGAGTATGCCTTCCTCCTTCGATAACGCCGCAATAGGACCGCCGGCGGCCAGCGCATTCGTCCAGTGTTGGATCCGTGCGTTTACCTCCGTGTAGGCCGCACGAAACACGGCCGTCTGCAGCGTTTCGCCGCAGGCGACGGCACCGTGGCCGCGCATGAGCACGACATTCTTTCCAGCCACGACAGCGGCCAATGCCACGCCCTTGTCATTGTCGCTGACCAGCATATCCGTATCGCCGAATTGCTCGCTGATGTCGAACACGGGCACGCCTTCGGCAATGAACGCGGCGTTGTGAAACATCGCGCGCATCTCGGCGCCGACGAGACCGAACGGAACGACGGACGGCGAATGGGTGTGGACCACGGACATGATGTCCGGCCGCGCCCTATAAATCTGGCCATGGATGAAGCGCTCCAGAAAACTGCCCCGCCCTTCGGCGTTCACGGGATTGCTGTCCAGGTCGTACTCGATGATGTCTTCCGGCGTCACGAGCGCCGGTGCCATGGAGCGCGACAGCAGATAGCGATCAGGTGCAGCCGGGTGACGAATCGATACGTGACCGAAGGCATCGACCACCCCTTGCGCGGCCAGAATACGGCTCGCGGCCGCAAGATCGCTCATTGTCTCGGCTGCGACTGCGCCACCGGAGTTGGGAGTGTCTGTCATTTCGTCTTTCTCTAGTACTAGATGATGACTTTCGTCATCAACCCTTTCGGGAATATCTCTTCGGGTTCGAACTGACGGTGCGCGATACCCTGCTGGAACGTATAAAGCGCCATCTGCTCCCAGGTCGCGCGGTTCTCCTCGATACCATAGGGAAACGGGTCGCCGCCGAATTTCTCGCGCATGTCTCGCGCATAGGCGGCGAGCCAGGGCAGTGGATATCGCGACACGGCAGGCTCCAGCAGTCGCTCGACGCTACGGCGCTTTGACTCGAGAAACGCATCGTAGAGATTGCGCGCGACCCAGGGATTTTCCTCGAGGATCCTTTTCTGCAACGCGATGATGTGCATGATCGGCCAGACCTTCGTCCTGTCGTAATACGCCTCTTCCATGCCGCGATAGTCGGGATAGAGGCGCACGACGTCAGGATGTCCCTCGAGGAAGCACCTCGGCGGCCGCGCAATGATTGCGCAATCTATCTCGCCGCTCGCGAGCATGTCGCTCAGTGAACGCTCCATGACGCGTGTGATCTGCACGCCCTCGGGAACATTGAGCTCGACCTTCTCCTCGCGACCCGGCGCGTTGGCGCCCGCCTGATACCAGTGCACGTCTGTCAGCTTCACACCGACTTCGTTATGCATCCATCCGCGCATGTAGACCGCAGCAGAATGCGCCCACTCCGGTGAGCCGATGCGCTTACCTTTGAGGTCTTCGACAGTTTTTATCTTCGAGTTCTTGTTGACGTAGAACGAGCTGAATCGAAACAGCCGCGAGCAAATCACTGGCAGCCCAATGATGTCCGAATCCTCGCGCGTGACTTGAGTCGTAAATTTAGCGAACGACAACTCGGCGAGATCGAACTCACGATTCGCGGTGAAGCGCGCGAAGCAATCGTGATGACCGAGCGTCAACCAGTTGTGGTCGATGCCCTCAGCCTTTACGAGACCCAGGCGGAAGTCGCGAAAGTGATCGTAGTCGCCCGTCGCGATGGATAATTTCACGAGTGACAAGCGACGCCCCCTCTTCTTGGCGCTTGGCTACGGATCATATCGGAAATCAATAACCTACGATGCCGGTCGTTCGGTGAGCCCCTCAAGCGAAAACGTCCGGGAATTTCGCCATGACCTCGCGCGCAAGCTCCTTCGAGGTCTGCGCGACCGCCGGAAAATCGTCAATGCGCTCATAAGGAATGCAGGCGTTGATGACGGCACGCGTGTTGTAGAGCACATCGCTGGACTGGACCATCGGATCGAGTCGCGAGGACCAGCATTTGTCGAGCAACGTAATGTCGGTCTTCGGATCGGAACGCGTACCCATGGCCCACATGACGTCGTGAATGTCGCTCGGGTCGATATCATCGTCGACGACCACGACGTAGCGCCCGCAGTACCCTGTCGGATTGATCTGCGACGCGATGAGTCCGGTTTGCGTCGCATGCCCGAAGTAACGCTGCTTGATCGCCACGACCACGAACGTTCGACCAGAACCGCCCTGGTGTATCCAGACACCCCTGACATCGGGAATCGAAGCACTATCGAGCGAATCCCACAGCGAAGCCGAGCGCAAGAAACAACGCTCGAACAAATGTGAGTGCGGCGGTTTCTGGCTCGCTGCACAGGTCAAGATCGGATCGTTACGATGGTAGATTCGCTTCACGGTGATCACAGGCTCGGGCCGCGCGCCACCGGCGTAGTAACCATGCCACTCGCCGAAGGGCCCTTCCTCGGTCGTCTCGGTCGGACTGACCTCACCTTCGAGAACGATTTCAGATCCAGCCGGAAACGGCAGACCTGTCAGCTCACCCTCGAGGACATCGAGCGGCTGCCCCGTCAACGCCCCTGCCCAGTCGAGCTCACACACCGAATCGGGAATCGTGCAACGCGCAGCGAGGAAACTGACCGGATCGATACCGACCACGATCAACATCGGACAAGGCTTGCCGGCTTTTAGATATTTATCACGCTGGATCAAACCCTGCTTTCCATTGGAGATATAGGACGTGGCCTTGTTCGACCCGAGCGCCTGAACGCGATACGTGCCCATGTTGACGCGCCCCGAGTCCGGGTCTCGCGTAATGACGCCACAGGCCGTGCCGATATAACGGCCGCCGTCGGCCTCGTGGTGGATAGGAACTGGAAACCGAAACATGTCGACTTCGTCGCCATCGACGATGTTCTCGAGCACTGGTGCGTCCTTGACCGTTCGGTACGGCACCGGCTCGTGCGCGGCCATCGCGTGCCGAACGCTGTCGAGCATCGCCATGCGGTCCTCGCCCTCGCGCGCCTCCATGCCTAACGCAAGCGCAAGCCGCGCCGGCGAGCCGAGCATGCCGTACAGGCACCGCAAGCCCGCCGGATAGTCCGGAATGTTATCGAACAGCAATGCCGGTGCGCGCTCGACTTTCTGCCGGTACAGCACTTCGGTGACGGCACCGAGCTCCTTGTCCCAATGCGCGCCGGCGACGGTCTGCAGCTCGCCGGCGGCTTCCACTGCCGCAAGAAATTCCCTTAGATCTGTCTGAATCATGAAAAAGCTCCGATGCGCGTTCTCCGCAACTAGCCCGCAATGAGGTCGATCAGCATGCCGCGGTAGAGGTCGTACGATAGGCCCCACTCGAAGAGTAGCCATGCCAATACGGTTACTGCCAGCGCCGTGGTAAGCGAAACTCCCAATGACTTCGAGCCGTCGAGCTTGAGCGACAATCCGATGTAGACGAACACGGCAGGTAAAATTCCGATTAGCACGGTCAGCATGACGAGCAAGGCTGTCCAGCCGACAGAATAGCGCAACGCTCTACGAATCGGCGGCAGCTCGGGCGTAGTTTCGGCGTTGCCTCCCTGCAGGATCTTATCGATGCGTCGTCCCAAAGACGTCTGCGCCTGCACGAGAATCTCGAGTACCAGGAACGCCATCGTCACCCAGGCGACGAGCACGGGAAGCGCTCGTTCCTCCGGCGCGTATCCATAAGAAACGACGAGGAAAGCGGCCATGCCGAGCAACAGAGACAGCGGCACGCGCGCCTGCNNACAGGAAGCGCAAGGCTCATCACGACGAGCGCGAGCAGCACATCTGCGACCGGGCGGGTGAAGAATATCGAATAACTACCGTCCGACATCATGAGTGACTGATGGTAGCTCCGCTCGGCGATACCGCCGAGCACGAGCGCTATGACGAGCGTGATGCGCGGGTAGTCATACCGCACCATGAAGTAGCCGATGACACCGAATACGGCTGCCGCGATGACGTCACCGAGATTCGACTGCAGCGCGTAGGCACCGATCAACGCAACCGAAATTACGATCGGAGCAAGGAATCGAACATCGGTACGCGTAATACGTACGAGATAGCGTGCGAGCACGAGACCGGTTGCAGATGCGATCACGCACGCGAGTGACAACGCCATGATGAGGCCATAGATGAGACCCTCGTTTTCGAGCAGTAATCGCGGTCCGGGCTCGAGGCCGTGCAAAACCAATACGCCGAGGAAAACGGCCATCTCGGCACTGCCCGGAATACCGAACGCCAGCGTGGGCAGCAGCGAGCCGCCGTCTTTCGCGTTATTCGCAGCTTCTGAAGCGATGACGCCCTGGATGTTGCCTCGACCGAAACTCTCAGGCTCGCTGGAGATCTGCCGCGCCGTGCTATACGAGAGAAACGACGCAACAGTCCCGCCGATGCCGGGCACTGCTCCGACGAACGCTCCGATGGCTGAGCCGCGAAGCAGCGTCGGCAGATTGCCGAAAAGCGCCCTGATACCGCTAAACACATGGTCGAGGCGCTCGTTGCTGCCGTCTGTGGCAACGCGTCCCCCAACCGTCGATAGCTGGATCATCTCGGCGATCGCAAAAAGGCCGATCAACGCCGGAACGAGCTGAACGCCGTCCCAGAGATATTCGACTCCAGCTGTATAACGCAGCCCACCACCGACCTCATCGAAGCCGACGAAGGCGAGCGCGAGTCCGAAGCCGCCGCTGATGAGCCCGCGCAAAAGCTTACCGCCCGTCGATACGGCGATGGCGCTCAAGCCCAGCACAGCGAGCATGAAAAACTCGGGTGGACCGAACAGCAACACCACGGCTTTGGCGATCGGTATGACGGCCAGCATGAATCCGACGCCGATCAGTCCGCCGAGCGCCGAGGCGGTGGCTGCAGCGCCGATGGCCGTGCCAGCCTTACCCTGCCGCGCGAGCGGATACCCGTCGAAGCAGGTTGCGGCGTTCGGCGCAGCGCCTGGCGTGTTCAGCAGTATCGCCGACAACGAGCCGCCAAAAGGGACGCCTCCCATGATGCCGCCGACGAGCACGATCGCCGAATCCGCGTCCATGCCGAATGTCAGCGGAATCAGCAGCGCGAGCGCAGTCGTACCGCCTAGGCCGGGAATGGCGCCGAACAACAGTCCGATTGCCGTGCCGAGCGACAGATAACTCAGCGACTGCAGCGTGAACAGATGGGCGACGGCCTGTGTCAGCGCATCCGTCAAAGGAAATCTTTGAACTGCTCGTAGAGCGCGCGCTGATTCGTGACGTTGGCAGCCGCCTCTTCGGCAGACAGCGGCGCAAACGGCAAACCGATCGATTCCGACCAGCTTATGAGCTCCTCGTCCGCAAGCGCGTTCTGCAACGCTTCGGCGAGGATCGAGCGCGCCTCGGGATCGAGGTTCGGGGGCGCGCCGAGCATGCGCTGCAGCGCCAATTGGCTCAAATCGGGAATACCGAGCTCCGCAGGCGTCTGCGCATCCGGATAAGAGCTCGAGCGCTCGAGACTCGCGATGACCCGCAGATCGCCGGTTGCCGTATACGAGCCGATCGAGTTCGATGCGCCGAGCGCGACGTCTCCGTCACCTCGCACGACCGCAAGGATGTAAGCCTGACTGCCTTCGTAACCGGTGATGACGCTCGCGTCCAGACCGAGCATGCGCGCGGCGATGACCGAGGCCGCGTGCGCCGAGGAACCCGCGCCCGTGGCCGTAAACTTGATCGGGCGGCCCAGTGCCCGCAGATCCGCGACGCTAGTCACACCGCTCGAGCCTGCCGCGACCAGCAGATACTGGTCTTCGGACAACCGCCCGAGCCAGGTGACCTCCGACAGATCGTAGGCGATACGTTCACCCAGTATTTCCGGCAACATGAGCCCCGGCAGATTGAACGCGCCTATCGTGTAACCGTCTGGCCGCGCTCTGAAAATTGCCGTTGCGCCCTTGCGCCCACCGGCGCCCGGCATGTTTCTCGGGATCAGGTTGACGTCGTTCGGCAGATACTTCTGCAGGTAAGGCAGAACGCCGCGCACGTAACTGTCGAAGCCACCGCCGGCAGCGTAGGGAATGATGACCTCNNAAGCCACCGCCCGCGGCATAAGGAATGATGACCTCGATGTCGTCTTCCGGAAACTGCGCCCGCGCACCCGTCGTCGCGCCGAGCAGCGCAACGCTCAAAGCGAAAATCGTTGCGATTCTTCCCATCACGCGTGTAGAGCTTAGGCGTTCACGGGGCCGTGTCAACAAGCCGAAAAGCATCCGCGACCGTCATTTCAGCCAGGGCTGAAGCGCCGGAAACGCGTTTCCGAGGACGTTTTGCGGCCACGGAATCGCGAGCACCTGGTCGAACAGCAACGCGCTAAAGGCCGTGATGCCAACGGCAAGTAGCAGCGCTTGGCGCAGCGACTCACGCCCCCAGAACCGCACGCTGGCACCGACGAACAGGAACATTGCCGGGAGCATGCCGATCAGATGCGCGGCCACGAGATAGGCCAGAACCCAACCGAAAAACTCGGCGGCGCGTATGAGAACGATGCGCAGATCGAGTCCGCGCGCGGCGTCGAGAACCGGCGCATCGGTCGGCGCCGGCTCACTGCCGCGAACGGCGGGCGCGATGCGCAAGAAGAGCTCGTTACCCAAACTCAGTGCGGCGCAGACGAGCGCGATCAGCGTCACCGTCAAAGGCACGATTCGAGCCTCGAAGTTCCACTCGAGCAGCACGATGAGCGCAGCGAGGAGTGCAATAACGATGACGGACGTAAAGGCGGCGGTCGCAGTCAGATGCGGGCGCAGAAGACGTGGCGCATTACCGGACGTGAGCCCCGCGTGCAGATTTCTGATCAT
>JABAHR010012031.1_pt1 | contig 12658 bp, 9 predicted proteins | sample 7062101 | NCBI WGS metagenome assembly JABAHR01 (sample SAMN14534553, study PRJNA622989) | marine sediment metagenome | biome: marine biome [ENVO:00000428]; feature: marine pelagic biome [ENVO:01000023]; material: deep marine sediment [ENVO:00002113] | place: India: Gulf of Kutch | collected...
GTTCAACCAGAGTTTCGACGTGAGCCTCGGGGTACGTTACAGCTACGACGAGAAGGACTTCTCCCAGGAAGTGCTGCCGGACCCGCAGAATTCGCTGCTCGCCTACAAGGTGCAGACCGGGTTCTCGACGCCGAACGGTGCCCTCAGGGACAAGCAGGACTGGAATGAAGTCACTTATCGTGCGGTTGCGAACTGGCGCCCGACAGCGACCGCGCTGATCTTCGGTAGTATCACCACGGGCTACAAGCCGGGTGGCTTTGGCAGTTTCAACATAGAGCCGGGCTGCCCCGGTGTGCCGTTCGGATTGTGCGTGGCTGATCCCAATGTCGACAAGCCCGGCGACTTCGGACCTGAAACCGTAACTTCCTATGAAATCGGCTACAAGGACACCTATCTCGACGGCCGCATGCAGCTCTCGGCCAATGCGTTCTTCTATGACTATGAAGACCTGCAGGCGATTTTCGGCGAGGGCCCGCGCACCGTTGTTGATAACGTTGGCCAGGTCGAGGGGACCGGTGTCGAGTTCGACGTCAATACGGCCATTACCGACAACATCAATTTCAGGGTCGGCGGATCCTGGTTCGATTCGGAGGCCACGAATGTCCAGGCTTTCTGCGCGAACGGGGAAGCCATCACGGGAAGCGCGGATGCGTGTGAAGGCGTATCGATCCCGTGGGCGCCCGAGTGGACGGCATTCGCCGTCGTGAACGCGGGCTTCCCGATGGGCAACGGGGAACTCTTCGGGACGATCTCCTGGTCTTGGGAGGACGACTACCGGGGCGACTGGCCGGACCCGAGCATCATCTACCAGCGTATCAAGGCGATCAACAATACCGATCTCATGATCGGTTATCGGACCGACAACTGGAACCTGCGCGCATACGTCGAGAACGTATTCGACGGCGTCTGGTATGACGGCAACTACGCGAATGACGATCCGGACTCGATCATTATCTATGCCGAGCACACGTTCGGTCCGGCGCGTCCGCGAACGGCAGGAGTTCGATTCACATACAACTTCTGATTGTTGTTGGAAGCAGCGAGGGGCGGTACCGCGAGTTCGCTGAGCGAATTCGCGGTACCGCCCCTTTTTCAATACCGGGAGGCGCTAATGGGGACACTGACGGGCACCGTCGTATCGGTACATGCAGGCGATAATTCCGATCTGAGCAAGGAAGAACGGGGTTCGATTACGGTCGAGCTCGATGGGATCGTCGGCGATCGGCATCGATCCCTGACGCGCCGCTGCTGGGCCGGTGACAAGCAACCCGAGGGCACCGTCCGTCGAAACGAGCGCCAGTGGAGCGCTGTATCCATCGAGGAACTCGAAGAGATTAGTGCGGACATGGGTCTTGCGAACGTGCTTGCTGCGACCGACCTGGGGGCTAACCTGTGTATTGCCGGCATCGCCCAGCTATCACGTTTGCCCAAGGGAACCGTGCTCCGGTTTCCATCGGGCGCCGAACTCGTCGTCGTCGAGTACAACCCGCCGTGTCACGACATGGGCAAGAAACTTGCAGAAAAGCATACGACGACTACCGGGGAGCCTCTTTCGAGCACGGCGTTCTCAAAGGCAGCGAAGCTCAAGCGCGGTATCGTTGGCATAGTCGACGTGCCCGGCACGATCAGCGCCGCCGACGAAGTCGAAGTCGATATCTACGAGCATCCATCCTGGCTGGTGCGCAGCACCGGCTGATGAACATCTATACGACAACGATCGCGATAAGCATCCTTGTCTATATCGTGATCGGCAACTACGCCGGTCGCGGCATCAGGAACCTCGACGACTACTACGTCGCCGGTCGTCGGGCACCGACCCTGTTGATTGTCGGCACGCTCGTTGCGAGCCTCGTCAGTGCGACGATGTTTCTCGGCGAAGCTGGCTTCGCCTACGACATCGCCGCCGGCCCCTACACGATATTTCCGCAGTCAGCCGCGATCGGCTATGTGCTCGGCGCCTTCTTCTTCGGGCGCTACCTGAGGCGCAGCCGCACGACGACCGTTGCCGAATTTTTCGGCAAACGCTTCGTGAGCCGGCGCGTCCAGGCACTGGCGGGTTTCACGATCATCTTCGCGCTGGGCGGCTACCTGCTGGCCGTGACGCAGGGCGCGGCCATTCTGCTGTCCGAGCTCACCGATCTGAGCTACACCGAATGTCTCTTCGTTGCCTGGCTGAGCTATACGGCGTTCACGATGTACTCGGGATCGCGCGGCGTCATCCTCACCGACACGATCATGTTCCTGCTGTTCGCCTTCGCGAGTGTCGCCGCCGTCAGTTTCGTCGTCAGCGACCTGGGCGGCGTGCCGGGCATCGTCGAGCAGCTGACCCGGATCGACGAGAAGCCCGGCCTCGTATCCTGGCACGGTGCCGTTGGTCCGGGGCGGGATTTCGCGACGCCTATGGACTACCTCATCTGGGCGATCGTCATCGACGTCAGCTGGGCACTCGTCTACATGGTCAGCCCCTGGCAGTCGAGTCGACACCTGATGGCGAAGAACGAGCACGTCGTGCTGCGGTCCGCTACGATTGCCGCGGTCGTCGTGGCGCTCATGCAGGTCATGGTCTACGGCATGGGCGGCATCATCAATCTCGGCATGCCGGACATCGATCCGCCGGACAGTGCCATGATTTGGGCATCGCTCAACATGCTGCCCGGCGTGCTCGGCGCGCTCATGCTGGCGGGCATCACGGCTGCGGCGCTGTCGTCCGGCTCGACCTTCCTGTCGCTCGTCGGGTTCAGCGTCAGCAACGATATCGGCATTGTCGATACGACGGATCACGCTGCGACCCTCCGCTTCAGCCGCATCATGATGCTGGCCGCCGGCGCCGTTGTCCTCGGGCTCGCGCTCGTTTTTCCCCCGCAGATCTTCTGGTTGACGACCTTCATCGCCACCGTTTTCGCATCGTCGTGGGGACCGGTCGGCATCATGTCGATCTGGAGCCGACGCATCACCGAGGCCGCCGCTTTCTGGGGCATGTTGACCGGGCTGGTCTTCAATGTAGTACCGAAGTTTTTCGTCTTCATCGGCGCGATCAGCCTGCCGTCGTACCTGGACCCTGCGATCATCGGCTTTGTCGCGAGTCTTGTCGTAACGGTAGTGATCTCGCGGCGCACGATCGTGACGGCCGAAGAGGCGGACTACCTCGATGCCCTGCACGAGCGGCCGGCGGACGAAGTCGAGCGCTCGAAAGTGCGCAAGACACTCGTCGCGCCCCTCGTCCTGATGATCGTCAACGGTTTGCTGGCGCCCTGGTTCCTGCTCGAGCAGTACCTGAAGCCCTACCAGGCAGCGACCGGGCAGCTGCTCGACGATGGCTCGCTCAACGTCTGGACCGGGGAATTCGCCGCCATTGCGGCCTGGGTCGTCACCTGGTTCGGCCTAGGGCTCTTCAGCATCTGGTATATCCGGCGGTCCTATTCGGCGCCGGCGGCCACTCAGTAATCGGCTGGCGGCGTCGCGCGTGCTCGGTCAGGCATCCAGAACGGTTTGGTCCTGATCGTTCCCCTGGCCATGCGGCGGTACTGACGCAGATCCTTCGTCTTGTAGATCTCCACCCAGATATCGCCCTTCAAGAACTCGCTCCTGATCATCGCCAGCGCAATGTTGGCCTTGACGGCGGGCGACCACATGGCCGACGTGACGTAGCCGATGTCTTTCTTGCAGGCTTCGGTGTCATAGATGATCGAGCCGTACGCAGGCCAGTTGCCCTCGACGTCGAGCCGGGCCAGCGTCCACCTGGGCCCGCGCCGTTTCTCCTCGAGCAGGGCCGCGCGGCCGCTGAAATGCGGCTTCTTGAAGTCGACCAGCCAGCCGAGCTGCAGCTCGAACGGCGTCTGGTCGTGCTCGAAGTGAACGGTCTTGAGCGCCTCGGTGAAGTCGACGAACGGCATGATGAAACCGGCCTCCATCCTCGCCATGTTGGTGGCGGCTTCGCCATAGGGCTGGATGCCGTAATTCTCGCCCGCCGCGTAAACCGCGTCCCAGAGGTCGAGGGCGAATTCGCGAGGCACCCAGAGTTCATAACCGAGGTCACCCGTAAAACCGGTGCGCGATACGCGCAGCGTGTCGCCCTGAAACGGGAAGTGACGGATGTCGAAGGCCTTGAGGCTGCCGATGTCTTCGAGGCCCATTTTCCTGAGAACGGCGCAGGATGTCGGGCCCTGCAGTGACAATCCGGCCAGCGTTTCGCTGATGTCGGTAACCGTGACGTCGTCGAATCCGAACGCGCTCTTCCTGAGCCACGCGGTGCAGGGGCTGCCGCACTTCAGAATGAAGTGGTCATCGGCCAGCTTGAAAATCGTGCCGTCGTCAATAATGCGGCCTTCGTCCGTGCACCAGACGGTATATGCCACCCGGTCAATCCCGAGCTTGGTCACGTCCCTGGTAACCATGCGATTGAGCATCGCCTCGGCATCTCTGCCCGTGATCTCGTATTTCTGCATCGGGCAGATGTCGTAGGTACCGCACTGGTTGCGGATGCAGAAGTACTCGTACTCGGGGTCGTAGTAGTACTCGGCGAACTTGTAGCCGTTCCAGGCACCCCAGGCCTCGCGGATGTTCAGTTCGGCCTGTCGCGGGTGGAAGGGGGAGAGCTTCGGTCGTTCGCCGGCGAAAGCGTCAGTCGCAGTCATAGCTATTCATCGTAGAAGTCGTCATCGGGCACGCTGTTGGGGCGCCTGAGATCGCGCAGGATCTCACGAGCGGCATTTGCGCCGCATGCCGACGACACACCGCCGCCGGGGTGCGTCGACGAGCCGCACATGTACAGGTTCTTCAGGGGCATGCGGTACTGCCCGTAGCCCGGGAAAGGCCGGTTGAAAAACAGCTGGTCGATCGTGAGTTCGCCCTGGAAGATGTTGCCCTCCGTCAGCCCGATCTCGTTCTCGATGTCGTGCGGTGTGCGGACTTCCATGTGCACGATCAGGTCGCGGAAGCCCGGGCTGTAGCGCTCGAGTTTGCTGACGATGGTCTCGCCGAACGCGTCGCGCTTTTCGGGCGTCCACGGACCGTCGGCGAGTTTCGGCGGGCAGTACTGGATAAAATTCGACATCCAGTGTTTGCCCGGAGGCGCAACCGTCGGGTCCCAGGCCGACGGGATGACCGACTCGATAAACGGGTCGTCGGACCAGGTGCCGCGCTTCCAGCAGTCGTAGGCGCGCTCCATCGTTTCCATGGAGCCGGTGAATGCCTGGCCGCCACGGTCGACATAGCGGTTCTCCGGCAGGCCCGTGAACTTCGGCAGGCCCGACAGCGCGATATTGACCTTGCCGGACGAGCCGCGAATCTTGAAGTTCTTTGCTTTCTCGTAGATGCCGTCGGGCAGGTCGTTCCTGTCGATGATCTTCGTAAACGTGCGCCGCGCGTCGAGATTCGACACGACGATACCGGCGCGCAATTCGTCGCCGTTCTCGAGCGCGACGCCTGTGGCTTTGCCGCCCTCGACGATGACCTGTCCGACACCCGCATTCATCCGGATCTCGCCGCCGAAGCTCTCGAGGGCACTCGCAATCGCTTTCGAAATGGCGCCCATCCCGCCGCGTGCGAGCCCCCACGCACCGATGGTGCCGTCGACGTCGCCCATCACGTGGTGCAGCAGGATGTACGCCGAGCCCGGTGACTGCACGCCCAGCGCCGTGCCGATGATGCCCGGACTCGCCATGGCGGCCTTGATCATGTCGTTCTCGAAATAGTCGTCGAGAAAGTCGGCCGCGCTGATCGTGAAGAAACGAATGTATTCGTAAATCTCGCGCTCGCCCAGGGACCAGAGCTTCTTCCCGAGAAACAGCAACTCGCGGATGTCGCGGAGCTTGAATGACGTGGGCTCGGGCGGCGTGCGCAGCAGCGTCTTGCGGATGAACTGGGAATAGCGGGTCAGGTCCGCCTGGAAGCGGTGCATCGCGTCCGCGTCGTGCGGTGAATGTCGCATCAGCTCGTTGTACGCTGCCTGCGCGTCGTGGTACCCGATCAGCCGCTCGTCGCCGTCACCGAAGTTCACCGTGGCGAGGTAGGGCACGAGGATGAGGCCGTGGCGGCTGAGGTCGAGATCGCGGTGTATCGCCTGGCGCATCATGCTGCAAACGTAGGAGCAGTTCGAGTACGTCCAGCCCTCATGGAGTTCGCGCGAGACGGCGGCGCCGCCGATATAGTCGTTCTTTTCGACGACAACCACGTTCAGGCCGGCCTTCGCCAGGTAGGCGGCGTTCGTCAGCCCGTTGTGGCCGGCGCCGATCACGATCGCGTCGTAGCGGCTCACCCCAGCAACTCCTTCGCGGCATTGTGGCCCGCGAAGCCGGTCAGGTCCCCGGCCGGGTGGCAGCCCGCGCCGCACATCCAGAGGCCGGGAACTGGTGTGCGGTACTGTGCGGCCTCGTACGTCGGGCGCATCATGAGCATCTGGTCCATCGCAAATTCGCCGTGATGCCAGTGGCCGCCGGTCACACCGTAGCGCGCCTCGATGTCGGGCGGCGCGAGGAACTCGCTGGCGACGATCTGCTCGCGCAGCCCCGGCGCGTATCGCTCGAGCGTGTCGATCGCTCGATCGGCCATCGCATCCCGCATCGCGTCGGTCCAGCCGCCCTTGAGCCGGTACGGCACGAACATGACGTGCGCGGACAGCACGTGCTGGCCGGGCGGTGCGAGCGACGGGTCATCGAGGCTCGGAACCGTCACTTCGAGGACCGGGTGCTCCGAACACTGGCCGTACTTCGCGTCGTCGAACGCGAACTCGATCGCGTCCATCTCGGGCGCGATCAGCAGCCGGCCTGCCGGGACGTCCAGCCCGGGGAAGCGCGGCGTCTCGCGGAGCGCGAGATGCAGCTTGGCGACGAGGCCATCGGTACGAAAGCGCCGGATACGGTTGGTGAAGCCGATGTCGAGATTGCTGACGCCCACGAGGTCGAGGAACGTCGACTTGGGGTCGGCCGAGCTGACGACGTTTCGTGCAGAGATCTGTTCGCCGTCTCCGAGTTCGACACCTGTCGCCGCGAGTCCGTCCGGTCCGGCATCGACGAGGATGCGGGACACGCCGGCCCCGGTTCGAATGTCAGCTCCCGCCGCTGTCGCTGCCGCATGCAGCGCCTGCACGAGTTGGGACGGCCGATAGGCCTGCCTGCCCTGGCGATACAGCATCATCAGGACCGCCCCGTTCGGGGAGCGGGGCGCCATTTTCGAGCCGATGAGTCCGTCCCAGCTGACCGCGGCCTTGAGCAGATCGCTGTTGAAGCGCTCGTCCATCAGGTCACGAGCCGGCAGCGCCGCGACACGCAGGAATTCATGCATGTCAGTCTTGCCGAGGCGCCGGAGATTCAGGCCCAGATGAGCGAATGTCAGTACTTCGCCCAGGCCGCCAGGACCGATCCGGGGGATGGTTTTGCCCCAGAACGGATCGAGTGCCGCCGAGAAACGCCGCATCATCCCTGTGAATTCCCGCCAGGCGCTGGCGTCGGCCGCCTCGACACCCGTCACGGCGTCTCGCTCGACGACGACGTGCTGACCGCCAGCGTCGAGACCAACCAGGTGCGGCAGGCCGGCAAGCGGCTCGGCGCCATGGCCGGCAAGGCCGAGGTCTTTGGCTATCGATGCCGGGAAATGTGCGGCGACATGCGCCGGGCTTGCAGAGAAACCCGGATGAAATTCATGTTTTGCAGCGAGACCGCCCGGGACATCCATCGCTTCGAGAACGAGCACCCGTTGCCCCGAGGCTGCGAGGTAAGCCGCGCAAACGAGCCCATTGTGGCCCGCGCCGATAATGATCGAATCGTAGCGATCCAAAGTCCGACCAATGCCTGTAGGTGTGAGACCAACGCTAGATTGCCCAACCGGGCCACGCATCCGCGCCTACACGCTGAATCGGCCGGGGCGCGTACAAGGAGCGGCCTGTCGGGATGGTTGTGGCTCGTGGGAATCTCTGCTGATATGCAATCTGGACGGATCCCGGAGAGGTGCATTGAACGTGTTGAAAGCCTGGCTTGCCAGGCACCGGGTCGAGTACGTTGAGTGCCTCGTGTCCGATTTCGCTGGCGTGGCACGCGGCAAGATTCAGCCGGCGAACGCGTTCGGCGACAAAGCCGTCAAGCTCCCGGTTGCGATCTTCGGACAGACCGTCACGGGCAGCTTTCACATGCGACGGGACAACGTGCGCGATCGCGATATGCGTTGCGTACCGGACCCTGAATCGTTGCGTCTCACGCCTTGGGCAACGCAGCCGACCGCTTGCGTACTGCTCGATTGCCTCGATGCCGACGATACGCCGGTCGACTGCGATCCGCGCGCCGTTCTTAAACGTGTACTGGCGCTCTACGAAGGGTGCGGGTGGCGGCCCGTTGTCGCGCCGGAAGTCGAGTTCTACCTTATCGCTGCCGATGAGGCCGATCGGCCGGAGAGTGCGCCCGAACAGGGCACGACTGCCGAGCCGGACGATTTCCCGGATCCCTACGGCGTCTACCAGTTACATGAACTGGCCGGGTTCTTCGACGAGTTGAAGGAGCATTGCGAAACGCAGCAGATCGGAATCGGAGCCGTTTCGCAAGAGCTCGGGCCGGGCCAATTCGAGGTCAATTTCCAACACGGTGACGCGGTCCGAGCCGCCGACAATGTCTTCCATTTCAAGCGAACGCTGAAGCATGGCGCGGCAAATAACAATCTCCGCGCGTATTTTCTCGCCAAGATGTCTGCGGGACGGCCTGGCAGCTCCCTGCATATTCACCAGAGCGTCTGCGATTCCGGCGGGAGCAACGTGTTCTCCCGGGACGATGGCACGGCTTCTGACTTGTTCAGCGGGTATATCGCAGGTCTGCAGACGTATATGCGTGAAGCACTGCTCCTTTTCGCACCCTACGCGAACTCCTACCGGCGCTTCCTGAAGTACTGGTCGTCGCCAGTCAACCTCGAATGGGGGATCGACAACCGCACCGTGGGCTTGCGGGTGCCCGAGTCGGCTCCCGAGGCCCGTCGCATCGAGAATCGTCTCGCTGGCAGCGACGTCAATCCCTATCTTGCGATCGCGGGCACGCTTGCGTGCGGCTACCTCGGCATGACCAACCGGCTCGAGCCGCGCGCCCCCGTCGAAGGGTCTGCCTATGACGCGCCGTTCTCGCTGCACAGGCATTTTTTTGAGTCGCTTGACGCGTTCCGCGGCAGCGAAGCCATGGCTGATATCCTGGGCCACGACTTTGTGCGTGTGTATTGCGCCGCAAAGGAACGGGAATTTCGCGACTTCGAGGAACGTATTCCCGAATGGGAGCTGGAGGAACTGGGGAAGATCATCTAGACCGGGATGGTCTTCGGCACGGCGAACACCTGTGTCAAACTGGCACCCCGAGCCTTCTGAGGGTACGCATGATGAGTGACGCTTTTCCGGGACCCAAGACGCTGGCGGAACTGGAACGAGGCATCCCGCTTTTCAAGAACGGGGCGCGATTCGAGGCCGAGATGGAGCGTGCCGGCCGGCGCGGTTTCCGACCGGTACGGCAGATCGTCATCGACAGGGCCGACGGCGACTTCGTCTGGGACATGGACGGCAAGCGCTATATCGATTTCCAGAACGGCTGGGCGACGAACCCCCTGGGCAACTGCCATCCGGAGATCCTGGAAGTTGTCGATGCCGCCAACCGGCGCTACGGCTTTCACTACGACCATCCGCTGCGTTACGACCTGGCCGAGAGGCTCGCGGAGATCATGCCGCAGAAGGCATTGCCGCGAACCAACTACGAGGTATCGGGTACCGAGGCGGCCGAGGCGGCCGTTCACCTGGCGCTGACACACACCCGGCGGCGCTACATCATTACCTTTGCCTCGTCCTACCACGGCATGGGGCTTGCAACGAAAGTGCTGAGCGGAATCGACAGCCGTTACGGGACCTACCTCGAAGGGTGGGGCGGCGGTGTAATCAAGGCGCCATATCCCTACAGCGAACACATTCCCGCCGGCATGAGAGAGGAGCAGTACACCGAGTACTGCCTGTGGTACCTCGACAACCACATTCCGCAGTGCGTGGCCGCGCGCGACAACATTGCCGGCATCCTCGTCGAGCCCGGCCTCGCCGAAGGCGGCAACTGGATTCCGTCAACACGATTCTTGCAGGGTATTCGCGTGATCTGCGACAGAAACGACTGGCTCATGATCTCCGACGAGGTCCTAACCGGCCTCGGCCGCACGGGTCGGATGTGGGGCATCGACCATTACGATGTCGTCCCGGACATTCTCGTGTACGGCAAGAACCTGTCCGGCGGCATCGCGCCCCTGGCCGGGATCTCGGCCAGCGACGATATCCTCGGCGACAATACGGACTTCATGTCCGGCTCGACGTTTGCGGGGACGCCGGCGGGCTGTGCGGCAGGGATCAAGACACTCGAAATCTACGAGCGCGATCACGTCGTGGCGCATGCGCAACGTCTCGGCAACATTGCGGCCGGCATCATGCGCGAATGGGACAAATACGCCATCGTGCGACAGGCCCGCGGTAACGGCTTGTTGCTCGGGGTTAGCTTCGGAAAACCGCAGACCGCCGACGTCGAGGAGAAAGACTGGTGGACGGCGCGGGCCGTGCGCGGAAAGATGCTCGAAAACGGCGTCTGGGCCATCTCCGATCGGCAGGACACGATTCGGATGTATCCGGCACTGAACATGGACGAAGAGGTGCTCCGCGAAGGGCTCGAGGTCATGGAAGACGCGATCCGGCATGTCGAGAAGCACGGCCACACCGAAGGCGATGCGGCTCCGTACCCGAGCGGGGTGGCCGGCTTCTAGGACCGGCGACGAATCTACAGTCCGGACCCGTCGTGGGAATAGATCACCCAGATCTTGGTGTAGCCGTCCGTATCCCAGGTGCCGGTCCACTCCTTCGGAATCGTTACCGCCTCACCGGCATTGATCACCTGCACACTGCCGTCCGAGGACGTCAACGTAACGCTGCCTTCCAGGAAGTACATGAACTCGTCGACGCCATAAGGTTCCGTGATCTCTATGCGCGTCTTCGTCGAGCGGTACATGCCGGATGCAAACTTCTTGTCGCTGGACAATAGCGACGTCACGTCGAGTGTCTCGTGACCGTCATCGTGCTTGGTCGCGATCATATCCGGGCGATCGAAGACGGCGCCGGCGATGTCGTCTTTGCTGAGCTTTGCGGGTTTCGCGTTTTCGTGGTGCGCCGCGAACAGAGCGAACCCGCAACGAATAAGATTGCGGCGAAGGCGAGCGTCGTTCTCATAGCGGTTCCTCGTGGTTATCAGAGATAGGCCAGGCCGAGATAGCCAATGATGGTTATCCCGGCCGCGATCAGAGCGTAGGGAATCTGTGTCAGCGCATGCTGCATCGGCGTGCAGCCCGTCGCCTGCGCGGTCAGCACGGTCGCATCCGAATAGAAACATGCGTGGCTGCCGAAGGTGCTCGCCGACAAGGTCGCGCCGATCACCAGGGTCATGTCGGCGCCGAGGTTGTTGGCCAGCGTCGTGACGATGGGCAGGATGATGACGAATACGCCCCAGTTCGAGCCGGTCATGAACGAGACGAGGCCCATCGTCGAGAAAATCATGACGGGCAGGAGTTCCGCCGTCAGCAGGGGCTGCATCGTCGCAACGACGTAGTCGGACAGCTGCAGCTGCGTATTGATGTCATTGAGGATGAAGGCGGCGACGAGGACTCCCAGCGGTTCGATCATCGTCTTGAAGCCGTCGATGACGGTATCGAATACATCGTGCATATCGAGTATCCGGGTTGCCAGGATTACGGCCACGGTGCCGCCGAGCGTGACGTAGATCCCTTTCAGGAAGTCCTTGTCGAACCACAGGGTGAGAATCACCAGCGCGAGCATCGGCAGCACGAACATCGAGACTCGGGGCCTGACCCCGTCTTTCGGCCGTATCGCCTTGTTGGCCTGCTCGATGTGAGTCGCTTCGGGCGGTACCGTGACGCCGGTCTCCTGCGCCCGGCGCTCGGCAGCCTTCATCGGGCCGAGAGCCGGCACGAATCCGTAAATGACCACCGGCACGAGCAACACGGCGACCCAGGCATAGAGCATGTAGGGTATGGCGCCGATATAGACGTCGAGGCCCCGGCCTTCCTCGGCGACGCCGTTGGCGACCAGCAGGCCGGCGAAAAAAGCGCCCCAGGTCGAGAACGGGATGATGACGCTGATCGGCGCGGCGGTCGAATCGACCACGTAGGCGAGTTTCTCCCGCGACACCCTGTACTTGTCCGTCAGGTTGCGCATTGCAGCGCCCACGCCGAGCGAATTCAGGTAGTCATCGACGAACATGAAGATGCCGAGACCCCAGGTCGCGAACAGGGCGCTGCGCTGCGAACGAACCCTCGCCGAGAGAATTTCCGTGAATGCGCCGGTCGCGCCGGTGCGGATCAGGATTCCGATCAGGCTGCCCATGAAACCGCACACCAGGATGACCCAGGCAACGCTTTCATCGGTCATCACGCGCAGGGATGCGTCGGCAAAGCCGCTGACGAAACCGCCGCCATGGAGGATGATCACCCCGACGATCGCTCCGCTGACCAGCGACTCGATCGGGCGCCGTGTCCAGATTGCAAGCGCGAAAACGATCAGCGTCGGTATGACGGAGATAAACCCGGGTGGTTCCACGAAGCCCGGCTCAGCCCAGCTGTTCGTCGACGGCACGGTCGGCAGCGTCGATCGCGCCGTTCACGT
>JABAHR010020001.1_pt1 | contig 12653 bp, 11 predicted proteins | sample 7062101 | NCBI WGS metagenome assembly JABAHR01 (sample SAMN14534553, study PRJNA622989) | marine sediment metagenome | biome: marine biome [ENVO:00000428]; feature: marine pelagic biome [ENVO:01000023]; material: deep marine sediment [ENVO:00002113] | place: India: Gulf of Kutch | collected...
GGATCAGGCCAAGACGCTCGCCCTGGTAGCTGCCGTCGCGCACGCGCGCGACCCACTCGTCGTTGTCCAGGTACCAGTCCACGGTCCTGCCCAGCCCCTCCTCGAAGGTGACCGCCGGTGCCCAGCCCAATTCCGACTTGATCTTGCCGCAGTCAATGGCGTACCTGCGGTCGTGACCGGGGCGGTCCTCGACGTGGGTGATGAGGTCGCGCCGGNNTAGCGCCAGTCATGCCCGGGCCGGTCCTTGACGAAGGTGACCAGCGACTCGGTGCCCGTCCCCTTCGCCGCCGGCGCATCCGGGAAGCGCGCCGCGAGCTCGGGGAGTTCCTCGAAAGCGGCATCGACACCGGCGCAGAGGCGACGGACGATGTCGAGGTTCGCATGCTCCTCGTTGCCGCCGACGTTGTAGCACTCGCCCACTTCGTCGCTGTCCAGGATGAGCTCGATCGCGCGCACGTGGTCCTCGACGTACAGCCAGTCGCGGATGTTCGAGCCGTCGCCGTAGACCGGCAGCGGCTTGCCCGCCAGCGCGTTCAGGATCATCAGCGGGATCAGCTTCTCCGGGAACTGGTACGGGCCGTAGTTGTTGGAGCAGTTGGTCGTCAGCGTCGGCAGGCCGAAGGTCTTGAAATATGCCCGGACCAGATGATCTGCGCCGGCCTTAGAGGCCGAATAGGGGGAATTGGGCGCGTACGGCGTCGTCTCCACGAAGCGTCCCTCGCTGCCCAGGCTGCCATATACCTCGTCGGTGGATACGTGCAAAAAACGGAACTGCTCCGCCTCGCCGGGTTCCAGTTCCCGGCGGAACTCCAGGGCGCATTGCAACAGGTTCTGGGTGCCCTGGACGTTGGTCCTGATGAAAACCGAGGGCCCTTCGATGGAGCGGTCGACATGGCTCTCCGCTGCGAAATTGACCACGGCACGTGGCCTGTATTCCGCCATGAGACGGCCGACCACGTCCGGGTCGCAGATATCCCCCCGCACGAAAACATGGCGTTCGTCGCTTTCCAGGCCGGCCAGGGTGTCGAGATTTCCGGCGTAGGTCAGCAGGTCCAGGTTGACGATGCGCAGTCGCTCATTCAGCGCCAGGTTGCGCAGTACGAAATTGCCACCGATGAAGCCGGCGCCGCCCGTAACCAGGATTGTGTCCATCGCCCAGGTCCCAGGTGCCGACTCAGAACGGGATGTCGTCGTCCTGGAAGTCTTCTTCGGGCTCGGGTGGCTTGGACTGCGCGGGCCGCCGTTCGCGAAATCCGCCCTGGCCTGCCCCTTCGTCCATGCCGCCGCGGCCGCCGAGCATCTGCATCTCGTCCGCGATGATCTCGGTCGTCCAGCGGTCGTTACCGTCCCGGTCCNNGCCGAGCATCTGCATCTCGTTGGCGACGATTTCCGTGGTGTAACGGTCCTGGCCGGATTGATCCTGCCACTTGTTGGTGCGCAGACTGCCTTCCACGTACACCTGCCGGCCCTTGCTGAGGTACTCGCCGGCAATCTCCGCCAGGCGGCCGAAGAACGTGACCCGGTGCCACTCGGTGCGCTCCTGTTGCTCGCCGGATTGCTTGTCCCGCCAGGACTCCGATGTGGCCACCCGGATCTTGGTGACGGCCGCGCCGCTGGCCGTGTAACGGGTCTCCGGATCGGCGCCCAGGTTTCCCACCAGAATTACTTTATTGATACCACGTGCCATGAATGTCTCCATGCCGGCGGAGTGATTTCCGCCCTGAATCATAACTGTCAATGCCGCCGTTTCGGGGGTTGCGGCGACGCCTCGGCCTGACCGCGAAGTGTAGCACACACCACGCTGCTCAAATCCGCGCGACTACTCCTGGAAAACCCTGATTCCGGCCAGTGCCCACACCGCGCAGATGGCCGCTGCGGCCAGCATCGTGTTCGTCGCCCCCGCAACCGAGAACAGCCAGCCGCCGACCGCCCCGCCGGCGAACGCGCCCAGGAACTGGAAGGTCGTGTAAACGCCCATCCTGTGCCCGCGCCCCGCCGATCCCGACATCCTGCTGACCATCGACGGCATGGCCGCCTCCAGCAGGTTGAACGCCAGGAAATACAGGGTCGTAACCGCCAACAGTCCCGCCATGGGCAGGATCCTGGAAAACAGGGCCAGCGAGATGGCCAGCACCAGGAACGCCCATGGCAGTGACCGGCCCTCGGATTCGTGCCCCGACACGCGCCGCAGCAACGGAAACACCAGCACCGCCGAAGCCAGCATGGTCGGGACATATATCTTCCAGTGCACTGAAAGGTCCAGGCCATAGCGGGCCACGAGGCTTCCGGGCAGCACGACAAAGAACAGCGTCATCAATGCGTGCAGCAAGAATACCGAGACGGCCAACGGCCAGATACTGGCAATCGTCCCGGTCGGTGGTAATACATTTTCCTCGGCGGGGCGGCCGCCGGGCGTGAACAGCATCAGCACCATGCCCGCCACACCCAGCGCGCTGGTCAGCCAGAACAGACCGCGCAACCCGAGCGCCGTGGCCAGGGGCACTGACAACATGATGGATACCAGGAATGAAGCACCGATGCCCATGCCGATCATCGCCATGATCACGGACCGGCGCTCCGGGTGGGTCCGGTCCGCGGCAAACGCCAGCGTAACCCCGGCGATGGCGCCGCAACCCTGCAGGGCGCGGCCGGCGATGAGTTCCATCATGGAATCGGCCAGGGCCGCCACGACGCCGCCCAGGACGAACAGGGCCAGGCCGAGCAGGACGACACGGCGCCTGCCCAGGCGATCGGACAACCGCCCGAAAGGCTGCTGCAGGATCGCCTGCGTCAGGCCGTAGACACCGATCGCAATTCCCGCCAGCGCGGGCGTGTAGCCCGGGATATCACCCGCCAGCAGCATGAAAACCGGCAGCACCAGGAACAGGCCCAGCATGCGCAGAGCCACGACACCGGCAAGGGTCGCACCCAGGCGCAGTTCGGCTCGGTCGAAGGTTCTGGAAGGCAAGTGATTTCCCGGTTCCGAAATCGAAGGGCGCAACCTTAATCGCGACGCAGCAAGAAATCCAGTCCCCGAGGTTTTGCGGGCGCACGGACGCCCCGTATAATGCGGCCCTCCGGCCAGACCGGCCGCCGTTGAGTTTCACAGTGGATCACCAGCAGACCGCCCCCAGCGAGCCCGACCGCACCATCTCGACAGTGCAGGGCGTCGTGGACCTGTGCGCGGCGGACATGGAGGCGGTGGACCGCTACATCCGGGACAGCCTCGATTCCCACGTCGTGCTCATCAACCAGGTCGCCAACTACATCATCTCGGGCGGCGGCAAACGCCTGCGTCCCATGCTGCTGGTCCTGGCGGCCCGGGCGTGCGGCTACAGCGGCGACCGGCACGTGCCGCTGGCGTCCATCATCGAATTCATCCACACCGCCACCCTGCTGCACGACGATGTCGTGGACGAGTCAGACACCCGCCGCGGGCAACAAAGCGCCCACGCGGTATGGGGCAATGCGGCGACCGTGCTGGTCGGGGACTTCCTGTATTCCAGGAGTTTCCAGATGATGGTGACGCTGGATTCCATGCGCATCATGGACATACTCGCCGACACGACCAACACCATTTCGGAGGGCGAGGTCCAGCAACTGCTGAACATGGGCGACCCGGAGATCAGCGAGGCCAGCTACCTCGAGGTCATCGAGAACAAGACGGCCAAGCTGTTCGAAGCCGCCTGCCGGCTCGGCGGTGTGATCGCGGATGCCGGCGAAGGCGTTGAAACCTCCCTGGCCCGCTTCGGCAACTACCTCGGATGCGCCTTCCAGGTCGCCGACGACGTCATGGACTACGGCGGGGACGGCGAGGCGATGGGCAAGAACATAGGCGACGACCTGGCCGAGGGCAAACCGACGCTGCCCCTGATCCATGCGCGCGCCGAAACCGGCGCCACGGGACGCGCCGTCATCGACGGGGCGATCCGCAACGGCGGTATCGAGGACCTGCAGGCGGTCCGGGTCATCCTGGAAGACACGGGCGCCCTGAAGAGCGCCATGGCTTACGCCGAGGCCCAGGCGGGCCGCGCCCTTGCAGAGCTGGACGCCCTGCCGGATTCACCCTGGCGCGAAGCGCTGGCCTTCCTGGCCCGCTACAGCGTCAACCGCAACCACTGATCCGGCGTTTCGCAGCCCCGTCAGGGGGTATCCAGCACCTGGTTCCAGCGCCGTACCTGGTCGGCGTGTTCCTCCAGCAGGTCCGATCCGCCGGTGACGCTGACCGACTCGATCGTGTCACCCTGCCGGATTGCGTTCACAACGTCCTGGTCGGCATCCGAGCGCACGGCGCCGAACACGGTATGGCGGCCGTCCAGCCAGGGCGTTTCCACGTGCGTGATGAAGAACTGGCTGCCATTGGTGCCCGGTCCCGCATTGGCCATGGAAAGGATTCCAGGGCGGTCATGACGCAGGTCGGGGTGGCATTCGTCGCGGAACTGGTAACCGGGACCGCCGGTGCCGGTTCCGCTCGGGCAGCCGCCCTGGATCATGAAGTCATCGATCACCCGGTGAAAGCTCAGACCGTCGTAGTATCCGCGTTGTGCGAGGTTGATGAAACTGGCCACGGTGACGGGCGCCGCGCCTGGAAATAACTCGAGGTTAATCAATCCCTTGGAAGTTTTCATCTCGACCGTTACGGCACTGGATGACTGGTTCATATTGCAACTCCGATTTGTGGTGTGGATTTTGAAACTTTTTGCTTCCCCGGCGGGTCTTAATGGGCAGAGATCGCGGGAAAAATGGTCTCTCCCTCATGCCAGACAGGGTAATTCTGCACTCCTCATCCCTGACCCGCGATCTCTTTTTTTGCCTACGTAAAACGCAAGCTCATTCCGACAGGCCTGCGAGGCGGGCGAACTCCCGGCCCCGTTCCTCGTAGTTGCGGAACTGCGGGAAACTGGGCGCCCCCGGGGAGAGCAGCACCGTGCCCCCGGGCGGGGTCAGCTTGCTTGCCAGGCGTACCGCCTCAGCAAGGTCCGGGACGATGTGTATTCCGCCTGCCGGGCGTAAGCCGGTGCGCTCCATCCGGTCCGCAAGCTCCGGCCCGCTGTCGGGAAGCGCAATGATGGCATGCGGAAGGACGTCCTGCATCCCGGTGATGGCCGAATCCCAATCCACCTCGCTGTCTTCGCCGCCAAACAGCAGGGTCACCGCGCCGCCGGACAGCGCGGTCAATGCCGCCAGGGTCGCCACCGGGGTCGTGGCCAGGCTGTCGTTCACGTATTCGAGCCCGTGCCGGCTGCCGAGGCCTTGCAGTCGGTGCGGCAATCCCTCGAATCCGGACAGGGCGCCGGCCGGGTCGGCTATGGACACACCGGCGAGTTCCACCGCGGTGAGCGCCCCGGCGAGATTTGCGAGGTCGTGCGCACCATGCAGGCCAGGGGCCGGCAACTGCACGATCCGGTCATCGTCGCGATACAGCGCGTCCTTGCTGACGTGGAGGCCCGGCACGCGGTTGAACCAGGTCACCCCGTCGCGTTCGCCGAACCGTTCGCGCAACTCGCGGTCCGCCCCGTTCAGTACCAGCGGCCGCCCTTCCACCAGGTCCGCCAGGCGCAGTTTGTCCGCCCGGTATGCGGCCCGGCCTTTGTGCCAGTCGAGGTGCGCATCCGAAACGTTCAGGATGACGCCGATCGACGGACGCGCCTTCAGGCCGGCCAGCTGGTAGCTCGACAGCTCGATCACCCACCAGTCGGGCCCGGCGCCCCGGCAGTCCATCAGGGGCTCACCGATATTCCCGCCCAGGCGGACGTTCTTTCCCGCCGCTTCGAGCAGGTGCGCAGTCAGCGCCGCCGTGGTGCTCTTGCCCTTGGTGCCGGTGATGCAGATGGTATTGGCCTGCGGGTGCTCCGCGAACCAGATTTCAGTGGCCGTGGTGATGGCGACGCCCGCCGTCCGGGCGGCTTGCAGTTCTTCGCGGTAGGGGCTGATTCCGGGCGAGCGGACCAGGATCTCGTGTCGAGCCAGGGCCGGCCCGTCCAGCGGGCCAATCACCAGCCGGTCATGCCTGTCGCCGAATGCCTCGGCGAACTCACCGCGCGGCTCAGATTCGCAATAGATCGTCAGTGCCTGCCCGGGATAGAGCCGCCGCAGGGCGCGCCAAACCGACCGCCCTTCCCGACCGGCTCCGAGCAGGCCAATATTCCTGTTTTCGAGTTCGGATAGCAGCATCGGCCGAGCCCGCAGTTCAGCCGGCCGCGGACCGGATCAAAGCCCCGTGGAGCGCTCGGCACAGGCGTTCGGCATGCGCAGCCGGCACCAGCATGCTGATGCTCAGGTCGTTGGCTGACTGCGACAGCATCAGCAACGGGACCTCATCGAAGACTGCGGCCGCCGGCCCCATCCGGGCCAACGCGGTCCGCGCCCCCCGGCCCACCAGGTTCACGCAACTGCAATCCGGGTACTGCCGGACATTGCACCGCGCCCCGAGCCGCTCAACCATGTCTTCGATACCGTCGGCGTCCAGGAGGTTGGCCCGCTGGTCGATGGCCACTGTCGTGGTCGTCTCGGACGTTGCCACCAGGTCCACCGATACACCGCGCGCAGAGATCACCTCGAATACCCAGGCCAGGAATCCGACCTGCTGACGGGTATCGAGGTTCTCCAGCAACAGGACCAGCATGCCGTCGATCCGGGCAACGGCCTTGATGCCCGCTTCGCCTTCCCCGGTTTCCGAAATTCGCGTTCCGCGCGCATGCGGATCACCCAGGTCCCGGATGCTGACGGAAATGCCAGCCTCGGAAGCCACCCTGATGCACCTGGGATGCACGACCCTCGCGCCGCTCGCCGCCAGTTCCAGGGCCTCGGCGTAATCCAGTTCCGGAATCAATCGCGCCGCCGGCTCGATCCTGGGATCGGCCGAGAACAATCCCGGCACGTCGGTCCAGATCTCCACGCAGTCCGCACCCAGCCGCGCAGCCAGCAGGGCCGCCGACGTGTCCGATCCGCCGCGGCCGAGCAGCGCGGTTCGCCCGTCGGGCGCGCGGGCCACGAAACCCTGGGTCAGGAGCACCGGGGGTCCCGCAGCCCATCGCTCCGCCAGCCCGGCGTCCGGCAGCCCGTCACACCTTGCAGAGAGCCAGGCGCGGCGTGAATCCGGGTTCGATTCGGGCAAGACACACAGCGCCTCGCGTGCGTCCACCCAGGCGACGTCCAGGCTGCGGGCCAGGCAGGCATGTCCGAGCCGGGTGCTGAGCCACTCGCCCCAGGCCAGGAGTTCGGCCACGGCGGCGGGCTGCCGCGAATCGGCCAGGCGGTCGAGCGCGCGTCCGATCCCTTTGCGACCTTCGTCCAGCGTCGCTCCGGCATCGATACCGAGTTCGCCCGCCAACGCTTCATGTTGCGCGAGGATCCGCTCCAGCCGCACGGCCGGGTCGCCGGCACCGTCGGCCAGCACCTGCAGCTCATCGGTCACACCGGCCAGCGCCGAGCAGACTACGACGATCCTGCGATCATCCTCGAGACGCGCCCGCACCAGGCCGGCGATGCGGTCCCAGCACTGCGCCGTGGCCACGGAAGTGCCGCCGAATTTGAGGACAGTCCAGCGCTCCGACACCTGTCGCTACCCGGGTGAATGAGGTTCGGGAACGGTACCGGAAGCCGCTGCTCCTGTACAGACGCCACCGGCCGGGATCAGTGGATTGCCACAATTGCGCCCGCACGGGTAAAAAAAACGGCGCCCGGATCGGAGATCGCGTCGGCGCCGCAAGAGGCACAGTTTCAGGTATCAGGGGAGTGGATACCTTGTTTCTGCGGGAGTGTTGCGTTAATTCGTTCCTCAACCGCCCACCGGCGTCACGTCGACGCGGATGCGGATCCGGTCACCGGGCGCGTCCGTGACACGCGCCTGGTAGGTTTCGCCCCGGTACTCGTAGGTCACGTCCCAGGCAATGATTCGTTCCTCGATGCGCCAGCTCTTCTGCTCGGCGCAACGCCGCTCGGTGGAAGCGTAATAACGGTCAGGATTGTTCCGGTGCTGCTGGTCCGCGGCCACGGAACTGCCGAGCGCTGCGCCGGCCGCCGTCATCAGGTCGCGGCCACTGCCGCCGCCGAACTGGTTGCCGACCACCCCGCCGAGAATCGCGCCCAGGATCCGCGGCGTGGCCGAATGCCGGGCCCGGACCTCGCGGTAGACTTCCTCGTCCCAGCAGGCCTCGCCCGATTCCGGGATCCGTACTTCCTGCCGCACGGGCGTGGCTTCGATCACCTCCGCCCATGCCAGCGTGGCGCCGCTTTGATCGGCCCATGCGGGCGTTGCGAGGAACGCCGAAACCGCCAGGCCGGCCAGTTGCATTCGATAGTTCATTTGGACCTCCTTCGAGCCGTGTGATCGACCGACGGAACCACCCTAATACGGGCATCCTGAATCGAAGCTGAACGCTCGCGAGGCCCAATTGACCGGCGCATGTGGCAAGGGCCGTCAAACTGTACTAGGATGGCCGTCCCCCTGAAGTCGAGCACGCTCTGTAAAGGATTTTCGAATGCCCAATTATCGTACCGAGGACATCCGCAACATCGCACTTGTAGGTCATCATGGCTGCGGTAAAACCACCCTGACCGAAGCGCTCCTCGCGAAAGCCGGCGCCATCGGCGAAGCCGGCTCCGTCGAGCGCGGCAGCACCGTGACGGACCACGACCCGCTCGAGCATGAATTCCACCACTCCCTCGACTCGGCGATCGCCAGCCTCGACTTCGAGGGCGTTCACATCAACCTGATCGACACGGCGGGGTTTCCGGACTTTCGCGGCCCGTCCCTGGCCAGCATGGCCGCCGCCGAGACCAGCGCCATCGTCATCAATGCGCACAACGGTATCGAGCTCTCAACCCGCCGCCTCATTCGCCGGGCCAAGCAGAGGCGACTGTGCCGGATGATCATCATCAACAAGATCGACCAGGAGAACGTGGATCTGAACGCGCTGGTGACCGAGATCCGCCAGGAATTCGGGCCGGAATGCCTGCCGATCAACCTGCCGGCGGACAATCTCAGCACGGTCAAGGACTGCTTTTTCCACACCGAGGGAGAGACCGACATCTTCTCCCTGAGCGAGGCGCACGAGGCCATCATCGACCAGGTCGTGGAAGTCAACGACGAACTCATGGAGAAGTATCTCGAGGGCGAGGAACTCGGTGCTGAAGAACTGCACAACGCCTGCGAGCAGGCCCTGAGAGAGGGCCACCTCGTGCCGATCTGCTTCACCTCGGCCACCACCGGGGCCGGCCTTGGCGAGCTCCTGAAATTGTGCAAGCGGCTGGTTCCCAACCCGACGGAAGGCAACCCGCCGCTGTTCATGAAAGGGGATGAGGAGGTGTCCTCCTCGCCCGATCCCGACGCGCACGTGCTGGCCCACGTGTTCAAGATCACCAACGATCCCTTCGTCGGCAAGCTGGGCATCTTCCGCATCTACCAGGGCACCGTCAAGCCGGACACCCAGCTCTACATCGGCGATGCGCGAAAGCCGTTCAAGGTGGGTCATCTGTTCAAGGTCCAGGGTGGCAAGCACAACGAGATCGACGCCGGCATCCCGGGCGACATCTGCGCCGTGGCCAAGGTCGACGAAATCCACTACGACGCCGTGCTGCACGATTCGCACGACGAGGACGAGTACCGCATGAAGCGGATCGACTTCCCGCAGCCGATGTTCGGCCTGGCCGTGAACACCAAGACGCGCGGTCAGGAACAGAAGCTGTCCACGGCCCTGCAGCGGCTCAGCGAGGAGGACCCCTGCTTCGTCGTCGAGCAGAACCAGGAGCTCAACGAGACCGTCATGCGCGGCCTGGGTGAACTGCACATGCGCGTCATGCTGCAGCGCATGAAGGACAAGTACCACGTCGAGGTCAACACGCGGCCGCCGCGCATCGCCTACCGCGAGACCATCACGCGGCCGGCCGAGGGCCATTACCGCCACAAGAAACAGACCGGCGGCGCCGGGCAGTTCGGCGAGGTTTTCCTGCGCGTACGGCCCAGGGGCCGCGGCGAGGGCTTCGAATTCATCAACAAGGTCGTCGGCGGCGTCATCCCGACCAGCCTGATCCCGGCGGTGGAGAAAGGCATCCGCCAGATCCTCGCGGAAGGCGCCATCGCCGGCTACGCCCTGCAGGACCTCGAGGTCGAGGTCTACGACGGCAAGCACCACCCCGTGGACTCCAAGGAAATCGCCTTCGTGATCGCCGCGCGCAACGCCTTCCTCGACGCCATCGACAACGCGGGGCCGCAGATACTGGAGCCCATCGTCAGCGTGGACGTCACCGTCCCCGAGGCGGTGATGGGTGACATCACCGGTAACCTCGCGGGACGCCGGGCGCGCATCAGCGGCACCGAGAGCCTGCGCGGCGGACTGGTCACGGTCAAGGCGGATATTCCGCTGAGCTCACTGTCCGACTACCACACCGAGCTCAAGAGCCTGACCCAGGGCCAGGGCAGTTTCACGATGGAATTCAGCCATTACGACCCGGTGCCACAGGCCGTCCAGCAGGAGCTCGAGGCGGATTTCAAACCCAAGGAAGACGAGTAGCTTCCCATCCGGCCATTGCCCGGTTCCGGCAGACGGTGAACGGGTGACCGTTCACCGTTTTCCGTAAGCGGTTCATCCAACCCATCTGCCGCAGGTCAATTCGCGGGGGCCGGCTTCGTCGTATCATGCACCATACGGTTCCGTATCGGGGTGCAATGCGATGAAACTGTTGCCTGGACGCGTATTACGGAAGATGTACAACCATGCCAGCCTGAGAAATACCGGCAACGGAGTGCGGTTTTCCGTCAAGAACCGCCTCAGCCCCGTCTCGCTGCAGCAGATCTCCCGGGTTTCCGTCAACGGCGACGAGATACCGGCAACGAGACTGCGGTTCAGTTGCAATGAGCGTTCTTCGGCTCCCGTATCGGATATCTCGCCCGAGCATCCACTCAATTTCCCGCTCGGCACCCGGCTGACGCTGGACATGGATATCGAGCCACTGCGGCCCGGGCGGCACGGTCTCGAGGTGGCTTTCAGCACCCGGCCCTACGGCCGTCTCAGGCTCGAGGTGACGGACGTGCTCAACACCGGCGATAGGAATCCCGCGGCCATACCCCGCGATCCGGACGACGACTACGCCAGAAAGGTCATCGCCGAGCGCCAGGCCTTCATCGAACGGCGGACGGGCGCGAAACTGGAACACACGGCACGGTTCTCGATCGACCCCGCCGTCACCCGCGGCAATATCGAAAACTTTATCGGGGCCGCCCAGGTCCCGCTGGGGTACGCCGGGCCGCTGCGTGTCGAGGGCCAGCACGCGTGCGGCGAGTTTTACATCCCCCTGGCGACCAGCGAAGGTACCCTGGTCGCATCCTACAACCGCGGCATGAAGGTCCTGCACCGCAGCGGCGGGGTCAAATGCACCGTAGTCGGTGACCACATGCAGCGCGCACCCGCATTCGTGTTCCGGGACGCCGCCCGCGCGCGGGAGTTCGCCGATTGGCTGGTGGCCCACACCGGCGAGGTGAAGGCGGCGGCGGACGCGACCGATCCCTTCGTCAGCATGACCTACATAGATCACTACCTGGCCAACAAGTTCGCTTTCCTGAGGTTCAACTTCAGGACCGGGGACGCAGCCGGCATGAACATGGTCGGCAAGGCGACCTTCGCCGCCTGCAACTGGATCCTGGAAAATTGTGACGCCGTGCCGATCGAGCGCTTCTTCCTCGAAGCCAATTTCGCCACCGACAAGAAGGCCTCGATGATCAACATGATGCGCACCCGCGGCAAGCGGGTCACCGCCGAGGCCACGGTGAGCAGGGACGCGCTGCGCGAAGTCATGGACGCCGACACGGAGTCGCTTTACGCCCATTACAAGGCCGCGACCATCGGGACCATGCTGTCCGGCGCCAACAACAACGGCTGCCACTCGGCCAACGCCATCACGGCCATCTTCATCGCCACCGGCCAGGACGTGGCCAACGTGGCCGAGTCTTCGATGGGCCTGCTTTACTCCGAGCTCACGCGGGAGCGGGATCTTTACATGTCGATCACCCTGCCCGCCCTGATCGTGGCCACCTGCGGCGGCGGCACGGGCCTGCCCACCCAGCGGGAGGCGCTGGAGTCACTCGGCTGCTACGGGCCGGGAAAGGTGTTCAAGTTCGCGGAAATCGTCGCCGGAACCGTGCTGGCGGGCGAAATATCGCTGGCGGCCGCAATCTCCTCGCTGGACTGGATTTCGAGCCACGACGAACTGGGGCGGAACGATCCGCTGGCCGGGGCGGAATCCCCGGATCAGTCCCAGCGGTCGTCGCGTACGTAGATTACGCCGTCCTCGATCCGCACGGGGAATACGGCCGCAGCCTCGTAGGCCGGCGGTGTCAGCGCCTCGCCCGAACGGAGGCAGAACCGCGCTCCATGGCGCGGGCATACGATCTCGCATCCATCCAGCGGACCGCCGGTCAGCTGCTCTCCGTCGTGCGTGCAAACATCCTCGATGGCGAGGATCTCCCCGTCGATGTTGAACACGGCAACGTCCGTGCCGTCGGCGTCCACGACCTGGTGTGCGCCGGGGGAGAGATCCGGCAATTCACACACCCGCGTCCAGTCGCCGAGGGCGTCGTTCATGCCAGCATCTCCCGCGCGCGTTCCAGCGCGTCCGCCAGCACATCCACCTCGGCCTCGGTGTTGTATACGCCC
>JABAHR010004832.1_pt7 | contig 12650 bp, 15 predicted proteins | sample 7062101 | NCBI WGS metagenome assembly JABAHR01 (sample SAMN14534553, study PRJNA622989) | marine sediment metagenome | biome: marine biome [ENVO:00000428]; feature: marine pelagic biome [ENVO:01000023]; material: deep marine sediment [ENVO:00002113] | place: India: Gulf of Kutch | collected...
AATCACGGCGCAGCTAAAAGGTGATCACCTCACGGTGCACGCGCTGGTTCGTGATGCGGCAGACGAGCTGGAAGGTGGGGGCATGGATCAGCGCGTCAGCCAGTTCGAGGGCGCCTCATGATGTTTGCCGCCGCCACAGTTGCTGTTCTGGTTGCGATGCTGCTGGCCGTCATACGGGCGATCCGCGGGCCAACCGTCTTTGACCGCGTACTCGCCGGGAACACGATCGGTACTCTGGCGATCCTGTTGCTGGCGGTTATCAGCTTTCTCACTGGTCGGCCCGAGTGGCTGGACATTGGCCTGACGTACGGGCTTTTGAATGTCATCTCGACGCTCGCCGTACTCAAGTTCTTCCGCCATGGTGACCTCGCCTATGACGCTGAGGAGGAGACATCGTGACCGAGTTCTTGGTCAACATCCTGAGTTGGGCATTCATTCTCGCCGGAAGCGGGCTGGTTGTCGTCGGTGCTCTTGGGCTTGTCCGCATGCCGGATCTTTTTACGCGCAAGCACGCTGCAAGCGTGATCGACACGCTTGGGGCAGCCCTTCTTGTTGCCGGCCTCATGCTGCAGGCGGGCTTCAGCCTCGTTACGCTCAAGCTCTTGTTCGTGCTCGCACTGTTCTTTTTCACGGGGCCAGTCGCAGCACATGCGCTGGCGCAGGCCGCCCTGCATCAAGGTGTCGAGCCGTTGTTGCATGAGGATCGCCGGGGACGTCTCGAAGGGGACGAGGCTCAGCGTGAGACGTCCGGGAAGGAGACCTGATGGAAGCCTACGTCAATGCTGCGCTGCTGACACTGCTCGCTATTGTGACAATTGCAATCGCTCGCCAGCGCAGCCTGTTCGGCGTTGTTATCCTGGCCGCAATCTACAGCTTCCTGATGGCCAGCGTGATGATGGTGCTTGACGCGGTGGATGTTGCGCTCACAGAAGCCTCGGTGGGCGCAGGTATTTCCACCGTCGTGCTTCTAGCGACGCTGTACCTCACTAAGACCCGCGAGTATCCGAAGCCCCGCAACGTGGCTTTGCCGCTGTTCGTATCCGGGGTCGTTGGGGCCGCGCTTATCTTCGGCACCTACACGTTACCGCCGTTCGGTACGGCGGACGCGCCCATGCATCAGCACACCGCGCCCTATTACCTCGCTAATGCCAAGAAGGATACGCATGCGCCGAACGTCGTCACCGCCGTGCTCACGGATTATCGCGGCTTCGATACGCTGGGCGAAACAACAGTGATCTTTACGGCCGGTATCGGCGTGATGATGCTGTTGCGCGGGCGCCGTCGAAAACGGAACGCGGGTGGAGGGCACAGCTCATGAAGTTCGATCTCATTGCGCGGGTCGTCGTCAAACTGATCCTCCCCTTTATTCCGCTATTTGCATTCTATGTGCAGTTCCATGGCGAGTACGGACCCGGTGGCGGTTTTCAGGCTGGCGTTATCACGGCCGCCACGGTGATTCTGTATGCGCTGATCTTCGGCGTTGTGGCTGCCAAGCGCATCGCGCCGCAGGCGGTCGTGGAGCGCCTTGTGCCACTGGGAGTCTTGATCTTCGCCGGCGCCGGCCTGCCGGCCATGTTCGAGGGACGCAACTTCCTCAACTACGACGTGCTTGCGACGGACCCAGCCAGCGGGCACGCCTGGGGTATTTTGATTGTCGAAATCGGCGTTCTGGTCACGGTGGCTGCAACCATGATCGCGATCTTCTACGCTTTCACCGAGCGAGGGCGCGCATGAGCTTGGACATGGAAGCGGCGGGAGAGCTGTTCGGGCACTACAATTATTTCATCACGATATTCCTGATGGTGTCGGGTCTCTACATCGTGATCGCGCACGGCAATCTCATCAAGAAACTGATTGGACTGATGCTGTTCCAGACCTCGGTCTATCTGCTCTACATCTCGCCGGGAAAAATCATCGGTGGCACGCCGCCGATTCTTGATCCCGCGTTCACAGTCTACTCAAACCCTCTGCCGCATGTGTTGATCCTAACCGCGATCGTGGTTGGCGTTGCGACACTCGCGCTCGGACTTGCCCTTGTTGTGCGCATCCACGAAGCCTACGGCACCATCGAGGAAGACGACATCCTATCTCAGGATGGGAGCGCATGACGGCGATTGAGCTTCATCTGCCTGTTTTACCGGTGCTGGTGCCGCTCATCGCGGCCCTTCTTGCTGCGTTCTGCCGGCGGGGGACGACCGCTTGGGGTATCGCGCTTATTGCCACCTGGTCGGCTGCCGCTGTCGGGTGGTGGCTCGTTTTAGTGGTGACATCGACGGGGCAGCCTATCTCCTACCAGCTCGGTGGCTGGATACCACCGATCGGCATCGAATATCGCGTCGACGTTCTCAACGCCTTCGTGGTTGCGGCCGTCACCTCGATTGGTGCGGTGATTATGCCCTATGCCCGCAAGAGCGTGGCGCACGAGATCGACTCGCACAATCAGGCGTGGTTCTACACCATGTATCTCTTGTGCCTCGCCGGGCTGCTCGGCATGGCGGTGACGGGGGACGCGTTCAACGCCTTCGTCTTCATGGAGATCTCATCGCTGTCGACGTACGTTCTTATCGCCCTCGGCCGTGACCGGCGGGCGCTGGTGTCGTCTTACCGCTATCTCATCATGGGCACGATTGGCGCGACGCTCTACGTGATTGGCGTCGGTCTGTTGTACGTGGTGACGGGCAGTCTCAACTTTTACGACATCGCGATCCGGCTCGGGGCTGCACCGGCTGAATTCTCGCGGCCGGTCCTGGCGGCGCTGGCCTTTTTGACGGTCGGTGTCAGTCTCAAGCTGGCCCTGTTCCCTCTGCACTTCTGGCTGCCGAATGCGTATGCGTATGCACCGTCTGCCGCCACCGCGTTTCTCGCCGGAAGCGCAACCAAGGTTGCCGTCTATCTGCTGATCCGCCTTTTCTTCTCCGTCTTCGGCATCGAGCTCGACTTTAGGGAGTTGCCTGTTGCGCCGGTTCTGCTGGTGTTGTCGGGCGCCGCAATGCTCATTGCCTCGCTCAGTGCGGCATTCGACGGCGACGCCAAACGCATGCTGGCCTATTCGTCGGTGGCACAGATTGGTTACATTACACTCGGCCTCGCCTTAATGAACCAGAGCGGGCTGACGGCCAGTATCGTGCATCTTCTCAACCACGCGGCGATCAAAGCGGCGCTGTTCATGGCGATGGGGGCGGTGCTTTATCGCATTGGTTCGGTGAAGATTGCGGACCTTGCAGGTGTCGGACGGCGCATGCCGTTGACCATGGCCGCCTTCGTCGTTGCAGGGCTCGGGATCATCGGTGTGCCTGGAACGGCTGGCTTTATCTCAAAGTGGTATCTTGCTCTTGGAGCTTTGGAGCAGGGCTATTGGGCGCTCGTCTTCCTGATCGTTGCCAGCTCGCTGATCGCTGTCGTCTACATCGGCCGCGTGGTCGAGGCGGCGTACTTTCACGAACCCGGTCCGAACGTTGCCGAGGCCGAAGAGCCGCCGCTGTCGATGCTGATCCCGCTGATTGTTTTGGCGCTGGCAACGATCTGGCTCGGCCTTGACACACGGTTCAGCGTTGACATCGCGGCAGAGGCGGCGAAGGGCCTGCTCGGAGGGCTCAAATGAGTGTGCCCTATCCTCCCGAGACCCTGATGCTTGCGGCCCTGGTGGTTCCACTTGTTGCATCGCTGCTCACCCCATTGTTTGGCCGCTGGCCGAACCTGCGCGAAGCACTAACGCTGGCGGCGGCCGGGCTTGTCGCTTTCATCGTCTGGAGTCTTGCGCCACATGTGCTTGCGGGTGCCCGTCCCGAGACGACGCTTATCGACGTTGTTCCGGGGCTGACGCTGGCCTTTGCCGCCGAACCGCTGGGAATGCTCTTCGCGCTGGTGGCAGGATCCTTGTGGATCGTCAACGTGATCTACAGCATCGGTTTTATGCGCGGCGGCAACGAACCGCGTCAGACGCAATTCTATGTCTGCTTTGGTGTTGCCATCGCCTCGACGATGGGCATTGCGTTCGCCAAGAACTTGTTCACGCTGTTCGTATTTTACGAGATCCTGACGCTGTCGACGTATCCTCTCGTCACACACCGGGGTACGCCTGATGCCATGCGCGCGGGGCGGCTTTACCTGCTCATGTTGCTTGGCACGTCGATGGTGCTTCTCTTGCCGGCGATCATTGCGACGGGTGTGCTGGCAGGAACGCTCGATTTCGCGCCCGGCGGAATCCTAGCCGGCAAGGTGGGAATGACCACTATGGGTCTTTTGTTGGCCCTGTTCGTGTTCGGCATCGGCAAGGCTGCTTTGATGCCGTTTCATTTCTGGCTGCCCGCCGCCATGGTCGCGCCGGCACCGGTGAGCGCGCTTCTGCACGCGGTGGCGGTCGTCAAGGCTGGCGTTTTTGCCGTGCTCAAGGTCGTCGTCTACGTCTTCGGTCTTGACGCCGTGACGCAAACACCGGCCACGGACTGGCTGATCGTTATCGCCATTGTTACGTTGATTGGCGCCTCTTTAACGGCGCTCGGCAGCGACAACATCAAAGCGCGCCTGGCCTACTCGACGGTCAGCCAGCTGGCTTATGTCGTGCTCGGTGCGCTCATTGCCAGCAACATGAGCGTGATCGGGTCGGGCATGCATATCGCCATGCATGCTGCGGGAAAGATCACACTGTTTTTCTGTGCCGGTGCGATTTATCTCGCGTCACAAAAGACCCTGGTCAGCGAGCTGGACGGTCTTGGACGCGCCCTGCCGATCACCATGGGGGCCTTTCTGGTAGCATCGCTCAGCATCATCGGCATTCCTCCCCTCGGCGGATCTTGGAGCAAGTGGTACCTTGTGCTCGGGGCGTTAGACGGAGAGCAGATGCTTGCCGTTGGCGCGCTGATGCTCAGTTCCGTTTTGAGCGTCGCCTATTTGATGCCGATCGTCGCCCGCGCCTTCTTTCGGGCATGCCCTGACGCGCCACACGGCGGTGAAACGGCGATACAGGAAGCCCCGCTGTCGTGCCTCATTGCGCTCTGCCTTACGTCGCTGATGTGCCTCGCCTTGTTCTTCGGGGCGGGTCTGTTTGAAGATCTCATGGCTTCGGCGCTCTCTACGCCGGCGCCCGTGTCAGAAGGAACACTTTAATGACAGAGAACACCGAGCAGGGTGGGTGCCCTCGGCCGGATGGTGAGCGGGACTATTGGCTGGACAAGCCTGCCAATGTGGACAAGCTCATTCGATGGTTCTGCTTGAGCTGTGCGGTCCTCATCGCGATTGATTTCCTGGTCCCAAAGCACGGTCCATTTGAGATCGAGCACATGTGGGGCTTCTACGGGATCTTTGGGTTCTTCGCCTGTGTCGCGCTGGTGCTGATCGCGAAGCAGATGCGGAAAGTCGTGATGCGCTCCGAGGATTATTATGACCGCTGAGATGTCGCCAGCCTTCATCTTGATCCTGGGTGCTCTCATCGTGCCCTTGTTGCGCGGTCGTCTTCGCTCCGCCTTCATGCTGGCATTGCCGGCATTGGCCTTCTGGCATTTGTTGGGCCTGCCGATTGGGCGGTTCGGTGAGGTCGATATCTTCGATCTGACGCTGGTTACGCTGCGGGTCGACCGGTTGAGCCAGCTGTTTGGCTACATTTTCCTAGTCGCAACCGCGATCTGTATCGTCTTCTCGCTTCATGTTCGCGACACGATGCAACATGTGGCGGGACTGATCTATGCGGGCGGCGCACTTGGCGCCGTGTTCGCCGGTGATCTCTTGTCATTCTTTCTGTTCTGGGAGGTGATTGCGGTCGCCTCGGTGTTCTTAATCTGGGCTGCGCGGACCGAGCGGTCCGTCGCTGCGGGCATGCGCTACGTGATCATCCACATCGGATCCGGTATGCTGCTGCTTGTCGGCTTGATGCTGCACTACCGGCATACGGGTTCTCTCGCCTTTGATCATCTGGGGCTGGACTCTCCCGGCACTCTGCTCATTCTCCTGGCGTTCGGCATCAAGTGCGCGTTCCCACTGCTGCACTCCTGGCTGATCGATGCCTATCCCGAAGCGACGGTGACCGGCACGGTCTACCTCTCCTCGTTCACCACCAAGGTTGCGGTCTACGCATTGGCGCGCGGCTATGCCGGAACCGAGATTCTCATTCCCATTGGTGCGGCCATGACGGCGTTTCCGATCTTTTACGCCGTGATTGAAAACGACTTGCGGCGGGTGCTGGCCTACAGCCTCAACAACCAGCTTGGGTTCATGGTTGTCGGTGTCGGCATCGGGACCGATCTGGCGCTCAATGGCGCCGTGGCGCATGCGTTCGCCGACATCCTGTTCAAGGGTCTGCTCTTTATGTCGATGGGTGCCGTTCTGTTGCGCACCGGAACGGTGAAGGGCTCGGAACTCGGCGGCCTTTATAAATCGATGCCCTGGACGACGGGGTTCTGCATCGTCGGCGCCGCGTCGATTTCAGCGTTTCCGCTCTTTAGCGGGTTTGTCACCAAATCCATGGTGATCGGCGNNGATCCCGTACTTCGCCTTCTTCGCCCATGACTCGGGAAAACGCTGCGAAGAAGCGCCGACCAATATGCTGATCGCGATGGGCGTGGCCGCCGCGCTCTGCATCGGCATCGGTGTTTTTCCGGGCGCGTTTTATTCGCTGCTCCCCTATCAGTCGAGCTATCACCCCTACTCCCTCGACCACGTGGTGGCGCAGATGCAATTGCTGTTCTTTTCCGCGCTGGCCTTTACCGTGTTGATGCGCACTGGCGTGTATCCGCCGGAGTTGCGCTCGACGAACCTTGACGTCGACTGGTTCTACCGGCGGCTGGGGCGCTGGATCGTTGACGGCTTCTATCTGGGGAGTAACACCGCTTGGTCGCGGCTGGGCCGCGGGGTCGCGGCGATTGCCACGGCCATCAAGTTGCTCATTTATCGGTATCATGGGCCCGACGGCATCTTCGGCCGCACCTGGCCGACGGNNGGCGTTTTGGACAACGGTGATGCTGGGCGCCTTCCTGATCCTGAATTACGTCTAACGATTGCCAGAGCATCTCAGACTTGCCGCGGGCGATCGCCGGTGTATCGTGGCTTGGTGTTCGACCGAACATTTTGGGGGGCATGCATGCGGTACTTACAATTTTTTTTCCTGATGCTGTTTCTTTCGTTGGCGCCGGCGGTTGCCGCGGCGGGTGAGGCGGTTCTTTCCATTGAAACGTCCGAGGGGACGTCGACCTTTACGGCAACTCAGCTTCTCGAGCGCAAGGACCGCACCACGATCAAGATTGCGCCCGATCCGTCCTACAAGCAGCCGATGACGTATGCCGCCGTGCCGGTCTTGAGCCTCATTCCCGATCGGCTGTTGAAGGACTTCGATACACTCGAGGCGCGGGCAACGGACGGGTTTGTGTCGCAGCTTCCGCTAGCGTTGTTCGAAAAAGCGCGTTCGGGGGGCTCCGTTCCCTGGCTTGCCATCGAAGATCCGAAAGCGCCGTGGCCCAATTTGCCCAACAAGTCCATCAGCGCCGGGCCCTTCTATGTGATCTGGCTGCATCCTGAACGCTCGAACGTCGGACCGGAGCAATGGCCCTACGCCTTATCGGCCTTGAAGCTTGTTCTGTCGCCCGCCAAGCGCTGGCCTCAGATGGCGGTTGCAGACGACGTGCCGAAGGACGCACGCGAACACCGCGGTCTCTCAAGTTTCATCAAGCACTGTCTTGCCTGTCACAAGATCAAGGGTGCCGGAGAAGCGGATGTGGGTCCCGATCTGGCGGAGCCGATGGCGCCGACGGTTTATTTGAGTCCGCTCGGGTTGAGACTGCTCATTCGCAACCCGGCGTCGGTGCGCATGTGGCCGGATCAAAAGATGCCGGGCTTTTCGCGCGAGGCGTTACCCGACGGCGAGCTTGAAGATCTCATTGCCTATCTTGCTTATGTCGCCAAGCGCCGCGCCGGGCCTTAAGCTGTGCGGGGCCCGCGTTTCAGGAGGGGAGGGTCATATGTCTGAAGCAGAACTCTTGCATCTCAGCTTCGTGACGAACGACGCCATGATGGCGGTCTTTTCGATGTTCTTTGCCATCGTGTCGGCATATCTGGCCGGGCTTTACTTCTTCTTGCACCGCTCGCCGGCGCCAATCCGGATTCTGGCGTTTTCGCTGCTCACGGCGGCGTTTGTCTTTCTTGGCCAGGCCATGGCGGGCATTGAAAGCCGGGCCAAAGGAATCATTGCCGCGTGGAAGACGATTGAGAACCCGGTTACGGGCATTCAGAATCTTGAGCAGCTTGCGATCCCGCTTCCTTTACAAGTTGCCATGAACGACGCCCAGGTTGCCTCTTTGTCTTATGATGGGTTCACGACCGGGTCGATTATGGGATGGATTGTTGCGATCGCGGTCTATCTTGCGCTTGCCTATCTCACGTTTCTCTACCGGTGGCCGCAGGGACAGGGTTAGGTACGTTTCGTCTTTTGGATCCTTGAGCTGCGCTAACGGTTACGAACCCGCAATGCTGTGCTCAATGAACTCCCCAATGACGCGGTCGTGCCAGGTTTCGTGGGAGTCCGTTGCGTGAAAGCCGACGTGTCCGCCGCCCGGCGCGAGATGGACTTCTATTGGTTTGGGACAATTCTTTACAAGCTCCCGATACGGCGTCGCGGGAATCCAAGGATCGTTCTCCGCGTGAATCATCAGCGTTGGAACGCTGATATCATTCAAGACATTCATACCGGCGGTTTTGGCGTAATAGTCCGGCGCGTCGGCGAAACCATTACGGGGTGCGATCACATCGTTGTCGAAAGCGTAGATTGTTTTCGCATTCGTGATGGCCGCTTTCTCATCGGTGCTGAGTTGCGCTCTCAAGCCGAGGTAGTCTTGCTTCATGCGACCCAGGAGCCAGGCGTGATATAGCCAATTGCGCGGCGCCATGAGGCGCCGTGCTGCCTCAATAGGTATGATTGGGGCAGACACCGTTGCGGCGCCGAAGACATTGCCCTTCTCGAAATCGCCGCCCAGAAAGTTCAGGAGAATGTTTCCGCCGAGCGAAAAGCCGATCAGGACGAGGCCACGTTCGGTCATCTCCGCGTCCAATCCACCAAGCACGTCATTGAGATCGGACGCTCGCCCCGCATGATAGTACTGACTGCAGGATTTGTTCGATGCGCCCGCGCCGCGCAGGTTGAGGCGCAAGATCTGGCGGCCGCGCGTGAGATGGTATCTGGCGGTTTGCCGGATATAGGCACTTTCTGTGCAACCCGTCAGTCCGTGGATGAGGATGATGAGTGGGCCGCTGACGTTCCTATGCGGCGTTTCGAGTGAGCCGATCAGTGTGTCTCCTGATCCGTCGGATGTGGGAAACGTGAGAATTCGCGACTGTCCGGGAAGCGGCGATCCATCCGGGAAAAACCAGTTGCGTAAGGTTTGCAGATCTCCGCCCCACCATGGCGGCCGTTCCGCGAACGCGGGGACGGCTTCGAGCATCGGGGGCAGAGCGGTCACGTGGTGCACCATGAAAGCCGTCTCACCTCACGTCTCGCAGTCGTTTTTCTAAACCCGGCTCACCCGCGCCTGGCGACCAAATACGCTGGCAGCAAAACCAATCCCGCAATGGCTAGCGAGTAATAACATAGCGGCGTGCCCGACGGGGTTAGCGGACAGGTGGGCTGGCCCGCAAGTTCGAGCGCCGTTCCGCCGAAGGCCAGCAAAAAAACCGGCAGCCAGCCTGCGAGGAACAACCAGCCGGCGCGCGCCGGTCCAATGAGCGCCGCAACACCCATTGCTGCATAGCCGGCTCCGACACCGTAACATGCGGGGATCGGTCCCACAGCCGGGCACGGTTTTGTGCCCTGCCATTCAGAGAGGATGACCGGCAACAAACCGTACAGTGCCATGGCGGCAACGCCCAGAATGACGAGGCGCACGAGCCAATGTGGAGGCTTTGCAAGCGCGTTCAAAACGCGACCACCGCATTGCGGAAGCTGCCGCTTTTCTGATCCGTCGAGCCGTTGATGTACTTGACGGAGACCGTCGACGCTTTCTTGGTCCCGAGACCGACGATGATGGTGCGGGTCGAGTCGCCACACAAGCCTTCGCCGGATACGTAGAACTTGGTGATCTCACTGCCATCATCCAGCGTGACGCTGACGACGGCGCCGATCGATTCAACTGTCGGCGGGAGCTTTACTTTGAGATACCCGTGATCGCCACCATTGCTCAGAAAAACACGGGACCGGCCGGCGATATTCACGTGGACAATATCCGGATAGCCGTCGCCGTTGAAGTCGGCGGTCAACGGCGAGATGGAATAGTGCGGGTTGACGACGCCGGCATCGGCACCCACCGCGGCGAACTCACCGGATGAGGTTTGAACCAGAACCCGGCCCGGCAGCCGTAGAAGCTCAAGTTTGTGAATAGGAAGACCGACGTAGTTTTCCGAGACGATCAGATCTTCGCGGCCGTCAAGATTGAGGTCCGCGAACGCGGCGCCCCAGGAAAACTCGTAGTCCGCCAGCTTTGCGTTCGCCGCTGCATCTTCGAACTGAAAGTTTCCGTTGTTTTTGAACAGTATCCACTTCCAGTTGCTAACCTGATCGTCGCGCAAGTCTCCCCTTAAGAGAAAGTTGGGCGGCGTTGTTCCGACATTGGAGAAGAAGAAGTCGGCGAGACCGTTCTGGTCGTAGTCCGCAACCGCAATACCCATCGGGTAGGAGTACTGGTTCGAATTCGGATTCTCGGTATTGGCGAATTTGCCTGAGCCGTCATTCTTCCAGGTGCGCACCTGTCCCGTATCGTGGGCGACGACAAGATCGAGGTCGCTGTCGCGATCAACGTCAAGAAAGATCGCTTGGAAGGTGTTGTGCTTGTAGAGGAGGCCCGATTCTTTTGTCTTGTTCTCAAACGTGTTGTCGCCGCGGTTCATGAGCAGGGCGCTGGTACCGCCATAGCCTTCCTTATTGAAGATGTTCTGGCCTTCGACGAGGTCCTTTCGGATGTAGCCCGAGACGAACATGTCGAAGTGGCCGTCCCCGTTGAGGTCTCCGATCGCGACAGAGAGGGGGGTTGTATCGGGGCTCATGGGTGCCTTGATCTTTTCGGAGGCAAACGCGCCGCCGCTGTTGGTGTGCAACCACAGGCCGTCTTCGCGGGCGACGATCAGGTCCTCTTTGCCGTCTTTGTTCACGTCAAGCACGACGGCGCCATGACTTAGAACGTCATCCGATTTCACAATTCCGCCTGCATTCTCGATTGCAACAAATTTGCCTTTCTCAAAGCGGAACACCGCATCGGATTGGCCGCGGCCGCCGCCCAGGAAAATCTCGCTTGTGCCATCGCTATCCACATCGATGATGGCACCGGCAATGAATGGTAGCGATTGGCTGGCGTCATAGGCCTGATCGAATTCAATTTCGGTTTCTGTGAATTTGGGAACCACAGTGCCCGCCAGATCGACGTCGTAATCGATCTGCCTATCGTATGTGGTCTTAACAATCAGACCGATGACCAACAGCAGGACGATCGTGGCCAGCGTGTAGCCTGCGTATTTGACGACCTTCATGGACGTGCGGCTCCTTTTTTATGATCGAAGGGCAATAAGTGTTGAGAACGTAAAGAGTATGAAATACGCCACGTTCAATGCGATCGGCATGAGGTATTTCCCAATCTCAGGCGCCAGCCAAAAGATGAGGAAACTTGCCAGAATGAGGAGGATGGGATTGAAGATCGCCATCTAACGAGGATAGGCGCTCCGCCCCGTCAGTGATAGCCAAACGAAAATGGCCGAGACCGCAAGGATCGCGATCCTTGTCACTGTTAGGAGCGTTTCGTAGCGCCAATCGTAAAGCGCAATTGCGGTTTCAAACTCGGCTCCGGTTGTCGTGTTGACAATCATGGCCGCTGTCGCGCGCGAGCCAATCCATACAGCGCCTACGACGCAACCGTAGGCCATCGTGAACCCCACGACCTTCGCCCAGAATGGGTTGGCAGAGCGTAGCATCAGATACAGGTGCCAGGCGCCGACGACATACAGAGGTGCGCCAAGCACACCAATGAAATGTCCGAGCGTCGCTTGGTCTTCACCAACGCCCTTAAGAAATTCAAACCCTTGGCCGTAACGGGCAAGCGGGTCGAAATGGAGCAGGAACTCTCCGGTTCCAACAAGTATGGCGGCGAGAATTCCGACAAGACCCGTTGCAACCGTTTGCTGTCGTTCCGTCATTGCTGCCCCATCTGATCCCAATCCGACACGTGCTCCTTAGAAAAGGAACAACGATTGCGCGCAATTTGAACTTTGTTCTTGGCGCGCTAGAGTATACGTGCGTTTCGCGTGGATGGTTTCACGCAAGTTCGACACACGTGCGAAGGGAGGGTTTGGATCGTTTGGTGCGGACGGCGGGAGTCGAACCCGCACGGCGGTTCCGCCTCAGGATTTTAAGTCCTGTGTGTCTACCAGTTCCACCACGTCCGCTGAGGTCAGAACGGCGCTTTATGCGCTGTTCGCTCGTGCCCCGCAACCGGATCTATCGGGCGGGGAAACTAATCCCCTAGATCCAGCGCCAAGGTCACGGCATCCGCGGCTGTGCCGCCGTTGCGCGTATAATAGTCTTTGCGCCGTCCCGTCTCGGCAAACCCTGCGGCGCGATAGAGCGCGAGGGCACCCTCATTGTCGTCGGCGACCTCGAGAAACAAGCGCCGGGCCCCGCCCCGCTTTGC
>JABAHR010015831.1_pt2 | contig 12649 bp, 12 predicted proteins | sample 7062101 | NCBI WGS metagenome assembly JABAHR01 (sample SAMN14534553, study PRJNA622989) | marine sediment metagenome | biome: marine biome [ENVO:00000428]; feature: marine pelagic biome [ENVO:01000023]; material: deep marine sediment [ENVO:00002113] | place: India: Gulf of Kutch | collected...
TGCCCTTGTCGCCGGTGTTGAAAAAACCGTCCGCGGTGAAGTCCTCGGCCGTCTTGTCCGGCATCTTCCAGTAGCCGATGAACACGTTCGGCCCGCGCACCTGCAGGTTGCCGATCTCGTCCGTGGGCAGCACGTTGCCGTCATCGTCGGTGATGCGCACCTCGACCCCCGGCAGCGGCGGCCCGACGGTGCCGGGCTTGCGCTCGCCGTCGAGCGGGTTCGAGGTGTTCATGTTGGTCTCGGTCATTCCGTAGCGCTCGAGGATGCGGTGCCCAGTGCGCGCTTCGAATTCGACGAACGTCTCCTCGAGCAGCGGTGCAGACCCCGAGATGAACAGCCTGAGGTTGTCGGTCTGCTCCTTGCCGAAGTCGCTCTGTCCGAGCAGGCGCGTGTAATACGTCGGTACGCCCATCAACACCGTGCACTCCGGCAGGTAGCGCATGACCTCGCGGACGTTGTAGCCCGGCAGCCAGCGCATGCTCGCGCCGGACAGCAGCGCGCAGCCGATGGCGACGAACAGGCCGTGGACGTGGAAGATCGGCAGCGCATGCAGCAGACGATCGGACTCGTTGAATCCCCAGGCCTCGACCAGCGCCTCGGTGTTTCGCAGCAGGTTCGAGTGGGTCAGCATGATGCCCTTCGGCACGCCCGTCGTGCCCGACGAATAGAGCAGCGCAGCCATGTCGTCCCGGTCGCGCGGCACGATGGCCGGATCCGGCGCCGCCTGGTTCGCACGTTCGGCCAGCGTGCCATTGCCGTCGCCGTCCAGGGTGAACACGAAGCGCGCACCCGCGGCGTCTGCGATGTCCTTGATCGCGGCTTCCCTTTCCGGGTCGCAGATCACGGCCGCCGGCTCGGCATTGTTCAGGAAGTACTCGAGTTCTGCCGTCGTGTACGCCATGTTGAGCGGGTGAAAGACGAAGCCGCCGCGCAGGCAGGCGAGGTAAAGACAGAGCGACTCGGGGGACTTCTCGACCTGCACCGACACCCGGTCGCCTGGCTCGATGCCGAGGCTGCCGAGCAATGACGAGATCGCCGCCGACCGCAGGTCGACGTCGGACCAGGTCAGGGACGCGCCATCGCCGGTACAGAGCAGTTCGTCGTCCGCGTGACGCTCGAACTGTGGCTGGAAATGTGCATAGAGATTGAAATTATCGGTCGACATCGCTTTTTCTCGTTTTGCCGGGCATCATACAACGCGGTGCCGCAAGGAGAACAATAATGGTGATCTACGGCGTGGCCCTGCTGTCGTTCTGCATGCTTGCCGGCATCTGGGTCGGCGACATTCTTGGCGAACTGATCGGCGTGCAGGCGAATGTCGGCGGCGTCGGCATCGCGATGCTGTTGCTGATCGTTCTTTCCAACCTGTCGCACCACAAGTTCCGGATCGGTTCCGCGACCGAGAACGGCATCCATTTCTGGAGCGCCATGTATATCCCTATCGTTGTCGCCATGGCCGCGAAGCAGAACGTCATTGCCGCGCTCTCGAGCGGCTGGATGGCGATCATCGCCGGCGTCGCCGCCGTCGCCGTCAGCTTCGCCGTCATCCCCTTGCTCGATCGCATCCATATCGGGGAAGACGATGATTCTTGACACGCTCGAAAACGTACTGATCAAGAATGGGCTGATCACGGCGTTCGTGTTCGTCGGCATCCTCGTCTGGCTGTCCTACGAGATTTCGGCAAGGCTGACGCGGGGCCACATACATGGTTCGGCGATAGCGATCGCCATCGGTCTCGTGCTGGCCTGGATCGGCGGCTCGATGACCGGTGGCTCGCAGGGCGTCGCCGACTTCAGCCTGCTGGCCGGCGTCGGCATCATGGGCGGTGCGATGTTCCGGGATTTCGCGATCGTCGCGACTGCGTTCGGCGCCGAACTGGACGCGTTGAAGCGCGCCGGTGTCGTGGGCGCCGCGTCCGTCATTATCGGCGTGGTCTTGTCTTTCGCTGTCGGCGCTATCGTCGCCGTTGCCTTCGGTTATACCGACCCGGTTGCGATCAGTACCATCGGCGCCGGCGCGGCCACCTACATCGTCGGGCCGGTGACAGGCACGGCGCTCGGCGCCGATTCGGGCGTCATCGCCCTGAGTGTCGCCGCCGGCCTCACCAAATCGGTTCTCGTCATGATCGGCACGCCCTTCGTGGCGCCGAAAATCGGGCTCGACAGTCCGCATGCTGCATTGATCTATGGCGGCCTGATGGGCACCACCAGCGGCGTCGCCGGCGGGCTCGCCGCAACCGACCCGAAGCTCGTCCCCTACGGGGCGATGACCGCGACGTTCTATACTGGCGTCGGTTGCCTGCTCGCACCGTCGGTGCTGTTCCTTGCAGTGCGTGCAATTTACTGAGCTGGAGCAAGTAATGGATCGAAGAGAATTTCTCGGAGGTGCCTCGGTGGCTGGACTGGCGATGTCATTACCCGCGGATATCCTGGCAAGTGATCTGCCAGCCGATATCACCGAACTCAGCGCATCGAACCTGTCGGCGGCGATCCGTCAGCGGCATGTCAGCTGCGTGGAGGTCATGCAGGCGTATCTCGAGCGTATCCATCGTTATAACGCGTCGTATACCGCGATCGTCGCCATGCTTGCTGACGATGAACTCATTGCACAGGCCGAACTTGCCGACCGGGCGCTCGACAACGACGAATACTGGGGTTGGATGCACGGCATGCCCCACGCGATCAAGGACCTGTCCAATGCGAAGGGCCTGGTATCGAGTGAGGGCTCTCCGATCTTCGCCGGCACTGTCGCCGAGGAAGACGATCTGCACGTCGCCCGCATCCGGGCGGAAGGGGCGATCTTTATCGGCAAGACGAATGTGCCGGAGTTCGGTCTCGGCTCGCAAAGCTACAACCCGGTATATGGCACCACGGGCTCCGCGTACGACCCCTCGTTAACCGCAGGTGGCAGCAGCGGCGGCGCGGCTTGCGGCATGGCGACCCACATGCTGCCGATCGCAGACGGCAGCGACATGATGGGCTCGCTCAGGAATCCCGGCGCGTTCAATAACGTCATCGGCTTCCGACCGAGCCAGGGCAGGGTGCCCGGGGTTCCAGCAGCTGACCCGTTCTACAGCCAGCTTTCGACATCGGGTCCAATGGGCCGTAACGTCGAAGATGCAATCCGCCTGCTGATCTCGATGTCCGGTTACGACTCCCGGGCGCCGCTGAGCAGGAAGGATGTGCTGCCGTCGGCCGACGCCTTCAGTGCGGTCGACCTGACCGGCTACCGCATCGGTTGGCTGGGCGACTACGAAGGCTATCTGCCCACCGAGCCGGGCGTCATTAATCTCTGCCAGGCAGCGCTCGACGGGCTGGCCCCGCACGGCGCGGTCGTCGAGGATTGCCAGCCGGACTATGACATGGCGCGTCTCTGGCAGACCTGGCTGACCTTCCGTCACTGGGCGCTGTCGACGATGCGCGAACTCTATGACGATCCGGCGACCAGGGCGCTGCTGCGGCCCGAAGTGATCTGGGAGGTCGAAGGCAGTTTCGACATGCCTGCAGCACGCGTCACCGAAGCCGCGATCGCCCGCGCCGACTGGTATGAGGCGCTGCACTCCCTGTTCGAAACCTACGACATTCTCGTTTTGCCGACCGCGCAGGTATTCCCGTTCGACAAGACCGTGCATTGGCCGAAGACGGTCGGTGGCCGCGAGATGGATACCTATCACCGCTGGATGGAAGTCGTTATCGGTGGCACCTTGTCCGGCAACCCGGTCGTCAACGTACCCGCAGGTTTCGACGAGCGTGGCCGACCGATGGGCATGCAGTGCATCGGCCGGATGGGGCAGGATAGGGAGGTACTCGAGTTCGCGATGGCCTACGAGGCGGTCACCGACTACCTCGATCAGCGACCCGATATGGTGGCGGCGACTGCCTGATCGCCCGCCCGCTCTTCCATAACGTCATGTTTTCGCGCTGGAGACACCCATGAAATCCCGGAATCCATTGCTTGTCGTTCTTCCTCTCGCAATCCTGTTGTCGGTCGCGTTCGCCCAGGATTCACGTACCGAACGCACTTACTTTCAGCTGCCCGAGATGGCGGCGCTCGATCTGCCCTTCAGCGACGCTGTCCTGGTCGGCGACACGCTGTACCTGTCCGGCAATGGCGGGCTGGATCTCGAGACGATGACCGCGCCTGAAGACCCGAGAGCCGAAGCCGAGCTGCTGATGCAGAACTTCAAAAATGTCCTGGCGATGGCCGATATGACGCTCGACGACCTGGTGTCGGTAACGATTTACAGCCCCGACCTGTCACTCTACGGCGACTTCAACGAGGTCTATCGCAGTCACTTCGAGGGTGACCTTCCGGCGCGGGCGTTCATCGGTTCCGGACCGTTATTGTTCGGCATGCGTTTCGAAATGCAGGCGATAGCCGTCAGGTAGGAGCGCCGGCTCTGATCGCTAGTCGTAGCTGAAGCGCATCGACAGGTCGATTGCGTTGACGTCCTTGGTCAAAGCGCCGACAGAGATATAGTCGACACCCGTCTCGGCGATCTCGAAAATGGTGTCAAGCGTGATGCCGCCCGATGCCTCGAGGTCGGCGGGCGGGTTGCCTTCTTTTTGATTGAGCTCGACGGCGCGCTGCAAATCCTCGATGTCGAAGTTGTCGAGCAGCATGCGATCGGCGCCGGCCGCCAGCGCTTCGTGCATCTCGTCCACTGATTCCACCTCGATCTCGACCGGCAATTCCGGATGTTTGGCGCGCGCCGCCTTAATGGCTGCCTCGATCCCGCCGGCACTGATGATGTGGTTTTCCTTGATCAACAGGGCGTCGTAGAGGCCGATCCGGTGGTTGTTGCCGCCGCCGACGCGAACCGCGTACTTCTGCGCATGGCGCAGCCCGGGAATCGTCTTCCTGGTGTCGAGGATCTTTGCTTTCGTGCCTTCCACCGCTTTGACGTAGCGCGACGTCAGGGTCGCCGTCGCAGACAGGAATTGCACGAAATTGAGTGCAGAGCGTTCACCACTGAGTATTGCGCGTGCCGGCCCGCGGATGACGCAGATCTCTGCATCCTCGCGGACGTGATCGCCATCGTTATACATCCATTCGACAATGACCCGGCCATCGAGCTGGGCGAATACCTCGTTGACCCACGGCTGACCGGCCATGATCATCGGCTCGCGAGCGACGACGACTGCTTCCGCGGTCGCCGATTCATCGACGATCTCGGCCGTGACGTCGCCGCTGCCGATGTCCTCGGCCAGCAGCTCGCTGACGTCGCCGATGATCGCTGCGGTCAATTGATCGGTAATGCTCATCCTCGCTCCACAGAAAAGTGGGGTTTGCCCCATTTTCCAGATTGGGGTCAGACCGAAATTACGAAAAATCGGTTCGACCCCATTTCTTGCAGGTTCGACCCCATTTCTTGCAAAAAAGAGCCCGGCGCGGGGCCGGGCTTCTTCGTTCTCGAAGTTCTTCTCTACATAAAAAAGCCGTGGCCGGCGCCGACCATGCTCATGATCAGCGGGATCGACATAACCGTATTCGAACGCGAAGCGAGGAACGCGATGTTCTTCGCCTTGGCGATTTCGTCCGCGCTGGCCTCTACCAGGCCCAGCACTTTCTTCTGGTTTGGCCAGATCAGCACCCAGACGTTGAAGAGCATGATGGTGCCGAGCCAGGCACCGATGCCGATCGTCGTCGCGTAGACATTGACGCTGTCGCCGACGAATCCGAGCATGAACGCGTCGTCGAGCTGGCCGCGATGCAGCAGGAAAGCTGCGCCGGTCAGCCAGGTAAACACGGCACCCCAGCGGAACCAGAACAGCGCCCGCGGCGCGACATACTTGGTGATGCCGGCGCCACCCGGGCCGCCGTCATCGCTCGCGGCGTCCGCCAGTGCCGGTACCTGCACGAAATTGAAGTAATAGAGCAGTCCGATCCAGATGATGCCTGCAAAAACATGCAGCCAGATCATCACTGCGTTCACCGGCATCGCGGCCGGAATATGGTTGTCGCCGGCCACCAGCAAAATCACGATCGCCAGTACGAAGCCCGTGATAATGGTGCTGAGCACCGTTTTCAATGGATTCATTTGTCATTCTCCCGGGGGGATTGTTGATTCTTCTTGCGCTTGGTTTCAGTCAGGGAGCGCCGCCTCCTCCTACCAGGAGGCGCGGCGCATATTATAGAGGTTTAGGGCAGGGGATTGCAGGAATTGTGGGGCTCTGGGTTCCGGACCGCCGCTTCAGTACAATGGCCGGACTCCGGCGAACGGACGTTTCATGATGCGAACTGTATGCCTCCTGGCAATCGGGCTGCTGCTCACCGGCTGCACGTCGATGCTGCTCGGCAATACATCGAGCCGCGAAGCGCCGGCATCGGCCGGCAACATGACAAGCGCGGCGGACAGCGCGATCAGCGGCGAGATACGTCAAAAGCTGAGCGCGGACGCGCAGCTCAACCGCTACACCATCGGCATCCGCACGCAGGCAGGGCGGGTGACGTTGAGCGGCACAGTCGGCGGCTACGAGATGCGGGACAGGGCGGTTACGCTGGCCCGGGATACAGACGGTGTGCGCGAGGTCGACAATCGCATCGTCGTCAATACGAATTTATGAAAACGCTTGAATCAGAACCGGTCGTACCCATTTCCCGGGCTCGACCGCATGATCGAAGGGTGGAATCGCAGTGGACGTAAACGAGAGAATCAAACAACAGATCGACAACAACCCGGTGCTCCTGTACATGAAGGGCACTCCGGACTTCCCGCAATGCGGTTTCTCAGGCCAGACGGTGGCTGCCCTGAAGTCGATCGGCAGGCCGTTTGCCTTCGTCAACATCTTCGAGGATCCCGAGATTCGCGATGGGCTCAAGGTCTATTCCAACTGGCCGACCTTCCCGCAGCTGTATATCAACGGCGAGTTGATCGGCGGCTGTGACATCGTTGTCGAGATGTACCATTCCGGTGAACTCAAAGCGCTCCTCGAGGACGACGCTGCGGACAACTGATCGGCCCGATTTTTTCGGGTATTTCCGCCCTATATGAATCAAACCGCCCATTTGTGGCGATTTGCCCCGCTTTATGTGAAACCTTTCAGCAACTGAGACCCACATCACTGCACAAAATTAGGTGCTTGCTATAGTGCCGCGATCAGGGATGAAAGCGTTGATACGCCTCGGTTTGAGCGTATTTGCGCATGGCAAACGGGGTAGCAGTGGCGCACTTCTTTCAAACGGAGCCTCGGGGGAATTTGCGTACGATGATCGGCCGATCGTCGACCCTGCTCGTGCTGCTGATCCTCGCCGGCTGTTCTACGTTCCTGCCCCGCGAGTCGACGCCGCCGCCACCGCCACCCGAGCTGCCGCCGGTCGTCGAACCGGAGCCCGATATTGCCCCGCAGCCCGAACCGGAACCGGTCGTCGTCGAGCCGGATCCCGAACCTGAGCCCCCGCCAACCGTCGAACCGCTCGTTGCCATCATTATCAGCGACCAGACGCCGGCATATTCCGCTGTCGCCGAGGCGCTGGGTTCGCACCTCGATCGTCACGTCGTCTACGATCTCAGTGCGCGTGGGCAGCCGGCCCGCGATGCATTCGCAAGGATTGCCGAGTCAGGCGCAAGCGCCGTAGTAGCTGTCGGGTTGCCGGCCGCGAGGGCGGCCCGCCGCTTTGCTACGGTTCCGGTCATTGTCAGCCAGGTATTCAATTTCAGCGACGGCGAGCTCCTCGCTGACGATGTCAGGGCTGTTGCCGTATTGCCGCCTGTCGGTCTGCAAATGGATGCGTGGCACGACTTGGATCCCAGCGTCCGCAACGTTGGCGCGATCCTCGGTGAGGGCCATGAAGCGCTGATTGCCGAAGCCGATGAGGCGCTGAAAGCGCGCGGCGTCAAATTCCACTATGCGGTGGCTTCGTCCGACCGCGAAACCCTTTACCTGTTCAATCGACTGGTTCGCGACATCGACGGTTTCATCCTGTTCCCCGACAACCGCATCCTGAGCCGTTCCGTTCTCATGGAGATGATGACGTATGCGTCGCGACACCGTGTCCAGGTTGCCGTCTTTAACGACCCATTGCTCGAATACGGCGCGATGTTCAGGGCCCGGGCCTCCGAAGCCGACATTGCCGAACAAATCACTGCCGTCCTCGACAAGATCCTGTCCGGCGGCATCGAGTCAGTGCCGGACATCACGCCATTGACCGAGATCGAAATACGCTCGAATGTCGAAGTCCTGCAGCGTCTCGGACTGGTGCCGCCGGCGGAGGAATTCGAACACAAAGTGGCGGAAGCGCAATGAACCAGTGGCTTGCCACAGTATTCGGATTCGGCCGCGAACTGCTCGACAGTATCAAGCCGGCGAAGCGCGACGGTAAGCGGGTGCTCATCAATGAAATCCTGTCGCTGCAGCTCATCATCACTGCAATCATTGGCGCCCTCGCGATCGCCGGGCTCTACTGGGGAGGTCAGTGGGTACTGCAGGACAACTACAGCCGCTGGGCCATGCAATGGACAGAAGAGCTCAACGAGCTCGGCGCGCCGCTTTACCTGCCGAATGACGACGAGGCAGTGCTTCGCCTGGAGAGTTTCGTCGCCAAGTACCCGGAGATCGACCGGGTGTCGTACTACCAGGACGACGGCTCGATCATGTTCTCGATCACGAATACCGGTGACGCGATCGCCGAACAGATCCCGATCGACAGTGACATGGTCGCCGACCTGGAGTTTCTCGTCGGCGCTGAAGCACCCTACATCGTAGAAACGAGCCTGCTGAATGCGCGGGCCTTCGAGATCCTGGCGCCGGTCTGGACGGAAACCATCTCCGGCGACGGCCTGTTCAGCTTCGACCTCGACCAGGAGACCGAACGCTCGTCAGCAGAGCTGATTGGCTTCGTCGGCCTGGAGCTCGACTTTTCACTGTTCCACAACCGGCTCCTCACCAATATCAAGATCGCCATCAGCATTCTGCTCGTGCTGCTGATCGGCTCCGGTTTCCTGGGGCGGCACTACCTGGCGCGTGCACTCACGGCCATCTCGGATCTGCAGCAACCCATTGCAGAGCTGGCGAAAGGCAACCTCGCCGTGGAGTTCAAGCCCGCTGAGCACCGCGAGATCTCGGAGATCGTGGAGGCCCTCGAAAGCACGGCATCTGCGCTGGGCGAACGCGACGCACGATTACTTCGGCTTGCGAATCACGACGGCCTTACGGGCCTCTTCAACCGTCGCCGGCTGGTCGAGGAGCTGAAAAAGGAAATCGACAACGTCACCGTCAACGAAGTATCGAGCGCGCTCCTGTTCATCGACCTCGATCAGTTCAAGTACGTTAACGATACCTGTGGCCACCCGGCGGGCGACCGCCTGATCCGCAAGGTCGCCGATCAGCTGAAGCGAACGGTCACCGGCAGGGGCCTGGTCGCGAGATTCGGCGGCGACGAATTTGCCATCCTGATCGCCGAGGTACAGAAATCGGCGGCGCGCGAGATCGCCGAGAAGATCCTCGAGGACATGCGGCGGCTTGCACATATCGAGGACGGCAACGTTTTCCACGTCCATTGCAGTATCGGCATCGCGATGATCGACAGCGAGAAATTCGATCATGACGAACTGATCGCGCAAGCGGACATCGCCTGTCGAGAGGCGAAGGAGAACGGCAGGAACCGTCTTAAGTTCTACAGCATGTCCGAACGCGAGGCCGAGAAGATCGTTGCCGACGTCGGTTGGGTCAGCAAGCTGCGCGACGCAATCGACAATAACGATTTCACGCTGCGTTTCCAGCCCATCGTGCAGATCGCGACCGGCCGGATTACGCATCACGAGGTCCTGCTGCGGCTGAAGGCCGACGACAACAAGACGATTGCGCCGGACGCCTTCCTGCCAGCCGCCGTCAGGTTCGGCCTGATGGGCGAGATCGACAACTGGCTCGTCGAGAACGCCATTCTCGAACTGGCCGAACATCGACAGGACCGACCGGATCTTCGTTTCTCGATCAACCTGTCAGCGAACGCATTCGAGACCGAGGACCTGACCGGATTCATCAAGAAGAATCTCGACAAGAATGGTGTTCCCCCGAACGCCGTTATCTTCGAGATCACCGAGAGTCTCGCCGTGAAACACCTGAGCCACGTCGAGAAACAGATCGCTTCGCTGAGAGAGCTCGGTTGCGAGCTTGCGCTGGACGATTTCGGCACCGGCTACAGTTCCTTCGGTTACCTGCAGCGGCTGCCGGTCGACTACATCAAGATCGACGGCTGCTTCGTGCGCGATCTCGTCGACAACCCCGTCGACCAGAAGATGGTAAGACTGATCGGCGAGATAGGCCAGGAGGCCGGCATGCGCACGATCGCGGAATACGTGCAGGGTGGTCCGACACTGGCGCTGCTGGCGGAACTCGGCATCGATCTAGCGCAGGGATTCTATATCGGCCGGCCGACGTCGGTGCCGACGACCAAATCGATGCCGATCCCGATCAATCTGAAGCAGCGCCCGACCAGCCAGAAAAAAACGGGTTCGAGCGAAAACGTATCCTGACGCCAGCGGCGGCCGCTAGCCGCGAATCTCTTCGAATGTCGGTTTGAATCGATTGACGATGTCGCAAAAGACGTCGGCGGTCACTTCGGCATCATAGGCAGCGGAGTGTGCCGAGTCCTCGTCCCATGGCAATCCCGCCGCCTTGACTGCGCGAGACAGCACCGTCTGCCCGTAGGCGACACCGCAGAGCGTTGCCGTGTCGAAGCTGCTGAACGGATGAAACGGGTTTCGTTTGATTTCGCTGCGTTCAACGGCCTCGTTGAGGAAACTCAGATCGAAGAATGAATTATGGCCGACGAGAATCGCCCGCGTACATGCGGCTTCGCGGACGGCGCGGCGCACCTCGCGGAAAATATGCTGCAGGGCTTCTTTTTCGTGGATCGCCGGGCGCAGCGGATGGTCCGGGTCAATGCCGTTGACGGCAAGCGATGCCGGTTCGAGGTTGGCGCCCTCGAACGGCTTGACATGGTAACGAATGGTCTCCCTGCGGCTGATCAAGCCGTGCTCGTTGGCCTCGATCAGCACCGCCGCGATCTCGAGCAAGGCATCCGTCTTCCAGTTGAAACCGCCGGTTTCGACGTCGACTACGACGGGCAGGAAGCCGCGAAAGCGGTCAGACATCGAAAACGTTTCGGTCACGCGCCGTTAGCCGTCACCCGGCGCGCCGGTCAGTTGTTTGTCGAGCAACAGGTTCAGCGAGAATCGAACGCCGAAACCCGTGATTTTCGACGGGATATGAGCGAGGCCGCCATCGCGGCTGATTGCACTCAGGTCGACATGGACCCAGGCGCAGTCAGCATCGACAAACTCGTTCAAAAAGCTTGCTGCGAGTATGTGATCGCCACCGCCGTTCGGAGCGCATTGGGCGATGTCGGCGGTATCGCTTTTCAATTCCTCGATGAACTCGTCGCCGATCGGGAACGGCCAGACCCGCTCACCGCTCTCTCGCCCGGACTTCTTCATGACCGGATGCAGGTCCGGACGGTTCGTAAATACGCCGCTGTAGCGCGTCGTCACCGCGTTCATGCAGGCGCCGGTAAGCGTGGCATAGTCGATAATGGCTTTCGGCTTGTCCCTGCTTGCGAGCACGAGCGTATCCGCGAGCGCCATCCTTCCTTCCGCATCGGTATGGATGGTCTGGATGGTCTTGCCGTTCAGGGCCGTGATCACGTCCTGGGATTTGTAGGCCGTCGGCCCGGTCCGGTTCTCGGTGATGGCAAGCCATGCGTCGATCGGCATGTCCACTTCGAGTCGCGTCAACGCGAGAAAACATCCCAGCGCGACAGCGCTCCCGCCCATATCGATGTGCATGTCGAGCATCGATGTAAACGGCTTCAGGTTGGTGCCGCCGGTGTCGAAGATGATGCCCTTGCCGACGAGGCTGAGTTCCGGTTTCGCCGTCCTGGCGCCCGGCCGGTAACGCAGCCGGACGATGGCTGCGCTGTCGTCGGCATTGCCCTGGGCGACCGCGAGGAATGCGCCCGCGCCCATTTTCCTGAGTTCGGCAACGCCGTATCGCTTGAATTCCCAGCCGACGTCTTTTGCCAGGTCCTTGAGCAGGCCAGTGTAGGCGCTTGCGTCGAGCTTGTTGGCAGGAAGGGCGGTCAGGAAGCGCGCGACGTTATTGCCTTCCGCTTCGGCGATCACCCGGCCGAGATCGACACGAGCCGGCGCGCCCAGGATACGTACGCTGCGGATTCGCTGCGGCGCGGGCTTGGATTTGTATGCCGGCATGACGTAGGCCGCGGCCAGCGCCGCGGCGGTCAGGTCGGCGATCAGCCGATCGCGATCCGCATCGTCGAATCCGCACACCCAGATGCCGAGCACGCCGGCTTTCTGGGCGGCGGTGGCGGCGACCATCCTGCGGCCGAACGTCAGGCGTTCGAACGTGTCGGCTGCAGCGTCGACAGTGCCGACAAACAGCGCCGTCTGCTTCTTGTTTGCAAGCCGGGTCGCGACCGCCGGCGTGCTCTCGGGCGCCGCGCGCCGCAGCAATGCCTGGATCCTGTTGCCCTGCGGCACCTTGCGCCAAAGCGCAGCCGGCACTTTTTTCGGCAATACCAGCAACAGCTGATCGACGCTTGCGAGCGCTTTCGCGGCCGGCGCGCCGGTTACCTGAGAAACTTTTATCGGCCTGGTTTTCGTCAGAGTTTCGGCAAGAGTCGTCATTCAGG
>JABAHR010010111.1_pt3 | contig 12647 bp, 16 predicted proteins | sample 7062101 | NCBI WGS metagenome assembly JABAHR01 (sample SAMN14534553, study PRJNA622989) | marine sediment metagenome | biome: marine biome [ENVO:00000428]; feature: marine pelagic biome [ENVO:01000023]; material: deep marine sediment [ENVO:00002113] | place: India: Gulf of Kutch | collected...
GCCCTTGGCGCAGTCGATGACCATCAGCGCGGAATCCACCGCCGTCAGGGTGCGATAGGTATCCTCGGAGAAGTCTTCGTGGCCGGGGGTATCGAGCAGGTTGACGACGCGGTCCTTGTACGGGAACTGCATCACCGACGAGGTCACCGAGATGCCGCGCTGCTGCTCCAGCGCCATCCAGTCGGACGTCGCGTGCCGGCGCGCCTTGCGTCCCTTGACCGTGCCCGCCATCTGGATCGCGCCGCCGAACAGCAGCAGCTTTTCGGTCAGCGTGGTCTTGCCGGCGTCCGGGTGAGAAATAATCGCGAAAGTGCGCCTGCGGCTCACTTCCTCCTGAACACTGGACATACTGCCTTCTGCGCCCGGTCTGCAAAGGGGCGGGAGTTTATCAAAAAGCCCGCGCGTCAGGACCGTTTGACGCGCTTCGACAGGACGGCCGCATCCTCCCTGCCCTCCGCGGACTGGTAGTAGGCTGGCCGGCGGGCAATCAGGTTGAAGCCTTTCTTCCGATACAGCGCTATGGCCTTTTCATTGGATGGTCGGACCTCGAGGAAGATTTCACTGACTTCCGCAGCTGCCGATCTGAGCAGCAATTCGTCGAGCAACTTCTCGCCGTAGCCGAGCTGACGGAACCGGGGATCGACGCACAAATTGAGAATGTGCGCCTCGCCCGCCGCGATCGAAAGGATGCTGTAGCCGACGACCTGCCCGTCGCGTTCGAGGACGACGCAGTGGTAGCCGGCCAGCAGGCAATCCCGGAAGACGCCGTGACTCCAGGGGAATTCGTAGCTGCGACGTTCAATATCGGAGACCTGCGCGATGTCCTCGTGAGACATCGTGCGAATCCGGGCCGGCACCTCCGGGATCGGGGTGATCATCCGCGCTCCGCAAACAGTTGGCGCGCCATCACCAGGTCCTGCCACGCCTTTCTCTTCTGCGTCGGGCTGCGCAAGAGATAGGCCGGGTGATAGGTGACGACGACTGGCAAATGACGACCGGGCAGCTCGTGCGGACTGCCTCGCATGCGCCCCACGGGGGCATCGGTCTGCAGCAGGTGCTGCGCGGCGATGCGGCCTACCGCCAGGATGATCTTCGGCGCGACGAGATCGATCTGCCGCTCCAGGTAGCTACGGCAGGCCGCAGCCTCGTCGACTGCCGGATCACGATTGTTCGGCGGCCGGCATTTGAGGATATTGGCAATGAACGCCGAGCCCCGGTCGAGGCCGAGCGACAGCAGCATCTCGTCGAGCAGCTTGCCGGCACGCCCGACGAAGGGCTCGCCGCGGCGATCCTCTTCCTGTCCAGGGGCCTCTCCCACGATCATCCAGTCAGCATCCGGATTGCCGACGCCGAAGACGGTCTGGGTACGGGACTGGTGCAGACTGCAGCGGGTACACGCGGCCACCTGGTCACGCAGGGCCGCCCAGTCCGGCGGCGTCTCGTCGACCACCGGGGCTACGTTCTCTTCGGCCACGGGGGCGTCGCTGCCGCGCAGCGTGTAGACGTCGATTTGCAACGCATCCAGATAGGCCCTGCGCCTGGCTTCCGCTGACATCAGATTCTGTTCCTGAACGTCGACCGCCCGCGTACCCTCAGGGGTGTGGCAGTTTCGCCAGCAGGTCGACGCCTGCGGCAACTTCCTGGCCTTCCGTAACGTGCACGCGGCTGTTAATGGGCAATTGTACTTCGGCCAGGCGGGTCAGGCGCAAATACGCACAGCGCTGGCCCTGCCCGACACGCTCGCCGTAACCGAGAAACGCCAGCGGCGCCAGGCCGAAGCGGTGGCCGCGGAACTGAAGCACCACGTCGTCACCTTCGTCCGTCTGCACCCACAGGCCGCTGGCATGGCCGACGGCCGCGCTCTCCGGCACGGCGACCCGGAAATCCATGATCTTGCCCTCGGACGGACAGCGCGCCGTGTAAGTTCCGAGACTGTTTACGCGGATCAGGATGCGGTGCGCTTCGCCGCTGAGCGCCCCGTTGTCGGTCAGCCCGACCTCGACCACGGTGCCATCAACGGGGCTGATCACGCCGAGCGGAACCGCGGGTACGCCACGCACGGGATCACGGAAGATCAGGAACATCCAGGCCACCAGCATGGCCGGCGCGATCGCGTAGGCCGATTCGCCGAAGCGCCAGGCCGCAAATGACGCGGCGACGCCGGCGATCAGGAACGGAATACCTTCCCGGGCGACAAAGGGATTACGCTTGCCTCTCAAAACTGCCTCTTTCCGTTCTTCTTCCCAGCGACTCTCTGGCTCCGCGGCGGGATACTGATTTAGCGATCCGTGCCGCAATCTCTCGTGTAGAATACGCCCGCCACGGCAAGCGGGATCCGACTATACATGCGTTTCACCAGATTTGGACTAACTACTTTACGAGATACGCCCTCGGAAGCCGAAATCATCAGCCACCAGCTGATGCTCCGGGCCGGCCTGATCCGGCGACTTGCCTCAGGCCTGTTCACGTGGATGCCGCTCGGGCTGCGTGTCCTGCGCAAGGTAGAAAGAATCGTGCGCGAGGAAATGGACCGGGCCGGCGCCCTCGAAGTCGTGATGCCGGCCGTGCAACCCGCCGAACTCTGGCGCGAAACCGGCCGCTGGGACAAGTACGGCCACCTGCTGCTGCGCATGAATGACCGGCACGAGCGGGAATTCTGCTTCGGGCCCACGCACGAAGAAGTCATCACCGACATCGCAAGGCGCGAGCTGCGCAGCTACAAGCAGCTGCCCGTCAATTTTTACCAGATACAGGTCAAGTTCCGCGACGAGATCCGGCCGCGATTCGGCGTGATGCGGGCCCGCGAATTCATCATGAAAGACGCCTACTCGTTCGATGTCGACCAGGCCGGCCTCGAAGAGAGCTATCGCAAGATGCACGACGCCTACGTCGCGATCTTCGAACGACTCGGCCTCGGTTTCCGGGTGGTGGACGCGGACAGCGGCGAGATCGGCGGCAGCCGTTCGCAGGAGTTCATGGTGCTCGCCGACTCGGGCGAGGACGCGATCGCCTGGTGTGACGAGGATAACTACGCATCGAATGTAGAAACCGCGGCGACCGCGCCCCCTGCCGGCGAGCCGGCGGCGGCGGAGAAAGCACTCGAGAAGATCAGCACGCCGGACTGCAAGACGATCGAAGACCTGGCGGACTTCCTCGACGTAACGCCAGCCCGAACCCTGAAGACCCTGATCGTCGACGGCGAAGACGGGCCCGTAGCGCTCGCGCTGCGCGGCGACCACGAACTCAACGCCATCAAAGCCGAAAAAATCCCGGGCGTAGCGTCACCGCTGACGATGGCGGATCCCGCCACGATCCGCAAGGCGACAGGCAGTGAGCCAGGCTATGCCGGACCGATCGGGCTCGATATCCCGATCTTTTATGATCATGCGACGCGCCTGATGTCGGACTTCGTTATCGGCGCAAATGAAGCGGACATGCACTATTCGGGCGTTAACTTCGGCCGCGACATCGAGACGCCGGCAACCGTCGATATCAGGAACGTTGTCGAGGGCGACCCGACGCCCGGCGGCAATGGCACGCTCAGCATTGCGCGCGGCATCGAGGTCGGCCACATTTTCCAGCTCGGCACCGTGTATTCCGAAGCTATGAAGGCGACCGTGCAGGATCAGGACGGCAAGGACGCCACGATGGTCATGGGCTGTTACGGCATCGGCGTGACCAGGATCGTCGGCGCCGCGATCGAACAGAACCATGACGAGAACGGCATCATCTGGCCGCAACCGCTGGCGCCGTTCGACGTCGTCCTGGTGCCGATCAACATGCATCGCTCCGAAACGCTGCGCGACGCGGCGGAGGCGCTCTACCGGGAACTCCAGGACATGGGGCTGGAAGTTTTGTTTGACGACCGGGACGCCCGTCCCGGCGTCAAGTTTGCCGATGCGGAACTGATCGGTGTGCCGCATCGTCTCGTGATCAGCGAGCGTGGACTCGAGGCGGGAGAGCTCGAGTACCGGCATCGCCGCGACGACGAATCGCGGATGATGAAACGTGATGACGCTCTCAAATTGATCAGGGAATCGTCGCTAAGCTAGAGGAGAGTTAATCGGGACAGTGGTCATGCACCAGGCACCAGTTCTCATCGTAATGCTGATCGCGCTCGCGATGCCGCTCGCTGCGCAGGACGACCCTGACCCCGAACTTGTCGCGCTGCTCAAGGAAGCCGCCGCCGACATCGACAGCTTCGAGGACCATTTCGCCGCGCAGGTGTGGCTGACGGACATGTCGGCCAGGCTCGAACGCCAGGTCCAGGATCCGCTGGAGCGCATCGAGATCCTCAAGCGTGTTCACTTCGAGGCGGCCCGCGTCGAATTGCCGCCGGAACTCATTCTCGCTGTCATCGACGTCGAAAGTAACTTCGACCGCTACGCCATCTCGGTTGCAGGCGCCCGCGGCCTGATGCAGATCATGCCCTTCTGGCTGGACGAGATCGGTCGTCCAGACGACAACCTGATCCACATAGGCACGAACCTCCGCTTCGGCTGCACGATCCTCAAGTACTACATGGAGATGGAAAAAGGTGACCTGACGCGCGCGCTCGGCCGCTACAACGGCTCACTTGGGCAGCGAAAGTATCCGAACAAGGTGCTGGATCGGCTTCGCCTAAAGTGGTTCCGCGTCTAGTGGAAAAAACCTCACGCGGCGCGATACGGCGTTCAATCCTACTCAAAAAGCTCCGGAGCCATGGATGGCGAGAGCGGCGATCTCGGTTTTGGCTTTTCTCGCACTCGCCTGAGTCTCTTTCAATTCGAGGCTCGTGTTCGCATCAAGCGGTGGTGAATGCCGAGGGGGCCGTGCACTCGACTGCAGTCTCAATCACACCAACAACCGTCGCCCTTCGCGGGCCTTCGTGCAGCCAGCGCGCCAGCTCGTCGATGGCGCCGTCTTCGCCACAGGCGCGCACCTCTACGCTGCCGTCCGCCAGGTTGATCGCATGACCATGCAGACTCAGACGTGCGGCGACGTCCCGCGTGCTGACGCGAAAAAATACGCCCTGGACGCCGCCCGTGACATTGAATAGACGACACATGATGCGGATGGACCAATCGCCGTCAGCGAGGGGATTCGGTGTCGCCCGAACGCTCGGCGATCTCGAGCGCGGCCAGCGCCTTGTTCTTGGCTTCGACCGCATCGATGCGCGCGAGCTTGTACTCTTTCCTCGACAGGTTGCGCAAGGCGCTGTCAAGATAATCCTCGGCAGCCCGCAGGTCGGTCGGCGCATACTCCGACGCGCCGGCTTCGCGGGCAACCGAAATCGCCTGGCGCGCATCACTCATCTCCTGAACCGGCGGTCCCGCCGTGCAAGCCGCCACGCCGAAGAGCAGCCCGAGCAGCGTGATCTGCGCGAGTCGACCAGCGCAAATCGCTGAAAATATGGTGATTATTGGCATACGCACCGGACAAACGTTACAAGCGCCGCTACGCGCAGTCAAGCAAGGGCCGGGGCCTGACGACAGGCGGAAATTATTGCTAGAGTGACCGCCTCTTCGGTCCCAATAAAGAGCGATCCCGACCATGAGTATCACGATCTACCACAACCCGAGGTGTTCCAAATCGCGGGCAACGCTGGCGCTCATCGAGAGCAGAGGTATCACGCCGACGATCGTCGAATATCTGCAGACGCCGCCCGACGCTGCCACGTTGCGGGGCATCGCGAAACTCGTCGGCGTCCCGCTCTCCGATCTCCTGCGGCGCGGCGAAGAGGAGTTCACGGCGGCCGGCGATGCTGTCCCGCTCGACGACGAAGCAGCGCTCGCAGAATGGCTGCACGCGCATCCCAAGGTTCTGCAAAGACCCATCGTCGTCGATGACGCCAACGCCAGGGCGATAGTCGGCCGTCCTCCCGAAAACGTCAACGACCTGATCTGACCGTGAGCGATATTCTCGTTCTGTACTATTCCCGTTTCGGGGCAACCGAGGCGCTGGCCAGAGACGTCTGCCAGGGCGTCGACGCTGTTACCGGCTGCGCGGCCAGGCTGCGCACCGTGCCGTCGGTCTCGGCAGATACGACGGCGACCGCAGACGAGGTACCGCGGGACGGCCCTCCCTATGCCAGCAAAGACGACCTGCGCGAGTGTGCCGGGATCGTTATGGGCAGCCCGACGCGGTTCGGCAACATGGCGGCGCCGCTCAAGTACTTCCTCGATGGCACCGGCAGCGAGTGGATGAGTGGCACACTTGCCGGCAAACCGGCGGGCGCATTTACCTCGACCTCGTCGCTGCACGGCGGCCAGGAAACCACGCTGCTGACGATGGCGCTGCCGCTAATTCACCACGGCATGGTGTTTGTCGGGATCCCGTACACCGAAGCGGCGCTCAATACGACGACGACCGGCGGCACGCCCTACGGCGCCTCGCATGTGACGTGGAATCGCGATCCGGACCGGCTCGCCGAAGAGGAGTCGCAACTCGCAATCGCGCTCGGCAGGCGGGTCGCGGAGATCGCGCTGAAACTCACTCCGGCGCGCTAGCCGCGAACACCTCTCTGACGAAGGGTATGGTCAGGCGCCGCTGCGCCTTGAGCGCTTCGGCATCGAGCGTGTCGAGGACGCCGTAAAGGCTCGCCATGTCGCGCCTGCTGCGCGACAGCAGGTAGCTGGCCGTATCTGTCGGCAGCTCGAGTCCGCGATGCCGGGCGCGCAACTTCAGGGCTTCGATACGGGCATTCTCATCCAGCGACTTCAAGTGAAAGGCCGGCAGCCGCGTGAAACGACTGCCGAGATCTTGCAGTCGAAACGGGCATTCGCGCGCCGCTGCGCTGGCCGAACAAACCAGTATGCCGCCAGCATCGATTAATGAATTGATCAGCGAGAACAGGCCGAACTCCCAGTCCTCGTCGCCGGCCACCTCGTCGATGTCGTCGATGCAGACGAACTCGCGGTTCTGCAAGCCGTCGAGAATGCCGGGACCGGCGCCGCGGATCTCTGTGAGCGGCACGAACTGGGCGCGGTCGTCCGCCCGCTCGCAGACCGCTTGCAGCAAATGCGTCTTGCCGGTCGCAGGAGGTCCCCACAGCCACCCGCCGGGCCCGCTGCCGGTCTCGATCGTGTTCTCGAGGAAGGCCACAATCGCCTCGTTACCGGCAGGCAGAAAGCTGTCGAACACCGCGTGGTCCTGGAGTTTCAGTGGCAGCGCCAGCTGGCTCACGTCTCGGTCTCCTCCAGGACAGATTCGGCTGCTTCCGGATGGTCGGCCAGGTACTGGTGGTAGGCGAAGCGAACGAGCACCGAGATGACCGCCGCGGCCGGCAAGGCCAGCAGGATACCGAAAAAGCCGAATAGCTGGCCGCCCGCCGCAACTGCGAAAATGACGATCACGGGATGCAGCCCGATGCGATCGCCAACGAGTTTCGGCGTCAGCACCGAGCCCTCGATGAACTGACCGATACCGAAGGTCGCCACGACGCCGAGCAGCTTGAGCAGCGGGTCCGGCTCCAGGACGACGGTAAGCCCCGCCAGCAGGATGCCGAATACGAACCCCAGGTAGGGGACGAAGCTGACCAGGCCGGCGACCACGCCGATGGCGATCGCGAAATCGAGCCCGATCAGGCTCAAGCCCGACGCATAGATAATGGCGAGACCGGTCATGACCAGCAGCTGGCCACGCAGGAAAGCGCCGAGCACGTCGTCGGTTTCGTGCGCCAGCCGGAAGACCGTCTCGCGCTGGCCGGAAGGCACGAGCGCTCCCAGGTGATTAATGATCTGGTCCCAGTCGCGCAGCAGGTAGAAGGTCAGGATGGGGATAAGGAACAGGCTGATGACGGCGGCAGCGAGCGCGCCGCCACCGCGCGTCAGCGACAGGAGCACGGTCCCTGCCCAGTTACCCGCCATATCGCTGTAGCGCGCGATGAAGGCGCCGAGCCCAACATCGTCTGACGAGTCGATACCGAGCGTATCGGTCACGGTTGGCAGCCAGACCTGCTCGGCCTGCGCGACGATCCCCGGCAGCGCCGCCAGGAACGCAGAGATCTGCGACTTGATCAGCGGCACGACCAGCAGGACGAGCAGACCGACGGCGAGGAATGTGAGCAGGAATACGGACACCACCGCGACGGTGCGCGGCAGCTTGAGCTTCTGCAGGCGGTCGGCAAGCGGATCACCGATATAGGCGAGCAGCGCCGACGCGACGAACGGCGTCAAGACGGGCGCAAGCAGCCACAGAAGCCAGCCGACGAGCGCGATGGCGATCATCCAGTTGACGCGAAGATTGGTAGGCTGTGCGTTCATCACTGTTCACCCGCGGCGGCGGTCGAATCCTGCCTGGCCCGCCGAGTCCAGGCCCACACATAGTCTATGCCACTGACGACGAGCGTCACCAGCACGCCGGCGCCGATCACGGTAATCGTAATGGGGTCCGGCCAGCCGAAGCCCTCGCGGCTCAACACGAAGACGATAAAGAGCAGCTGCAGCGCGGTATTCAGCTTGCTGATGCGCGTGGGTTCGCCCTCGACGGGGCGAACCAGGAAGTTGTAGGCCGTGGCGCCGCCGATGATGACCACGTCGCGCAGTATGACGAGCACGGCCAGCCAGACCGGCACCAGCCCGCACAGGAACATGGTGATGAACGTGCCGCCGACGAGGAGTTTGTCGGCGATCGGATCGAGCAGCGCACCGATCCGCGTGTGCCAGTCGAAACGTTTTGCGAGATAGCCGTCGACGCCGTCCGAAAAACCGGCGACGAAAAATAGCAGCAATGCGGGGCCATACTGCTGGTCGACGATATAGAAGAGTATCGGCGCCACCATGACGATGCGCGCAATCGAGATCGCATTGGGCAGCCAGCGAAGCGACATCGGTCAGCGCTCCGGCCGGACTTCCTGCAGCGGTTCCGGCGCCGTCTGCAATGGCGGCGGTTCCGGCTGATAACGATACTCGAGCGCCGCTGGCGGGCTCATTCCCCGGTCTTCGAAACCGCGGGGACCTGCGTCGATAAAATAGCCGGCATCCGCTTTCTGCAGGATGCTGCTGAGTGACAGCGCGTTGTCGAGTCGCTCCAAGCCGCCCTGCACCTCGACCTGGTAGACAATCCGATCGGGATGAGCGGCCGTGATCGACAGATTGTCGGCGACGCGGAGGTTCTCCATATACTGCTGCACGCGACCGTAAGCGGTGACCGAATCGATGCCGGAGATTGTCAATTCGATAATCTCCGACGCTTCGTCGCCGCGAATGGCGTCGCGGGCGGCCAGCGCGTCGGCCAGCTGATCGATGGCTTCCTCCGGTTCTCCGGGCCAGCCAAATCGCTCCTCGCCCATGTACCAGGTCCAGCGTGGCTGCTGCATTTCATTCGGCCGGATCCTGCCGACCAGTATCGAATCGGCGGCGTATCGTGCCGACGCCTCGAGCAGCGGGTCGTCGAAACCGCCCCAGATGTCCACGAAACCGATCCGCTGCAGATCCTCGACATCAAGCAGCGGGAAGACGATCGGCAGGCCGCGGCGCGTGGCAACAGCCTGCACCCGCTCACGCAACAACTGATTGCGGTCAACGGCGCGCCTGTCGCCGTTCGGGTCGTCGGCGCCGACGATCTCCCGGTCGCCAAGACCCCAGTCGATTGCGAGCCAGACAATGGTCAGCGGCCGATCGCTGCCCCAAACGGTAGCGCCCGCCTGCCGCAGCGTCCGCTCGATCGCCGGGCCATCCAAAGAGACGGTCAGCATATTGTCGGCGCCGGGCCGAAACTGTCGCACATAGCGCGTCGGATTGGGGAACAGGGCCGCCATGTCTTCCGATTCTGCCGCCGCTGTCGAGCCGGTCACCCGAACCAGCACCTCGGTCAGTGCGGTGCGATACGCGTTCGATTGCGCATTCGGGTCGTTCGGGTCCAGCGTGACCTCGACGGTATACAGCGACGCCATCTCGACGGCAATCGCGGGCGGCGCAATCCACGCGAACGCGAACAGCGACGTCAATAACGCCGAACTGAGCGCGCTTGCCGCGGAAACGCCTGCGCGTCCTCGTTTGAGTCCATCAATGGTCATTCGGTATGCCCGGCCAGCGAATTGAAAAGGGTGTTTCCCGATACCTGTCGAACCTCTATTATATCGCCCTCACAGGAATTGCCACGTCCTGTCGACAGATTCGTCGACGCGCGCGGCGCTCCGCCAGATTGCGCCACCCGGGAAACAATGACCTCCAGATCCCTGACGTATAAAGACGCCGGCGTCGACATCGATGCCGGCAACGCGCTCGTCGACAAGATTAAGCCCTTCGTCGCCCGTACCCGCCGGCCCGAGGTCATGGCGGGCCTGGGCGGCTTCGGCGGTCTGTTTGCGCTGCCCGCGGATCGCTACCGCGAACCGGTCCTCGTAGCGGGCACCGATGGCGTCGGCACCAAGCTCAAGCTGGCCCAAATCACCGGCATCCACGACACGATCGGCATCGATCTCGTCGCCATGTGCGTCAACGATGTGCTCGTGCAGGGGGCGGAACCGCTGTTCTTCCTCGACTACTTCGCCTGCGGACGGCTCGACACCGAGCTCGCGGCCGATGTCATCCGCGGTATTGCCGACGGCTGCGAGCAGGCTGGCGCGGCGCTGATCGGCGGCGAGACGGCGGAGATGCCGGACATGTATGCGGACGGCGACTACGACCTGGCAGGCTTTTGCGTGGGCGCCGTCGACAAAGCCGAGATCATCGATGGCTCGAGGATCGCCGAGCGCGACGCGATCATCGGCCTGGCGTCCAGCGGGCCACATTCGAACGGCTACTCGCTGATCCGCAAGGTGCTCGATATCGCCAACCACCGGGAGATCGACGGCGAGCCCGCAAACAAAGTGCTGATGGCGCCGACCAAGATCTACGTCAAACCGATTCTTGCGCTCGCGGGCGCGGTCGAAATCCGCGGCCTTGCCCATATCACCGGCGGCGGCATCACCGAGAACATTCCGCGCATCCTGCCGGACGGTCTTTCCGCAGAGATAGACACGGCAAGCTGGCGGCAGCCGGCAGCCTTCGACTGGCTGCAGGCTCAGGGCAACATCGAAACGGACGAGATGCGCCGGACCTTCAATTGCGGCGTCGGCATGACGGTGATTGTCGATGCGGCGCAGGCCGACGCAGCCATCGATCGGCTCAATGCATCGGGCGAGACGGCCTGGCGGCTGGGGACGATTGTCGCCGGCGACGGCGAGGTACAGTACATTTGAGTCCTGACGGCGCCCGGATCTCGGCGGCAGTCCTGGTTTCGGGCAGCGGCACCAACCTGCAGTCTTTTATCGACAAGGTGCGAGCAGGCCAACTGGACCTCGACATTGCCGTCGTCCTTAGCAACAAGCCGGACGCCCTGGGCCTCGAGCGCGCGAAGCAGGCGGGCATTCCTGTCGAATGCGTCGAACACGGCGATTACCCGGACCGCGAATCTTTCGATGCCGCGCTGAACGACACACTCGACCGCTATTCGCCCGACCTCATCATCCTCGCCGGATTCATGCGCATCCTGACGCCGGTCTTCATCAAGCATTTCGCGGGCCGCATCTTCAATATTCACCCGTCACTGTTACCGAAATATCCGGGGCTGGATACCCACCAGCGGGCGATCGACGCTGGCGACGAATGGGCGGGAAGCACGGTGCATTTCGCAACCGAGGAACTCGACGGCGGGCCCCGGATCATCCAGGGACGGGTCCGCGTCGAAGCGGACGACACCGCCAGGGCGCTGGCGTCGCGGGTGCTGAAGATCGAGCACGAAATCTACCCGCAGGCGGCGGCGCTATTTGCGGCCGGGCGCCTCGAATTCAGCGATGGCGCGGCCTGGCTGGACGGCGAGAAAATGGACGAGCCGATTCAGTTCAATTGACCGGCGTGTTAAACGGCAGGTATTGCCCGTCTTGTGCGTCGAGCTGTGCCAGGATGGCATCCACGTACTGCTGAAACTCGAATACGAAATTCTTTTTCCGAGATTCCCACTGCTGCCTGCCATAAGGACTGCTGGCCAGGCCGATCAATGGCGCCAGCGTCGACCGAAGCCTGGACTCGTCAATCGCGCCCCGCTGGTATTGAAAATACGCCATGTCGCCATGCCGAATGCGCATCCATAGCCAGTAGCTTGCAATATCCTGTTCAGCAGGCGTCAGGTCGGTCTTGCCCTCTTCGAGACGAATCGACAGCCTCCGAAGTTCCGGCACTTCCAGCGCGAGCGCATTTTGATCGTTGATGCTCTGAATCAACTCCTGGTAGGCGGCCATCTCGATCGCTTCCGTATTGAGCTCGGCCTGGACGGCACTGTTGCGGGTCTCAATGCCGACGAAGACCAGCGAGGCGATGACCGCGAGAAAACCTACGCCTTCGATAATGTCCTTCAGTTTCTGGCGTTTCATTCCCGTGCCTTCTGCCTGCCAAGAGAGTCAATCATAGCGGCAAGTCCGGCCTCGCGCGCTGGACGGGTTCCTGCCTTCGTCAATAGCAATGTAGAAGCGCTCACCGAGCGCGAGATCTCAGGCGGTCGGCTGCCATGCTGTGACCGGTCCATCGCCATTGGGCTCGGACTATCCCGCGCAACTTGCGCTCATACAAGCAATAGGGAGATAACGCCGGTTTCACGCCTTGGGCAAGGTGACGCCCTGCTGACCCTGGTACTTGCCGCCGCGGTCCTTGTAGGACGTCTCGCAGACCTCGTCGGATTCGAAGAAC
>JABAHR010012242.1_pt2 | contig 12641 bp, 10 predicted proteins | sample 7062101 | NCBI WGS metagenome assembly JABAHR01 (sample SAMN14534553, study PRJNA622989) | marine sediment metagenome | biome: marine biome [ENVO:00000428]; feature: marine pelagic biome [ENVO:01000023]; material: deep marine sediment [ENVO:00002113] | place: India: Gulf of Kutch | collected...
ACGTCCGGACGAGGCAGGACCGATGGAAGCGAGAGAGCACACCCAGGCGAATCTCTCACTGCTGCGCGAAAGGCTCGGCGGCGGCCGCGTTCGTTCCGCACAGATGCTGATCGGCAGCCTGCATCCCTCCGAGATCGCCCGACTCCTCGAATCGCTGCCGCAAACGGAGCGGGCGCTGATCTGGGAGATGGTAGACCCGGATATTGGCGGCGAAGTGCTCGTCGAACTGGCCGATGAGGTCCGTGATGGCCTCATCGAGGGCATGCAGGCCGACGAGATCGTTGCCGCACTCGACGGCATGGAGGTCGATGACCTTGCCGACGTCGTCGCCGACCTGCCGGAGGCGCTGACCCGGGAAGTATTGCGCTCTCTCGACCAGCAGGAACGCGATCGCCTGCACGCCGTGCTCTCCTACGACGAAGAAAGCGCCGGCGGCCTGATGAACGTGGACGTGATCACGGTTCGTCCGGACGTGACGCTCGAGGTGGTTCTGCGTTACCTGCGGGCGCGCGGCGAAATTCCGGACGGCACGGACAGCATCTACGTCGTTAATCGAAATAACGAATATTTCGGCTCGCTGTTCCTGTCGCGGTTGCTCACGCTCGACCCCAATGAAACGGTCGCCGAAGTCATGTCCACCGCGGCTCACCCGATTCCGGCGCATACCCCCTCGGAGGAGGTCGTCTGGGAATTCGAGAATCGCGATCTGTTATCGGCGCCGGTCGTCGACGACAATAATCGGCTTGTCGGCCGTATCACGATCGACGACATCGTCGACGAGATTCGCGACGAGGCCGAGCACGCCCTGATGGGCGCAGCGGGCCTGGACGAGGAAGACGACATGTTTGCGCCGGTCGTCAAGAGCGCGCAACGCCGGGCGCTGTGGCTCGGCGTCAATCTCGCGACTGCGTTTCTTGCAGCCTCGGTAGTGGACCTGTTCCAGACGACGGTCGACAAGATCGTGCTGCTCGCCGTCCTGATGCCGGTCGTGCCGAGCATGGGCGGCGTGGCGGGCAGCCAGTCGCTGGTGGTCATTACCCGCGCCATGGCCCTCGGCCAGATCGACCGTAACAATGCGCGGGGTATCCTGCGCAAGGAATTGCTGGTCGGGATATTGAACGGACTTGCGTGGTCCGTGGTCGTCGCCGTGTTTACCTACCTGTGGTTCGGCGACTGGCGGATAGGCGGCGTCATCGCCGGGGCGATGGTCATCAACATGGCGGTTGCCGCGCTGGCCGGATTTGGCGTGCCCCTGGCGCTCAAACGGATGAACATCGACCCGGCGCTCGCCGGCGGCGTCGTACTGACGACCATCACCGACGTGATCGGTTACATGAGTTTCCTCGGTTTGGGCGCATTGTTTCTGTTATAGGCGGCAACGAAGATCAATCCGCGACAATAGGGAACGCAGTTACCGATGTCGCGAGCGGATTGGCTGCGCGATTCCTGTTCCAGAAGCGCTACGGCAGAACACCGCGCTTCTGCCACTCCGCGCCGGCGCCCTGCGTCGGCTGGACGATCGCTTTACCGCCGAACTCGGAAACCGGCACGCCGCGGCGCGGGTCGTCCGGGTCCGCGCCGACGACCTCGACCCGGCCGAGACCGTGGCTGTCGGTGGTGATCGCTTTGCCGCCTTGCTGCCCTTCTTCGAGATACCAGCGCAAGGCGTCGATCGGGTGGACGAAATTCTCCGGCGCCACCTTGAGCGTCGCGGGCGAGCGTCCAGGATCAAAGATATTTTCCGTATTCAACGGCGCATGGATGCTGAAGGTGCCCGCCTCGCCGCGCATGTCCAGCTGGCGATTGCCGAAGCTGTCGGTCGGCCCCTCGGTCTCCCTCGGCGCCGCGAGGAATCGGACGTCCATGGCGCCGGACGTGCGGCAGACCTCGTCGATCGGGTTACCGTGGGGATAGCACGAAGCGAGCGTGTAAACCTTGCTGCGATCCATGGCGGCAACATCCGTGCCGCTGATGACAGCGACGCGTTCAATCCGGCGGCCGCCGTCAAGCGTTTGCGACGCGAACTCCTCGTTTAGCTGCACATCAAAATGCAGGTTCCTGGAGTAGCCCAGGAACCAGCCACCGCGCTGTCGATAGGGATTGGGATCGAACACGTTCGCAAGGATGTCCTCCCAGTGATCGATAAGCCGTCCGCCGCTGAAGCGGGCGAGCGCCACGGCGGAACCGACCGGGTAATAGCTGTAGAGGTCACCGATCGTGATGTCGCCGCTGAATCCGTCGTCCGAGCCGAGTATCGTCACGTCGAATCGGAAGCCGTTGGTCGTGGACAGGGAGTTGCCGTCATCGAGGCCCGGATCGACGAACTGGGCGAGCTCGAGGAATGCGTCGACGTTGGCATTGTTGACGACGGCCTCGAGCGCGCTGAAACGCTCGATGGTCGGGTCCGTGTGACCAATGACTTTGTCAAGCGGTTCGCAAAGCGTGTGGCCCTTGCCGAGATCGAAGGCGTTGGGCCCGAAGGTGTGGCACTCGAAGTCAGGCCCGGAAACGAACGTCCTGCGTGCCTCGTCCACGAGCGCCTCGATGGCCGGGTCTGCGGCGACTTCATGGCCGGCTTCGAGGAGGGTCCAGTCCCATGCGGTGATCGTCCTGCTCGCATCGTCAACCGTGAGATCGAGCCTGCCGAGATACTCGTCCTCACCGGACTCGACGATGAGGCTGACTGCGCCGTCGTCGTGTTCGATCACGATGGCGTCCGGCGTGCGCTCGTGCGAGTGAGCGCTCAGCAGGACGTCGATGCCGGAAAATTCGCGGACGAGCTGTACGTTCTTCGGCAGACCCAGCTCGGACATGACCACGACGATGTCCGCACCAGCGGCGCGCGCGCTGGCGATGTCGCCCGGCAGCTCGCTGAATCCCATCGTGAAGCGCAGGCCGACATTGAATGCCAGCGCCTGGTGCGGCACTGAGTCGCTGGTGATGCCCAGCAGGGCAAGCTTGATTCCGCTGACGTCCCTGATCACGTAGGGCTCGTGGAGCCGCCCCTCCTGCGTTCGCGTGACCTCGGAAAAGTCGTAGAGGTTGTTGGCAACCGTCGGGAAGTTGGCCTTCGTGACGTGGCACTGCTCGTAAGGGACCTGCCTGCCGGGCTGGGCGCAATTCTGCTGCTCGTACCCGGGGCGGCCATCCAGCCAGGCGATGGTCGTTCGATTGTTCGGCGAAAGCCGCGTCGTGGTATCCGCCGTAAATCTCTGTCGATAGACGCGCGGGCCCCAGCCGAAATCCCAATTGCCCGGTACGAAGACGTCGATATCGAGCGCGTTCAGCATCGGCATCATCGCGTCGCCGAGCGTGAACAACATCTCCGCGCTGCCGTGGGTGGTATCGCCGACAAGCAATAACAGGCTGTCCGGGTTGTCTGCCCTGACCTCGTTGATCAGTGTCGCCAGCCTGGCCATGCCGCCGCTGTCCGGATCCCTGGTCCCGTCGACGAAAATGGCGGCATGCGGTGCGATCTTGCCGTGCACATCCGACAGCTGCATCAGGGTAATCGTGTTTTCGGCAGCGCCGACGGTGACCGCGCCGAAAAGAATCGCGGCACATAGCGCCAGGTTTGATGCTCTCATGCTCTACCCAGGACGAACTCCCAGCGTGACATGCTAGCAGAGCGCCGTGGTCGCGGCTGCCCCCGGCTTGTGCCGCCTGACTCGATCGACGCGGACATCAATCTTCCATCGACTCCGCATGCATGCGGTCCAGCAGTTCGAGAAAGTCTTCGGAATGGCTATGCCCGCCCAGCGATTGTCGCCACACCGGGAACATGGGCAGCCTGACCATCATCGGCACGGTCCTGAGGCGGGCCTGCCATTCCTGTTCACCGAGATGGCCCAGCTGGAACTGATGGTAGCGGGTCTCGGATTCGATCATGAAGATATTGAAAATGATCGTCGCGCGCCGGGTCTCTGCGCCCGGTTCGGGCATCCCGCCGCTGAGAACCTTGTCCCAGAGTGCCGCATGCTCGACGAGAATCTGGGCAAACGCCATATCCGACTGCATCACCGCCTGAACGGTCGTCGACCGAATGGCGCGCGTATTCTGGCGAATCTGCAGCGTCAGGAATATCAGCGTGATCAGCACCAGGGTAACGCCGATGATCTCGGCGATGTTCGCAATTTGTTCAAGCACGTCAGAATGCCCCGTATTTATGTTCGCCGAACGCGTCAGCTGTTTTTCTTTTGGTGGCCGTGCCGAGCCTTAGCCGACAATAGCAGAAACCGGAGATGATGGCGGACATGCCCGTTCCGGGCATCAGTCTGCGTAATAGCTAAGGTCCTTCTTCACCCAGGACGGCGCAAACAGGCGCGGGACGGGCCTGCCGCAGACGAAGTCCATCAGCTGATGCTTCACGTTCATCGCATCGTGATAGCCGAGCTCGATCAGCTCCCGGGTGTAGCCGCGCTCGAACAACAGGAAGCTCAAGAGCCTGTCCTCGCTTTTGGCCCGGCCGCGAAGACCGCGCAACAACAGCCGGACCGGCCTCGGCATCTGGTCGAGATGCCGGTGCGCAACCTCGCGCAGATCCTTGCTCGGCAAAACCACCATCGTATCGATCGGGCGCATGCTGGCCGTCGAGCCGGTGCGGTGTTTCTCCGGGACCGAGTCGATCACCTCGTTGATGCGCGTCATGCGTTCGAGATCGGAATACAGGCCATCCATGAATAAAGTGTCGAGCATATAGCCTGCGATCTGCGCGAAGCTCGGGTATGCCTGCGGCTGGCCGGGTTCGGGCGCCGGTAACGCGGCCTCGTTGCGAACGCCGATGACGAGAATCCTGTCGGCGCCGAGATGGATGGCGGGACTGAGCGGCGTCGCCTGGCGCATGGCGCCGTCGCCGAAATACTCGCTTCCGATCAGCACCGGCGGAAAGATCATCGGCACGGCGATGCTGGCCATCAGGTGATCGAGATTCAAGGCTTGTCGCGTGCCGCTACGACGTGTTCGAGACCACGGCGGCACGCCGTCTGCGGCCTGGAAGAAGGTCGTCGACCGGGCCGAAGCATAGCCGGCCGCGGTTACGGCAACGCCGTGCAGGTAGCCGTCATCGATCGCTTTTTCGATACGCGGGAAGCGGATGTTGCGGCTGAGCAATGCGCGCAGCGGAGAATTGTCGAGCAGCGACTTCGGCGTGCCGACGAACATGCCGCCGAGAACGATGGCGGCGAACCAGTGCAGGCTGCTCTTCAGCATCGTCAGGCTGTCGGTCCTGTAAACCTGCGCGCAGTGGAAATGCGACCACACCCTGTCGAGTTCAGCGACCGCCACGCGGAAACGGCGCGCCTTGCTGGCAAGCACGATGGAGTTGATTGCGCCGGCCGACGTGCCGCTGATGACCGGGAACGGGTTCACGCAGCCATGCGGCGCCATGTCGGCAATCGCCTTGAGGACGCCGACCTGGAAGGCTCCGCGCGCCCCGCCGCCCGGCAAAACGAGCGCCGATTTGACATTATCCGCGTGAATTTTCATAGGTTTGGCGTATTATAGGTCGCCCTCGACCAACGCCCACTATGCAGGGCAAAAACCTATGGGTCACAGCCTTATCGAGACCAGGCATATGGACAGAGTCACATCTGCTGCAGCAACCCTTCTCCTGCTGTTCGCCGGCAGCGCCGCTTTTGGCCAGCAACCCGCGGTCGGTGAGGCTGCGCCGGACTTTGAATTGAGGGACCAGGACGGCGAACTGCATTCCATCGAGGACTATCGCGGCAAATGGGTCGCGCTTTACTTCTATCCGAAGGACGACACGCCCGGCTGTACAACCGAAGCCTGTGAATTTCGCGACGACATTTTCAAGTACCGCGAGGCGGCTTGCCAGGTGCTCGGCGTCAGCCTCGATGACCAGGCATCACATAAGGAATTTGCTGAGAAGTACAGCCTGCCCTTCCCGTTGCTGGCAGATACAGAAGGCGAAACAGCGGATTCCTATGGCGTCAAATCCAGGTTTCTCGGCATCACCGTCGCCAAGCGGCAGACATTCCTGATCGATCCCGACGGAAATATTGCCAAACACTACGAGGACGTCGACCCCGACACGCATTCGCAGCAAGTGCTCGCCGATCTCGCGACGCTGCAAAACGGCAACTGATCCGTCGCAAGATTAATGTAACGCCTTGATGCCATCGTCGATACCGGCGATGGTCAGCGGGAACATCCTGTCTTCCATGAGCTCGCGGGTCAGCTTGACCGACGGCGTGTATTCCCAGCGCTGCTCGGGTTCCGGGTTCAGCCAGATCGCCTTGGGATAGGCATTCAGCAAACGCTTGATCCAGACGGCGCCGGGCTCTTCGTTCCAGTGCTCGACGCTGCCGCCGGCATAGACGATCTCGTAGGGGCTCATCGTCGCGTCACCGACGAAAATCAGCTTGTAGTCGGATCCATACTTGTGGGTGATATCGGTTGTTGGGATGCGTTCTGCGTGCCGGCGTCGGTTGTCCTTCCACAGGCTCTCGTAGATGAAATTATGGAAGTAGAAATACTCGAGGTGTTTGAACTCCGTTCGGGTGGCTGAAAACAGCTCCTCACAGATGCGCACGTGGTCGTCCATCGACCCGCCGATGTCGAGGCACAAAAGAACCTTTATCGCGTTGTGTCGCTCCGGAACCATGCGGATATCGAGCAGCCCGGCATTGCGCGCCGTCTTGTCGATCGTATCTTCGAGGTCCAGCTGATCGGCCGCGCCCTCGCGTGCAAACTTGCGTAGCTTGCGGAGCGCGATCTTGATGTTGCGGGTGCCGAGTTCGACCGAGTCATCTAGATTGCGATACTCGCGACGGTCCCAGACCTTGGTTGCCCTGCGGTGACGGGAACCCTCCTGGCCGATACGCACACCCTCCGGGTTGAAGCCGTAGGCGCCGAAAGGCGACGTGCCGGCGGTGCCGATCCAGCGATTGCCGCCTTCATGCCGGTCGTCCTGCTCCTCCAGCCGCTTTTGCAAAGCCTCCATCAGCGCCTCGAAGCCACCCATAGCCTCGATCTGCGCCATCTCTTCCTCACTCAGGTGCAGTTCTGCCTGCTTGCGCAGCCAGTCTTCGGGCAACTCGGCAGCCAGCCCCTGGAACGCTTCCTCGATACCCTGGAAATGGGCCGCAAAAATCCGGTCGAAGCGATCGAACTTTGATTCGTCTTTAACCAGGCAGGAGCGCGCAAGGTAATAGAAGTCGTCGACGCTTTGCCCCGCCACACCACGTTTCATCGCTTCCAGCAACGTAAGGAGCTCGGTGATGGACGGCTTCATGCCGCCTTCCCTCAGCATGAAGAAGAAATCGATCAGCATGGCAGCTTATTCCGACTTACTGGGGGTTGTTGCGACGGTCGAGGAAAACCAGCTGCTCGAAAAGGTGGACGTCCTGTTCATTCTTGAGCAGCGCGCCATAAAGCGGCGGAATTGCCTTGCGCGAATCCTCGGCGCGCAACGCCTCCGGGGAGATGTCTTCGGCGACGAGCAGCTTGATCCAGTCGAGCAATTCCGATGTCGAAGGCTTCTTCTTCAGGCCGCGGACGTCGCGAACCTTGTAGAACGCCTCCAACGCTTCCTTCAGAAGATTTCTCTTGAGACCGGGAAAATGTACGTCGACGATCCTGCCCATCGTCTCCTTGTCCGGAAACTTGATGTAGTGGAAGAAGCAGCGACGCAGAAAAGCGTCGGGCAATTCTTTTTCGTTGTTACTCGTGATGACGACGATCGGCCGGTGCTTTGCCGAGACGAGTTCTTTCGTCTCGTAGACATAGAATTCCATGCGATCGAGTTCCTGCAGCAGATCGTTCGGGAACTCGATGTCGGCCTTGTCGATCTCGTCGATGAGCAGCACGGGTTGCACATCCGCCGCGAAGGCCTCCCAGATCTTGCCTTTGACGATGTAGTTCGCGATGTCGTGGACCCTGTCGTCACCGAGCTGCGAATCTCGCAGCCGGGCAACGGCATCGTAGTCGTAAAGACCCTGCTGCGCTTTCGTCGTCGACTTGATATGCCATTCGAAGAGCGGCCGATCGAGCGCGGCGGCAACCTCCATTGCCAGCTGCGTCTTGCCGGTGCCCGGTTCGCCCTTGATCAGGATCGGTCGCTCCAGGGTGACCGCGGCATTGACGGCCATCATCAGGTCGTCAGTCGCAATGTAGTTGCTGGTGCCCTCGAATTTCTGATCAGTCATGCGAACAAAGTATCGTTGCTGGAACCTGCCTGCACAAGCCGGCTCGGTAGTATGTTGTCAGCCCGCCGGGTTCAGGAGCAGGGTGTGTACTGCCGGGCCGGGCTGGAAGGCAGACGGCCGGCCGTGCACCCAGTCCTTATGACCGAGCCGGTAGAAATCCGACAGCGGGTGCCCGCTCTGGCCGGCCGGCATGTGCAGGATGCCGTCCTCTTCGTCGCCCGGCGTCACCGCGAAGCGTTCCGAGGCGCCGAAGGTGGGTCCCTGCGCGCGCGGCAGATTGGAATCGCCCGGCAGCGGTTCTGCGGGCATGTCGAGCCACTCGGCGAGCATCGGCAGAGCCTGGCTCAGCGGATGCCGGATGGCGGCAGTGTTGCGTTCACCCCAGGTGCGGTGCTCGAGGCCGTTCTCGTAGTTCTCCTGGTAATACTCGATATTCGCGTCGACCGAATTTACCAGCAGCGCGTCCCAGCTCGGATAGTCTTCTGTCAGCAGGTGTGGTGGCCGATCGTTGACCAGCGCCCATAAGGCGCCTTCGAACTGATTGCTCATGCGCAGTTCGGTGTCAGCGCCGAATTTCTCGTAGACCGGCTGCATCAGCATGGCGAAGACGCGGTTGCGGACTTCCACGCGGAACCCGCGGACGAGCCGGTAACCGACCGACTGGGTCGACGCGCGCGGAATCCAGTCTGCCACCAGCTCGCGATAAGCTGCGCGTGCCGGATGCCCGTTATCATCGGCATCTTCGAGCGTAGCGACGAGCAGGTCGCGCCAGCGGGACAGGAAGAGCGCACGGTCGTCGAGCTGTACCGTCAGCATGTCCGCGGGCGTGAAGGCGTCGATCGCGAACAGGCCGTCCCTGATCTGCTGCGCGCGCGCACCGAGGTCGTAGCCGCCATCGCCGATGATGTCGAGCGCCTCGCCGTCGGCGACGCGCGCGTTGGCCGTCCAGATACGACCCGATTCAGGATTGACGACGCGCGGATAGTCGTCTGGCGCCACCCAGCCGCGCCAGCCGGCGGATTCGCTCCAGTCGGCGGGCAACATCGGGTCATAGCCTTCCCGCACCGGTATGCGCCCCGCAATCGTCCAGCCGATATTGCCCTCGGCGTCGCCGACGACGAAATTCTGTGGCGGCATCTCGATCGCATTGGCGATACGCAATGCCTGCTCTACGTTCGTCGCGGTTTCGAGCCTGAGGTGATCGAGCGTGACGTCCTCGGTGACATGGCCGATCCAGCTGACCGCAAACGATCGCTCGGGATCGGGATCGTCCTCGAGCACAGGACCCCAGATCGTCTCGCGAATGCGCAGCGTCTCTGGCTCGCCGTCCTTGACAGCGATACGTTCTTCGAAAATCTCGAATTCCCGGTCGCCCTGCGGCGTGCGGTAAGTATTCGCGGTATCTCCGGGAACGACGATAACGGCGTCCGACCAGTCGCCGTAGCTGTTCGTGTTGCCCCAGGCAACATGACCGTTGCTGCCGGCCACGAGTATCGGCGCTCCTGGCAGAACCACCCCGGACAGGTCGATCCGTGCGGCGTCGGTCGTGCGCATGCGCATGCGATAGAACACGTTGGGCGTCGTGATGCCGAGATGCATATCGTTGGCGACAATCGCGCCGCCGCTTTCAGTCAGCTCGCCCGCGACGGCCCAGTTGTTGCTGCCGGGCAGTAACTGCCGGGAATCTTCGTCGGCAGGCAGGAGGGCCGCCGTTACGCGCCTGCTGTTCAGGTCATAAATGTCAGCGCCCGGATAGGTCATGGATTGCCGCGCATCGCCCATCATCGGCGCATCCCACTCGGTCCCCTGTTGATACAGCCAGGCATAGACTTCGGGCGGCAACACCTGCTGCGCCAGCCCGCGGCGTACGTCGCGGATCGCTGTCTCGTCATTGAGTTGCAGGTACATCGTGGAAACGGCAAGCAGCGAGTCGGCCTCGACCCACGGCTCGGGCTCGGTTCCGGTCAGGAAATACTCGAAAGGCTTCGCGCCAAGACCGTCCAGCCCGGCATTCACGCCATCGGCGTATGCAGTGATGACGGCCCGCTGCTCGGCCGGCAGATTCGCGACGATCGCCTCTGCGCGGGCCCGAAAGCGGTGGAAACGGTGCCGGCGATCCGCGGGCAGCGCAACGCTACCGAACAGTTCGGCCAGTTCACCGGCCGCATTGCGCCGTGTCAGGTCCATCTGGAAGAAACGGTCCTGACCGTGTACGTAACCGGTGGCGAAGGCAAGGTCGATGCGATTCGATGCCGTAACGACCGGTATGCCGGCGGCATCGCGCTCGATCGTCACTGCCGAACGGAGGCCCTCGATCTCCAGTTCGCCATCGATGACGGGCAGGCTCATCTTCAGCACGGCGTAAGCGGCAATCGCCACAACTACGCCGACTGCGGTCGCGGCGATAAGGAATCGAATGACAAGTCTTTTCATACCAGGCACTTCTGACCGCTGGTCAGCGCGAGGTGCTTACCTCGAGAATCTGCATCGAGTTGGTGCTGCCGGACACGCCCTCCAGGTCGCCCTTGGTGAAGATCACCCGGTCGCCTTCTCCCACCAGTTTGTGGGCGAGGAGCGTCTGAAAAATATCCCGGTACAGCAGCTTCTGCTCGGTTTTCTGAATCTTGAATGTTACCGGATACACACCACGGTACAACGTAACACGACGGCTGGTCTCATCGTGCGGTGTAAACGCATAGATGGGGATATCGGAGCGGATACGTGACATCCACAACGTCGTCGATCCTGATTCGGTCAACGCGATAATCGCCCTGACATCGAGGTGATTGGCGGTATACATGACCGCCATGGCGATGGCCTCGTCCACCTCGCGGAAGCGGTCGTCCAGCCGATGCGACGTGCGGCCGCGCAGCAGCACATGCTTCTCCGCGCCGACGCAGACTTCGCTCATCGCTTTGATGACCTCGACGGGGTACTTGCCCACCGCCGTCTCAGCCGACAGCATGACCGCGTCCGTGCCGTCCATCACGGCGTTGGCAACGTCGGAGACTTCCGCCCGGGTCGGGATCGGGCTCAGGATCATCGACTCCATCATTTGCGTCGCGGTAATGACCACCTTGTTCTTGTACCGGGTGCGCTTGATGATCTGCTTCTGCTTGCCGGTCAGCTCCGCATAACCCATTTCGACACCGAGGTCTCCGCGCGCAACCATGATGGCATCGGCCGCATCGGTGATCTCGTCGATGTGGTCGAGCGCCTCGACCCGCTCGATCTTGGCGATGACGCGTCCTCGCCCTCCGGCCTCCTCGAACAGGCGCCGGGCCTCGCGCACGTCGTCGGCGTTGCGGACGAAGGAAATGGCGATATAGTCCATGCCCATCTCTGCAGCGAAGCGGATATCCGAGCGGTCTTTGTCGGTCAATGCGGGCGCGGACAGGCCGCCGCCCTGCCTGTTGATGCCCTTGAAGTCGGAGAGCACGCCGCCGACCACGACCGTGGTATGCACACGGGTGCCGTCGACCCTGTCGACCTCGAGGGTGATCTGTCCGTCGTTGAGGAGCAGGATATCGCCGCGCGACAGGTCCTCGTGCAGGCGTTCATAGGCGACACCGACGCCTTTTTTCGTGCCCTCCTCCTCGCCGAGCGTCGCATCGAGGAAAAATGAATGACCCTCCTTGAGCGTCGCGCTGCTATCTTTGAAGCGGCGTACGCGAATCTTCGGCCCCTGCAGGTCGCCGATAACGCCGACCACCCGGCCGCGCTTCGCGGAGACGTCCCGCAAGCCTTCCAGCCGGTCTTTCTGCTCATCCTGGTTGCCATGCGAAAAGTTCAGCCGGGCAACATCGAGGCCCGAATCGATCATGTCGCCGAGCACGGCAGGATCGTCGGTGGACGGTCCGAGCGTGGCAACGATTTTGGTGCGGCGCTTCATGGGCGCGATTATTGCACACGAAATCACGAGACGCGGCTTCTTTCACGAATGTCACGAAGTCTCAAAACCGCTATGCTAGCCAGACGATTTGCGACCCGGTAACCATGGATTCCGAATGATTGATCGCCGCCGATTCCTGCAGGCCCTCGCCATCGCCGCCGCGACGCCGGCAGGCGTCATCTCCGCCTCGGCCAAAGCCGATCCGCGTGGATTCGGTCCGCTGGTGGCGGATCCCGAGGGTCTCCTCGACCTGCCGGCGGGCTTCCGCTATTCGATCATCGCCCGCCACGGCGAAGAGATGGACGACGGCTTGTTGATCCCCGGATTTCCCGACGGCATGGCCGCGTTCGACGGCGGCAACGGCACGGTCAAGATCGTCTGCAACCACGAACTGTGGGCGCCGCGACAATCGCTCAGTGCGTTTGGCGAGGATGCCGAGAGGCTGGCGAATGTCGATCCGGACAAGGTTTATGACCGGGGCAACGGGACGACGCCCTGTGCCGGCGGCACGACCACCATTCACTATGATCCGGCAACGGGAGAGCGGCTCGGCATCCACTTGAGCCTCGCCGGCACCGAGATCA
>JABAHR010001713.1_pt1 | contig 12636 bp, 19 predicted proteins | sample 7062101 | NCBI WGS metagenome assembly JABAHR01 (sample SAMN14534553, study PRJNA622989) | marine sediment metagenome | biome: marine biome [ENVO:00000428]; feature: marine pelagic biome [ENVO:01000023]; material: deep marine sediment [ENVO:00002113] | place: India: Gulf of Kutch | collected...
TTCCCGCCGTTCTGTGTCGGCGAGACCAGCATGCGTCTTTTCCCCGGTCGTCGTGAAATCGGTCATGGCATGCTGGCCGAGCGCAGTGCTGCACAAATTCTGCCTTCACATGATGACTTCCCGTACACGATCCGTATCGTCTCCGACATCCTCGAGTCGAACGGTTCTTCGTCGATGGCTTCGGTCTGCGGTGCTTCGCTGTCGCTGATGGATGCCGGTGTGCCGGTCAAGGAACCGATTGCCGGCATTGCCATGGGGCTGATCAAGGAAGGTGACGATGTCGCCATCCTCAGCGACATCCTCGGTGATGAAGATCACCTCGGCGATATGGACTTCAAGGTGACCGGCTCTGCCAATGGCATTACCGCCTTGCAGATGGACATCAAGATCACCGGCGTGACCAAGGAGATCATGACCCAGGCGCTGGAACAGGCCAAAGAAGGTCGTATTCATATCCTCGGCGAGATGGCGAAATGCATTGATAAACCACGCGAAGAGCTATCCCGTTACGCTCCTCGCATTACCAGTATTCGTGTCAAGCCCGACCAGGTTCGTACCGTCATCGGCTCTGGCGGCAAGAACATCCGTGGTGTCATCGACGCCACCGGTTGTGCGATCGATATTGAAGATGATGGCACCGTCCGCATTGCCTCTGCCGATGGTGATGCTGCCAAGGCTGCAATCAAGATGATCCGTGAACTTGTCCAGGAAGCAGAAGTTGGTAAGCTCTACAACGGTACAGTACGTAAGATCATGGAGTTCGGTGCTTTTGTCGAAATCTTCCCGGGAACAGATGGCCTGGTGCATATCTCCGAGCTCGCCAAAGAGCGTGTTCGTGCTGTCACCGATGTTCTCAATGAAGGTGACCAGGTTCTGGTCAAGTGTATCGGTATTGACAAACAGGGCAAGATCAAGCTGTCACGCAAGGAAGCTCTTGGAGAAACCTTGTCTGAGGATGAGTAAGATACTCTTTCATGATTAATCGTACTCTGCTTAATAATGGCATCCGTGTGCTTTCCGAGAAAGTGCCCGGGTGCCATTCTGTTTCCCTCGGTGTTTGGGTGAACAATGGCTCACGCCATGAATCGTCCGAATTCAACGGGATTTCACACTTTGTCGAACATATGCTCTTCAAGGGAACCGAACGTCGTACTGCACAATGCGTCGCCCGGGAAGTCGATTCGGTCGGCGGCCTTTTAAACGGTTTTACCAGCCGGGAATTCAGTTGCTATTTTGTCAAGGTCCTTGCAGAGAAGCTGTCGATGGCCGTCGATCTGCTCGGAGATATGGTCTGCCATTCCAGGTTCTGTGCCGATGATATCGAAAAAGAACGCAAGGTGATTTTGCAGGAAATCGCCATGATTGATGACAGCCCGGAAGATGCGATTCACGATCTTTTCTCGGATGCTTTCTGGGCTGGGCATCCACTCGGCAAACCTGTTATCGGTAATCAGGGTACTGTTGGTGATATTACCCGTCAACACATGCTTGATTTTATGCAGGATCGTTATGTCGGCCACAACCTTTGTGTTGTTGCCGCCGGCTCTGTTGATCATGCAGAATTAGTTGAGCTTGTAGAGAAATCCTTCGGTGATGTGTCGGCATTTGGCCCCATTCAGGAAAGCACAATTCCAGTCGTTAAACGTAACGTTCAGGTGACCTACAAAGATCTTGAACAGACCCATATTTGCCTTGGTGTCGAGGGATTACCACAAAATCATAACGATCGCTACGGGACCTACCTGTTAAATATTATNNGTCGAGGGGTTACCGCAAAACCACGATGATCGTTACGGGACCTACCTGTTAAATATCATCCTGGGCGGCAATATGAGCTCACGGCTCTTCCAGAAAATCCGTGAAGAGATGGGCATGGCCTATTCGGTATACAGTTTTCATCACAATCATTCCGACAGTGGCGCTTTTATCGTCTATGCCGGGACTTCGGCTGAAGAGGCGCCGCTGACCGTGCGCACGATACTCGAAGAAATGACTCGTTTTTGTCACGAGTCGATAACATCTGAGGAGTTGCAAAGTGCCAAGGATTTTTTGAAAGGCAGTATGGTCCTTGCCATGGAGAGCAGCGACAACCGAATGACTCGTCTGGCAAAGAATGAGCTTTTTCTGCGCGACATCGGGACCAGCCTGGAAGAAAGCCAGAAGATGATTGATGATGTCACAATTGATATGGTACAGCGTTTAGCCAAGCAGATGTTTATCAACGAGACTCTTAATTTGCAGATCGCAGGACGTGTCGAGTCGCAAGATTTCCCGGAAGATGAGATAAGATTTGGTTGATTTCGGGTTAAGGGTACAAGGTACAAGGCTAATATAGGCTATATACTTTGCTTCTCTTTGAGCCCTTTACCATTAACCTTGCGTCTTTTTAGAATATGATCAAAGTCAAAGTCAAAAAACTTCACCCCAAAGCAGTCATTCCGGCCTATATGACAGAACATGCAGCCGGCATGGACTTGTATACAGTTATCGAAGAGGCTGTTACTCTGGAGCCCGGTGAAAGAACTTTACTGCCAACCGGGCTGGCTGTGGAAATCCCGCCCGGATATGAAGGGCAGGTCCGTCCGCGTTCCGGACTGGCTTTGAAAAAGGGGGTTTCCCTGGTCAATTCCCCCGGAACGATTGATGCCGATTATCGTGGCGAAATAGGGATTATTATTATCAATCACGGTATAAAAGCGGTTGAATTTTTGCCGGGGGATCGTATCGCTCAACTCATTATTGCCCCTGTCACTCAGGCGACACTGGTCGAAACAGACGAACTGAATGATTCTGATCGCAGCTCTGGTGGATTTGGCCATACCGGCGTCACCCTCAAATCATGAATGACGCCGGCCAGCAGGAACTGATTACTTTTCCGTGTCATTTTGAATTCAAGGCCTTTGGGCCGAATGACAACAATGAAGCATTTCTGTCTGAGGTTCAGACTGCGGTCTCATCTGTTGTGCCGGTTTCGCGTCAGGCGATGAAGGTCAGACCGAGCTCAGGCGGTAAATATCAATGTGTAAGTGTGGTCGTGTCGTTGCATAGCAAGACACAGATGGAGGCTGTTTATGCAGCGCTGCGGACCATCGATGACTTGAAATATCTTCTGTAAACGGATATAAAGGCGGAGGTTTTAAGGCGTGGGCAAGGGACTATGGGCCAGGGGTTGGAGGATAGTAGCTAAAAGCTAAAAGCCGGCTGCTCGATCATGAGCTTTCTCTGCCAGTCCCCGGCCTCTTCTAGCTGATCACAGGTTTTTACTATGTTGCTGCACATTAACCCGGATAATCCCCAGGGGCGACACATCAGTCGGGTCGTCGAGACCTTGAAGCAGGGTGGTGTGATTGCTTATCCCACTGATACGACCTACGGGATCGGCTGCGATATCTTTAACCGTCGTGGGGTCAAGAGTATCTATCAGATCAAACAGCGAGATGCCCGCAAGCCTTTCTCCTTTATCTGTGCGGATCTTTCTGATGCCGCAAATTACGCCCATGTCAGTAACTTTGCCTTCAAGATCATGAAGCGTCATCTGCCGGGACCTTATACATTTGTATTGGATGCCACCCGTATCGTTCCAGACAGCCTGACGACACGTCAGAAAACAGTCGGTATCCGTATCCCGGATGACGAAATCGCCATGGCGATTGTACGTGAGCTTGGTCATCCTTTGGTGACCACCAGTGCAAACTTAACCGGCGAAGCGCCATTGCATGACCCCGATGAGATCGAGATGTCCCTTGGGCATATGCTCGATATAGTGATCGATGGTGGAATCCGCTACGGTGACCCTTCAACTGTTATCAGCCTGATTGACGATCAGATCGAAGTCCTCCGCGAGGGTTGTGGAGATATCTCCTGGATCGAATAATCATGATCCGTCTGTTCCTCTTGATAATATTCACGTTGACTGCTTTGACCTTTGTTAACGCCGAAGAAACCTTATTCGGTGGCGTTGGTCTGCAGGTTGTGCCGACTATTCATGGGAACCTTGTCGTTCTGAATGTGTTGGAAGGTGCACCGGCAGCAGAAAAGGGATTGAAGCCGGGTGACCTGATCTTTCAGGTTGATAGCTTTTTGCTGCAGGGCAGCGATTTTGGCAGGGTTGTCTCCGAGCACCTATGGGGTCCGGCAGGGAGTTCGGTGGTGTTACATTATCGTCGACCAGGGCAGTCGGGAGATAGGCAGGCTGAAATTACCCGTTCAAATATTGACCCGCGCCTGACTTTGACACCGAGCGTCCAGGACGGCTCCGCAACACAGGAAAATCAGTAAAAGCAATGAAAAACAAGGAAATAACCGTTGTTCGTTACGGCTTCAAACTGACCAACCCTGAATGGAGTCCCGAGGTTGATCTGGATGCTGTTGAAGGGTTTGTTCTCACTCTGGACGAAGAACTTAAAAAGCTCAATATAGCAATAGTTTATTTGAATGAACTTGAGAATGAACTTGAAGTAAGGGGGTATGGCGACCTGCTCAATACCATCCGCCTGCGTTCTCCCAAAGACCATATCGGAAACCTTTGTCTTGGACATATTATCGGCCAGAGCGCCAACTGTGATTTCTTCGAAGATATCCGACGTGGTGTTTCACGGGTTGCTTTTGCCCCGGAGATGATTGAGCCGGAAGGGGATAATAAGGTTGTGTGTCATAATTGCGGTTGTGGATGTTAGGGGCGGTCGCTGCTTGATGGGGGGAGTAGAGGTTTGTATACGAAGTAATTATTTATGGGACATGTACTCGTTACGTGTCCCTTTTTTATTGTTTGCCGTGCGCGACCGGCAGGCGCCTTACTTTATTTGCTTGTGAGAAAGAAAGTAAGCAAAGAAACACACCCATGCCTTGTTAGTTGCATGGGACACAATAAGAACTAATATTGTGCCCCAAAAATTTTTCTGTCGTCTGTCGGAACGCGACACGTCGGTTTTTTGTCTTTAAATAAAAATGGCAACAGATTATGAATCTGTTGCCACAATTAAAAAACTTATGAGAATTTATCTTTACTTTTTTTCTTCTTATTCCTTCTGAAGTTTCCTTACATAAGCAAGCAAAGCATCCATCTCCTGAGATTCAACGGAGATCATCTCTGCTTTCAGGGCATCGCGTAAGCAAGCGTTGATGATGTCTTTGAGCTCGGCGTCATTAAAGTCACCGACCATCTCCAGGCCTTTGCCTTGGGGATGACAGGTTGCGCAGCTTCTCCCCGTGGACCCAAGTTCGGTTGACTCGAAAAGAGTTTTTCCCAAATCCAGGGTTGGAGCTTCGGTTGCTTGAGCACAAATTCCCGTCAGTAACAGTATGCAGAGCGCAATGATCAATTTATTCATGGTCATCTCCCGGAAACTGTGTAAAATAATTAAGCTATTAAGAAAACAGGTTACCTGTGATTATATGCAATGGCAAGCCTCTTTACTTTGGTCCAAGGAGAGTTTCGATGAAAATCAAATTGTGGGTCAGCCTCGTACTGGCTTTTTTTGCTTTTATCTTTATCACCCAGAATACAGAAACAATCAATGTCGAGTTTCTTTATATGGTCTGTAGAGATGTCACTGGTCATGCTTGTCTTTATCATGCTTGGTTCAGGGATGATCATCGGTTGGCTGTTGAACAGTTATGTTCGTCACAGTCTCAAAAAGAGTAAAGAACGGCAGGCTGGAGATCAACCTGTGCGTGGGGATGCCGTCACGTCGCAGGACAATTTTAATGCCGAAATTGGAGAAAAGAAAGATAGCAATGAGTAAAAAGTTAAATCCGGTCATTCAGATAACCAGAGAGGCAATTGAGGCCGGTGAGCCATTGGAAGTTCGGAAGATTCGCGAACTGAGAGAACAGAGCAAGAAAGCTGTTTCAGTCCTGACTGCCATTTTCTGGGTAGGTCTTTTTGTCTTCAACGTCGCCCTATGGATCCCGCTGCCGATAGCTGTCAGTAAGCCGGTGCTTCACATAGTTGCATTTGTCGCACTGATTGTGACGATTGCCCCGATAATGAGCTTGAGAAAACACAAGATGAACCTTGAGCACCTCAAAGTGAACAAGGAGAACCTGAAGAAAAAAACCGCCAATCAAATTGGTAGAGTTTATATCGACAAGGTCAAGAATCGCGACCGACCATTCATCAATGCAGAATATGAACTTCTCTACGGTAGCAAATGGAGTGAAGACTAATAGTCTGATATAAGGTTTGACGATTTCTATGTTTAAGTTTTTCTGCACCCTTGCTCTTGCCGTTACTGTCCCTCTTGTTTTTTTTCCGGGTTATTCCTGGGCCGTGCAGTCTCATGGCGGAGCAGAAGGTCTGGTATCTCATCAAGTGGGCCATTTCCTTTTTACCATTGGTATGTCTTATTTGCTTTACCGTCTCTACACTATGCATGTTGAAGGAGTCGGATGGTTTGAATTTAAGATTTTCCTCTGGTTATTGATTCTCTGGAATATAACCACATTCAGTGGTCACTGGATGAATGAATTTGTCGATAATAGCAAGTTTATACGATCGAATGGCAGTGTCCTTGCTTTTAAGACAGAAAACATTTCGGATGTCATTTTTTATCTGACGCGACTGGACCATCTGGTTCTGGTACCTGCGTTTGCCTTCCTGGCCCTTGCATTGAGGAAATGGAGGGCTCAGTCATGAGCTTGCCATGGGCACCGATCATATTCCTTGATATTACAGGCTCTATTTTGATGCTCCTGGTTTCGGGGTGGTGTGCAAGTCTCTCCTGGCAGTTAACGAAAAAGAAGCCAGATGATGTTTTCCGCAGTTATNNCTCCTGGCAGTTGACCCAAAAGAAGCCAGACGATGTCTTCCGCAGCTACCTCTTCCTGTTCACCCTCGCAATACTGTTTTTTGCAGTTTCACGTTCTTTCGGCCATCTGATCAAGCAATTGCTGCTGCTGAATAATATGACCCACGTCTGGCAACTTATTTCACCTTTTAGCGGTGCGGTGAATTCAACGGCCTTTGTTGTCATTTTTGCCTTTGGAATTTCTTTTTATCGTTTTCAACGAGTTCACGGTGAAATTGAATATTACAAGAGCAACCTCGAAGAGCTGGTTGAGGTCCGCACTGAGGAGTTGGAAGAGTCCAGGAATACCCTTGAAAATATCCTCAATAATTCAAATCCCATTAATATTACGGCGGTTAATTACGACCTTCTGCAAGCGAATGATGCTTATTACAGTATCTGGCCAAAAAAGGCTGGTGAATCAGAATTTCTCAAATGTTATGAATCGCGACCGGGTGCCCATTGCCATACGGAACAATGCCCTCTGGAACTGATCAAAGGAGGACAGGAAGAAGTCACCCAGGAAGTCTCCAAGGAAATTAACGGCAAGGTGCGAGACTTTATTCTTTTGGCAAGGCCATTCAGGGGGCTCGACAACCGTCTCATAGGCATGGTTGAAAGTTTTCAGGAAATCACTCTGCGTANNGTAAACAGGCAGAAAAAGCCATGCGTGAAAGCGAAGAGCGTTTCCGACAAATCTTTGAATCGATCCCTGATCCGGTCGTTCTGGCCCGTCTTGATGATGGGGAAATTATTGATGTCAATAATGCCTTTGAAACGGCCACAGGAATCAAGAGGTTGGCCGCAATAGGCCAAAAAACGGATCAAATTAACCTATGGGCGGAAGCCGACTTCCGGGGCCTTTTCAGGGCGAAGTTGAAAAGTCGTGGTGAAGTCTTCAATTATGAAACAACTTTCAATGTTATTGGTAGCAAGACCAAGACCGGCCTGGTTTCAGCCTGTATTGTCCATATCAATGATGAAGCGTTTATCCTGCTTGTTATCAGAGACATCACTAAGGAAAAAGTTGCTGAAGAAGCTCTGGTTGAAATGGACCGAATGAAAGGTGAATTTATCTCAACCGCAGCCCATGAATTGAACACACCACTGACAACTATGATGGGATATGCGGAGTTTTTGCGTGATCCGGAGGAGTTCGGCGGCTTTTCCGATGAGCAGAAGCACGATTTTATGACTGAGATTTATGATAATGGTGAAGCCCTCAGCCGTATCGTTGAAGATCTGCTCGACATCAGTCGTATTGAGAGCGGCAAGCCGATTCCGCTGGTCCTTGAACACGCAGATATAACTGAGATACTTGCCCGAAAAGTAAAGTCTTACAGAACACATAATGTCGATCATCTGTTTTACCTCAGCCTTCCGGATACACCCGCTCAGCCAGAGTTTATTTTTGATCGCCACAGAATCAGCCAGGCCCTGGAGAACCTGCTGAGTAATGCCGTGAAATATTCACCGGCTGGTACCACAATTCACGTCTCTGGTCATGAGCTTGAAAAGGGGTGGGAGATTACTGTTGAAGACCAGGGGATCGGTATGAATGCCGATCAACTTGAAAAAGTTTTTGATAAATTTTTCCGAGCTGATGCGTCGAATACGGCAATCAAAGGTCTTGGCCTTGGGATGAGCATTGTCAAGCAGATCATTGAAACTCATGGCGGTTGGATAAACGTAGAAAGTAATGAAGGGCAGGGGACAAAGGTCTCTTTCCTGTTGCCATATGAAGTCGAGGCTGTCAGCGACCTGGTGTAATGACAACCTTTTTGAGGTGCCTTTATGGAGCGAATTAAACGGACTGTACTGTTTGCAAAAACCTTGGTGCTTTTTCTTGTTTTCTCTTCTTATTCTGCAACCGGAGGATATGCGAAAGAAATCAACCTGAATCAGCTCGAGGCCGTGGTTGAAACCTGTCTAAAGTTAATTCAGAATGGCGATTATCGCGGCGCCGCCTTGATGTACCACTATCCACCTGATTATTCTCAGGAGGAACTTAATAATGATCTTGATGGGGTTGAAGGCAGCCTGAAAATCTTCGCCGAGGAGTTTGGCGCTTTTCGTGAGGTGACTCCACTTGATAAGCAGACGCTGTATGTCAATATCTATGCGTCCGGGGGGAGCCATCAATATTGGGAAGAGTACCCGAATGTTCTTAAGATAGAGATGCAGACGGAGTTTGCGAACTTTGGCCCCGGGTTCCTGATTGTCCAACTGGTTGATATTGCCGACATGCTTGAAGTCAAAGCAATCGCCTATGGCCTGCCGGTCTCAGGCGAGTCTGTTGCCAGGATTAAACAGGTCGGTGATCGGATAGTCCTTCTGAACCAACAATTGGCTGCCAAAGAAACCAGGATGTAAATGAAGACAGTCCAGAGCGATTATCGTGTTGAGTGCTGCCCGTGGAGAAGGTAAGTAATATTTTGCTGCTGGCCGGAACCTTCCTGCCGATCTATGGTGTTGCCCTGACTATCTTTCTAGCGATCATCCTCAAGACATGGATGCGTGCTCTTGCTTTGACCCTGATGCCATTGCTCACTTATGGTCTCTGTCTCTATTTCGGTAGCGCGATCGCTTATAATGGCAACATGCTGTATGTGGCTCTTTTTGTTGTTTTCATCATTGCTTTGTGCATTTACTACCCGGCATTACTTGTTCTTTCGGTTATTCTATTTCTCAGATCCAGGAAAGGTGCTGTATGAAACATAAAGTCGTAAACAGTCAGAATGTTTCCAAGAATTGCCTGGTATGTGGAATAGAAAATGATTTTGGTCTGAAGACCAGCTTTTATGAAACTGAAGACAGAGAGCTGGTTGCCGTTTTCAGGCCCATGCAGGAACATCAGAGCTACCCGAACGTCATGCATGGTGGTATCTCTGCGACGATCCTTGATGAAACGATCGGTCGTGCGATCATGATGACAACCGACAACAACACTTTCGGTGTCACTGTTGAACTGAACGTGCGCTACAAGAAGCCGGTTCCCCTGGAATGCGAACTCAAGGTTGTCGGCCGCATTACCAGTGACCGGGGTCGCATCTTCGAAGGAAGCGGAGAACTCTATCTGCCTGATGGAACAATTGCCGTGGAAGCCGAAGGCAAGTATATGAAACGCAACCTGAATCAAATTACTGACAAGGATTTTACTAGTAACGAATGGCTTGTGCCGGATGAAGATCTTCCGGATGAGATTGTTGTGTAATGTTTTCTGTTGCGATACCTTTGTGATATGCACCAGATAGCCTGTTATCATTGCGATTTAGTCCATGAAGTTCCTGCGCTGCCGCAGCGGGCAACGGCACGTTGTGTCCGTTGCGATTCGGTCCTTTTCAGAACCCATGCTGACAGCATTGACTGTACTATTGCCTGGACTATTGCCGCCTTTGTGCTTTTCCTGGTTGCGATCAATTTTCCCTTCCTCGGCATCAAAACCAACGGTATCGAGCGTCACTCCGCACTGCTGACCGGCGTCAGCGAAATCTACCGTCAGGGCATGATCGGGCTGTCAATCCTGGTCATGCTCACCTGCGTCATTTCACCGGTTATCCAGATGACAGGGTTGTTGTACGTTTTTATTCCTCTCAAGCTGGGCAGAAAAGCCCGCTATACCGAAACGGTATTCCGCCTTTTTCAGCATATCCAGCCTTGGAACATGATGGAGGTTTTCATGCTGGGCATCCTGGTTGCACTAGTGAAACTGGGGGACTTGGCTACGATTGTTCCCGGTGCCGCCGTTTATGCGTTCGCCTTGCTGATCTTCTGTCTGGCCTTTGCCGTGTCTTCAGTTGATGCCCACCTTGTCTGGAAACGCATCGAGGAGTTAACTCATGGCTGAAACTGCAACCGCAAAACAGCTCGGCATGGGGCTCTGTCACGATTGCCATATGTTGGTTGACGTGACCAGTGTCCCTGCCGGCCAGTCAGCAATCTGTCCGCGCTGTGGTGCTGTCGTCCATTTGCGCAAGCCGAACAGCCTCAAGCGGACCTGGGCCCTGTTGATCGCCGCCTGTATCTTTTATCTGCCGGCAAACCTTTTGCCGATTACTGTCACGACTTCATTTGGGAAAACCCAGTCTGATACCATTATCAGCGGAGTGATCTATTTTCTGAAGAATGGCTCGATCGCCGTCGGTCTGATCATTCTGATTGCCAGTATTCTCATACCGTTGTTGAAAATTATGATTCTGTCATACTTGTTGTTGACTGTTCACCGCAGATCAAAGTGGCGACCGCGCGACCGCACTCGACTCTACCGTATGACGGAAGCTGTCGGCCGCTGGTCGATGGTTGATATTTACGTTGTCACGATCATGGTTGCGCTGGTGAAACTTGGTGCCCTGGCGAATGTTGATGCCGGGCCTGCTGCTATCTACTTTGCAACCGTAGTGGTATTGACCATGCTGGCAGCCGAGAGCTTCGATTCACGCTTGATCTGGGATGCTGCCGAGGAAAAATATGGATAAGAAAAATTCGGAAAACCTCAATAATAGCAATACTCCAGTGGCCATAGTCAGGCCAGGTCGCAGCCTGTCGATCATCTGGGTTGTGCCGCTGGTGGCATTATTGATCGGCGGTTGGCTGGCACTCAAGGCCTGGTCCGAGAAGGGGCCGGTTATTACGATTGCATTCGAAACCGCAGAGGGGTTGGAAGCCGGCAAAACCAGCATCAGGTTCAAGGAGGTGGAAGTCGGCAAGGTGAGCGCGATTGAGTTGAATGACGATCTCTCCGGAGTTATTGTCACCGCAGAAATGAACAAGTCAGTTGGCCGGTATATGAACGATCAGACCAGTTTCTGGGTTGTGCGGGCGCGCGTCGCTGCCGGGGAAGTCTCGGGACTTGGGACATTGTTCTCCGGGGCCTATATTGGCTGTAACCTATCAACAGAAGGTAATGAGACGGCCAGCTTTACAGGCCTGGAAAAACCACCGGTTATCACATCAGGAGTGCCGGGTCGAAATTTCATTCTTGAGACGAAGCATCTTGGTTCGCTCGATGTCGGTTCGCCAGTTTATTATCGTGGAATCAAAGTCGGCCAGGTTGTCGATTACGATTTCGACGAAAGTGCAGAAGCGGTGGATGTCAGAGTGTTCATCAATGCGCCCTATGACGAAAAGGTCCGCAAGAATACCCGTTTCTGGAATGCCAGCGGAGTTGATTTCAAACTCGATACAGAGGGTGTCAGCGTCGATACCCAGTCTTTGGTCTCTATCATGCTTGGCGGAATTGCGTTTGATTTGCCGAAGTACATGCAGCCTGTCGAGCAGGCCGAAGATGGTCGAACCTTCCAGCTCTATGAGAACCGTGAAAAAATAGAAGAACGTTTTTACACGGTTAAGAGGTATTACCTCATGTATTTTGACCAGAATGTTCGCGGCCTCTTGCCGGGCGCACCGGTTGAGATTCATGGTATCAGGATTGGTGAGGTCATGGATGTCAACCTGGAAGTTGATGTTGAAGATGCTGCCGCCAGTGTCGCTGTCCTTGCCATGATTGAGCCAGAGAGAATTGATACCTATGCAAGGTCCCAAGGACCGAAGAAACAATTTTCCGAAATTTCTCCGCCTGTTTCAGAAGCAACCATGGCACGTCTGGTCGAGAAGGGCCTACGCGCACAATTGAAAAACGGCAACCTCCTGACCGGGCAGCTTTACGTTGATCTCGACTTCTATGACGATGTCTCACCGGCTTCCATTAAAAGTGAAGGTGGCTACCTGGTCCTGCCAACGCTGCCGGCGCCATTTGAGCAAATTGCCCAGCGTGTCAACAACATCCTCAAAAAGGTTGAAAAGATGCCGCTCGAGGAAATCAGCCAGGATCTGCGCACAGCGATCAATA
>JABAHR010000546.1_pt13 | contig 12632 bp, 12 predicted proteins | sample 7062101 | NCBI WGS metagenome assembly JABAHR01 (sample SAMN14534553, study PRJNA622989) | marine sediment metagenome | biome: marine biome [ENVO:00000428]; feature: marine pelagic biome [ENVO:01000023]; material: deep marine sediment [ENVO:00002113] | place: India: Gulf of Kutch | collected...
CAACTGAACAGCCGGGTCTCGATCCTGGTGATCTTCTTCAGCTACCTCCCATTGGTGCTGATGCTCTTTTTTAGCGGGTTTGTGCTGGCACGTTTTATTCGCAAGATGCTGGAACATACCCAGATCACCAGCCAATTGGCTGGCAGAATGGTTGCCGGGGTTGCCGCCCTGATCGCTTTTTATGCCATCCTGGTGGGCAACTTGTTCTTCTTTGTGCAAATGGGTGGCGGTCAGCCCGCGGAACGGTTGATGGACGCGATCCGCATCAACGGGTTGCTGTTGGTACATGGCGGGTGGCTGACTTTTGTCGGTCTCTTTCAGCAAGGAAACACCGCTGATTTGGTGTTTGTCGTTCTGGTGATATTTAGCTTCATGGCGTTCATCTTGTTGGGGCAGGATTGGGCAGCACGTACCGTGCGTTGGAAAAATGTGATGCTGAAAATTCAGGGCAGACAACAGGCTGATTCCGGATTTCTGCTGGCGGTTACTGCGATCTTGATCGTTGGGATTGTTTTTGTGGTCTTTGGATTACTTTTCTTCCCGTCAGAGATCCTGATCATTTAGGATAGATTACTGCACCGTTGAGATGATGGTCCTGGAGGCACCAGCTTGAATGAGGGCGGATTCAACGGCTGACGCGCTTTGCGAGTCTACAAGTGCGATCATATTCCCCCCGCGTCCTCCCCCTGAGAGTTTAGCGCCCAGCGCGCCGGCAGATTGGGCGGCCTCAACCAATCGGTCGAGTTCCGGATTGGAAACGCCCATCTTGCTGAGTATATCGTGGTTGTCGTTCATCAGGGGGCCAAGTGATGGGATGCGAGAATTCTGGATCGATATGGCGGCATTTGTGGCGATCATACCGCACATCTTGAAGTAATTCTCAAATAATGCCGGTTCGGCTTCGTAAGACCGGCGCACATCCCCGACGGTTTCAGATGTGGGGGTGACGATACCTGTATCCCCGATCACCAGCGTAAAAGGCTGGGAGATTTCGATCGTTTTTATTTCCTCCCCCTTAATAAAGTAGACAGGTTTTCCATAGGTGATCACGGTGTTGTCGATCCCGGACGGGGTGCCGTGGTGCAATTTTTCCACTTCGAAGGCAATCTCGTTCACGGTATCGTCTGGCAGCGAGTGTCCCATAAAGCCGGAAAGCGCCCGGATAATGGCCACTGAAACAGCCGCTCCTGACCCCAAGCCGGCAGCCAGGGGGATGGTTGAAGAAATGATCAGGGAACAGGCTGGCGGCTCTTTGATTCCCAAAGAGTCCAGGGTCAGGTGGATTGCTTTGGCGACTGCATCTTCGAGGGGCAGCTTTGCCAGCGTGCTGGAGAGGGATATGTCCGGCGCCAGTACATTAATGCCTGCACTACCGGGCTGCGCTTTGACAACCACCCGCGCCTGTACCTGGTGAACCGGGACGGCGATCGCTGGCTGTCCGTACACAACGGCGTGTTCTCCGAACAGGATGATTTTTCCGGGAGCCGATGCAGTGATTGCAGGCATAATTTTAGAAGATGTAGAAGATGGTCAAGATTGAGGCTGACCAAAGGATGATATTGATCTGGAACGGCCTGTCGGTCAGCACGATTTCCTCCGGGGCCTCACCGTGACCTTCTACCTGGATCAGGTACAGGTAGCGGAAGACGCCGTAGATCACGAAGGGAATCGTCAGCATGGTGATGTGGTTGTCGGGCAGGTTAGGCGCAGAAAAGGTATACAGGCTGTAAGTGACGATGGTGATCGTGAGCACGATCATGATTAATTGGTCGAGGTACGGAAGCGTATAATTGGAAAGCACTTTGCGGGTGTTATTGAAGGTATCATGCCCGTTTACAAGTTCTGTACGCCGCTTGCCGATTCCCAAGAAGAGGGCCAAAAATGTGGTCGCAATGTACAGCCAGGGTGAAAACCGCTCGACGTTGATCATCGTTACCCCCGCAGCGACCCTGAGAACGTAAAAACTGGCCAAAACCAGCACATCGATCAAAAGGATATGCTTTAGCCATATTGAGTAAGCAAGATTGAGGAGGAAATATACCAGGCAGATCAAGGCAAACCCGGGCGAGAGCAAATACGCCAGCGGCAGGCTGATCACCAGGAGAGCCGTTGCTGTTGTCCCAGCAAGCGGGATGGGGAGTTTCCCTGAGGCGATGGGGCGGTTTTTCTTGGTAGGGTGGTTGCGGTCGGCCTGGACATCAGTAATGTCGTTGATCAGATAAATGGCACTGGCCACCAGGCTGAACAACAGAAAACCTGCGATTGTCGAAAGCAGCGCGCTGGGATCACCAATCTTGCGGTCGAAGACCACCGCGGCAAAGATCAATATGTTTTTCACCCACTGCCTGGGACGCATGGCTTTGATCAGTGCAATCAGCATACCGGAATGATAGCATAAACCACAGGAGAAAGGTAGCAAACAAGAGACAATTTTTTCCACGATGATTAATGACCGACACGGCTGACCCACGTTCAGTATCAAACATAAATCATTGATCCTGTCAATAATTTAGATTCAGCCTTAAACATACATTGGTTGATCCGTCAACCTATTCGTGATCTTGCCTGATTTTTGCTCGCGAGGTGGCATGTTGATGTTTTTCCTTAGTTGGTTTATGCTTGAAGTGTCGTCTGGCATGACAACCAAAACTTGTTTCAGCGGAGAAAAATTTTTGATGAAAAAACCACGTTCTAAAAATGCCTGGTACTATTCCAGCAGAGAAGAACTTTTAAATTATCTGACGCACGGTGCAGGTACGGTCTTCAGCGTACTGGGGTTGGTATATCTGCTTGTGAGGGCAGTTCAACAAGGAGATACCTGGCACATCGTCAGTTTCGCGATCTACGGGTCTTCGCTGGTGCTGCTCTATTTGTCTTCTACCCTTTATCACGCTGTCTCGGTGCCGAAATGGAAGCAGGTGCTGAAGAAGTTTGACCATTCCGCCATATTCCTTTTGATTGCCGGGACCTATACGCCTTTCCTGCTGGTAAATCTGCGTGGCCCTTGGGGATGGAGCCTTTTTGGGGTCATCTGGGGTCTGGCCGTTCTGGGACTGGTGCTGAAATTTTGGATCATCTCCCGCTGGGAAGGGGCATCGGTGGTGTTATATCTTGCGATGGGATGGCTGGCAGTGATTGCCGGGAAAGAATTATTGCAGGAGGTGGCAGTAAACAGTCTTGTGCTGCTCCTCATCGGAGGGCTTTGCTACACTGCGGGGGTAGTCTTTTATCTTTGGAAGAAACTACCTTACAATCACGCCATCTGGCATCTGTTTGTGCTGGGGGGGAGTTTTTCTCATTATTTTTCTGTCTTGAATATTTTGTAACTCAATCCCGGATCATTTTTGATAGAGGGTAGTCCCTTCAATATTGCTCATCTCTTGTTCTGCACTCCAGACTGTGTAATCGACCCGCACAATTTCGCCCTGCTCCCCTAGCCGGAAGGTGCGCGCAAATCCCTGGGGTTCCGTCTCAAGGATGACCGCATAGCTCCCTGAGGGGAATACCGGGTCATAGGTCTCTGGTGGGTTTATCTGCACCACAGCAAAGAGAACCGGTTGCTGGTAGTCGAAGACTCTGCCGACCTCATCTGGGTTGAGGTGGGAGCCTTCCCCAGGGCCGATGACGGGAAAGAAGGACAACACTGTCCCATCATTAATCCCCGCCGGGCATTTTGGCGGACCTCCCAGCCCATCTTGTGTTGTACATGGTTGTGAATTCATCTGGATGGTGTTCAACAAGGTATCGATATTTTTGTCGAGCAGGGCGGCAATTGTCGCGTTTACGTCCGGGTTGGAGGTGGCATGGTCGGGGTCTGTTGTGGCTGTCGGCAGCGGTGTGCTGGTTTGTGTAGGGGGTACTTCGGTCGGAGCTGGGGTTTCGGTTGGAGGGTCAAGATTGGTGTCTGCTGTTGAGGTGGGCTGGTCTGGGCTGGCTGGTGGGGGCGTTCCCTGTGTGCTGCATGCAGAGATAAGAATTACGAGAAAAGAAATGATCCAAAAAAGTTTTATGTGTTTCATCGTTTACCTTAATCGATTATGGGGGATACTTCGTCTGGTTGTTTAAATTATAGTGAATTTTCTGAAAATTCAAATACTCTTGGATTAAGAAAAAATGAATCCTTGATACAATCAGGATATGAAGAAAGTGCGCGTGGATATCCTCCTGGTGGAACGCGGCCTTGTTGAGAGCCGTTCGCTGGCACAGCGCCTGGTGATGGCCGGGCAGGTGCGCGCTGACGGGCAGGTGGTCGCCAAGCCCTCCGTCAGCTACCTGCCGGATGTAAAGCTAGAGGTCGATCTGGGACCGAAATATGTCTCCCGTGGCGGAGAGAAGCTGGAAGGGGCGATTGAGACCTTCCAATTGGAGGTCAGCGGCCTGGTGTGTGCCGATATCGGTGCATCGACGGGCGGGTTTACCGACTGCCTGCTGCAGAACGGGGCGCGCAAAGTGTACGCCATCGATGTCGGGCAGGGGATTTTGCATTGGAAACTGCGAACCGACGAGCGCGTGGTGGTGATGGAAGGCACCAACGCCCGCCACCTGGAAAGACTGCCGAAACCAGTTGATCTGGTGACAGTGGATGCCTCTTTCATCTCTCTGAAACTCCTGCTGCCGGTCTTCAAGCACTGGTATGGGGCGAAGGTTGGGAAGGCTGTGGTGCTGGTCAAACCGCAGTTCGAGGCCGGGCGCAAGCAAGCGGCGCGCGGCAAGGGAGTGATCAAAGACCCCGAGATCCACCGTACAGTGTTGGAAGAAACGCTCTCCTTTGCGGTGGGGGAAGGGTTCGGAATCCTCGGGCTGGCGCGCTCCCCGATCACCGGCCCTAAGGGGAATATTGAATTTCTGGCTTATCTTGAATATCCAGGTAAACAATCCGCGGATATTGGTGGGTTAATTGATTTTGCCATTCAGGATTGATCGACGACCGGACTAACGGCTACCTGACAAAACTGGTATACTTCCAGCGACTATGTTCGACCATATACGAAATTTCTGTATCATCGCCCATATCGATCACGGCAAATCCACGCTGGCGGACCGTATGCTGCAGGTCACGAACACTATCTCGGATAGAGATATGACCAACCAGGTGCTGGACAGCATGGACCTTGAGCGCGAGAAAGGCGTGACGATTAAAGCCTCGGCAGTGCGCATGAACTATACTGCCCAGGACGGGGAGACGTACCAGCTCAACCTGATCGATACCCCCGGTCACGTGGACTTCGGGTACGAGGTCAGCCGCGCCCTGAACGCCTGCGAGGGTGCGCTGCTGGTGGTGGATGCCAGCCAGGGTATGGAAGCACAGACCATCGCCAACCTGTACCTAGCGCTGGAGGCCGACCTGGAAATTATCCCGGTGATCAACAAGATCGATATGGCCGCGGCACAACCAGACCAGTTGGCGGAAGAAATCAGCAACCTGATAGGCACTCCGCAGGATGAAATCCTGCGTATCTCGGCGAAGGAGGGGAAGAATGTGACCTCCGTGCTCGAAGCGGTTGTAAACCAGGTGCCTCCGCCAAAAGGAAGCCCCGAAGGACCCCCGCGCGCCCTGGTTTTCGATTCGCATTACGATCCCTTCAAAGGAGTGGTGGCGTATGTGCGGGTGGTGGACGGTAAGCTGGAGAAGACCGACGACCTGCACATGATGGCGACCGGTGTAAACTTCCGCCCGGTTGAAATCGGCGTGTTTGCCCCTCAGCTGAAAGCGACTGGAATCCTGAACGCCGGAGAGGTCGGCTATATTGCCACCGGTCTGAAGACCGTTTCCGAGAGCCGGGTAGGTGATACCGTAACTCTGAAATCAAAACAAAAACCGGCTCCGCTGCCGGGCTATAAGGAAGCCAAACCGATGGTGTTTGCCGGAATCTACCCGATCGAAGGCGAGGATTATTCCGACCTCAAGGAGGCGCTTGAGAAACTTCAGCTCAACGATGCCTCGCTGGTCTTTGAGCCTGAGACATCGCAGGCGCTTAATTTCGGCTTCCGCTGCGGTTTCCTGGGGATGTTCCATATGGAAATCATCCAGGAGCGTTTGGAGCGCGAATACGATTTAGATATCATTATCACCGCTCCTTCGGTGGAATACGAGGTCATCCTGAATGACGGCACCAGCCTGTTGATTGAGTCGCCCGCTTCACTCCCTGATGAGGGTACTATTGAGAAAATACGAGAGCCTTGGATGAATATCCAGGTCTTTACCCCCACGGACTATTATGGGCCGGTCATGGACATGACCACCACGCGGCGCGGTGTGTACCTCAGCGAGGAGTATCCTGCACCCGGCCGGGTGCAGCTAAATTACGAGATTCCACTTTCTGAGCTGATCGTGGACTTTTTCGATGTCCTCAAGTCCCGCACTCGCGGCTATGCTTCTCTGGATTACCAGTTTAAAGAGTACCGGGCGGAAAACCTGACCAAGCTGGAAATCCTGGTGAATGGGGAACCGGTCGATGCGCTGGCTTCAATCGTACACAAAGACCATGCTTACCAACGCGGCCAGGCTTTGATCACCAAACTGAAGGATTTAATCCCCCGCCAGCTGTTTGTCGTACCCATCCAGGCGGTGGCCGGCAACCGGGTGATCTCACGGGCGAATGTCAAAGCCCTGCGGAAGGATGTGTTGGCCAAATGCTACGGTGGGGATGTATCCCGTAAGCGCAAGCTGCTGGAAAAACAAAAGAAAGGGAAAAAACGCATGAAGATGGTCGGGAGCGTGGAGATTCCACAGGAGGCTTTCCTGGCCGTGCTTCGTCTGGGAGATGACTGAGCCGAACCAACCCCAAGAGGTTAAAAAAAATACCTTTGCGCGCATGCTCCCCGGGATTTTGGTGAGCGGGATTACCATCGCGGTACTACTTTCTCAAATTGACCTGGGGAAAACTGCCGAGGCTTTCCGCCAGGTAGAGCTTGGGCGTATCCTGGCAGCGGTTTTGATCTTGGTGCTGGCATTCGTTACCCGGGCAGTGGCCTGGAGGGTGCTGCTTCAGGAACAGGTGTCCCTGTCAGTCGCCTTTTCAGCGGAGACAATCGGCTATCTACTCAACACCATCTTGCCCTTCAGGCTGGGGGAGATGGGCCGGGCGATGGTGCTGGGGATGCGCACCCCGCTTTCGTTTTGGGAAGCCTTCCCAACGGTAGTCGTTGAGCGCATCTTCGATCTCGGTTTTATGGCCGGGCTGCTGCTGGGTACGATTCCCTTTGTCGTGGGTGCAGATTGGGCGTTTACTGCGGCAATGGTTGCGCTGGTTTTGTTTTTGCTGGGTTTTGCGATCCTGTACGTCATGGTGCTCAACCCCGAATGGGTACAGGGGCTGTTCGCCAGAATTACCGGGCGGTGGCCGAAGTTGAAAGCATTTGGGGAGGAGAAATTAACCCTGTTCCTGCAAGGCCTGGCCGCACTGCGCAGTCCCAGGCGCTTTATGCTGGTTTTTTTCTGGATGGCGGTGACCTGGATCCTATCAATTACCTGGAATAGCATGGTGCTGACTTCTTTCTATCCTGACCCAAGTCTTGTCGAAGCGGGGTTTGTGGTTGGTGCCGCAGCACTGGGAGTTGCCGCGCCTTCTACGCAGGGAAACCTGGGTGTTTACGAGGCGGCGGTCGTCAGCGCGTTTATCGCCCTTTCCGCGGATACGGCCAATGGTCTTGCCCATGGATTGGTGACCCATGGTTTATATTTACTGGTGGTCATCCTTTTGGGCTTTATCGCCCTCGCCAGGGAGGGGATTTCAATCCGGGATATTTATTCCCTCGTCCAGAACCGCCAAAGGTTGACAGAATAGGGTGATTTTTCCCCATGATTTTTGGAGAAGGATGCGCGTAATGGACATAGATATGGATGCCTGGCCTCAGAATTCCGACTTCTCAAATTTCCTTAAAATGCTTGCATGTGTTCTGTCTCCAGGCAGTCAGGGTTTTTTTGCAGTGGGGAGGGAGGCCTGATGCTGTTAAATACAATCTGCCTCTTAGTAAGGAGGGATGCTGAGACCGGACGACTTGATGAGGTACTGCTGGCGAGAAAGAAGACCGGATTTGGCGCCGGAAAAATTGTAGGAGTGGGGGGAACCGTTGAGGCAGATGAAACGGTTTTCCAGGCTGCTGTCCGAGAAGTGCAGGAAGAACTGGAAGTAACTATCCGGGAAAAGGACCTGCAGCGGGCGGCGAAATTGACTTTCCTCTTCCCGGCAAAACCAGAGTGGGACCGGATTGTGTATGTCTATTTGGTGGAACGTTGGCGCGGCGATCCTCAATCCAGCCGGGAGATTGATCCCTTTTGGGTGAAACTGGAAGATATTCCTTATGAGGAAATGTGGGCGGACAGCGCCGAGTGGCTGCCGGAAATTTTCGGCGGGCGGAAGATCCTCGGCCGATTTAGGTTTGATAGAGATAATGAAAATTTGACACAGGTTGAGATTCAGGATGACCAGGATTTTCTCTGGCCGCAGCTGAAATCTCTCCCATTTTTTCGAGCGCTGCTGCGCTCGGTTGAGGCCAGCTATTATCAGGATTTGGATTTGCCTGAGCCGGTACTGGATTTGGGCAGCGGAGACGGCCATTTTGCCAGCCTGACCTTCGATTTTCAGATTAATGTAGGGCTGGACCCGTGGTGGGAACCGCTGGTTGAGTCTCAGCGCTATCCCTATGCGTATGATGGTTTGGTGCAGGCAGATGGAGCCGAGATGCCTTTCCCAGATGGTTATTTCGCCAGTGCGCTCAGTAATTCTGTTCTGGAGCATATCCCGCACATTGATGATGTCCTGGTTGAAACCAGCCGGGTGCTGCGTCCGGGTGCTCCTTTCCTGTTTTGCTGCCCCAATCCAGGATATTACCAACAACTGTCGGTTCATGCTTTTCTGCGCACCATCGGGATGAACAGGCTGGCGCGAAGGTATCAGGACTGGTTCATGAACATGTCGCGCACGGAACATGCTGATCCGGTTGAGGTATGGCAGGCACGGCTGGAGCGAGCTGGTTTCTCATTGGAGCGTTGGTGGCATTATTTTTCACCCCAATCTCTGCATGTCCTGGAGTGGGGGCACTACCTGGGAGCGCCGAGTTTGCTGCCAAAGAAGTTGTTAAATCGTTGGATGATTGCTCCCAGCCGCTGGAACCTGTGGCTAACTGAAAAAATGGTTCGACCATACGCCGAAACCGAACCCCGCCCAGACGGCACCTACACCTTTTTCATCGCGCGCAAGCAGTAAATCAAAAATTCGATGGATTAAATCAGCTTTCTGAATCAAAGAACTTTCACTATAATGAATGCTGGTATATGGTCATTGGTCTGAGTTTTGTGCAGAACAACTATCGAACCTGTTACAATGCCAAACTTGCTAGATTTTAGAATCCTCTCGGAAAATATGTGGATATGTACACATTTCAAGCCAGCGAGTATACTTGGTGACTGTGAATAAATTGGATATACCATCTAAAGATGATGACTGAGTCGAAATCGGATCAACAAATACAACCACAAACTGAACCGACCGTCCTGGATTATGTGCTTGCTAAATTGATGCCGTGGCGCGGACCGGCTCCGGAAATCCCAGCTGCCAGCGAGCACGCGGTCGTCCCTCCAATTATGGAAGCAGAAGAAGTCCAGCTATTTGAAGATAGGGCTGAACCCAGGAAAACGGTTTTGGGGACGATGCCCTGGAGGGTGTTTGGGTCGTTGTTCCTTGCACTGGTTGGGCAGTACGTCCTGATGCCACCCCTGCGCAAAGGTCTCACAGGTGGGATCTTCATTCTGCTGGCCGTGCTAACGGCCTGGTGGGCAGTCTGGAAAGGCGAGCTGTCCCTGGTGCTGCCAAAAGCGGGCAAGAAAGAGCACGAAGACCTTATCTTTGATCCCCGTTTGTTGGCGGCTGGGGTGTTTGTGTCATTGATCGCCTTCTTTTCATTTTCCAATAACCTTTACACTGATTTAAATGTTACGCTTTGGCTTGCCGGGATCGGTTTGGTGGTGTGGTCCTTCTGGATTCCGCGGCCAAAATTTGGTGAAATTTACAGCCGGGTGGTTGGTTTTTTCCGGCAGAGAGAGTGGAAGATGACCATCTCCCGGCAAATGGTGCTCATTTTAGCTGTGATGGCAGTGGCCGTCTTTTTTCGCACCTACCAGCTGGGAGAAGTGGTCCCAGAAATGTTCAGCGACCAGGCAGAAAAACTCTGGGATGTGTACGACCTGACTCAAGGGGAAACCCGCATCTTCTTCCCCCGGAACACGGGCCGGGAAGGCTTGCAATTTTACTTAATCGCCTGGACGATCAGGCTTTTTGACACCGGGTTTTCCTTCCTCAGCATGAAGATCGGGACAGTGTTCTTGGGAATTGTGATGCTGCCTTACCTCTATCTGCTCGGGAAAGAGTTGGGCAATCCCAGGGTAGGGCTACTGGCGATGTTGTTTGGCGGCATCTCCTATTGGCCGAATGTCCTTGCCCGGGTGGCGCTGCGATTTATTCTCTATCCGGCATTTGCAGCTCCAGCACTGTATTATTTGGTGCGTGGTTTGCGTACGGGTAAGAAAAAATATTTGTTTCTAAGCGGAATATTCCTGGGAATCGGTCTGCATGGTTATTCGCCGTTCAGGGTAGTCCCAATAATGGTTGTGGTTGTTTTTTTCCTTTACTGGCTGCATAACCGCCGTCAGGTATCTTTCCAGGATGCTGTCACCCGGTTGGGGTTGGTGGCCTTTATCTCGTTAACCATCTTTTTGCCCTTGCTGCGGGTTTGGGCTCAAATGCCAGAACTTTTCATCCAGCGCACGATGACCCGGCTTACGAATGTAGAGGTTGGAGACCAGATGGCCAGCGGGTGGGCGCTGGTGGGTGTTTTCCTCCAAAATGTCTGGAACGGTTTGCTGATGTTTAATTATGACAGCGGTAGTATCTGGGTCAATACCATTCCCCACACGCCCAGCCTGGATATGGTTTCCGGAGCGGCGCTAATCCTTGGAGCCAGCCTTGTCCTGGTGCGGTATCTGAGGAAATGGCGCTGGGAAGATGGCTTTTTATTGTTCGGCATCCCGATCCTGATGCTGCCGTCGACCCTTGTGCTGGCTTATCCGGCGGAAAATCCGGCACCCAACCGGGCCGCCGGGGTTGCGGTTGTCGTTTTTGTTCTAGCAGCCATGGGCTTCGAAGCTGTGCTGCGCTCATTGAGAGATCAGATTGGCGGGATGAATGGCAGAAGGACCGCCCTATTAATTACTGCAGTGCTGGTTCTTATCTCGATGGGCCAAAATTACCAGCTGACATTCCATACCTTCCCGGACCAATACGCTCCTTCGGTCTGGAACACTTCTGAATTGGGGGCTGTCGTCAAGCAGTTCACGGATACCGTTGGGTCTCAGGACCAGGCATGGGTGATCGCCTACCCGCATTGGGTGGATACCCGATTGGTGGGGATCAATGCCGGTTTTCCGGTAAAAGACTTCGCCATTTGGCCTGAGGATCTGGATGAGACCCTTGATGCCCCTTCCCCGAAATTGTTCCTGGTCAAAATCGATGACATCGGAGGAATGGAAGTTTTACAATCGTATTATCCAGAAGGACAGGTCTCGATTTATGAAGCTGATATTCCAGCCCAAAGCTTTTATATCTATTATGTTCCGTAGCAAGGGAGACCCAGCGTGATGACCGAAACTGGATCACAACCATCCAAGCTCAGCCTTGCAAAACGCCACCAGTGGGTGTATGACCTGCTGCTTGTTTTGCTGCTGATGGCAGCTGCGCTGCTGCGCTTCAACGGTATCGATTGGGCTGCAGAACAGTACCTTCATCCTGATGAACGTCATCTGGTAAATGTAGAAACTGCCCTGACCACAGTGCGCGGGTTTGGTGACTATTGGGATACTGCCAATTCAACCTTGAATCCGCACAATGTGGGTTACGGCTTTTTTGTCTATGGAACGCTGCCCATCTTTTTGGTGCGCTATGTAGCGGAATGGATCGGCCAGACAGGATATAGTGAAATCATGGTAGTTGGTCGCCAGCTCTCGGCAATCGCGGACCTTGTTGTGGTTCTCCTGGTGTATCTGACTGCCTCGCGCCTCTTTGACCGCCGAGTGGGGATCATTGCTTCCACATTCTCAGCATTCACTGTGCTCCAGATTCAACTCTCGCACTTTTTTGCAGTCGATACTTTCCTGAACCTGTTCACCATGCTGACAATTTATTGTGCTGTACTGGTGGCGACAGAAAAGTCCAAAGCCGGTGCGCCTCCCTTCCGGCCGCGGCTCTTTGTTTTATTTGGGATTGCCTTGGGGATGGCCGCCGCTTCAAAGCTCAATGCTGTGCCCATTGCCGTGGTGCTGCCGCTGGCATTATGGGTGCGGATTTCAAAAATGGATCGATCTAACCGGGTAGATGCTGCATGGTTGGCGTCTGGTTATGTGCTGCTGGCCGCGGTGGTCAGTTTCCTATCTTTCAGAGTTTTCCAACCATATGCTTTTAACGGTCCTGGCTTTTTTGGGATGATTCCCAACGAGCGCTGGGTAGATAATATGACCGAATTGATGAACCAGGCGAATGGAGACTTCGACTGGCCGCCCTCGATCCAATGGGCTCGCCGTCCGGTCTGGTTCTCATTCAAAAATATGGTGCTTTGGGGGATGGGTCTGCCAATGAGCG
>JABAHR010008265.1_pt2 | contig 12625 bp, 15 predicted proteins | sample 7062101 | NCBI WGS metagenome assembly JABAHR01 (sample SAMN14534553, study PRJNA622989) | marine sediment metagenome | biome: marine biome [ENVO:00000428]; feature: marine pelagic biome [ENVO:01000023]; material: deep marine sediment [ENVO:00002113] | place: India: Gulf of Kutch | collected...
CCTTGTGGATGATGCGGTGCACATCGATGCAACCACATTCGATCCGTCGCTTGCTGCGCTAGCGAATATCGGCCACTTTGTAGTGACCCGCCTAAACGAGCGCACTAATCCGGCCGTGTCAGACCCGCCTATTGAGGAGGCGGTGGATGAGGCCATCTCAGCGGGAGATCTCGTTAAGGAATTGCTGCTGATCACCGGCGGCATCATTCGCCCCAACAACTCCGGCGCGTTCCGTTACCACCATTACGACCAGAGCGCGGTGGCCGATCGGACGTGGGCAGCAGGTCCGCTAGACGGGCACGATGTAGACGAGCTTGACCAAGTGGAGGGCGCGGGAAGTGAGATCATCAACGCCGTCAAGGTCGAGTTCGCAGAGAACCGATCCCACGTATCGCTAGAAAATGCTGACTCGATCGATCAGATCGCGCGCAGGTTCGATTACTCGATCGAGACACCCTGGAATAACGCACTGGCCAGGCTTAGCTTGATCAACACGAGAAACACCGGCGGCAGCCCAGATGACTTTGAGATCGACGCGGCCAGTTTTCGACATCAGGCGGCGCGGGGACACACCGGTTTCGCAGGCCACGCCTGGGAGGCCGACTCTGCAGGCGTTCTCACTAAGCCTGCGCACGCAGAGCTGGCCAACGTCTCCGGATCGAATCGGGCGTTTATACGCATCGAGGCGATCAACGGCGTAGGTCGATTTGACTCGGTCTCCCTCAAGCCGGAGGAGGGCGCACACGCTGGCGAGCCAGAGTATATCGCCGTTAACGATCTAACGCTCGACGGCATTGGAAGTCGCAGGCTCACCTATGATGCTGTTTCCGGGGTGACCAAAAGCAAGTTGGTTGCAACAGAGGCTCGCTACCATATCGACACTTCATACAACGATGCCGATCTTGGCTTCGTTAATGGCCGAGCCGGCCTTGGCTCCACAAGCCCGAGCCAGTGGGGGAGTCCGCTCCTGGGTGATTTTGCAACAGGCAACCCGCGAGTGCTCGATGTAACGATCCCGATTCAGATCATCCAGCGAACGATCGCCCGCTATCGATTCGGGGCGCCAGTTGTTCGGTGCCGGACACGTTTCGATCAGGCTGATCTTGAGGTTGGCGATTTCATCTCATTCTCTGGCGATGACATTTTTCTCGGGTTCTCAAAGTCCGGAGCAGACACAAATGTGATCTTCGAGATCACGCGCAAGACGCTGCTACCATTCGACGATTTTCCATCCGTCGAGTGGGAGCTGACGTTTGTTCGAGACGATTCGCAGCCGGCAGAAGTGGCCACGCCTTCGTGGAATTTCGACCCGCCGGCCACCTCTACCGTGGTGCCTCCCGTGGTTCGAGAACCATACTTTGACCAAACGGGTGCTTCATATATAGCAGATGACGGAGGCGGGATTTACTACCCGGATAGCTAGCTATGCCTCTATTGAATGGAGCCCACCTTGTAGCCGGAGAGATGCCCTATTCGCGTGGCGATGGCCGCGCAGTCGATCCGTGGGACTTGCTCGACAACAACGCGAACGCGCTGGTGATCATCAACAGCGCGCAAGATGCCAACTTCCTACGCATCAACACCACGACAAGCGCCCATGTTCTCACCATTGGCAACACCAAGGTAGCGGACGATCTGCGCGTGCTCGTGCGCGCGCCTGGCGGCTTCGAGGTTGGCTCGGCTACGGGCGGCGTCGATACCAAAATCTATGTCCAAGACAACGAAGGCGTAGCTCTAGAGATCACCCAGAACACAAATCGTTACGTGCTGATCGACACTACCGACGGCAGCGAAACGATCACACTCGGGAACGCGGTCACCGATCCGACGTTCACTTGGCTCGGCGCAGGCCCCTGGAACGTTGGCGGCGGCACAGGCAGCGCGGGCCAGGTACTCAAGAGCAATGGCGGGGCGGCTTCACCATCTTGGCAGGCAGACTCCGGCGGCACCGATCAACTAGTCAAGGTCTCGGCCAACGATACGACTGCCGATTACTTGGGCACCAAATTGGTGGCCGGTACAAACATCACGCTGAATGAGCTGAACGACGGCCTCAACGAAACGCTCGAGATCGTGGCGGCCGGCGGCGGCGGTCTGTCGATCACTGGCACGGACAACCGCATTGTCCGCATGGACGGCACGAACAACATTCAAGACAGCGCTTGGGAGATCTTGGACGATACGGCGACCGAGTCCGTCATGCGTCCCACGTTAGACGAGTTCGTTATCGGCGCCGGTGGGCATGGCACGCTAGGCACGAGAACGCTTGTTATCGGAGCGGACGCCACAGGGACTGGCCCCAATGGCGTGGTGGTGGGTAACGGCTCGGACATTACCGGCGGCGGCAGCAACGGAACCGGCGTGGGTCAGGGGTTTTTGATCAACGCCGAGGGCGGCCAGAAGTTTGGATCCGGCGGAACGGTAAGTTATCGCGCGGGCGCTTATGGATCGGGATCAAGCGCGACCGGAAACTATTCGCTAGTCCTCGGCCACGGCAGCTCCAACACCGGCGCGGACTCCATCGTATTCGGGAGGGCCGTCAGCGCGACGACCGATAACCAGGTGGTCTTCCAGCGCATGACCACGTTTCGCCTCGGGGCGGTTACCGTCGGCAACCCTACGGCCACAGTCGGCCTGGAGGCTTACGACGGATCGGCCGGCATCGATGGGGCAGGGCTGAAGATCCAGGCGGGCGACGGCGGCACAGGGACCGCTGACGGTGGCGACATTACGATCCGTGCGGGTGCGGTGACCGGCACGGGCACCGGCGGCGATGTCATCGTGGAAATGGCAGACACGGGATCGAGCCACGCGGAGATGGCGACCCATTCCCGCGCGCAAAATTTCAAGCGCTACCGCACAGAAACCAACCAGGACGAATTCAAATATGGACAGACGGGCTATCAGCAAACCAGTGGTGCCACTGCTGTTTTCACTGAGATATGCAAAATGACCCCGGACTCCGGCTTGACCACGAGTGTCGGTCTGGAGGCCGAGATCACAGGCAATTGGGACGATGCTGGCACGGTAGAGTACCTCCGCTTTTCGCTTCGTGCGGTTGCTACGAACAAAGCAGGCACGGTCGCCATGGAGACAACGGCGGGCGCCAATCAAGAAATTTTCAAGCATCTCGGCGCGGGGAGCGGTGCGGGCGAAGCTCAGTTTGCTGTCAACGGTTCCGATATTGAGCTACAAGTGAAGGGCATCGACACCAAAACGGTTAATTGGGTGGCTGAGATGAAATGGCAGGAGATTCGGATCCCGTAATGAAAACATCAGCCGAGCGGTACGCCCTCCATCGGGATTACAAAGCCAAGAAGCTAGCCGTGGCGGCTGCGCAGTGGACCCGCAATAACCTCGACGACGGTCCATCGCCAGCGGCTCAGGTCGACATTGACGCAGCAGACGCCGATGTGGCTTCCGCGCAGTCCGATTGCGATGCCGCGAAAACAGCTCTCGACAATTGGGACACGGCGCATCCGTAGGAGGTTTGATCGATGTCAGTAGCATACGGGCCCGAGTTCTTCTCTGATCCGACGGTGGCGGCGTCAGAGACTACGCTTGTCGAGATCCGCACGAATCTGACGCGCTACCGCGGTTTCTGCTTTTTTCTCAGCACAGACCAGGACGGGACTGCGCGAGTGTATGACCTCGACAGTCAGGGCACGGCTCGATTGCTGGACTCGCAGTCCTACTCGGGAGCCGCCGAAGTAGGGCCCGGGATCATCAACCTCCTAGACAACGATTACCGCGGCGGGCATATGCGGCTTACGTTCCAGCCCGTCGCCCCTGCCGTTGTCTACGCGCGTGGCGAGGTCTACTGATGGGCCGGATCGACGAAAAGGGCCAGTCAGTCACCGAGATCGATTCGACGATCGTTAAAGATTCGCTCGACGGCGAAGACCTTCCCAACACCACGATCGGCGGCGTCGATGTTACGAACCACTCGACGCGCCACGAGAGCGGCGGTGCGGACCCGCTAGCGCTCGGCTCGATCGCTGGAATCATTGACGACACGCAGCATGGTTCGCGCGCTGGCGGAACGACCCATGCGACCGTCGCCGCAACGATTGCCGGATTTCAATTCCCCTCGAAAACGAATGCGATCGTAGCGCCCTCAGCTACTGATGATTCCAGCGCTGGCTACCAAGTGGGAAGCTACTGGGTGGATACGGTCGAGGGGACCACCTATCGATGCGTGGACAACACAGCGACCGCTGCCGTCTGGGTTCAGGACAGCAACGATCCCAACGTAATCAGCTCGGCCCAGGAGCGCCCGCGCCGAATCTTCCTGGGTTCGCTGACCGACTACCCAGCGCAGGGATCGTTTAGCCCGTCGAGCGTGATCCAATACATCCAGCTGTGGCTCGTCCAGGGCACCGTGATCGAAGCGCTAGAGACGTTCATCGACGGGGGCGGCTCGAGCGGCAGTGACATTCGCCTTGGCGTCTATGACCAAGCGGATCCCGACAACGAAAACGGCATCCCCGTTGATAAGCTCGCGCAAACCGCCGCGCGCACGCTTGTCGGCGGAGATGATGGGACATACGTCGCCCTCCCTCTGGAAAGCGGTGATCTGACTATCAGCACCACTGGGTATTACTGGCTTGCGCTGATCACAGACGGCAGCACGCCGAAATTTGCAGTGACATCGACGTTTCGCGCAAACTTCCTGCCGCGCCGCGAGGAGTCGAGCACTAATGTCGACCTGCCTGCGACGGCTGGCACGCTGAGTAATCCGTCTTCGGCCGCTGTCTACGCGGCGGTGGTGAGGCAGTAATGATCCGAGTAACAGCCAAAGAGCGCGACATTCCTTACCCGGAGATTTTCATTACAAGCGCGCTTATTCAGGATCCGAAATCGGTTACTTCTGATCCCAGCTTCGAGGAGATTGGCGGCACTGTCTCGAATCCGTCGAAGGTGTTTCCGGATCTCACCAGTGTGCGGGCGCGCGTGGTGGGGATGGTCAAAAGCACGGGCACCGGCGGAGAGCTGAAGCTCGTAGAGGAAGACTTCACGACGCCGGTCGATCTCAACGCGACTCCGTTCGCCGTGCCGGACACTGCGGGCGCATGGCAAACCTTCTCGTTTGACACCGACGTGCAGTGCAGAGCGTCGCGCAATCTTTACTGCCTGATGGGGCGCCTTAACGGGGCGACGGCGATCGAGCTGAAGTATGTTCAGGTCACGCCGTTCCTGGTGTAGCTGTGGCTCTGTCCCGCCTAAGGAACGTCGCGGAGGCTCAGCAGGCCGCGTCTGTTGGTTGGGACACCACCGCCGTAGCGCTAGGCGAGGCGGCGGCTAATGGCGGCAATAATCTCACCGTCAAGGCAGACGCCTCAAGCGGCAGTGGTGCGGATGATTTCATAGGCTTCGTCGAATCGACAGGCTCCGTCACGCATGCGGGCACGGTGGAGAGCGCGCAGTTTGTCACGGGTCTGACACTGACGGCGGGCGATACTTGCTTTTTGAGCAAGACGCCAGGCGCCATCACAAATGATGTGAGCAGTTTCTCAGTTGGCGACGTGGTCTATCCCGTCGCCGTGGTCAAGGATGCGAGCAGTTACNNGCAAAGCAGACGCAACAATCGTCAAAGGACAGGCAGTTACACTCTAGGGAGGAGAAAAGAAAACCATGGCTAGTTCGTTCCCACTCGTAATCCAATCAGGAAAAAAGAAGCAGCTACAGAGCGGGGATGTTCTTCTGCTGCAAAGCGGAGGCGCACAGGCAACCAGCGGATCGCTGGCTCTGGCACTCAACGATGACACCGCCGACGCGCTCAGCGTGGCGCAGGGGTCGGATGTCTACATCGACGTAACAACCAGCGATGGCGCTGAAGCGATCAACATCGGTAACGCTACGCGAAACAACACCCTGGGCATCCTCGGCTCTGGCCAAGTCACCGTCGCGGGCAATGTTGACATGACGGCCGGCGCTGACGTGACGGGTGATGTGTTCACTGTCGGTGCCGATAGTTGGATCGGGCTCGCCGAACGCGCATCGAACCCAGGTGCAGTCGCTAACCGCGGCGACTTGTTCGTGAAGGACGTGAGCGGTACGACCGAACTCTTTTTTCAGTCGCCAGGCGTAGCCACTTTGCAAGTCTTCGAGAGTGCGTCGGCACAGCTCAACTCGAGCCTGGTCAAGGAGGCCTCGGCTGGGTTCACAATCTCGAGCGGCACCATCGATTTCGATCCCACAGGGGCCTTCACGCTCGACATGGACGCCTCGCAGGCTGTCACGGTTACCACCGCGGACATGGCTGCGGCAATGACCATCCAGGCGGCGGGCGGCGAGGACATGATCCTAATCGACACCGACAGTGGTAACGAGAAGATCACTTTCGGCAACGCCACATTCAACAACACAACCGAGTTCTTGGGCTCGGGGCAGATCACGATGAATGGGACCCTGGTGGCGCAGGACGTGATCGTCAACGGAAGCTCGCTGGCCATTAACGCCACGCAGGTCGACCTCGCGGATCAGCACATTCTGCTGAACAGCGACTATGTGACCGACGCCGCGCGGACGTTCGGCCTGGTCGGCGTAACCGACCCAGCACCTAGCACCTACTCCCAGGCGGTGGCGGGCGGCGGCTTCGTGGCCGGTGTTGCGTCGACATCGGACGCTACCATTGAGGTGGGCAGCACGACCGGTCTGACGGTTGGCGACTTCATCCTGGTAACGGGCGCCAACACCGAAGCCAACAACGGCCTCTACGAGGTGCATGCGCTTCTGACCACGCCGACCCGCATCGCAATCGCCGGCGTGGGTACGGGCGGATCTGATGAGCGCGTGGCGCCCAACGACTTCACGCAGACGAACGTGACGACCGATACCGTGGTTGCGGGTACTGTCACGGCAGTCGCCATCTCGGGCGCCCGTCACGGAACCGACGGTCTGCTAGAGCAGATTTCCAACGTCACCACCACCACGGGCCTGAGCTTCACCGACCTGGCCAGCTCCAGCGGGACCACCCTGCAGACCGCATATGACAACGATGCGGACGGCTCGAATGTTACGGTCACTATGAACGCCACGGATGGGAAGATCATCTGGGCCGGCGACCAAGACATGCAGTGGACCACGAGCGGGACGGCGGACTTCGACTCCGCCATCAACAGCTCGATCGGGTTCACGAACAGCGGCGGCGAGATGTTGTTCTCGGGCGGCAACCTGCAGCTGAATGACAGCATCAACCTCACTCTGGGCTCGGATGACGACTTGACGCTCGTTCACTCGGGTACGGCTGGAAGCATCACCAATGCGGTAGGCGCGCTCACGATCGAGAACAATGCGGCGGCTGCGAATATCATTGTGGAGCTTGGCGACAACGCGGCGGCGACCAGCTTTGTGCTGAACGACAGCGACTCGGCGGCACTCCTAACCATCGACTCCAACGGGCAGACGGACTTCGCCGGAAACGTGGATGCGAACGCTGGTCTGGACGTGACCGCGGGCTCGTTTACGATGACCGGCACGGGCATCGATTTGGATCCGACCGGCTCCGTAACCCTGGATATGGACGCGTCTCAAACTGTCACGATGACGCTTGCGGACGTAGCTTCTGCGCTCCTGATCCAGGCCGCCGGCGGCGAAGACTACATCAAGCTAGACACCACTGGGACTCCGCTGATCACGCTGGGCAACGCAACCGACAACCCAGGCATCACCGCCTTGGGGTCGGGCGATATCATCTTGAGCAATGGCACCCTGGACGTACCGTCCGGAACCTCGTTCAAGATCGGAACCACGGCGCTGACCACCGCGAATTTCACCGCGGCGAATATGGACACGCTGCTCGACGGCAGCAACGCCGACTCGCTGCACACCCACGCCAATGTGGAGTCCTCGCAGGTCGTCGTGAGCGGTCTGACCACCACCGGTCTCGCCGATGGTGATGCTGGCTACATCAGTGCAGCGGATACGATGACCAAGACCGACGCCACGGCGGAGGCTAGCTCGAGGTTCTTCGGGTTCAACGAAGGCACCGCGTCTAGCATGACAGTGTTCGGTCTGGTTGAGTCTGCGAAGTTCACGACCGATGGCGGCTCGCCCAGCAATGGCGCCCCGGTGTACCTGGCCCTAGGTACGGCGGACACCAACACTGGCGCGGGCAAGCTGACGGCTACGGCTCCGACGACGGCTGGGCAGTTTGTGGCGGAAGTGGGGCTGTGCCTCAATAACGGCAACTATGCCGGGTCGAAGACGGCGGAAGTTCTCATCCAGCCCAAGGCTGTGATTGAGCTGTAGTTTTCCTTGGCGCCCGGAGTCGGTTGCGAAATGCCGGCTCCGGGTGCATAAGGTTTCGCCATGGCAACGCGTAAGACCAAGACAACGAAGGCGCGGAACGGGGAGACCGGGCGGGCCAAGCCGGCTCGCTCAGCTCGGGCTAAGGTGGCCCGGCCCAAGTCTTTCTCGGTCGGCGACTCCATCACCATCAACGGCGACGAATCCAAGCAGATCGGGACAACGCAGGGTCAGATTGATAACCTGCGGATCGCATTGGCCAAGCTCTACGAGGAGCACGAGATGCGCGTCGCGAAGTTCGATCAGACCAAAGCGCAAATTCTACAGTCGATCGCTAAGGCGCGGGATGAGCAGGTCTCTGCTATCCGCGTTGCTGGCGAGAAGCATGGGATCAGGCTTGAGGAGGGGAAGGGTCACACCTGGAGTTTCGACACTGATGCGATGAAGTTCACACGAACCGCGTAGCAGGGGCGAGATGTGGCCGAAATCCTCCCGCTCTACATCGCCAGTGGACAGCGAAAGCAGGCCGCTAACACCGACACCATGCGTCTTGGGGCGCTCGGTGTTGGTGAGTCCGTGCCCACAGAGGGGCTGGCTCTCACCATCGGCACAGCATCCAACGTCGGAGCAATCTTCAAGGGCGCGTCATCTCAAAGCGCCAACATCCTCGAGATCAAAGACAGCGGCGGCACTGTCACCGCGGCTTTCGACAGCAGCGGCAAGCTCGGCCTCAGCGGTCTCGCGCAGGGGGGCGCGACCACTAACCAGGTCCTCACCTGGAACGGTTCCGCATGGGCGGCAGCTGATGCCGCCGGGGGCGGGTCGGTGACCGACCTATTCATCGGCGACGGGACCGACGGGTCCGACACCGGGATCACCGGCACCCTTGAGCGGGCGATCTACCAGTATCAGACGGCTACGGTTACCGGGGACACCACCGGGCCCAGCGGGGCCAATGGCCTGATCGTCTATGCGACCGGCACCCTCACCGTAAACACCAGCACGTCTCTGAAGGCGGCGAGCAATGGGGCGACGGCCTCAGGCGGTGCCGGGGGCGATAGCAGCAACTCTAACGGTGACCCCGGCACTGCGGGAACGTCGGTCACCTCATCGAGCGAACTGACTGAACTGGCAACCAATAGCGCTCTATCGGCAGCATCCGCGGGCTCGGGCGGCGCGATAGCGACCGACGGGACAGCCGGCACGGCTGGTTCGGCCGGAGGGACCAATCAGGGCGGCGCCGGTGGCGGGGGCGGTGGTGGCGGTGGCGATCCTAGCGCGGGCACTGGTGGCAATGGCGCCGCTGGTGGCGGAGTCAACGCCACGACCGAAGACGTGCCGAAGGAGTCTTTGCTGCGATTCCGACCGTGGGACGCGCTCACCGTGGACGCCACGATCATCGGAGGCCCGGGCTCCGGTGGAGGCGGCGGAGGGGAAGGCGGCGGCACGGCGGCCGGACAGGGCGCCGGAGGCGACGGTGGTGACGGTGGGCTTGGTGCCAAGTTCTTGTTCGTGGCTGTCAACGAGGTTGCGGGGAACGGAAACATCACAGCTGACGGAACTAACGGTAGCGCAGGTTCGGCTGGCAGCACGCCTTCCGCTGACGGCGGTGGCGGAGGCGGCGGAGGCGGAGGCGGAGGCGGAAGCGGCGGGGCCGTGTTCGTCCGCACGAATACGCTGGGTGGCGGCGTGACAATCTCAGCCAATGGCGGGACCGGTGGCGCGGCGGGTACAGGCGGGGCGGGCAATGACCCGGAAGAGACCCCGCCTTTTGCTGGTGATGGCGGCAATGGTGCTGCGGGCGGCAATGGCGGCGCCGGCACAGCCGTTTCGATCGATCTGCCTTAGGGGTGCGTGATGCTTTGCGACGGATGCGGCGGAATTGAGGTCACCAAAGAGAATCGGCATCACCTATTCGTGCACACCGCCTCGTTTCGTGTGAACACGGTTAGATGCTGGGCGTTCTGCTCTGACGCCTGCCGGGATGACTGGTGGAGCACCGGAGACACAAGCGACTTTCTAGCAACCAAGACGCCTGCCGACCTCGCCCCATCGGTCACAGTCGTTTCTGCGGCCAACCCGAAAGTGCATATCAAGCACCCGCCCGAAATAGCCGGGGCACAAACTGTGATGCTGTCGTTCAGTTCGTCCACCGACTTCATGGCGACATCGGACACCGAGGGCGATCTGGGGTCCGGCACACTTGCCGAAACTGACTGGGTCAGCCCCAAAGATCCGGCCATCACCGGCACCCACTGGAGCGGGTGGTTTAATGCGCCGGGCGCAGCGCCATCCGTCCACCTGCACACCGACACGGCTTTCGCGTCGGGGGACACGATCACGATCGGCTACAAGGGCAACGCACCGCCGCCGCTATATGACGACCCGGCGGAGCCTGCTGATGCCGACCCTCAGAAGCTGGATCGCGATCTGGTGCTCTCGGTTTACCGCCAGCAGCTCGACAGCAAAACGGAGTTGGTCCAGAGGCGCAACTTCAAGCGACCCGCGCCGCTCAACAAATGGTGGAAGGATCCGCAGCCGGAGGCCGAGAAGCGGATCAGCCAGAAAACCGCCCTGACTAGGGGGCCGCGTTGAGCGCTCCCATCATAGGCAACGTCGGCCAAACGATCTACGCTGGTGGTCCGGCGCAGCGACAACGGCGTGGCGGGCGAAGTCATCATCACAGCCTGGCGAGAGTAGCGAGGAGCTGAGGGGATGCCGCTAGCAGTCCAAGGACAGGTCTTCGAGGGGGTGACAGTCTACGGGGACACCGGCGAAGTGATCTTCCACTTCGACCGCAAGACTTCGGCCGCGGTCAAAACGGCGGTCGATACGGTGATCGCGGCACACGTGCCGGCATAGGGGGGCTGATGCTGTGACCATCCTCGCCAATGTTGGAGAGACTGTCCCGATCACGCTGGTGCTCGAGGATGGAAACACAGCGCAGTTTCCGCAGGCGGAGATTTACGACGAGGCCGGGGGCGCAACGCCTACCACTGTCTCCCTGACGCACGTGGCCAATGGCTACTACCGTGGCACGTACAGCGTCACGAGCGCCGAGAAGCAAACGATCGTCTTCATCGTCTACAGCGACGCTGGCCACACTACTGAAAGCTCGGTCTACACGCGCAGCACCGATGTGCTCATCAGCGATGCTATCTGGGATGCACAGCGCGCCGGCGTCTCCGGCTCATTCGGCGAGGCCGTCCAGGCGTTGCTTGGCATCGCGGGCAAAAGCAACGTCCGCATGGATCTGTTCGTCTATGATGCGAACGGGTTTCTAACCTCAGCCCGGATGCGCGTGTTTGCGAATTCCACGGCCGCATCAGCAAGCACCGCTGGCGGTTCTGGTGAGGGCGAGATCCTCACGGTTAACTTGACGGGCGTGGTAGATGGCACGTTCAACACGCTGCCGAGCACGGTGCTAGGAACGCTCTAATGAGCATCGGCATCGCCACTAGTGGGTTCTGGAATAACATCAACGTAACCGGCGGGGGCGTGCTTCCGTCGGTTCCGGTTGACGCTCTGGTCGGAACCATCACAACCACAGTCATAGAAGGGACGATCACCTCGACTAGCATTGTTGGCGTGATCGATGGGTGCGAAGTGGGCGACATCATCGAAGTGGCAAGAGGAGAGGATCGCACGCTGCAGTTAACAATCAAAGATGCAGCGGGCGCAGTGGTTGACATTACAGGGGCAACGGTAACGTTTACCGTTCGGCGACGACCGCAAGACCCGGTGCTCATCGAGAAAGACAACTCAGGCCTGGGCGGGGTGACGCTGGTCGATGCCGCAAATGGCCGTGCGGACATAGACATTCAAGATACGGACACCGGACCGCTCAATGTGTCCGATTATAAATACGACGTGTTCTTGCAGCAGGCCGACACCACGCGCACGCAAGTGATTGAGCCATCCATCTTCCGGATCACGTCAAGGATCACGGTGCTGTCCTAATGCCAAACTTCAGCCACAAGAGCCTGGCCCGCCTCGAGACCTGCGACAGCCGTTTGCAGGTCGTGTTCCTCGAAGTCGTGAAGCACTTCGACTGCACGGTGCTGACTGGCCATCGGGACGAGGAAACGCAAAACGAGAAGTACCGCAATGGGCTATCCAAAGTGCAGTGGCCCAACAGCAAGCACAATCAGGAGCCATCAAACGCTGTCGATGTCGCTCCGTATCCAATTGATTGGGAGGACACCGAACGATTTCGCTACTTCGCTGGGTACGTGATGGGGATTGCATCAATGATGGGGATCAGGCTTCGACACGGCGGCGACTGGGATGGTGACACCGAAGTGAAAGATAATCGCTTTAACGACCTGCCTCACTTTGAGCTTGTCGAAGACTGAGCTTGTCGTGCGAACTCACC
>JABAHR010000426.1_pt1 | contig 12622 bp, 14 predicted proteins | sample 7062101 | NCBI WGS metagenome assembly JABAHR01 (sample SAMN14534553, study PRJNA622989) | marine sediment metagenome | biome: marine biome [ENVO:00000428]; feature: marine pelagic biome [ENVO:01000023]; material: deep marine sediment [ENVO:00002113] | place: India: Gulf of Kutch | collected...
TCGATCACCGGTTGCTTGAGTGATCGACTGTAATTTATCGGTCCTATTTTCTTGATTTGCGTGTCCTCTGAATTTTTTTAAATAACAGGGATGGTGAAGACAAAGGTGCTGCCTCGGCCAGGACCCTCACTCTCTGCCCAGATATTGCCGCCGTGAGCTTCGACTATGTGTTTGGCGATCGTCAACCCAATCCCGCTCCCTCCGCCGGCACGAGACCGTGATTTATCCACCCTGTAAAATCGGGTGAAGATATGGGGGAGATGCTCTGCCGGGATCCCGATTCCGCTGTCGGTCACGCTGACTTTGATTATGTCATCCACCAGTTGGGCGGACAGCACCACTTTGCCGTTTTCGGGGGTATATTGGAGCGCATTTCCCAGCAGGTTGATCAGGACTTGTGAGAGCCGGTCTGGATCAGCTTTAATCCGGGGCAAAGAGTCGTCCATGTTGAGTTCCAGGGTGACGGATTTGTCTGAAAACTGGGGCTTGAGCTGGCGGGCGACTGATTCTGCGATTTCTCTCATATTGACGTTGTCAAATTCCATCGGCATCGCGCCCGATTCGACGCGCGAAAGCTCCTGCAAATCATCCACCAGTCTCTGGAGACGGCTGGCTTCGCGGTGGATGTTTTCAAAGGTCTCAGGTGTGGGAGGTAGTACACCATCCAGCAGGCCTTCCATGGAACCTTTGATGGTGGTGAGAGGGGTGCGCAGTTCGTGGGTCACATCTCCAATCAGCTGGCGGCGCATATTTTCTGTCTGGTGGAGCTTTTCAGCCATCATGTTAAAAGAAAGAGAGAGCTGGTCCAGTTCATCCGGGTGTTCGATTCCTGCGCCGGAGGGAATCTTGACCCGCTGCTCGTAATGTCCATCGGCAATCACTCTGCTGGCGGCGGTCATCTCCTGCAGAGGAGCAACCACCCTGCGGCTGACCAGGAAACTGACTCCCAGAGCAACGACAAATGCCGCTGATCCCCCCACGATGAGGGCTTCCCCAACAGCGGAGCGAAAATTGTCGAACAGGTCGCTGCCCATCATTCCGCCCTGCATCATGCCCATCCCGCCCATCATCTCGCTGTCCCCCATCATGCCGACCATATGGCGATCGAAAGCGTTCGGGATGGCCAGTTCTGCGGCGATTGCCCAAATGACAACCCCGATGAGGATCACCAGCAGATAGGATAAAAAGAGTTTCACCATCAGGTGACGGCGCATCCTTGGGATAAGGTTCATCGCGCCTCCTTTTCAAAGCGGTATCCGGCTCCCCGCACAGTCGTGATATTGTGGTGTTCCCCCAATTTTTGCCGGATGTGGCCGATGTGGACATCCACGACCCTGATTTCGCCAAAATAGTTGCCCCCCCAAACTTTTTCCATCAGCTGCTGACGGCTGACAACCATGCCGCGATGCTCGGCCAGGATCAGCAGCAGATCAAATTCAGTGCTGGTGAGTTCGACTTCTTCCTCATCAACCCACACCTGGCGGCTGCCGCTGTCAATTGTGAGGTGATTGGTGGTGATGATTTCGGGTTGGGGACTTGTCCCTCCAGTCTTGATGCGGCGCAGGGCAGCTTTGATGCGGGCGATGAGCTCCCGGGGGCTGAACGGCTTGGTAAGGTAGTCATCTGCTCCTACCGAGAGGCCGACAATTTTATCTGTTTCCTCTGATTTGGCCGTGAGCATGATGACATATACATCGGATTCGCGCCTGAGCTGGCTGAGCAGTTCGATGCCGTCCATCCCTGGGAGCATGATGTCCAAAACAATCAGGTCAGGCATGAACTCCCGCGCCGCTTTGAGGCCTGAGGGGCCGTCTGCGGCGGTGTAAGCTGTATATCCCTCTGCCCGCAGGTAGGAGGTCACCAAGTTCAGGATGCTTGGCTCGTCATCGACGACTAAAATTTTAGGCTCTGGCATGGCAATCTCTTTTGGTAATAGATAAAAAATCAGACAGGCATCCAAGGGAGGCTTGAATACCTGTCTTATTGTATATCATGATTTGAAGAATTTTATATGGCTTGGTTTATTCGTGACCTTCTTCAATCATTTCGATGAAGGTGCCATGCCAGGTGTGGGGGAAGACCTGCCCGTTGAACCCGTTGACGCTCAGCATGCCGACGATCTCGCCGTCTTTCTCAAGGTCAATGGTGTAGTAGCCGTAGAAAGCGGTGATTTCGTGAGAAACGGTGACTCCGGGCTGGTAGGTATCAAGATAATCCTGGGCATATTCAAAGGCTTCCTCTTCGCTGACGGTCATTTCAGCGGCGACATCAGGGAGTTCACCATCGAAATTGAAGCCATAGCCGCCCATCATGCCACCGCGTCCCATCATGCCGGAGCCCATCATACCGTTTCCGCCAAAATTTTCCCCTGCATGCATACCGTATTTAAGGTTCCACATCATATTCGGGCCATATTCCGGGAAGACGGCCTGAGTGGCAGGGTCGATGAGGAGTTCGAATGCGCCAATGCCGGTACTCTCTTCCACGATGATGGCATAGGAATTGTTATCGAAGACCATGATTTCTTTCACAGCCAGGTCGTCGTTCCCCAAGTTGGCTAGGTAAGCCTCAACGGCTCCGAGTGATTCCTCCGCTGAAAGGGGGTCTGCATTGGTAGAAGTGCTGAACCCGCCCATCATACCGGGACCATGAAAGCCAGGGCCGAAATTGCCGCCCATCATGCCATGGCGATAGGAGAAATCGGAGCGGTCGCTTGGGTTGTAGCTGCCGCGTCCCATCATACCGGGTCCCATCATGCCGTAACCAAAACGGGAGTCCGGGTTATCCTGGTTGAAAAATCCCATCATCCCGCCGGGTTGGTAACTATTCCATCCCCAAGCGGCACGCCCGATGAAGAACCCGGCGCCCAACAGGATGCCGGCGATCCCCAGGACTGCCAAAACGATTACCAGTATTTTGATTGTTTGATTCACAGTAAACCTCCAAGGTTTCCATTTTTAAATTTACCGACGCAATGCGTGGTATTAATCTGTCCATAGTGTATCGGAGGTGTATAAAGGGAGATTAAAGCTTTTTTAAAGATTGTGTAAAGAAATTCATATCATGCTTACTTGCTAAAGAAATTTCTGCTAAATATCCCCTTGAAGATATGCTTTACTATCTATTGATTGCAAGTTGTTTTTTTCTTTATGAAACCTTTGAGGAGTCTTTTTCCCCTCCACTGTAAGCATCCCATATTTGCCAGACAATAAAAACCATCCCATAGAAGGCGAACAGATCGTGAAGGAGTCTTGGCAGCCCTGTTGCCCAAAAAGAGTCGATTTCAGAAATTGGTTGGGCGTATAGCGTGAGCCAGATGGCATTCAGGTTCCCTACAATGATCGTGGCGATCAGAATCGCGGCGCCGCGCTCTCCTTTGCCAAGATAGATCTGACCAAGACCAGGTATCAAAGTTGAAAGGAGAGCGGCGGTTGCAGGTTTTCTTTTCATTATTAATCCTTAGATACAGCATCTATTGGAACATAGTTGTCATCAGCCTGTTCTGGGTCAAGGAAATTTTTGATGGTCTCATTGAACTGCCCGGGTTCTTCCAGGAATGGATAGTGCCCACTGGCCTCAAAAATCACCATGTTTGCCGCTGGGATACCGTCGCGGAGTTCTTGGGAGCAGGGTAGGGGTGCTTCGGCATCGTACCTTCCAACGAGGATGAGCGTATTGGCCTGGACAGTTCCCAGCTGGTCTGCATAATCCAACTGGTGAAACAAATTCCCTCCCCAAACCACCTCGCGGATGGGTGTTCCCTGGGCCCTGTCGTCCGGGTAAATATCCACGGGCGTAAATCGCGATTTGTCATGAAAACTTTCGCGCGACATGATGTTTTGCAGGTTTTTGTGATCGGCTAAATTTCCAAAGCCAGATTTTACTTTCAGGCCGAGAAAAATGAATTTCCAGTATTCCAGCGTGCTGGGTTTCCACGCACTCTTGGGTAGTCCGTGTTTGAGCACTGCCGGAAACCCCGACATGCTCCCGATCAAAATTAACCGGTTGGTGCGTTCAGGATGTTCTACCGCGAACCCCAAGGCTGCGAGTCCGCTCATACTGTGTCCTATCACGTCGATAGGCTGATTGATATCAAGGCGGTCCAAGGCTTCTTGGGCGCTGATCAGCATTTCTTCCATATTTCCGGTGGGCTGCCTGGTAGAAGAATAAGCACCGGGCACATCAAAAGTGATCACAGTTCTCCCCATTTCAACCAGGGCATCTGCGATGGGACCCTGAGCCATTGGCTCAGTTGTGTGGGCGTGTGGATAGGGAAAGAGGAGCACCGGTGGTCCGCTGCCAATGACGTAAACAGCTAACCCGTCTTCAATGGATGTTGGCTCAAGAAAAGGTTGGTGATCCGAATATTCGGCTTCTTCAAAATTTTGGAGCGGCGGTAGTTTTGAAGCGGACAAAAGTTTCAGGACGAGCAGGCTTAATCCGAGAATTATAAGAACGATTGGGATGGTTGTTTGAGTTTTCATTTTTACACTTTTTCTTGCGCTAATAATTCGGCTGCCCATTGGCTGGCGCGCGCAAGCTCTCCGGGAAACAACGGACCGCGTCTTTCCTGGACAAAGAAACTTTCAGGCGGTGCGATGGGGGTTCCACCAAGTCTGGTGAGTAATTTGTTGATTCCTCTGGCGGCCGAACCTGATTTCCTCACTGACATTTTATAGCGTGTATCAAAAGACAGGACCAGCTTCCCTGTCAGAATGCCTCTTGGCAATTTTTTAAGTACCGATTTGACCGGTTTTGGCATGCCATGGTTGTGAGTCGGAGCGCCAACAACGAGCAGGTCAATTTTTTCGAGGTTGAAAAAATCTACCTGATAGAGTCGTTCCAGCTCAACATTCGAACCTTTTTGTGTAAAAGAGTCGGCAATTGCTTCAGCTACCGTGTTTGTATTGATAAAGTAAGAATCGTACATTACAAGGATATTCATTGTTTTTCCTTTCCGGGTTTTCGCAGGGATCTCAAGACAAATTCTGACACCTGAGACGCATCGATCCATAATTTGCCTTCCCGGTTGAATTGTGACCCGACGCCCAGATAAATGAGCATGATCAGGCTGGCGGTTTCAACAGGATCGACTTGATTAAAAACTTCTTGAGAGATGCCAAAACCAATTACATTTTCACTCAACAGTTGGAATAATGGCTGATAGGCTTGAAACAACCTCAGCTTAAACGCTTCATCCGGCCCATTGAGGGTATTGAAGATTGCCTTGGAAGGGACAATGTTGGATTGAATGAATTCAAAGCCGGTTTCGAAAAACACTACTAAGCGTTTGTCGGGATGATCGGCTAACCGCACTTTCTCTAGAATGAAATTTACATGTAGCAGAGAAGTTTCTTCTATAAAAGCATGCATCAATTCCCGCTTGGTAGGGAAGTAGTTATAGAGTGTGCCGATCGAGTAACCTGCATTTTCAGCGATACGGTTTACATTCGCTTTGTCATAGCCCTGTTCGGCGAACTCCTGTGCGGCAGCTTGGAGCAATTTCCCGCGCGTTTCCTGCTTGATTGTTTCTTGTTTTGCTTTTTTGTGTCTTGCCATCATCTTCCTTTCGATACAGTAAATTATTTATGATGTGTTAATATGTAAGTGAGTACTCACTCATATATTATCGATTTTTACTATCCGAGTCAATATCTGAAGATTAGAAAACGATTAATGACGGAGAAAAGGAGATTTCTGAACTCGATGCAGTAACAGATAAAAGTATTCAAACGAATACAAGATTAGGAATAAAGCCTTTAAGCCTATTGTTTCCTGATATCATTAAGATCGCTATTGACTTATCCTGTAAAACTGGCTACAATTACGCCCGCTCTGGTCGTAAGGCCAGTGAAAAAATTATCTGAGGAGCGAGGGTAATCAAGAGGGCTGGAAATCCGGCAGGCTTGGTGAGAGGCGTTCCGAGGGAAGGTAGATATGGATAAAATTATTTTAGAAGCCTCGCGCCGCGATTTGATCGGTAAGAAGGTCAAGGTGCTGCGCCGCGAAGGTAAACTCCCTGCCGTGATTTATGGCAAACAAATCGAACCCGTGCCGATCGTGCTGGACTTGCTCGAGACGACAAGGTCTTTGCGCGCTGTCAGTCGGGCCACCGTGCTTACCGTCAAGGTGGATAGCGAGGACTTTACTGTACTGGTGCGTGAACGTCAGCGTGGTATCCTGACGGGACAATACGAGCATATCGATTTCCTAGCGATCTCGATGACTGAATTGGTCCGCACCCAAGTAAACGTGTTTGTGGAAGGAAAATCCCCTGCAGAGGAAGAGTATGGCGCGATCGTCATGACTGGTGCCGACAGCGTAGAGGTGGAAGCCCTCCCGGGAGACCTGCCAGAATCTCTGACGGTTGATGTCTCTGAACTAACCAGCCTTGGAGATACAATTACCGTGGCAGATCTTGACTTGCCTTCGGGTGTCAACATTCTCTCTGAGCCGACAGAAATGCTTGCAGTGATCACGCTGCCGGCACAGGCCCCGCCAGAAGATGAAGAAGAACTTGAGGAAGACCTCGATCTGGATGTCGAGCCTGAAGTGATCGGCCGCGAGGATGATGAGGAAGAGGTAGAAGAAGAATAGTAATCTTCTCTCCCCAAACTATCACAATTCGACCCTGCATGACGCAGGGTCGTTTTTCTTTAATCTAGATATTTTTTAGGGTATTAGGGGCGGCGGAAATATTCGCTGGCGCCGTTTAATCCAGTTATTTCCAAGAGTTCCGTGATGATGCGTGCAGAAAGCCCCCACAAAATTTCGCCGTCATATTCCTGGTAATAGATCACTCCGACCTCGCCTAAATTGTTGGGCAGGGTGCGGCGTTGGACGCGGCGGTTGGATTCATCTGCCAGCCAACTGAGCGGGATGGTGAACCAGCGGGCAACTTCTCTGGTGTCCTGGGTGATCGGATAGGGCCAGGGCAGGGTGCCAACAAATGGAGTGACTCGGTAGTTGGAGATGGCGATGAATTCGTTGAGCTGTCCCAGGATTTGGACATCTTCCGGCTGGATTCCCAACTCCTCATTGGTCTCTCTCAGGGCACAGGCCGCCAGGCTAGGATCAGTTTTATCCAGCCCGCCGCCGGGCAAGGCAACCTGCCCGCTGTGAATGTCCCCATCCACTGTGGTGCGGCGAATGAACAATATTTGCCAGTGATCCTGTTGCCTGACAAAAGGGATGAGCACAGCCGCGGGGCGCGGTTCTCCCCTGAGGAATTCCTGCGGGTAAAGCTCACGCAGCGGCTTGAACGGCTGGGCTTTGAGTGCGCTCTTGATTTGTTTGGTGGTCAGATGGTCAGCATTCATGCTTGAGTCTTTGAGGTATCCAGGTCTGAGAAATTTGCATATTTACGGGTAAAAATCAAAAATCCGGTATGCGCGACCATCTTATCAGCGGGGCGCAAACGGGTGGCGCTGGGCTTGTAATAGCGGTGCAGGATTTCTGAGACTTCTAATTTTTCAAAGTTGTGCTGTTTGAGGGCGGTAATCAGAACGGATACCTGATTGGTGGTCGGGAGCAGGCATCCCAGAATCCCGCCGGGGATGAGGGCCTGGCGCACCAGATGGATATAGTTTTCAGGGTCGGGCAGATCGAGAAAGGCTGCCTGGATATTTTTTTCAGAGATGCCAGCGGCTAGGTCCTGCACCTTGAACGAGACACGCTGGTCGAGGCCGTAACGTTTTAGATTTTCCTGCGCAACCTTTGAAAACTTGGGGTTGCGTTCGTAGCTGATGACTTGCCCCTGGCTGCCAACCATGTAAGCCAGCGCAGTCGTCAGGGCCCCTGAACCGGTTCCCGCTTCGAGGACAACACTGCCGGGCCCAACGCCTAGACTGAGGAGAACGTATCCGATGTCTTTTGGGTACATGATTTGGGTCTGGCGCGGGATGTCTCTCAGCAGGTCATCCAGTTGAGGTTGAAGCAAGGCGAAAAATTTCCCCAGGTGGGACTGCACTCTGCTGCCCCAGGGTAATCCGATCAGGTCGTCATGGGCGATAATTCCAAGATGAGTCTGCAAACTGGCACCGGATTCAAGGGTGAATATAAAGTGACGTTCTCTTTCAGCGACAAGTTGGGCGAGATCACCACGGTTGGCGGTCTGAATGGTGGGTTTTAGAACTTCACTCATCAGGTCAGCGGCTCTCCCGGGTGTCCACTGCGCTCAGCCATTCGGCACCGATAAGGGCTGCCAGGGTGAAGAGGGTGGCCAGCCCAGTACGAATCGGACCCAGGCTTAGAAAGGTCATCCCGGTGATATTTGCGACCAGGTGTCCGAACCAAAAGCTCAGTACGCTGACCGCCAGAAAAAGGACCAGACGTCCAAAACTGCCGCCACGTATCAGATGGTAGAGGGCTCCATAGATGGATGCCAAAATATTTCCAAGAAGAAATGCAAGAATTGTCATTCGATTAGCCTGACAGGATTGAATTTTTCCGCTGGGGTGAGGGCGGTTTCGATAATCCCGCTGACAACAGCCTCATCGCCCTGGTAAGCGACGGTGGCCTGGCCCGGCGTGATGTCCCGCAGCGGTTGTTCAAATTGTACCTTAATTTGACCGCCTTCAATGGGGGTCACTTTTCCCTTAATCCATTTGGCGGTGTAGCGAATTTTAATCTCAGCCTCGAAAGGTGCAGTCCTCGGCCGGCCGGAGACCCAGTTAAGGTTCCCGGCCTGGAGTTCAGTCTGCCCCATTTGATCTTTGGTTCCTACCACCAGCTGATTTTGCTGGATGTCTTTCTCCATCACGTAAAGCGGTTCGCTGTGGGCGATTCCCAGCCCTTTGCGCTGGCCGATGGTGTAAAAAGCCAACCCTTGGTGTTCACCGAGGATGTCACCGGAAGGGGTCACAATCTGACCAGGTTCCGCGCTTTGTGGCGCATGGCGGAGCAGAAAATCTTGATAGTTGGTGCCGGCTAAAAAGCACAGGTCCTGGCTGTCTTTTACGCGTGCAGTGGGCAGGCTGAACTTTTCTGCCAGGTCGCGCACCTCGGATTTGGTGTACTCACCCACGGGGAAAATGGCTCTGGCCAACTGCTGCTGGTCGAGCACTGAGAGCACATAAGACTGGTCTTTGTGGGCGTCTTTGGCGCGCAGCAGGCGTACCGGCTGACCCTGGCGCCGCTGGACTCTGGCGTAATGGCCGGTGGCCATAAAATCTGCACCCAGGGCGATGGCGCGGTTCAGCAGGAATTCCCAACGGATATGGCGGTTGCACATCAGGCAGGGGTTGGGGGTCACGCCGCCAGTATAACCATCCAGAAAATATTCCACCACAGAATCACGGAAGACATCTTTGGCATCGATGACATAAAAGGGGATGCCAAGCTGGGCAGCGATGCGCTTCGCCAGGGCCATGGCATCGGGCGTGCAGCAGCGGTTGACGGCCTCTTTTCCGGGTTCGCTCCACAGGCGCAGCATCATGCCAAATACATCATACCCCTGTTCAGCGAGGAGGGCGGCAGCCACTGAACTATCCACCCCTCCGCTCATGGCGACCGCTACTTTTGAGCCCGGAGGTAAATTGAAATCCATATTAGTTCCCTCGCAGAAGCCGCACTTGGTGAACCGCCTCTGGCAGAATCCCAAGAAACGCTTCCAGTTCTTCATCTTTGGTCTTATGGCTGAGGGTGACCCGCAGAGAGCCCAGGGCCCATTCGTCCGGCAGCTGGACCGCTTTGAGCACCGCTGAGGGTTCCGGGTTGCCAGTCTTGCAGGCAGAGCCTGAAGAGCAGGCAAACCCCCTAGAATCCAAGACCATCAGCAGCTCGTTGCCATCGACGCCTTTAAAGACAAAGCTGGCATGGTTGGGTAAACGCTCCTGGGGATGACCTGTGAGCAGTGAGTCTGGAACACTTTCCAAGACGGTCCGGATGAGATGATCGCGCATTTCGATCAACCGGCCATGACGCTGATCCCGTTCTTGGTGGGCGAGGCGGAAGGCTTCAGCCTGGCCGGCCAAATAGGGCACATTGGAGGTGCCTGCGCGGAGGGCGTTTTCCTGGCTGCCTCCGGTTTGTATGGGGAGCAGAGGGGTGCCCTCTCGAACAATCAGTGCGCCAATGCCTTTCGGGCCGTAGAGTTTGTGCGCGCCGATGGAGAGCAAATCGACTTGAAGACGGGAGAGATCAAACGGGAGATGTGCCGCAGCCTGGACCGCGTCAGTATGAAAGGTCACATTGGCCTGGCGGCAGATTTCTCCGATCTTTTCAATCGGGTTGATGGTGCCGATCTCGTTGTTGGCCGCCATCACGGAAACCAGCGCAGTATCCGGGCGCAGCATATCCGCCACGCTCTGTGGGCTGACCCGGCCGTATTTATCGACAGGCAGGAATTCCAACTCGAATCCAAAGACCTCGGAGAGCTGAATGGCGGTGTTGGTCACAGCGGGGTGTTCTACCGGGCTGATGAGGATGTGGTTCGCGCCATTTATTTGCCGGGCTGCCAATGCTCCGCCGCGCAATGCCAGGTTGTCGCTTTCAGACCCGCAGGAGGTGAAAATGACCTCCTTTGGAGCGCAGTTAAAGACCTCTGAGATGGCCTGCCGGGCATTTTCCACGGCGGTTTCGGCTGCCTGGCCGTAAAGGTGGGTGGATGATGGGTTGCCGAAGGAATGGGAGAAATATGGCTGCATGGCATCCATCACCCGCGGGTCCAGCGGGGTGGTAGCAGCATAATCTAAATAGACGCGGTTTGCTAATTCAGACTTCATAGGGTGGATTATAACGTTAAGTCGGTATGTTTGGTAGCGGTGTTGGCTTGTGAGTGGGAGAAATCTGGGTTAGCGTTTCCCTGCTTCAAACAATTCTACAGCGGTCGATTCAATCATTTTTCTTTCGGTTAATCTCTCAAGCCATGCAGGGGGAATCGCGCTGATCCCATAATACGCGCCGGCGATCTGACCAACGACGGCAGCGGTGGTATCCGCATCATTACCGAGATTAGCGGCTTTTAACACCGCTTCCTGATAGCTGTGTGTTTGGTAAAAGCACCACAATGCGGCTTCGAGGCTTTTGACAACGTACCCGCTGCCGTCGATCTCGTTCTCTGGTTTGTCCTTGTACACCCCCTTCTGGATGTCCTGGATTTTAGGTGCCAGGCTCACCGGAACCAAGAATTCTTGTGTGCCGAACAGGATCGCATCTTTTGATTTTCCCCCTAGCGCTAAAGCCATCATTAACCCAAACAGCCTGCAAGCATCGACGGCCTCCGCGGTGCCGTGCGTGGTTTTGGAACTTTCTGCAGAATACTGGATGACCTCGTTGAGGTCTGACTGGTAAAACATTGGGATTGGAGCCAGGCGCATGATCGACCCGTTGCCAGCTGTGTGGGGATCTCTAGATCCGCTGTACGGAATCCCGGAATGGATGTAGCGCTGGAGGGCATCTCGCACAGTGTTGCCGATATCGAAGCACCAACCCGTGCTGCTGAGGTAACCTTCTTTCCACCATCGGACGTATCTATTCATCTGGTCCCTGGCATCAAATCCGCCAGTTTCCAGCAGGCTTTGCGCCAGGCAAAGGGCCATGGAGGTGTCATCTGTCCATTCACCTGGATTGAGTCCGAAAGGGCCTCCGCCGACCATGTCGGTGATGGGTTCGAATGATCCCCTGTGTTTAAATTCGACCGCGGTGCCGACGGCATCTCCGCAGGCAAGCCCTAGTAAGCACCCCTTGAATTTTTCCAGCATATATCCCTCCCCGCGGCGTTAAGTTGTTCAGGTTTTGGTGAGAAAATTGCCTTTAAATTATACTCGAATGCTGGGGTGAAGATGCTGATTAAATAGATGATAAATTCACTCTAAATTGTCATTTATATATTATAATTGGATTAGTTCCAGCCCTGATCATGTATTAGTCTTTGATTATTTAGGACAAATTTTGTAATAAAAACGTACATCATTCGTATTAATAGATGTAAGGCGGCTTAGAACCAGGAGTTGAATCTGGTCGCTTATCCTCATCGCAACAAAGAGGATGATACTCCTGGGGAGCCAGTAGCGAAACCGGCCTGTGTGGCCGGTTGTTTTTATTAACTCAAGGAGAATAAATATATGAAGAAATAGATCGTCGAAGCCAACATCACAACAAAATATCTATTAACCAATAAAATGGTCAGAGTAATGAAATAAAGCAATGAACGGAAGAGGGCCTTTTTATTCCAAGAAATTCATCTGATACCCACTTTTATTTCCCTTTCCCCGATTTGCTCAAGACATACTGACCAAAGATTGTAGGAAGTTACCCAAATGACCTGAACTATTCAGGAAAATTGGGTGGCTGGTCATAAATTAAAAATTTCATGTCAGGATTAGTCTAGGTTCGGAGGACACAATGTTAAGAAAAATCTATAAGTTCTCATATGTCACTGGAACGGTTCTGCTGATCGTCTCGATGCTGATGTCGATCATGCCGGCGTTTCCAGTTTTTGCAGCCCAGGGGTCTACCAAGACCAGTGCTGGGTCTTGTGCAAACCCTGTTAACAAAAATCATTATTCGGCGGGAGACGTCATCGTCCTGGATTTCCAGGGATTTGAACCAAATTCAACCCATAACTGGACGATCACCGGGAATCCGGGCGGTTCCAGTGGAGATCCTGGAGTGGTTGTTG
>JABAHR010001145.1_pt2 | contig 12620 bp, 17 predicted proteins | sample 7062101 | NCBI WGS metagenome assembly JABAHR01 (sample SAMN14534553, study PRJNA622989) | marine sediment metagenome | biome: marine biome [ENVO:00000428]; feature: marine pelagic biome [ENVO:01000023]; material: deep marine sediment [ENVO:00002113] | place: India: Gulf of Kutch | collected...
GACCCGGTGCTCTACCAGCACATCCTGTGGTTCTTCGGCCATCCCGAGGTCTACATCATCATCGTGCCGGGCTTCGGCATCATCAGCCACGTGATCTCGACCTTCTCGAAGAAGCCGATCTTCGGCTACCTGCCGATGGTCTTCGCGATGGTCGCCATCGGCGCGCTGGGCTTCGTCGTCTGGGCGCACCACATGTACACCGTCGGCATGAGCACCACCCAGCAGGCCTACTTCATGCTGGCGACGATGGTCATCGCGGTGCCGACCGGCATCAAGATCTTCTCGTGGATCGCGACGATGTGGGGCGGCTCGATCGAGTTCAAGACGCCGATGCTGTGGGCGATCGGCTTCATCTTCCTGTTCACCGTCGGCGGCGTCACCGGCGTGGTGCTGTCCCAGGCCGGCGTCGACCGGGCCTATCACGACACCTACTACGTCGTGGCGCACTTCCACTACGTGATGAGCCTGGGCGCGGTCTTCGCCATCTTCGCCGGCGTCTACTACTGGATCGGCAAGATGAGCGGCCGCCAGTACCCGGAATTCTGGGGCAAGGTGCACTTCTGGATGTTCTTCATCGGCGCCAACGTCACCTTCTTCCCGCAGCACTTCCTGGGCCGCCAGGGCATGCCGCGCCGCTACATCGACTACCCCGAGCAGTTCGCGCTGTGGAACGAGATCAGCTCCTACGGTGCGTTCCTGTCGGGTGCCTCCTTCGTGCTGTTCTTCGGCATCGTGATCTACACCCTGCGCCAGGGCGAGAGGGTCACCGAGCCGGCCTATTGGGGCGAGCACGCGGACACGCTGGAATGGACGCTGCCCAACCCGCCGCCGGAGCATACTTTCGAGACGCTTCCGACGCCGGACATGTGGGACAAGCATCCGCATCACTGATGGCGATGCCCGATCCGAGAGACAGGCAGGAGGCCGGGGCAAGCGCCCCGGCCTCTTCGCTTGGTGGGGACCGCACCGACCCGCCGGTCTACAGCCTGTCGCTGCACCCGCACCGGTCGCTCAGCCCCAAGGGGTTCGAGCGCGTGCTGATCTTCGTCGCCATCGGCCTGGCGATTCCGCTGGTGCCCTTCCTGGGCACCGCGGTGGGCTGGGGCCTGCTGCCCTTCCTGCTGGCCGCGCTGGTGGGCCTCTACCTTGCGATACAGCGCAACTACCGCGACGCGCGGCTGCACGAAGAGCTGCGCCTCTGGCCCGACCTGATCACCGTCGAGCGCCACGAGACCGACGGCCGCGTGCTGCGCTGGGACGCCAACCCCTACTGGGTCAAGCTGCAGCTGCGCGACGACGGCGCGGTGGAAAGCTACCTGACGCTCAAGGGCGGCGGGCGCGAGATCGAGCTGGGCGCCTTCCTCAGCCCCGACGAGCGGATCGAGCTGCATGCGACGCTGCAGCGCGAACTGTCGCGGCTCTCGCACCCGGGCTGATCCGCAGCCCCGCGCACCACCCCGCCTATCCGCCGAGATCCAGCGCTTCCAGCGCGGCCCGCATGTCGTTTGGCATGGCGGCGTCGCGATACGGCAACCCCGCGAGGTAGGCAGCGGCGGCGAAATCCGGCTGGAGCCGACGAATGGTCGCCGCAGCCTCCGCCGCCACCTCGGCCTTTCCGCTTTCCTGCGCCAGCACCGCCAGCGACACCAGCGCGGCCAGATCCTCGGGCGCGCGGGCCTGCGCGGTGCGCACGGTGTCGAACGCCGCCGCGGATTCGCCCCGGGCACGCCGGACCAGGCCGAGAACGAGGTCGAACATCGGCGGGTGATAGGGCGAGTGCCGTATCGCCCGGCTGATATGCGTCAGCGCCCGATCCTGCGCACCGCAATAGTGCAGCACATTGGCGTAGAAGCCGTTGGCATGGGTGCAGTTGGGGCGGTTGCGGACCGCCTCGGCCCCGGCGGCCAGCGCCGCATCGAAGTCGCGGTCCAGCAGGTGGATGTGGCTCAGCACGGTCGCCGCCTGGCCATCGGCATCCTCGAAGCCGGCGCCGCGCAGCGCCCAGTCGCGGGCAAGCGCCTTGCTCTCTTCCGGGTCGTCGGCCCAGCCGCGCTGCAGGTCGTACCAATGCGTCAGCGCGACCCAGGTGGGACCCAGCGACAACTCGGGCTGGTGCCGCGCGATATTCTCGAAATCCCGTCGCGCCGCGCGCATGCTGGCGCGGGACATGCGGAAGAAGGCCTCGATGCCGCGATAGAAGACCTGCAGCGCGCGGAGATCGGTCAGCGTCTTGTGCCAGACCCGCGCCGAGTCGCCGGCCAGCAGCGTGACGTTCAGCGCCGTCAGCACCTCGGCGGTGACCTCGTCCAGCACCCGGAAAGTATCGGCCAGGGGGCGGTCGAACTGCTCGGACCAGACCACCCGCTCCGCCGAGGCCTCGACCAACTGGACGGCAAAGCGGACCGTGTCGCCGGCGGACATCACCTGCCCCTGCAGCAGGTGCCGCACGCCCAGCAGCCGCCCGGCCTCGTCCATCGGCCGGTCCGCGACCGCGTTGGCCGAGCCCGCGGCGATCACCATCACGCCCGCGACCTTGACCAGCGCGTTCTGGATGTCCATGCGCAGGCCCTGGGCCAGGCTGGCGCTGGCGCCGCCGTCCAGCGCCTCGAAGGGCATCACGACGACCGAGGGCCGGTCGGGCAAGGGTAGAGGCTCCGCCGGGGGCGCGGCGGCCGGTGCGGGCGGCGACGGCATGGTCTCGACCTGCGCCAGAAAGCGGAACCCCCGGCGGGGCATCGTGCGGATCACCCGCTGCGCCGTGCCGTCATCGCCCAGCGCCTTGCGCGCGGCGTTCATCCGCGTGGAAATCGCCGCATCCGATATGAACCGGCCCTGCCAGACCTCGGCCACCAGCTCGTCGCGGGAGATCAGGCGATCGGGGTTTTGAGCGAGGAACCGGATCAGGTCGTAGACCTGCGGCTCGAGGCGCACCGGCGCCCCGTCCCGGGTCAGCTCGCCCCGGTCGAGATCCAGCGCATAGGCACCGAAGCGGATGATCCCGGCAGTGTCCATGGCCAAGTGATAGCTGAAAATCGGTTTCTGCAAAGAAGCTTTGGGCAAAAACAGGGAAATCTGAAGGGTTTCTTTAGCTGGCCGTAAAGCGCGCCGGCCGCGCCGGATCTAACCTGGGTGCATCAACACAGTCGACACCGACCGAACAGAGGAGCCACCCAATGCACCAGAACCCGGAACAAAGCTTCATCCGCGCCGACGGCTCGATCGATATCCCCCGCGCGATGGCCTGCGGCCACCAAGCCCGGACCGAGGCGCTGCACGCCGGCCTCGCGCGGCTATCGGCCTGGCTGCGCCGGGCCCCCGTCAGCGCGCGGCCCGTCGCCCCGCTGGCCCCGCGGCGCTGAGCCGGCCGCCTCAGCCGCGCCCCGGCAGCGGCCCGTCCAGCAAGTGCAGCCACAGGACGACCACCGCCCAGTGGAACAGCACCGCAGGATAGAGCCGCCCGGTCCGCCAGACCAGCCCGCTGGCGCAGGCGCCCAGCGCCGCGACCACGGCCAGGAACTCGGGGTCGTGGAACCAGCGCCGCAGCTCGGGCTCCCAGACCCAGGCGTTCAGGGGGTGCACGGCGACATAGGCGATCAGCAGGCCTGCCGCCAGCCGGGCGTCGGGCCAGCGCAGCAAGGGGGCGCGAAACGCCAGCTCCTCGATGAATGCGGGGGCGATCAGCACGATCAGGGCGGTCTTCCAGACCCCCTCCCCGACCGGGCGCCAGGCGACGAAGTCCCGCAGGAAGCCCAGCGGCACGACGATCGCGGCAAACAACAGAAAGACGGCCAGCGTCAGCGCCAGCGCCCGGCCGTGTGGCAGGGGCGGGCGCTGTCTGGCGGGGATCACCTCAGCCCAGCGCCTGCTTGACCTGCGCGCCGGCCTTCCCGAAATCCATACGGCCCTGATATTTCGACTTGAGCACGCCCATGATCCGCCCCATGTCGCGGATCGAGCTGGCGCCCGTCTCGGCGATCGCGGACTCGATAGCCTTCTGCGCTTCCTGTTCGGACAGCGGCTTGGGCAGGAATTCGCGGATCACTTCGATCTCGGCGCGCTCCTGCTCGGCCAGTTCGATCCGGCCGGCCTCGTCATAGGCCTCGGCCGAATCCTGGCGCTGCTTGATCATCTTCGACAGGATCCCGCGAATATCGGAGTCGGACACGCCCTCGGTGTTCTCGTCCGACCGGGCGGCGATGTCGCGATCCTTGATCGCGGCATTGATCAGGCGCAGCGTCGACAGGCGCACCGCGTCCTTCGCCTTCATCGCGTCCTTCAGTTCCTGGGTCAGCCTCTCACGGATTACCATATTACCCATCATCCATTCCCGACTTGGCCTGAGCGGGCCTTATAGCTCTATTCACCAATCCTTACAATTCATTTCTAAATTTATAACCCTCTGATTTCATTGGCGTTAATTATTCCGAGCCGTCTTGACCGCCCGCGATACCGGGCATACATTCCGGCCCGTTTGACATGTGGAGAGGATTGATGCCGACAGCCGCCAGCGAAAGCGTAACCCCCTTCTCCGCAAAAGGTTTTTCCCCAAAACCCACTGCCTGCCTGGCGCTCGCCGACGGGCAGTTGTTCTACGGTCACGGATTCGGCGCCGAGGGCGTCGCGGTCGGCGAGCTGTGCTTCAACACCGCGATGACCGGCTATCAGGAGATCATGACCGACCCGTCCTATGCCGGGCAGGTCGTCACCTTCACCTTTCCGCATATAGGGAATGTCGGCGTGAACCCCGAGGATGACGAGACCGCCGAGCCGGTGGCCGAGGGCATGGTGGTGCGCTGGGATCCGACCCAGCCGTCGAACTGGCGCGCAGCCGAGGGACTCGACGGATGGCTCACCCGTCGCGGCCGGATCGGCATCGGCGGCGTCGATACCCGCCGGCTGACCCGCGCAATCCGCCACCAGGGCGCGCCGCATATCGCCCTGCAGCACGCCGCCGACGGTATCTTCGACGTCGAGGCGCTGATCGCCCGGGCGCGCGCCTTCCCCGGCCTCGAGGGGGCGGACCTCGCCAAGGGCGTGACCTGCCGCCAGTCCTACCGCTGGGACGAGATGCGCTGGGCCTGGCCCGAGGGCTACACCCGGCGCACGGAACCCGGGCACAAGGTCGTCGCCATCGACTACGGCGCCAAGCGCAACATCCTGCGCTGCCTGGCCAGCGCCGGCTGCGACGTCATGGTGATGCCGGCCACCGCCACGGCCGAGGAGGTTCTGGCGCAGAACCCCGAGGGTCTGTTCCTGTCGAACGGCCCCGGAGACCCGGCGGCCACCGGCGCCTACGCGGTACCGATGATCCGCGAGGTGCTGGAGAAATCGGATATCCCCGTCTTCGGCATCTGCCTTGGCCACCAGATGCTGGCCCTGGCGCTGGGCGCGAAGACGCTGAAGATGAACCACGGCCATCACGGCGCCAACCACCCGGTCAAGGATCTCACCACCGGCAAGGTCGAGATCACCTCGATGAACCACGGCTTCGCCGTCGACAGCCAGACCCTGCCCCAAGGCGTGGTCGAGACGCATGTCTCGCTGTTCGACGGCTCGAACTGCGGCATCGCCATGGCCGACCGGCCGGTGTTCTCGGTGCAATACCACCCCGAGGCCAGCCCCGGCCCGATGGACAGCACCTACCTGTTCGACCGCTTCGTTGCGGCGATGAAGGGGCGCGGCTGAAGGCCTTCGGCGCCGGCGTTAAGGCTCCATTAAGTAAACAGAACGTATACTCGGCGGATCGTGAGTGTATCCCCGAGGGCTGACGTGCAGACCACCGCAGAGCGTTTGGACGACACGCCGCCGGCCTCGCAACTGGGCACGGTGCTCAGGCAACAAGGGGTGATCACCGACCTCGCCCTCCACCGCGCCCTGGCGCGGCAAAGGCGTATCCCGCAACGGGTGGGGGAAATCCTTCGCCTGAACGGCGCGCTGGATGGCGCGGCGCTGGCCCGGGGCCTGGCCGCACAGGCGGGACTGCTGGCCGTCGACCTGGACCTTCTGCCCGCGGATCCGCGGGCGTCGGCCGATCAGGATCCGCGCCTGCTGCTACGGCTGGGCTTTCTGCCCTGGCGTCGGATGCAGGGCAAGCTGGTCTGCGCCCTGGCCGACCCGGCCGATATCGCCCATATCCGCGCCACCGTCCCCGACGCCGCGGAGCATCTTGCCTTCGTGCTGGCCGACCGCGCGCAGATCGAGGCCGAGATCGCTCGCCTCTTCGCACCTGCCCTGGCGCGTGCCGCCCGCAGCCGCTGCCCCCGATCGCTGTCCTGCCGCGCCTGGGCCGGCAAGCGGGCGCGCCTGCGGCTTGCGCTGGTCGCGGGGGGGCTGCTCGCCGCCGTGGCGCTGGCGCCCACTGCGCTGCTGCTTGCGGCGCTCGTCTGGATCACGGTTGTGAACGCGCTGACGACGCTGGTCCGCGGCTTCGCCCTCTTCGACAGTTTCCGCAGCGCCGACACGGCCCCCGGCGGCGACAACATCATCCCCCTGCAAGCGCCGGCGACCCGGCCGGTGATCACTCTCCTGATCCCGCTCTACCGGGAAAGCGGCACGCTGCAGCACCTGATCGACGCGCTGGACCGCAACACCTACCCCAAGGAGCTGCTGGACGTCATCTTCATCTGCGAGCCGGACGACCCGGTCACGCCGCTCACGCTGGCCCGCATCGCCCCGCCGCCCTGGTGCCGGGTGTTGACCGCGCCGGACGATGCCCTGCGCACCAAGCCCCGGGCGCTGANNTGAACTACGCGCTTGATTTCGCCCGCGGCGACATCATCGGCATCTACGACGCCGAGGACAGGCCGGAGCCGGGGCAACTGGCGGCGATCGCCGCGCAATTCGCCGCCGCACCGCCCGAGGTCGGGGCACTGCAGGGCCATCTCGATTTCTACAACAGCCGGCGCAACTGGCTGTCGCGCTGCTTTTCGATCGAATACGCGATCTGGTTCCGGGTGCTGCTGCGCGGCATGCAGCGGCTCGGCATTCCGCTGCCGCTGGGCGGAACCACGGTCTTCTTCCGCCGCAGGGCACTCGAGGCGGTGGGCGCCTGGGACGCGCACAACGTCACCGAAGACGCCGACCTGGGGATGCGCCTCGCGCGCTGCGGGTACCGGACCGAGCTCGCCGCCACCACCACCTGGGAGGAGGCGAACTTCCGCCCCCGGCCCTGGATCCGGCAGCGCGCCCGCTGGCTCAAGGGCTACGCGATGACATGGACCACCCATATGCGCCGCCCCGCCGCATTGTGGCGCGACCTGGGGCCGGTGGGGTTCCTGGGCTTCCAGGTGCTGCTGCTGGGCGGCCTGACAGCCTACCTTGCGACGCCGCTGTTCTGGTTTCTCTGGCTCGGCTACTGGGGCTTCGACCTGGCGCTTTTCGATCACGGCACGCCGGCTCTGTGGACCGGCTTCTTCGCGTCGATGCTGATCGGCCAGGCCGTCATGCTCTCGGTCGCGGCCCGCGCGGTCTGGGCGCGTCAGCGCCGCCACCTGCTGGCGACGATCCCGATTCTGGCGCTCTACTGGCCGCTGGGCGCCCTGGCCGCCTACCGCGCCGTGCTCGAGATCTTCACCAGGCCCTTCTACTGGGACAAAACCGAGCACGGCATCTGACGCCCGCCCTCGCCTCGACAGACTCGCAAACGCGCGGGCAGGTGCCGGACCCTCTCCGGCGCCTCCTGGCATAACAGCGAAATCACCGGCCGGACCACGCGCCTTTCGCTGCCGCAAGCACGACCCGGCCGCCGCGCGGCGGGCCCCGTTTTTGGCGCAAAGCGCAAATAGAGAGAAAACACCGGGCCCCGGAACCGGGTCTCATTCCGGCTGCGGGCCCTCAGGCCTCCAGCTCGGCATCCCAGTAGAGGAAGTCCATCCAGCTGTCGTGCAGGTAGTTCGGCGGAAACCGCCGCCCTGCGTTCAGCAGTTCGGCCGAGCTGGGCTCGCGCGGGGGGGTGCGCAGCTTCATCCCCACCTGGCGCAGCGTCTTCGAACCCTTGCGCAGGTTGCACGGCCCGCAGGCCGCCACGACATTGTGCCAGGTCGTGCGCCCGCCGCGCGAGCGGGGCACGACATGGTCGAAGGTCATCTCGCCCTTCGCGCCGCAATACTGGCACCGGAACCCGTCGCGCAGGAACAGGTTGAACCGGGTGAAGGCCGCCGTTCGCGCCGGGCGCACATAGTCCTTCAGCACCACGACAGAGGGGATGCGCAGTTCCATCGAGGGCGAGCGCACCACCTCGTCGTATTCCGAGATCACCACCACCCGGTCGAGATAGGCGGCCTTCACCGCCTCCTGCCAGGGCCAGAGCGACAGCGGCAGATAGCTGAGCGGACGGTAATCGGCATTGAGCACCAGCGCCGGATGATCCCGTGCCCCGGCAGGCTGCCGGATGAAGCTTGGGGTTTCCGCGGGATATATCATGCGCCGACTCTTTCGCCTTCCTGACCGTGCCGGCCGGGGCGCCGTCGAGCCCGGGCCTGACTTGACTATATATCGGGCGGGAAATCGCGCAATACTCTAAATGCTGCGCATCGCCCAATATGTCGATGGGAGTATCGGTTGGATCGTTGACGGTTTCATGACACACCCGTGCCCGCTTATACTGCAAATCCGAAAGGAAGCCCATGCACACACCTGCGATCCTGGAAACCGCGCTCTATGCCGACGACCTGGACGCCGCCGAGGCCTTCTACACCGGGGTCATGGGGCTCGAGGTGATCTTGCGAAAGCCCGGCCGACACGTGTTCTTCCGCCTGGAAGACAGCGTGCTGCTGATCTTCCGTGCCGCCGCCACGCGGGTATCGTCGGATCCGGAGCGCCCCGGTCACCTGACGCACGGCGCCGAGGGGCCCGGGCATGTCTGCTTCGCCGCCGACAGCGACGCGCTGGAGGCCTGGGAAAAGCGGATGGCCGAGGCAGGGATCGAGATCGAGGACGACGTCACATGGCCCAACGGCGCGCGCTCGTTCTATATCCGCGACCCGGCGGGAAATTCGCTGGAGTTCGCCGAGCCGCGGCTCTGGGGGGTCGGCGAGAACGACGCAGGCGACGGCTGAGCCGCGCTCAGCCGCCCGGCGCCTCGTCCGGGCCGGGCAGTCGGATGTCCAGTACCTGGGCGATGAAGCCCAGCGCCAGGCCCAACCCGTCGGGCGCGATCGAATGGCCCACGCCTTCCGAGGTATGCGTGCCCACCGTGAAGCCGGCCGCGCGCAACGCCTCGGCCGCCGCGGCCATCGAGTCGTGGGGCACCATCGGATCCTGGTCGCCATGGATCAGCAGCACCGGCGGGCGCGAGACGGTCTCGGCCTCCAGCCGCTCGGGCACCAGCAGGCGCCCGGAAAAGCCGACCACGCCGGCGATGGCCGCATCGCGGCGCGGCGTGACGTGCAGGCTCATCATCGTGCCCTGCGAGAAGCCCACCAGCACAGTCCGCTCCGGCCCCATCTCGGCCAGCCGGGCGTCCAGAAAGCCGTTCAGCTTCTCGGCCGAGGTCGCCAGCGAGGCCCTGGCCTGCTCTTCCGAGGCGCCATCCATGTGGGGGATCGGGAACCACTGATAGCCGAACGGATTGCCGGCGCAGCGCTCGGGCGCGTTGGGCGAGAAGAACTGCGTGTCGGGCAGGTACTGCGCCAGCGGCTCGGCCAGCCCCATCAGGTCGGCGCCGTCGGCGCCGTAGCCATGCAGGAAGATCACCTGCGAGGTCGCGTTGCCCGAGGCGGCCGGGCGACTGGGGCCGGTGAGGGTCATTCAGCGCACTCCTTCGCGTTCCTTGACCACGGCGTAGTATTGCCAAAGCAGCTTGGCCGCAACCGTGCGCCAGGGCGACCAGTCGGCGGCCATAGCGCGCAGCGCCTTCTCGCGCGGGCGCTCGGGCAGGTCGAAGACGATCCGCGCGGATTCCTGCAACGCCAGGTCGCCAGCGCAGAAGACGTCGGGCCGGCCCAGCGCGAACATGGCATAGATCTCGGCGGTCCAGACGCCGATGCCGGGCACCGCGACCAGGGTCTCGATCACCTCGTCGTCGGGGGCATGGTGCAGCGCGTCGAAATCGATGCCGCTCTCGGCCAGCGCCTTGGCGTAGCGGATTTTCTGCCGCGACAGCCCGCAGGAAGCCAGATCCGCCTCCTCGGCCCGGGCGATGGGGTCGGCCTCGTGGAAGCCGGCGTCGCAGACACGGCCCCATATCGCGTCGGCCGAGGCGGTCGAGACCTGCTGGCTGACGATCGCCGAAAGCAGCGCCGAGAAGCCGGGCTCGCGCCGGCGCAGCCGCACCGGCCCGGTGACCTCGGCGGCCCGCGCCAGGGCCGGCTCGCGCGCCGCCAGCCATTCGACGCCGCGCGCCACGTCGGCGTCGCTTTGCAGGAGTTCCATATCGCGCTCCGTCACGTCTTGCATCGGCTGGACATCGCAGGTCCGCGGTGTAGAAGCAAGCCATGGCCCCCGACGACCGCAAAGCCCGCAGGAACGTGATCGTACTCGTCATCGCGCAGGCGGTGTTGGGCGCGCAGATGCCGATCAGCTTCATCCTCGGCGGGTTGTCCGGACAGCTGCTATCGCCCGAGGCCTGTTTCGCCACGCTGCCGATCTCGCTGATCGTGCTGACCACCATGTTCAGCGCGCCGGTGATGTCGGGCCTGATGCAGAGATACGGCCGCCGGGCGGGCTTCCTGCTGGGCGCGGCGGCGGGCGCCGCCGGCGGTGCCATCGCTGCCGCGGGGCTGCTCGCAGGGTCGTTCCCGCTTTTCCTGCTGGGCTCGGTGGGTACCGGCATCTACATGTCCGCGCAGGGTTTCTACCGGTTCGCCGCCGCCGACATGGCAAGCGAATCGTTCCGGCCCAAGGCGATTTCCTGGGTGATGGCGGGGGGCCTCTTCTCGGCGCTGATCGGGCCGCAGCTGGTCAAGGCGACCACCGGCCTGACCGACCCTGTGCCCTTCGCCGGGGGGTACATGGCAATCGTTGCACTGAACCTGGCCGGCGCGGCGATCTTCTTCTTCCTGGCGCCCAGCCGGGTTCCGCAGCAACGCGCGGCCGAGGCCGCCCGGGCCAGGATCCGCACGCGGCGCCAATTGCTGCGCGACCCCAACCTGGTGGTGCCGATGATTTGCGCCATGGTCTCCTACGCGCTGATGAACCTCGTGATGACCTCGACCCCTCTGGCGGTGGTGGGCTGCGGCTTCGAGACCGCGGACGCCGCGAACGTGGTGGCGGCGCATGTGCTGGCGATGTTCGCGCCCTCGTTCTTCACCGGCCACCTGATCACGCGTTTCGGCCACCGGCGGATCATAGCGGTCGGCCTTGGACTGCTGGCGACTGCCGGCCTGATCGGGCTGGCAGGCAACGCGATGTGGAATTTCTACGGCACGATGATCCTGCTGGGGCTGGGCTGGAACTTCGGCTTCATCGGCGCGACCAGCATGCTGGCCGGCGCCCACAGCCCCGAAGAGCGGGGCCGAGTACAGGGGATGAACGATTTCGCGGTGTTCGGCCTGGTCTCGGTCGCATCGCTCTCGTCGGGGATCCTGATGAACTGCTCAGGCGGCAGCCCCGAGCAGGGCTGGGTCGCGGTCAATCTTGCGATGTTGCCACTCTTGGTCTTTGCGGGCAGCGCCCTGTTGTGGTTTTCTTTCAGGGACATCCAGCGAAGGGCGTAGCATGCTGCGGCGGGATATCGTCGACGAGAACACGGCCGAATGGGTCAGCGACCGGTTCCACTGGCTGATCCGCACCCTGGGCCCCGAGGCCTTCTTCAAGCACACCCAGCTGTTGCTGCCGGTGGAACGGCACTTTCGTACCCATCTGCGCGGCGACCAGGTGACCGCGCAGGCCCTGTTCAGCGAGATCCGGGGCCATATGGGCATCCATCACTGGCCGGTGCGGCTGGTGGAGCGCGCCATCATAGGCAACCGTCGCCGCCGCCGGTCGGACCTGCGCAACGCCGTTGCCGGCTCGTTCTACCAGCCCGACGGCGGCGGGCTGGCGGTGATCACCTATCACCCCGAACTGGCGCGCTCGCGCAACGCCTTCATCGGCACCATGGCGCACGAACTGGCGCATTACATCCTGGCGCCGCATGTCTCGACCGCGCCGGGCGGCGAGGCCGAGCACGAGATGCTCACCGACCTCGCGGTGATCTATGCCGGGTTCGGCGTGATCGACCTGCAGGGCGCGCATGACGTGGGCTGGCGCGGCTATCTGGACCCGAACGCGCGCAGCTTCGCGCTGGCGACGTTCCTGCGGCTGAAGGGTGTAGACCCGTCCGCCGCCGAGACCTTTCTCGAGGCGCCGCTCAAGCGCCGGCTGCGCCGCGCGGTGGATCTGCGCGACCGGAGGCAGGACGAGCTGAGCCATATCCGGGCGCTGCGCCCGCGGTAGGCGGCGCAGGGGGCGCTGCCCCCGTCGCCTTGGGGCGGCTCCGCCGGGAGATTCAAAAACCGGGAAAGCCTCGGGGGTCAGCCGATGCGGGGTGCGCCGCTGATCGACTTGATGTCCTGGAACGCGCGGATGCCCCATAGGCCGGCCTCGCGGCCCCAGCCCGACTGGCGGCGGCCTCCGAACGGGGCGCCGGGGGCGCGGCTGGCGCCGTTGACCTGGATCATCCCCGCCTGCAAGCGCCGCGA
>JABAHR010004132.1_pt1 | contig 12615 bp, 10 predicted proteins | sample 7062101 | NCBI WGS metagenome assembly JABAHR01 (sample SAMN14534553, study PRJNA622989) | marine sediment metagenome | biome: marine biome [ENVO:00000428]; feature: marine pelagic biome [ENVO:01000023]; material: deep marine sediment [ENVO:00002113] | place: India: Gulf of Kutch | collected...
TTGGTCCAGCAGCTGGCCGACAAGCGCCTGGTGGTCACCAACATCGACCAGGAAGGGGGGCAGACCGTAGAAGTCGTACACGAAGCTCTCATCCGCAGTTGGGACCGCCTGGGACGCTGGATGGAGGAAGACCGCGCCTTCCGCACCTGGCAGGAAGGGTTGCGCTCAGCCATCCGCCAGTGGGAGGAAAACCAGGAAGATGAAGGCGGCCTGATGCGCGGGCGACCGCTGACCCAGGCAGAAGCCTGGCTGGATGAACGACCGGCTGAGTTAAGTACTGGAGATCAGCGTTTTATCCAGGCCAGCATCGAACTCCGTGACCGGCGAGAACGGGAAAGAGCCCGCCTCAGAAGGAGAATCTTTGCAGGCCTGGGAGCGGGCCTGGTAATCTTGATGGTCCTAGCCGGGGTCGCTTTTTACCAGCGAAATGAATCCCTGAAAGCCTACAGCATGAGCCTTGCCGCCCATGTTCAGAACGCACTCGATATAAAAGAGAATGACCTTGCTTTGAGCCTGGCGCTGGTTGCCTCCGAGATTAATAATCCACCACCAATTGTCGCTCGAATGCTGCGGCAAGCGGCTTACAGCCCTGGCCCAGTTATCCAAATCGACATCAAGGAAACCTTTGGCATGGATCAAATGCCTTTCAGCATGGAAGTCAGTCCTACGGAATTCGTTTCCCTCATCGGATTCCATGACGGCACCCTGATTTTATGGGATGTTGAGACAGGAGAAGAGATCAGGCGGTTGGAAGGGCACAATGATGTCGTGGCGGATGTTGCTTTCAGCCCGGATGGCAAAAATGCACTTTCCGGTTCCTATGATACCACCGTCATCCATTGGGATTTGGAAACAGGGAAAATCTTGCAGCAATTTAAAGGTCACAACGGCTGGGTACGGACAGTGGCTTTCAGCCCAGATGGGAAAACTGTGGCATCTGGTAGTTTTGTTGGCACACAAGCTACTGATGTAACCAATCCTGGCGAGCTTATTGTTTGGAATCCTGCCAGCGGGGAGGAGATTACTCGATTGGAAGGACATCCCAGCGCTTTGCAGGATATTGAATTCTCCCCAGATGGAAAAAATTTGTTGGCTTCTTCCGGTTTTTTTGCCGCAATCAGCAACCCGGCCAGCCTATACTACTGGGATATTGAAAAAGAGGAGATCATCCACCAATTTGAAATGGAATACGACGCGTATGATATCGCATTCAGCCCAGATGGTAAGACAGCTGTATCAAGTTCAATCCTTGATATAAATCTATGGGATCTAGAAACCGGAAACCAGACCACAGCTTACGGCGGATATATGGGTATGCCTCGTTCTTTAGAATTCACACAGGCCGGTGATCTATTAGCAACAATTGATTCCAATGGAATGGTACGTATTTGGTCTTTTCCAAACGGTGAACTATTCTTTCAAGGGCAAATTCAACAGCATGAATATGGGGATTGGTCAGACAGCCAGCTCGCAATGACAAGGATTTCCCTGGATCCACAAGGAAGATATGCACTCACTGTTGCTTACGATAATACATTCGTCATCTGGGACCTCTGGAATGCCAGCGAAATCCGGCGGTTGGTTGGACACGAATCTTCCGTAGGCGGAGTGGCGATCACACCCGATGGCAGGTATGCACTCTCAGGTTCCGGCAGTTTTTGTTTTTGTGGAACCCCTGGAAAAGATAACTCGGTTCGGTTTTGGGATGTGGATACCGGGGAGCAGATCCACCTGCTAGAAGGCCATCAAGATCTGGTAACGATGACACATATGACCCCAGATGGGAATCTAGGGATTTCCAGCTCCCTGGATGGTACTGTCCGGGTTTGGGACCTTGAAAAAGGTGTAGCCATTCGTGTCATAGAAAATGTACATACTGGAGGTGTATTCTCTGCTGTAATTAGCCCCGATGGAAAAAAAGCCTTGACCGGTTCAGTCACCACCGATGCATATCCAGATAGTGATGGCATAAAATTATGGAACCTACAAACTGGAGAATTGCTGCAGTATTACAATGATCTAAATCAAAATAATACTCAATTAATGTTTAATCCTGATGGAATAAGCGCATATGGAGACCTGGAAAAGTTGTTTCTATTAGATTTGCAAACCGGAGAGGCCACTAATTATCCTGCCGAAATTTTAACCTGTTGTGTTGGATTTGATATCTCTTCTGATGGAAAAACTTGTTATAGTGCATCCAATAACGATACGGTCCTACGCTCTTGGGATATAGAAACTGGAAAAATCATTCAGGAATACGGCGCTCATGGAGGAAACAGAACAAGAGTGGAATTGAGTGCAGATGATCAGGTTTTGTTCTCCAGTGGTGTTTTTGGTGATCTGTACCTTTGGGAAGTTCAAACCGGGGACTTGCTGCGTACCTGGAACGTTGGGGGGATCAACTTAGATATTGATATGACGGATGATGGGACGCTTGGAATCAGTCAGGGTCCTAACTACTCTGTTGTAATACAAAACTTAGCACTACCATTGGAGATCGATAACGTCTTATCCTGGATAGCGGAAAACAGGGTAACACGCGACCTGACCTGCGAGGAGCGGCTCACCTACAGCATCGAGCCGCTGTGCGAACAATAAATCCACTTCTCCCATCGAAAAAAGAGGCTCGTAGTTGGCATTAAACTAGAAAATCTTCCAATATTTCCGACGATTGCACTCCCGTTGTGGATGTTCATTTGCCTTAAATATTTATAAAACCCTAATTGAATCCCGCCTTGCCGCGTGGTAGAATCAAAGGTGAAAAAACAATATTTTTTACAGTTATGGAGCTTGAAATGACAGAAGGAAACGGCAAGAAAGACGTCGCCAGCTTCAAGGTGAAAGCCGGGCTGGCACAAATGCTTAAGGGGGGNNGCAGTGGCCGTGATGGCCCTGGAGCGCGTCCCGGCCGATATCCGCGCCGACGGTGGTGTGGCCCGCATGAGCGACCCCGAACTGATCTACGGGATTATGGAAGCGGTCAGCATCCCGGTGATGGCCAAGGTGCGCATCGGACACTTTGTCGAGGCGCAGATCCTGGAAGCCATCGGGGTGGATTATATTGATGAATCCGAGGTGCTCACCCCGGCGGATGAGGCCCATCATATCGAAAAACACGGCTTTAAAGTGCCCTTTGTGTGCGGCTGCCGCAACCTGGGCGAAGCCCTGCGGCGGATTGCAGAAGGCGCCGCCATGATCCGTACCAAAGGCGAGGCCGGCACCGGCGATGTGGTGGAAGCCGTCCGCCACGCCCGCTCGGTGATGGGCTCGATCCGCCAACTGCAAACCATGGCCGATGAAGAACTCTTTACCTATGCCAAGGAAATCGGCGCCCCGTACGACCTGGTCAGTCAGGTCAAAGAACTCGGCCGCCTGCCGGTGGTCAACTTTGCGGCTGGTGGTATTGCCACCCCGGCCGATGCGGGTCTGATGATGCAGTTGGGCGTGGACGGCGTGTTCGTCGGCTCCGGCATCTTCAAATCGGGCGACCCGGCCAAGCGGGCTGCAGCTATTGTCAAAGCCACCACCCACTATCGCGATGCGTCCATCCTGGCAGAAGTCAGCCGCAACCTGGGCGATCCAATGGTCGGACGCCAGGTCACCGATATTCCGGAAGAGCAGCGCATCGCTGACCGCGGCTGGTAGACGTATGCCCAAAATCGGCGTACTGGCATTACAAGGGGACTTTGCTGAGCATATCAACATGCTTCGAAAGTTGGGCGTGGACGCTCGGGAAGTCCGCCTACCTGCAGAACTCGAGGGCTTGGATGGGTTGATCATCCCCGGCGGAGAATCGACCACCATCGGCAAGCTGGCCAAAGAGTACGACCTGATCGAGCCGCTGCGGGCTTTTGGCGTGCGCAAACCAGTTTGGGGCACCTGTGCGGGTGCAATTTTCCTTTCCAAAGGCGCCACAAAGGCCAAACCCGGCCAGCCGCTGCTCAGCCTGATGGATATCACCATCCAGCGCAACGCTTTCGGGCGCCAGGTGGACAGTTTTGAGATCGAGATGAAGATCCCGGCTTTGGCTCAAGTTAGTGAGGATAACCATCCATTCAGCGCAGTATTCATCCGGGCGCCGAGGATTGACTCCCTGGATGCAGATGACGTTGAGGCCATCGCCCAGCTGGAGGACGGCACAATTGTTGCTGCCCAGCAAGGCAAACTTCTGGTGACTTCTTTCCATCCAGAATTGAATCAGGATGACCGCTTTCACCAATATTTTCTCAGCCTGGTTGAAAACAATTCATCTGGAGAAATGCAGGGTGATCGCGAGAATCCGCAGGCATATAAGTGATGATTAGACCGTTTGAATTTTTGGATTTGGGGCTTCTATACCGCTATCGCAAGCAAGGCGTCTATCTGGACAGCATCTCCGCCCTGACCCGCGGCAAAGGTCTCATGTCGATCAAAGCCGCCTTATCTCCTTTTTATGAAGCGATGGGAGTCTATACCGGTGTTTACGAGCCAGATGGCAAGGGGACACGACTGATCGGCCAGGCCAGCCACACGCCGGGTTCTGCCGTGGCGCATTTCACGTATCTCGCACCACAAAAAGCGGTTGGCCTGGAGGGTACGGCAAAACTGGTCGAGTACCTGGTGAAACGCATGGGAGAGCGCAAAGCCCAGGTGCTGGTGGCGGATGTGGATGAAAAGACCGCTGTATTTGAACTTTTACGTCAGCTCAGCTTCAGCATTTTTGCCCGCCAGCGCATCTGGCGCATCACCAAAATTCCGCGCGAGAGCGCCGACAACCTGGCCTGGCGCCAAATGAACTCGCAAGATGAATTCAATATCCACAAGCTGTATCATGCCGTTGTGCCCACCATGGTGCAGCAGGTTGAATCACCGCCCACCTTTGGTATGAACCGCTGGGTCTATTACGACCAGGGCAATCTATTAGGCTATGCCGATGTGGTCAAGGGCAACGCCGGGGTGTGGGTACGCCCTTACATCCACCCCGAAATGGAAAATGTCGGCACGCACCTCACCGGCTTGCTGGCCTCGCTTACGCCCCGCGAGCGGCGCCCGGTTTACGTCTGCCTGCGCAGCTACCAGGGTGGTCTTTCGATCTTTCTGGAAGACCTGGATGCAGAAGTATCCACCTCCCAAGCGGTCATGGTGCGCCGGCTGGCCGCCAGGGTCAAGAAAGCCGAACTGGCCGCGCTGCCTTCCATCAACGGCACCACCGAGGTGACCACGCCGTACAACCAAACTCAGCCGGTTGAAAACGGCCGAAAGATGAAAGAAAAGACCCCCAGCTCACCCTGAGAAAGCCTCCGGAGCAGCGCGCAAGCTCCTGCTTGACCAGAGATACAGAGTTGGTTATACTTTTCACACTCTCCAGAGGGTCACACTCTTGAGAGAGTTATACTCCAGCCAGAGTGGCGGAACTGGCAGACGCGCTCGACTCAAACTCGAGTGTCCGCAAGGACTTGTGGGTTCGATTCCCACCTCTGGCACAGCTAAGACCCGAACCGAACCCGAACAATGTGGTTCGGTTTTTTTCTTTGTGGAGGTTTGAGGGGAAGAAAAAAGCCAAGTTGATGCTAAAAAATGCTAATGTTTCTTGTATTATAGAAGAGTAAGTTCCGCCAGAATAGTTGAGGAGAGATGATATGCCAACCGAATTACAACCCCCCGGTGAATTGATTGATGTCAATGGCCGTAAAGTGCATGTGCAGCGTATGGGCACAGGCTCGCCGATAGTGCTGTTTGAATCAGGCAGATTAGGCGATTCGCTGGTCTTTTATGAAGTACAGTTGGAGGTATCAAAATTCACACATACGATCAGTTATGATCGTGCAGGGATGGGCTATAGTGAACACAGTTCGAATCCAGAACGAACCAGTAAAGTCATTGCGACCGAGTTGGCAGAACTAGTAGAAACGCTTAATTTGGAAGAGCCTTTGATCCTTGCAGGGTGGTCAGCTGGAGGGCTTTACGTCCGGGAATTTGCTGCCCAGCATACTGAAATGGTAGCAGGCATGATTCTAATCGATAGTAGTCATGAGAATCAGCATAATGGACTTCCAGAAGATATAGAGGAATTCTTTCAGAAAATAAGTGATAACAATCTTTCATATTTTACAGAACTATCACAATTGACTCATTTAGAAATATTGGAAAAATATGGTGATTCGCCCTATTGGAAAAACAGGCATGAAGAGTCCCATAAATATTATGCCGATCTCGCCAGGCCAGAGCGTTTTGAGTTTTTCGTGCGTATTCTGTCTTTTTCTAAAGATGATTTTGTTCAGGGAGAAGATAAGCTGCGATCACTGGGTGACGTTCCACTGGTTGTGCTGTCACGGGAGAATATCTCTGTTCCAGATTTGAATGAGGATCAAAATGCCTGGGTTGCGGAGGATTACGCAAAAAACCAATCAGAGCTTGCTGCCCTCTCAACGGATAGCAAACACATCAAAGTAGACTGTGGGCATGATATTGCTAATGAGAAGCCAGAAGTGGTGATTGAGGCGATCAAAGAAATGGTGGAGAAGGTGCGTAGTCATAGCAAATAAACCGTTCCCCCCTAATTTATTGGGAAGGGAGCGGTTCGGAACAGTTCCCAGGTGCGGCATGATCAAAAAATGGCATAAAATGCCATTTTTTTGATTCAAGAGAATTGGTGCGCGAGATTCTAAGTAATATTCTTATTTTTTATTGAATCTAAATAGTAGAAAGTTTTTACCTAAGAACTCAAAACTAAAAAGGAGTTAACGGATGAATTACCGCAAATTAACCCCGGAAGAAGAACGCATCATCATCCACAAGGGCACCGAACGCCCCTTCACTGGAGAATACACAGACAACAAAGCCTCAGGCACCTACCATTGCAAACAATGTGATGCGCCATTGTACCGATCTAAAGACAAATTTGATTCGTACTGCGGCTGGCCGAGTTTTGATGATGAGATTGATGGGGCAGTCAAGCGTCTTATGGATGCTGATGGCCGTCGGATTGAGATTGTGTGCGCCAACTGCAACGGGCATTTGGGGCATGTATTTGAAGGGGAGGGTTTCACACCTAAAAACACCCGGCACTGCGTCAACTCTATCTCAATGGTTTTCCGCCCGGAATAAGCCCATTTTAAAGCTTATAAATCTTAATCGGTTTGCATTCCCACCTCAGACTGACCAACTCCGAGATTGGAACATCTCAAATCGCACCGCGTCACTTAGAATTGACGATAGCCCGCCCCTTAGCTCGACGAGGAATTAACCGCCGATTTCTAAGAGACCGCGTTTGACAATCGCCCTAATGTTTTCTTCTTCTCCAGGAATACTTACATCCGAAAGAAAATTGCCCGCCATAACTACTTGCCAGGCAGCTAAGGATTCCAATATGTCAGGGCGTAGCTGAAGATATTTTTTTAGGTAGGCTCCTAAGAACAACTTGCGAATCACTTCTAACAGCCATCTTAGTGGAGTTCCTTCCGGTGCTCTGGCGGCTTCCAGAATAGTTAATGTACGGGCGACATCTCCGCTGGCGACACCTTTCGACACCGTCATCCAATCGATAATTACGGGTCCATTGGGAGTTATGATAATATTCCCCGGATGAAAATCACCATGGCACAGGCTATTACCATCGGGCAAAGTGTCGAGCAAATGGAGAATTCGGGCTTTCAGGTCTTCCGCTAGCTTTTCTGAAGCAGGGATTCCACCTGTGGCCCATTCCCGCTGGGTTTCCAGATCATGTGGGGCTTTTACATCATGGATTTGAACATGTAATTTCGCTAGAAGACGTCCGTATCTGCCAACATTCCACGGTCTTGTGGCCAATTCATTCAGAAGTGATGGCCCTTCGACTCTTTCATAAATGATTCCTACTCGGTTATTTAATTCAGTTGTTTCATATACTTTTGGAACAGGTAATTCTGCTTCCTGAATATATCTGCCGATTTCTATTTCTTTGTCAATCCATGCCTGCGGTATAGTTGGGAAGAATAGTTTTAAAATTTTTCCGTTTTCATAGGGATAGATTTCCGCTGTACGGCCTACTGCAATGGGCGTTTGAGTATCATTCATTTTCCTACCTCAACTCTACTCTTTTCTTAAGTTCTTTTCCGCTCTCAACTATCGCGGATAACCCATTCATTACCAAACCTTAGCTAGTAGCGGGGGCTTTCAGTTCAAATTCACTTCGATTTTCTTTCACCACGCACTCTCCTTTTTGAGTGAAAATTTGGAATGAAATCCATTTGCTTTGAGGGCACACTGGGATTCCCAGCGAGCTTGTTGATTACTGATAACGATAATTTCTGATTAAGGTTTTCTTCCTTTCCTACGCGAGAAGATAGTTAACTTATTTGTGATAATTCAGGTAACTGTCAGAGTGTTTTGCAGAGCTATTATTGAAAAATTATCCCTTAACATTATTATATACCGAGTATTCTTTTACTCATCTCTTATCTCACATTGATTTTGGTATGGGGGAAGAATTTCGTGCAATCAGTTAACAATGGCATTCCTTGACGATCTCCAAACTTGAGGCTAAGATTCTTGAAAAGTTGATCTTGTTGCAGCATATTTCCCCTATATTAGGGAAGGGTGCGATTTTTGGTTTCAAGGAAAAAAGAGAAGGGGTGAAAAATTAATTGTAAAATCAGAGCCCCTAAAGAGGTTGCAATGGTAAAACTGATTGGGAAAAAAACAATTCTCCGAGATCCTGAACTTTCTGACTTAGAGTCATTCGGCTACTGGATGCAGCCCGGACACGAGTGGCAGAAAACGGATGGCCCTTATTATCCGCGCCCATCAAAAACAGAAGTCGCTGAAATCGTAGGTAAATTTGAACAAGCCATCCATGCACAAAACTGGCCTGATCTTCGCCAACGATTCGTAGTGATTGACCGTCTCAAGAACAGCGCCATTGGAATGGTGTCCCGTTATTGGATCAGCAAGGAGACGAACTGGCCAGCGCTTGGGATTACCATTTACGACCCAGAATTTTGGGGGGAAGGATTTGGGTACGAAGCGCTGGGAATATGGTGCCAATATCTATTTGACAATGAGCCTAAATTTGTACGCCTTGACTTGCGCACATGGTCAGGAAATATTGGAATGATAAAAGTCGCCGAAAAATTAGGGTTTACAAAAGAGGCTGTTTTTAGAATGGCACGCATTGTCGAAGGTGAATATTATGACGGGTTGGGGTATGGCGTTTTGCGCACAGAGTGGGAAGAACGTTTTGTCAAAGGTTTCTTAATGACTTTATGATTGGAACTTTCCAAACCCATAATAATCCTTAAAATGAGGAAAGGGGCGGTTCGGAACTAATCCCAGGTGGGACAAACATAGCTGCTCGAAGTCATCTTGAATTTTTATCGATGTTGGAGTTTGAAGCAAATAAATTTCAATACAACCAAATACCTGATCTAACATCACACTCATAACTAACCAAGGATGCTGGTGTTTATTAAGTAGTAGCCCAATTATATCCGCTTCACGAAAAAGGAGCTTCTTATGTCTGAAGATAGTCAGTTTAACGCGAGTGCATACAAAAAATCGACTGAAAAAGAATGGCAAAAAACAGCAGAGGGATGGCATAAATGGATTCCTTTTATATCTGAAATGTCCAAAAAAGAGACAAATAAGATGTTAGACCTTGCTCATATGGGAGCTGGGGATCGAGTATTGGATATAGCTGCCGGAGATGGTGATCAATCGATTATGGCTGCGCAAAGAGTAGGAACTAAAGGCTATGTCCTGGCGACAGATATCTCATCAAATCTCTTGGTATATGCTGCTGCTGCAGCTAAAGAAGCGGGATTGCGCAATATCGAAACCAAAGTTATGGATGCAGAACAATTAGAACTTGAAGATGCAACTTTTGATGTAGCAATTTGTCGTCAAGGGTTGATGCTCGTGCCCAATGTACATAAGGCCATGAGTGAAATCTATCGGGTACTAAAACCAGGTGGCTGGTTATCGGCCATTGTTTTTTCTACACCAGATAAGAACCCCTGGATTTCTATCCCCGCAATGATAGCAATGAAACATGCTCAATTGCCACCACCTCAACCAGGGATGCCCGGACTGTTCAGCCTTAGTCCTCCCGGTGTCTTCGAAAGTGTATTTAAAACAGCCGGGTTCCAAGACATTCAGGTACATTACAAAACCGCAACGATTCAATTTAGTTCAGCAGCTGAATGCACAGAGTTTTTGCAAGATATTGCTGGCGCAATACACACCATACTATCAAAGTTAAGTGCTGAGGATCAGAAAAATTCCTGGGCCGAAATAGAGCAAGCCTTGAAGAAATTTGAAAATCCAAATGGGTTTGTGTCCCCTGTTGAAACGATTGTAATCGCCGGGCAAAAACCATAATTTTTTGATAAGCCGTATTATCCGCTAAAAATAGGGAGGGGGTAGTTCGGAAAAAATCCCAAGGAGGGCACTGACAATAAAATCCAAATACCTGGATTTTATTGTTTAACTGCTCAAGGTCAGCTCGAGCAGTTTTTATCCATGGTGGTGGTTCAATGGCAGGACATGAAAATTAGAAATATGCTGAACAATAAGTAAGTGTGGAGTCAGGATGTATTTTTGGACAGATCATCCATTTTGCTCTTGCAAAGATTGCACCTCGTCTAGTGCAAGAAATGAAGATTGAAGTTCGGTCTGTTCAATATGATCGGAAATAAACTGAATGTGTTCATACGCTTCCTTGCGCAACTCTTCTCGCCTATCCGGATCAGATTCGTGTGTGTAGAGAGCAGTCAATATCTGCCATAGCATCCAGCGGGAGCCGAAGGACTCGGCCATTGACCGAGCTTCCTGTAAGATAGCTCGAGCCTTTTGATTGTGATTCAACCCAAACAATACTCTTCCCTGAAGGTAATAAGCGTGTGGAATATGGGACCTCCATCCTGATTGATGAATCAGATTTAGAAGGGTATCAATGAGACTCAAGGCGTGATCGAAATTCCCTTTTTTGATGGCTAGTTCAATTCCGGCAAAATATATAGTTCGGCAAGAGTGTAAAATTACATTTGACGTGTCTGCAAAATAGTCTTTCCACCTCTCAAGGATCGCCTCCGCTTTCGAGAGTTCGCCATTCATTATGTAAAGATATGCCAGGACTCCTTGAGGATACATTTCGATGTCTTCCATTTCTTTCATTTCAGACCAATGTCCAATACTTTTGTTTGTGGTTTTTATAGAAAGATCCATTGCGCCAAGACTGCCAAAAAGCAAGCCTAAATCCGCCTGAGTGGAGCTTAATGGCGCCAGGAATCCAGATAGCTCTCCAAGTCGGATCGACTCCTCCATAGCTCTGACCGCCAGACTGATCTCTCCCCGCTCCCAGTAAGCCCGTCCAACCATATATTGGCTGTAAGATTGCCCCCACACATTCTCACTGGCCTGGCTGATCTCCAATGCTTCTTGCGAAGTAGCTATCGCTTGCGAGTAGTTCCCGACAAACACGTAAGCGTTGCACAAAGCGCATAGATTATTCACCAACATGGGCGTGTTCCCCATCTCACGCCAGAGCAGGATGGACTCCTTGAGGGGACGAAATGCTTGATCAACCGGTCCCAAATAAGAGTAACTGACGCCCCCCAAATCGCTGAGTGTTTGCGCCATCTGTTCCCGCAGGTTTAATTTTCGTGCCAGGGCCAGAGATTGTTCCCCAGCATCAATAGATAATGAAATGTTTACCTGGTAATAATGAACCAGGCACAAACTCCACAGAATTTTCGCTTCCGACACCTGGTCGCCGATCTCACGGGCCAACGCTAACGCTTTTTCACCGAGCACCTGAGCATGGGCTGGCTGAAGGAGGGATGAGGGGATCACAAATAAAATGGTTTGGGCAATGAGAGACGCCAGCTCCATTTGGCGGTCTGCATGCTCATGGGAATATTCTTCCATCTCTCGATAGGTTTCCAAAGCCAACTCCCACTTTGGAATAAGCTCCCTCAACCGTCCAATACGCAGATAGAGTTCCTTTATTTTTTCCTTTCTGGCGCCAATCACTTTTGCCAAGCTTAATGCTCTGCTAAAAAAGGATATCGCTTCTTCATTGGCAAATCTCCCGGCAGCTACTTCCCCGGCCTTTTGCAAATAGAGAAATGCCTTCTCCAATTCCTGTGCAAGGTAGAGGTGATTTGCAATTTGTCCAATAAACTCCCCTTCTCGATCCCCAATGTGGTTGATCAACCAGTCGGCCACCAATGCATGGTATGTCCGCCTGACGCTTTTCAAGACGCTTTCGTATACCACCTCGCGCAGCAAAGCGTGTTTAAAGATATGCTCATGTGCGTTTGCAAATGCAGAGGTCTCCCGACGGAAAACCAGTTCCCTGCTTCGCAAATCGTCAAGAACACCAATAATCTTTTCATCACTGATACTTTGGTAATCGGCCGAGTTTAGGTGCTCTAGAACCTGATCCCAAAAGACTCGCCCCACAACTGAAGCACCCTGTAAAACTTTGCGCTCATTTTCAGGCAAGCTGTCGAGGCGTGCTTGCAGGACACCTGTCAAAGTTGAAGGAACTTTCACATCTTTTAAACGGCTAATATCCACACGCCAGTATGGATCACTCCGGACAATTACACCATCCTCAATCAGCATCTTGATGAGTTCTTCCACATAGAACGG
>JABAHR010001989.1_pt1 | contig 12614 bp, 13 predicted proteins | sample 7062101 | NCBI WGS metagenome assembly JABAHR01 (sample SAMN14534553, study PRJNA622989) | marine sediment metagenome | biome: marine biome [ENVO:00000428]; feature: marine pelagic biome [ENVO:01000023]; material: deep marine sediment [ENVO:00002113] | place: India: Gulf of Kutch | collected...
TCATGCCGTAGCGTTCGAGGATCGCGTGGCCGGTCCGTTCTTCGAATTCGCGATGCGTTTCCTCCAGCAGCGGGGCCGAGCCCGAGATGAAGAGCCGGATATGCGCGACCAGATCCCGCGTGAAGCGCGGGTCGCTCAGCAGCCGGGTATAGAAGGTCGGCACGCCCATCATCGTGGTGGCCCGCGGCAATTCTGCCAGGATCGTGTCGAGGTCGAATTTCGGCAGGAAGATCATCGCGCCGCCCGCCACCAGCGTCACGTTCGAGGCCACGAAAAGCCCATGGGTGTGAAAGATCGGCAGTGCGTGCAACAGCACGTCGTCGGCGGTGAAGCGCCAGTAGCTCGCCAGTGTCTCGGCATTGGACAGCAGATTGGCCTGCGTCAGCATCGCGCCCTTCGACCGCCCGGTAGTGCCCGATGTGTAGAGGAAGGCGGCGAGGTCGTCGGCCGTCCGCGCCACCGTCTCGAACTGCTCGGGCATCGAGGCCGCGCGGTCGGCAAGCGAGCCGCCGCCGGCGGCATCCAGGGTCTCGAGCTGAGCCCCCAGCCGCTCGGCCACCGGGCGCAGCCCTGCCTCGCGGCGCGGATCGCAGACGACCAGCCCGGCGCCGCTGTTCTCGATGAAATAGGTCAGTTCATCGACCGTGTAGGCGGTGTTGAGCGGCAGGAACACGACGCCCGCCTGTGCGCAGGCGGCGTAGAGCGCCAGCGCCTGGGGCGATTTCTCGACCTGCGCCGCGAGACGGTCGCCGGGCTTCAGCCCCAGCCCCGTCAGCACATGCGCAAAGCGCGCCGCCATGCGCAGGAAGGCGTCGTGGGTAATGACCTCCCCGCCGGACAGGTAGAGGAAAGGGGTGGTCTGGCCGGCATATTTTCCAAAGAGGCCATCATAGAGCGGATTGGCCATGAGCAAGGCTCCTATGCGTGCAGTCTGTCGCTTGCGGCGGCGAGCTGGCGCAACTCGGCCGAGGCGGCGATTTCGCCGGCCGTGGCAAAGCGTTCGCGGTTGTCCGAAAGTTTCGAGAGATCGTAGAGGTAGTTCACCATCGCACCCGCCGACTGCGACATCCCCTTGGCCGAGACATCGGCCGCGGCATGGATCTGATGGACCTCGGCGCCATTGCCCAGGTGGAACCGCGCCACCGGGTCCAGCGGCAGACCGTCCCCCCGCTTGGCGGTCAGCAGGTAGCGCGCCGCGACCTTGCGCAGCGCGTTGGCGTCTTCAGCGGTCACGGACAGGCCCTCGCCCGCCATCCAGCGGGTCAGGCCCGGGATCGGCGACAGCGTGATAAAGGTGGAAAGCCCCGGCATCTCGGCCTGGAGGTCGGCGACCACCTGCTTGATCAGCTGGTTGCCGAACGAGACGCCGGCCAGTCCGGCCTGGCAGTTCGAGATCGAATAGAAGACCGCGGTGTTCGCATCGCGGCCGTCGCGCACCTCGCGGCCCTCGGCCAGCAGGTCCTGCACCGAGCCTGCGATGCCCCCGGTCAGGGCGACTTCGACGAAGATCAGCGGCTCGTCGGGCATCGCCGGGTGGAAGAAGGCGAAGCAGCGCCGGTCCGAGGGTTGCAGCCGGCGGCGCAGGTCGTCCCAGCTGTCGATGGCGTGCACGGCCTCGTAGGCGATGATCTTCTCGAGGATATGCGCCGGGCTTTCCCAGTTGATCGGCCGAAGCACCAGGAAGCCGCGATTGAACCAGCTGACGAACAGGTGGCGGAAATCGAGATCCAGCGCCTGGAGCGCGTCCTCGTCCCTGCCGAGCCGCAGGAGATCCGCGCGCATCTGGACCAGGGCATGGGTCGCCCCGGGCACCTGGTTCAGCCGCCGGATCAGTTCCTGGCGGGGCGGTTCGACCGCCGACATGAAGGCGCGGTAGCTGGCACGGGTCCGGCCCTTCTCGTAGTCGTCGAGCGCCTCGCGCACGGTGGCCGCAGAGATGTCCATGTTCTCGGCCAGGTGCCGGAAGAACGCCAGCTTCTGCCCATCGTCCATGGCGGCATACCGATCGAGGACATGCTTTGCCAACGCCATGCCGGACGCCTCGCCCGAGGCGCCGATCAGCCCGCCGATCAGCGCTTCGATCGGCCGGTCGTCGCGCGTGGCCGCGGCGGCGCTGCCGTGGCGGCGCTCGAACACGGTGGCAAGAAGGTCCGCGAAGATGGTCACAGCTCGGCCCCCATGACGAGGTCGGGCAGCCAGAGCGCCAGCTCGGGGAACATGCACAGGATCACGATGGCGATCACCATGCACGCGACATAAGGCAGGGACCCGGTCAGGATCGTGCGCAGCGAGATGTCCGGCGCGATGCCGTTGATGACGTAGAGGTTCAGGCCCACCGGCGGCGAGATCAGCCCGATCTCCATGTTGATGGTCAGCACCACCGCGAACCAGATCGGGTCGAAGCCGGCGGTGGTGATGATCGGCAGCAGGATCGGCGCCGCCATCAGGATCACCGCCACCGGCGGCAGGAAGAACCCGGCGATCAGCAGGAAGACGTTGATCGCGCCCATCAGCACCCAGCGGTTCACGTCCAGCGTGCCGATCCATTCGGCGATCGACTGGGTGATGAAGAGCGAGGACAGCATGTAGCTGAACACGCCCGCCGCACCGATGATGAACAGGATCATCACCGATTCCNNAGCCGGTAGATGATCATGGCGATCACCAGGCAGAGCAGCGCGCCCACCGCGGCCGTCTCGGACGGCGTGGCGATGCCGCCATACATGGCATAGAGCACACCCAGGATGATCGCCAGGAAGGGCAGCACGCGCGGCAGGATCTCGATCTTCTCGCGCCAGCTGTAGCGCACCGAGCTCAGCACCGCGACGTTGCCCGAGCGCCAGGTCGAATAGATCGACCAGGCCATGAACAGCGCCACCAGCAGCAGGCCGGGGATCACCCCGGCCAGGAACAGCCGGCCGATCGAGGTCTCGGTCGCGATGCCGNNGGCGGGATCAGGATGCCCAGCGTGCCGCCGGCGGCGATCGAGCCGGCCGCGACGCCGTCGGGATAGCCGCGCTTGCGCATCTCGGGGATGCCCATCTTGCCGATCGCCGCGCAGGTCGCGGGGCTGGAGCCCGACATCGCCGCGAACAGCGCGCAGGCGCCCAGATTCGAGATCACCAGCCCGCCCGGCACGCGGGTCAGCCAGCGCTCGAGCGCCTCGTAGAGATCGCCACCGGCGCGGGTCGAGGCGATCGCCGCCCCCATGATGATGAACATGGGGATCGACAGCAGCGCGAAATTGTCGAGCTTGCCGAAGAAGATCTCGGGCATCAGCGACAGGGCACGCAGCCCGTCGAACACCATCAGAAAGCCCCCGGCGACCACCAGCAGCCCGGCGGCGACCGAGATCCCCGAAAACAGCACGCCGATTGTCACCAGCGCGACCAGCGCGCCCAGCACGAGCGGATCCATCAGTCAGCCCCCTCGGCAAAGTTGGTATCGGCGAGCCGCGCGTCCGGCTCCAGCCCGAAGGGCTGCTCGTGGCCGCTGAGCATCGCGTAGAAATCGGCCGCGAGTTGCAGCGCGTAGAGCCCGAACCCCAGTGGCAGCGCCAGGTAGGGCACCCAGAGCTTGGGGTTCCAGGGCGTGTTCGAGGTCTCGCCCCAGTCCCACGCCTCGTGCCAGAAGTGATACCCGTGCCACAGCATGACGCCGACGACCGCAAGGGTCGCCGTCAGCACCACGACCGCCAGCGCCTTGCGGGCCAACGGCGGCAGCATCAGCGGCAGAAGGTCCACGTTCACGTGCCCGCGCAGGTACTGCACGTAAGGCAGGCCGATCATGGTGGCGCCGATCATGATGTAGGTCACGCCTTCGGTATGCCAGATCGTCGACCCGTTCAGCACGAAGCGGATGAAGATCATCTGGCAGGTGATCAGCACGGCCGACACGATCATCAGGGCCGAGACCATGCCGCACAGGCGGCTGATCAGCGCGATGCCCCGCAGCAACAACGGCCCGTCGGCGCGGGCCGGGCCACCGGTTTGGTGGGAACCAGACATGGCGGTGCTCTCCTTGCAGGTCGCGCCCCCCGGATCGGGCCGGGGCCGCGGTCAGCCGGTGCCCGGCCGCGCGGGCGCAATGCCGCGCGGCCGGTCGCGGATCACTCCACGCTCAGCGCGAGGTCGAGCAGGCGCTGGCCGTCGGGCGAGCCCTCGAGGAACGCCTTGTAGGCGGTGTCCTTGGCGATCGCCTGCCAGGCGGCGAAGTCCTCGGCGGTCATCTCGGCGATCTCGATGCCGTTCTTCGCGAACACCTCACGCGCCTCGGCGTCTTCCTTCTTGGCCTCTTCCAGGTAGAAGGTGGTCGCCTTCTCGGCGCCGGACATCAGCGCCGCCTGCTGCTCGGACGAAAGGCCGTCGAAGACCGACTTGTTCATCAGCAGCGGCTGGTACATGAACCACAGCGCGTATTCGCCGGCCGGGGTGAAGCAGGCCACCTGCTCGTAGATCCGGTAGGAGACGAAGGACGAGGACGAGGTGTTCGCCGCGTCCAGCACGCCGGTCTGCATTGCGTTGTAGATCTCGGACGAGGCCATCGAGGCGATCGAGGCGCCGGCGCCGGCCAGCATCTGCTCGAACGACTTGCCCGCCGCGCGCATCTGCTTGCCTTCCACGTCCTCGGGCGAGGTGATGCACTCCTCGGTGCCCGCGAAGCCGCCGGCCAGGTAGCCGGGCACCAGCGTCATGATGTCGTCGCCGTTGAGGATGCCCTCGATCTCGCTCATGAACTCGGACTCGTTGAGCCGCGCGGCGTGGTCGTGGTTCTTCACCAGGCCCGGCATCAGGGTCAGGTTGTATTCGTTGTGCAGGCCACCGGCATAGGCCAGCGGCAGGACGATCATGTCGACCTGGCCGCGGGCCAGCGGCTTGTACTGCTCGCGCGCCTTGAAGAGCGACTGCGAGGGGAAGATCTGGATCTCGAGATCGACGCCCGCGGCGGCCACCTCGTCGGCCACCATCTTCGCCACCTTGTGGCGCACGTCGCCCTCGGACCACTGGTGTGACAGGCGCAAGGTCTCGGCCTGGGCGGCCAGGCTGCCGCCGAAGATCGCCGCCGCGGCGGCGAAGGTGGTTGCGAATTTCATGATTTATACCTCCCTGTTTGTACCCGTTAGATAGGCTGGGGCGGACATTTTCAAACTTTGTCCGCAACGTCAACTTTTTTGCATACAAAACGAAAATTCTTGTACGCCAAGGCATGCTGAGGTAATCCAAAACCATGGAGAGGAAGCGTTCAGACATCATCGCCGACGAACTCGAGAGCCTGATTCTGAACGGCTCTTTCGCGGATGGCGAGCGACTGGACGAGGTTCAGCTTGCCGAACGCTTCGCCGTGTCCCGAACGCCGCTGCGCGAAGCGCTGCAGCGCCTTGCAACGTCGGGTCTGGTCGAGCAGATCCCGCGGCGCGGCGTCTTCGTGCGCCAGCCCGGCCCGGTCGAGCTGGTCGAGATGTTCGAGGTGATGGCCGAGCTCGAGGCCGCCTGCGCGCGCTTCGCCGCCATGCGCATCACCGAGGATGCGCTGGCCGAGCTCCGCGCCACGAACGAGCGCTGCCAGCACGCACTAGACGCGCGCGAATCGGACGACTACTACCGTGAGAACGAGCGCTTCCACGCCATCCTGTACCAGCAATCGGGCAACAGCTTTCTCGCCCAGGAAAGCAGGCGCCTGCATCGCCGTCTGATGCCGTTTCGGCGGTTGCAGCTGCGCGTACGCGGCCGGCTGCGCCAGTCGATGGACGAGCACGAAGCGATCGTCGAGGCCCTGGAGCGTGGCGACGCCGCCGCGGCGGCCGAAGCGACCCGCGCCCATGTCGCGGTGCAGGGAGAGAAGTTCAACAACCTGATGGCCAGCCTCAAACCCGCGGCCGAATGATCCGCGGGCCGGGAGGTCACCAGGAAACCGATCGCAAAGCATTACCGAAGCGCCGGTGAGGCGGGACACGTGTTCACCTGGTTGATCGGCCCGACGCCCAAAAATCTGAGCCGGTGCCTTGCACCGTCCCCGTGACCATCGCCGTGTTGCGCTGCTGCTATGACAGTTCCGTGGCCGCACATCCGGGAATGACGGCCACGCGACTCTCGGCCTTGGTGCTGCCCGCGATGCCCGTTTCGCTCAATTGTCGGCGAGCAGACTGCGCAGGTGACGCCTGCTGACGGGCATCTTCGCACCGGACCGGAAGGCGCGCCAGATGAAGCGCATCGGCGTGCCGGCATACCTGTCCGGCATGTCACGCCGCTGGCTGTCCCGCGGCCAGGTCGTGCTGGCATAGCGCGTGGCCATCGCGTGGATCTCTTCGGCGCGGGCCGACAGGCCCAGATGACTGAATTGAGACCGCGAGAGATCGCGCAGCGCCTGGTCGCGGGTCCGGATCGCGCGCTCACGCCACCAGGGAATGCCGCCATGTTCCTGACGGATGCCGAAGGCTTCGTTGAGGTTCTCGCACCCGTGCTCGAGAAACTTCGCGAGCGACGTAGCCAGCCAGTCCCGCAGATCCTCGGGCATGGGCTCGTTCCTTGCGCAGGCGCGACAGACTTCGTCGAGGGCGTTGATCGGGCTGAGCATCATGACCTCCGTTCAGGGACATGAGGCCATATTGCCCGAGCGGGCGTTCCGGCAGCGTCAAAAGCCGCGTTCTGACGGTGTCAAACAAGGCGTCAATCAGCGTCAATGACGTTGGCGCGGGGATCGGGAATTCTAGGAAAAACATCCATGTTTGCAGAACCCGAATCAGGGGTACACTGGGTGTTGCGAGTGTCACGAGGGCAGCGGGGACCGGTCATGGCCGCTTCTGACGCAGACATGTGGAGAGTCATGGGCGAGGTCTCCTTGCCATGGGAGAATGCGGACCTGAGCGCCGACATGGGCCGCAAGCAGGTGGCGCTGGTTGCCATCCTCGCGATCCAGGCCGGACCGGTACCGCGCGAGGAACTCGCGAGGCTGCTCTGGCCGCAATCCGATCGTCAGGCGGCACGTCACAACCTGCGGCAGGCGCTGGTCAGCATTCGAAAGGCGCTCGGCGCGCGTGCCGATGCGACGCTGATCGCGGATCCTGACGGCGTGGTGTTGCGGCAAGACACCGTTCGTACCGACATCCAGCGGCTCAGAGAGATCTCTGCCGGCGCGGAAACCTCGGCCGCCGAGGTTCTGGACCTGTGCCGCGGGCAGCTTCTGGACGGATTCTCGCTGGCGTCGCCGGCCTTCGAGGAACGGCTCGAGCTCTGGCGGCAGCAGACAGCGAGGCTGGCGATCAGGGCAATCGATAGCGCGCTTGACCGCGCCTCTCCCGGGCAGCGCGAGGCGCTCCTGGCGAAGAGACGGATTTTCACCACGGGAGAACTCGGCGAAGCGGCCCGGCCACCGCGCTCCGGCCCCTCGGCTGCTGCCGCGCCGGCCCCGAGGCGGCGCTTCGCCCACTCGTGGCATCGAACCCTTGTCGCCGTTGTAGCGGGGCTGTCCCTGGGCACCGCGCTGATGCTCGCGGCCTTCGCAGCGTCCCCGGCCGTGCGCGGCTGGATGCGCAGCACCCTGGTCGGCGGGGCGACCGAGGTGCCCAGCATCGCCGTCCGCCCGTTCCGCTCGATGAATGCCGCGCAGTTCGAACAGAACCTCGCCGGCGGCGTGACGGTCGGCGTCACCTACGGGCTCTACGCGGTGACGGCGCGCGAGTTGTTCGTCGTCACCGTCCCCGCCGAGGACGAGTTCGACGGCATCAGCGGCGCGGAATACGCCGCCGATCTGGGCGTGCGTTACCTCATCTCGGGCACCGTCGAGCACGACGGCGGCACGGTGCGTGTCTTCGTCCGCTGCTTCGACGCGCAGCTCGGCGCCGACGTGTGGCAGGACAGGTTCACCAGCCCGGTCACCGAGGCGTTCCAACTGCAGGACGACATAACCCTCAGGATCCTGCAGGGGCTGGAGATCGACCTCGGCTCCGCCGAAAGGAACCGGATCCAGTACCTCGACGACACCGAGAACCTCGAGGCCTGGCTTCTGGCCGTGAACGGGGTGAGCAACCTGATCAAGCTGGCGCCCGGGCGGCTCGACGAGGCAATCGCGTCCTATCGGCGCGCCCTGGAAATCGACCCGGAATACATCAGCGCCCGCCGCGGCGTCGTCTGGCACGCGCTGTCGCTGGCGCGGTTCGGAATGGCCGATGATCCCGAGGCCGCGATCCAGGAGGCGCGGAACCACCTCAACGTGATCATGCGTCGTGCCCCCGATGACGGCATGAGCAAGGCGCTGGAAGGGTTCCTGCTGCTGCTCGAGAATTCCTGGGACAAGGCGATCGAGGCCGGCGAGGCGTCCTCGACCCTCTTGCCGGGCTCGGCGGATGTCTGGGCGGTGCTCGCCCACAGCTACACCTATGTCGGCGAGAACGAGAAGGCCCTCGATGCCATCGAGCGCGCCAAGAGGCTCAGCCCGGCCCATCCGCGGTTCTACGACTGGATCGAGGCGCGCGCCCGTCGGCAACTGGGCGAGACCGAGCGGGCAATCGAGCTGCTCGACCAGGACGTCCGACCCGACGAGGAAACCCTGGTGCGCCTCGTCGAGCTTGCCGCTGCCTACATGGCGGCGGGCCGGACCGCCGACGCGCTTGCCACCGCAACGCAGATTCGCGAGATCGACCCGGATTTCCGGGCGTCGACATGGGTGCTGCATCCCGCCATGCAGGACCCGGACCTGCAGAGCCTGGAGTTCGAACTGCTCTCGAAGGCAGGGCTTTGAGCGGGCCGGGCATCCGGCTTCTGACGGGGGGCGATCTCGAGATCGACCCGGCGCTGGGCACCGATCTCGCGGGCCCGCTGCCGCGCGCCCTTTTCGTTGCGCTGCTTCTGATCGGCACCGAGCCCGTCTCGCGCGAATACCTCGCGACCCTGCTCTGGCCGGAGGCGGATGCCACGACCGTCCGCCAGCGGCTGCGGAAGACGTTGCACAACCTCAAGCGCAGCCTCGGGCCGCTGCTGCGGCCCGCGCTGGCGAGCACGCCGGACGCTCTCTCGATGGATTGCGCGTCGGTCGGCGTCGGCGTCGACCTGGCCGAGTTCCAGCAGCACAGCAGCGGCGGGACCACGGAGTCGCGCCGGCGGGCGATCGCGCTCTACAAGGGCAATCTGCTGGAACGCTTTCCGCCGATTTCCGCGAATTTCGATGAACTCCTCGAACACAGGCGCGAGGCGTGCCGGGCGGCGTTTCTCTCCGTCTGCCGTCGCGCCCTGAGCGCGGACGTCGGTGCCGGCGATGTGGCGGCCTATGATCTGATGCTCGAGAAGGCGCTGCGGATCGAGCCGACGAACGCCGATCTGGTCGCCGAGGCCATGCGCTTCTACGCCGCGGCGGGCAGCGTGCAGCGGGTGATCGAGGTCTTCGATCGCCATGAACGCGCCCTGCGTTCCGACATCGACGTGAATCCGGAACCGGAAATTGTGGCGCTTCGCGACGAGATGCGGGCGCTTGCCCTGAAACGGCTCCATGCGCGCGAGCCACCGCCCGCGCCGAAAGGCCCGGAGGAAGCCCGGGACCGAGGCGATCCTGCGCCGAGCCCTGCCCAGTCGCGAGACAGGCTGTTCGTGGGGGCGGTTGTCGTTCTGGTCATCGCTGCGGCGGGTGTCTGGGCCTGGCGGGCCGCCACCGCCGGCGACCGTGTGTTCCTGATGATGCCGGTCGCCGAGACATCGGGCGACTGCGGGCTGCCCGAGGCTCGCACCGTCTTCGATCACGCGACCGAGGCCGCGGTGACCAGCCTCGAGGGCGCTCTCGTCGTCCTGGCGGGGGCGAACGCCTCCGGTGAGATGGGCAGCGCCGACGTCTTCACCGTGGCGCGGGAGGTCGACTGCAATGGTCCGAACGCGCGCGGCAACCTGACCGTGGCGAGAGAGCGCAACAACGAGATCTTCCTGCTGCGCCGGTACGACCTGAGGAGCGCTCGGGAGGATGTTCTGGCCAAGACGATCAGGTCGGACCTGAACGAAGCGATGCCGCGCTAGGCGCGGTCGCCGACCGCACGTCCGAAGGCCACCAGTTCCAGCGCCCGGCGAGCACGAAGACCGCGGGCCCCAGCATCAGCCTGATCACGAACGCATCGATCAGGATCGCCGTGGCGAGCGTGAAGCCGAGCATCCGCACGAACAGCAGATCCCCCAGCATGAAGGCGCCGAACACCGCGATCATGATGATCGCCGCGCTGGTGATCACGCCCCCGGTCTGCGCCAGCCCGATCGTCAGCGCCTCGCGATCCGACGCGCCGGCGCGGTGAGCCTCCTTGACGCGGTTGAACAGGAAGACCTCGTAGTCGAGCGACAGGCCGAACACGATTACGAAGGCGAGGATGGGTATGTTGGGAAAGATGTGACCGTATCCGGCCCCCACGCCAACGAGCCCCCCGCCGGTCCCTTCCTGGAACACCAGCACCAGCGCGCCGATCGCGGCCATGACCGACACCAGGTTCAGCGCCACTGCTTTCATGGGCAGAAGCACGCTGCGATAGCCGACCGCNNTGCACCACGGCGTCCCGGTAGTCCTTGTCCAGCGCGGGCATACCGCCGACGAGCACGCTGCCGACCGCCTCCGGACGGGGGGCGGCCCGGATGTCTGCGACGAGTGTCACCAGATCCGCGGGGCTCAGCTCGGCACGCGGGATCACCAGCATCAGCAGGCTGCTGGCGTCACGGCTGAGGAAATCCCCGGTCGCTGCAGCCACCGCACCGCCGCCGAGGTCAGGGCGCAGGGCCTCGATCCTCGGATCCGCCACCAGGTCTTGCGACATCGCGGCGATCGCGGCGAGGCGATCCGCGACCGGCGCCCCCGGCCGGAACGTCACGATCAGCTGCGGTGCGTTGAACAGAGCGCCGCGGCCCATTTGGTCCATCGCCTGCAGCGCTTCGACAGCGGGGCTCTGTTCGGGAAGCCAGTCGCCGTCGGGCGTGCCCAGATCCAGCCGGGTCGCCTGTGCGCCGAGAAGAACCATCGGGATCAGGGCGAGCAGCAGGACGGCGCGTGGGTATGCGCATACGAGTGCTCCCCAGCGCCGCCACATCGACCGCAAACGTGCCCGGATTGCGGCCTGGCGGCGGTTGCGGGGCGCCAGCCTCGGCCCGAACCGGCGCAGCACGGCGGGCGTCAGCGTCAGGGCGACCAGGACCGAGACCGCGGTGACGACCAGCCCGCCGATGGCGATGGAGCGGATCTCGTTGATGGGCACGACCAGCAGCGCCGCGAGGCAGGCGCCCAGCGAGACGCCCGAGAGCAGGACGGAGCCGCCCGCCCTGCGCCGCGTCCGGCGGGCGGCGCGCGCCCCGTCCCGGCCGTCGCGGATTTCCTCGCGGTAGCGTTCGACCAGCAGCAGCGTGTAGTCGATGCTCAGGGCGAGGCCCAGCATGGTGGCGACATTGGCCGTGACCACGGACAGCTCGATATAGCCGGCCAGCACGGACAGGATGCCCGCCGAGACCGACACCGCCACGCCGCCGACCAGCACCGGGAACAACCCCGCCAGGACGCTGCCGAAGGCGAGGACGAGGAAGACGAAGACCAGCGGCAGGACGCTGCGCTCCGCCGCCGCCGAGTCATCCGACGCGAATTCGCGGATGGCGAGATTGATGTCCTCGGCGCCGGTCCAGCCGATTTCCAGTTGGACGCCGGCCGCACCGAGCGCTCGGACGGCATCGTCGACGGCGGCGCGCATCTCGGCCACCTGATCCTCGGCGTCGAGCCCGACGAAGATAAGCCTGCCGCGCCCGTCGACGGCCGTGAACAACGGGTCCCCCCCGTCGAGCGACGACAGGATGCGGACACCGGGCGCGGCCTCGGCGATTGCAGCGGTCAGCCTGCGGACGGTCGGGTCTTCCAGGCGTCCTCCTGTTCCATCCCGAACCACAAGGATGCGGGGGGTCTCGAACACCGTGTCGAAATCCGCCGCCAGCCGCGCTGACACCAGCGCATGCTCCGAGCCGGTGACGACGGCGGCGCCGTGAAGCCTGCTTTCCAGTGATTGGCCGAGCGGCGAAATCAGTGCAGCGAGCACCAGCCAGGCCAGCATGGGCCACCAATTCCGCCTGAGTGTCAGCAAGCCGCGCATCAGTTCATCCCCCGCTTGTCCGGAGCGCCGGTCGCGGCGACAGCGAAATCGCCGGGCGCATGCGCGGCGACGCGGAGGGTTCCGCCGCCGGGCCGACCCGGAAGATGCACTCCACCGTTTCAGCCTCGGTGAGCCGCAGCCTGCGGCGGAGCTCCGCTTTGGTATCGGGGCAGTCGAGGATGGCGCTCATCGGCTGGACGTAGAGGCCCCAGCCGGCCAGCTTCAGCCAGACGCGTTGCAGGCCGCGGCCGAGCTCGATGCGATCCTCGGCCGATCCGGCAGAAGCCACGAGCGCGAGAACCGCGGTATCGGGCTTGAGCGCCGCCGCCGCGGATCGGCCAAGAACGGTCGGCAGGCCGAGGCCCCGCAGCACCGGAAAGATGCCCGGCGCGGTCACGGCCCAGAGCAGGGCGGCCGTGCTGCGCGACAATCCCAGGGCCGAAGCGGTCAGCCCGTCCCGTGCCAAGCGCCGGAAGACCCCCGGGCGGAACCATTTGTGGAATTCCGCAACCGCACCGCCCGATGCGAA